>Ga0172379_10000616_pt1 | contig 86829 bp, 78 predicted proteins | sample GrowelOW334metaG_FD_119756 | JGI IMG/M metagenome (GOLD analysis project Ga0172379, IMG submission 119756) | Groundwater microbial communities from an aquifer near a municipal landfill in Southern Ontario, Canada - Groundwater well OW334 metaG | ecosystem: Environmental > Aquatic > Deep... | reverse complement strand
GAGGCCGAACCGAAGTTGCGCGAAACGCGCAGGCTCCAATGAACCTGTAAGTTTCGCGCAACAAAGGTGCAGGCAAAAAACGGCGATTGCAGCCAAAATTCCCTATGTCGGACAGGCTCCTAGGCTCTTAGGGCGGAACTACTTCTTCCGGAGCAGCAGCGCATGCGCGGCGAAACCGGCGCCGAAAGCCAGCATTACGACCAAAGCGCCCGGCGGCACGCCTTCTTTCTCTATCTCGTCCAGGATGACCAGGACGGTGGGCGAAGACATATTGCCCAGTTCCGACAGGACCTTCCGGGTATATTTCATGGCCTCTTCTCCAAGGCCCAGGCGCTCTTGAACGGCCTGTATGACATTTTCCCCGCCCGGATGCACCGCCCAGCGGAAGATGTCGCCCTTGGCGAAGCCGTTGGCCTTCAGGAGCTCGTCCACCAGCGCCCCGGCCTCCGCGGCCGCGAAGGCCGGCAAGCCGGCCGAAAGCTGATTATGCAGCCGCCCGTTCTTATGCACAAAGCGGATGTCCTCGCGGTATTGCGGAGCGAACCGGGACATGGAATCCACCAGCTCGAACCCGGACGGCCGGTCCCAGAGCGCGGCGGCGGCCGCCCCGTCCCCGAAAAGGGCGTTCGAAATTATCAGGCTGGTGTCGTCCCCCATCTCGAACACGGAGCTGCAGATCTCGACCGCGACGCTCAGAACCGCGCTTCCGGGCCGCTCTTTCGCCAGCGCGGCCGCCAGCTGGATATTGGGGATAGCGCCGCCGCAGCCGCTGCCCACCAGGTCATAGGCCTTTGTGGCCCGGTCAAAGCCAAGCCTTTCCGCTATATAAGTGGACAGGCCGGGGCAAATATATCCGGTGCAGGTGTTCACCACCAGGGCAGAGATCTCTCCGGCTTTAAGTCCGGTCTTTTCCATTACGGCCGAAGCCGCGACTGCCCCGAGCCCCGCGGCGCAAGCCGTGAACCGCGCGGCTCTTTTGTCCGGGTCCTCGTCCAGCACCGACGCCGGGGCCTCCACGGCGAAACGGCGGGTCCTGACGGACGGATGGGTGAAAACTTTCTCCATCAGTTTCAGGCTGCCCGGCCTCAGACGCCCCGTATAATGTTCTTTAAGCAAAGCTTCGGCGTCCGCCTGCTTCAGTTCTAATTCCGGCAGCGCACGGGCCGCGCTGCTCATGTGGATCTTGTTATTTCTCACGCCTTCACCCCCATAAATCTAAGGCCACGCCTCAAGACCCGGGTATGGCGCCAGAGCGGCGGGCTCACCCCGGCCAGGTTCGCCAGCCTGGACAAGCCGGATAAAAAAGGCAGGGCCAGCGAATCGGAATTTATAAAATTCATGTTTTCATTCACGGCCGCGCCAAGCGTCTCAAGCAGCCATTCTTTCCCGACGGACGGGGAGACATAGAACACCGGGGCCAGCATTTCAGAGGCCGGGACCGTTAGCGTCCCCTCGGCGCGGGCCAGGGTTTCAAGCGGCGTGCCGGGGTAGATCCTGACCCCTAGATTGAAAAAAACGGAATCGGACGGACGCAGCTCGCGCTTTGCAAAGTCCAAAGCGCGTTTTACCGTGGCCCTGGTCTCGCCGGGCCCGCCCAGCATAAAGATCCACATGCACGGCAGGCGGCCGCGGTTCACCGCTTCTGCGGCGGCGCGCACCTGGGCGCCGCCGTAATTCTTCCCCAGCGCCGAGAGCACGGCATCCGCCGCGCTCTCGGCGGTGACGCCTATGCCGGCGAAACCCGCCGCTTCCATGGCCTCAAGCAGCGGTCTGTCGGTGAACGCCGGGTTCAGCTCCATGGTATGCAGGCGCGCGCCGCAGGGCCGGCCGGCCAGCAGGCGGCAAAGCCGGAGCGCGTGTTCATACGGGGAATTAAAAACATTGTCTACGAACTCGATATCCCTTACCCCCGCCAGGGCCAGCGCGCGCACTTTTGCGGCAGCCTCTTCGGGCGGACAAAGGCGGTAAGCCCTTCCTTCGCTCGCCGCGTAAGTGCAGTAAACGCAGTTAAAGGGGCAGCCGAGCTTGGTCTTCATCGGCACGGCGGCCATAAGCCCCGCGTAGGCTTTCAGGTCCAGCCAGCGCGCGAACTCCGGGAACAGATCGCCGCCGGACCAGCCGCCGAAGGTAAGAGGGGTTAGAACGGGCCTTCCGTCCCTGACGGCGGCTACGCCCGGAATGCGGAGCGGGTCTTCCCCGCGCTCCACGGCGGACAAAAGCCGGGGGAAAACCGCCGGCGCGTCGCCCAGGACCGCCCAATCCGCGCCTCCGGCCTTCAGCAGTTCCCCGGGCATCACGCCGGCGGCGGCCCCGCCCAGCACTATTTTAAGGTCCTTTCTTTTTCCGGCGCGGCGCATCAGCGCCGCCGCTTCCTCGAAAAAAGCGACCGGGGTCCGCAGGTCGTTGTTGTCTATGTTCCGCACGGAAAAGCCGGCGAGATCCGGTTTAAATTCGGCCAGAGCTTTATCCAGCGCCCGGGCCGGGGCCCTGGCGAACATCAGGTCCAGGAAGCGGACTTCGTGCCCCGCGCGCAAGGCGGACTGGGCCGCCACGCAGGCGCCGTAAGGCAGCACCGCCAGCGGCGCCCGGTTGCGATTGGTGTTTATGATAAGGACTTTCATCAACCGCCAGTATAGTGATTTATTCGCGGGGAAGGCAAGACAGGTTATTTTACGCTGGTTTCCACCAGCTTTCCGCCGGAGAGATGGAAAACCCGGTCGGCATAAGAGGCGGCTTCCTCGTTATGCGTGACCATGAGCACGGCCGCGCCGCCGGCATTCACCTTCTTCAGGTCTTCCAGCACGATCCGGGCGTTATGCTTATCCAGGTTGCCGGTGGGCTCGTCGGCTATGACCAGGCCGGGTTTGTTGCGCAGGGCGCGCAGAATGGCGGAGCGCTGCTTCTCCCCGCCCGAAATATCCATCGGGAACTTCTGCGCGATGGGCTCCAGGCCGAAACGTCTCAGGAGCGACAGGGAAGCGGCGGGATCCCCCTTGCCTAGGATCTTGGCCGGCATGTCTATATTCTCCAGCACCGTGAACTCCGGCAGGAGGGAATCGAACTGAAAAACAAAACCGATGTGCCTGCGCCGGAGTCCGGCTTTTTCAGTCTCGCTCAGAACCTCCAGCTTATGGCCGAACAGCGTTATCGCCCCGCTGTAGCTGTCGTCCAGAAGGCCGATCAGGTTTAAAAAAGTGGACTTGCCGGACCCGGACGGTCCGAGCATGGCCGCGAACTCCCCGGCTTTTATCTCGAAATTAATATTCTCCAGCACCAGGAGCTGCTCATGCCCCTGGGTGTAGGTTTTGCTCAGGTCCTCGACTTTTACTATCTTATCCATATCTTATGGCGTCCACGGGGCTTATCTTTGAGGCGCGCAGGGCCGGGTAAATGGTGCTCAGCATGCACAGGAGGTAACTCACCGCGGCCGTGCCCAGCAGGTCCCGCAGCCTCAGTTCCACCGGCACCTTGGTTATGTAGTAAATATCCGAAGGAAGCTCCACCACCGGATAGACGGCGATAAAGACCGAAACGGCGACGCCGAGGAGCAGCCCCAGCGAAATGCCGGAGAGGGCTATGAGGTTGCCCTCCCAGAAAAATATTTTCCGCACGAAGCCGGGACCGGCGCCCATGGAACGCAGCACGCCGATATCGCGGAGCTTCTCCACGCTCATCATCAGCAGATTGGAGGCGATGTTGAATGTGGCGACCAGGATTATCAGGGCCAGCACCAGCGACATCACGAATTTTTCCAGTTTTAAAGCGGCGAAAAGCGTGCGGTTCATATCCGAGTAGGTCCTGACCGAGTAACCGAAGCCCAGCTCCCTCCTGAGGAACCCGGCGTTTTCCTCGGCCCTGTTTATATCGTCCAGTTTTAGGCCGGCGCCGTTCACGCCGCCGCTCAGTCCGAAGAAATCCGAGGCGGCCTGGAGCCCGCAATAGGCCATGGTGTTGTCGAACTCAAAATAACCGGTGCGGATAAGCCCGGCCACCCTGAATTTGCGCATTTTAGGCATTATCCCCATGGCCGTCGCGGCCGACTTGGGCGAAACAAGGATAACCTCGTCCCCGACCCAGGCACCCAGGCCCTTGGCAAGTTCCTCGCCCAGAAGCACCGCGGGCGGGTCGCCGGGCTTGGGCGCGGCCGTGAGCGCGTCCCACGAGCCGCGCACTAAAGCGCTTTTAAGATTATTGGTCCTGAACTCATTTTCCGGGTCCAGGCCTTTCATCACCACGCCGGTGGACCTGTCGTCGAACGTGAGGATCCCCTGGCCCATCACGAAAAGGGAATAGGCCGCCAGGCGCGGAGACCGTTCGAGGCGGGCCTTGAAGGCCGTCAGGGCGCCGGGCCTGACGGAACCGTAAACGCTGACATGGGCCTGGGCGTCTATTATTTTTTTCTTTATGTCGGATTGGAAGCCGTTCATGATGGCCAGCGTCACGATAAGCGCGGCGACGCCCAGGGCCACTCCGGCTATGCCGATGATGGTGGTGACCATGGAGAAAAGGCCTTTTCTCTTGGCTTTCAGGTATCTGTAGGCTATGAAAAATTCAGCGGACATAAGAGCAGGGACCGAAGCCCGGGACGGCGCGGAACTCGATAACGGGGAGCCCCCGGATCCTCATTGCGCGCCCCTGTTCCACCCCGCGGTCACTGATGTTCGGCGGGCTTCAGCAGCGGAAAAAGTATGACTTCCCTTATCGACGGCTTGCCGGAAAAAAGCATGGCCAGGCGGTCTATGCCGATGCCGATGCCGCCCATGGGAGGCATCCCATATTCCATGGCTTCGATAAAATCCTTGTCCAGGACATCGGTCTCGGAGTTCTTTTCCTCGTCGCGCTGGCGGAGTTGTTCCAGCAGGCGGCCCTTCTGGTCTTCCGGGTCGTTAAGCTCGGTGTAAGCGTTGGCGATTTCCTCATAGCCGGCGAAGAATTCAAAGCGTTCCACGATGGATTCGTCCCCCTCCTTGCACTTGGCCAGCGGAGTTATGGCGGTCGGATAATCCATGACAAAGGTGGGCTGTTCGAGGTCGGCCTGGATCTTCTCGTCGAAGATGCGTTCGAAGATCTTGGCGGAAGGCGTGTCTTCCCCGTGTTCTATGTGCAGCCCGGCGGCCAGCTTGCGCAGGTTGGGGCGGTTGAAAGCCTTGCCCAGCAGGATCTCGTGGATATCCTCGCCGAGCTTTGCTTTCCAGGCTTCCGGCAGGGACAGGCGCCTGAAAGGCGGTTTAAGATTTATCTTCATCCCGTTGTAATCTATAGTTTCCAGCCCCATGAGGCCGGCGCAGCTCGCGAAGATCCGCTCGACCAGCGCGGCCATGCCGTTATAATCGGTATAAGCCCGGTAAGCCTCCAGCGTGGTGAATTCCGGGTTGTGCCGCGTGTCGATGCCCTCGTTACGGAAGATCCGCCCTATCTCGTAAACGCCGTCATAGCCGCCGATGACCAGCTTTTTAAGCGGCAGTTCGGTGGCGATGCGCATGTACAGTTCCGTCTTGTAGATGTTGTGGAAGGTGATGAACGGCCTGGCGGAGGCCCCGCCCGCCTGGGAGCCCAGGACCGGCGTCTCCACTTCCAGATAGCCGTCGCCGTCCAGCACGCGGCGGATGGCGGAGATGATCTGCGCCCTCTTGATAAAAATGCCGCGGGCCTCCTCGTTGGAGATCAGGTCCAGGTAGCGTTCGCGATAGCGGGTCTCGGGGTCGGTCAGTCCGTGCCACTTCTCGGGAAGCGGCCTCACGGCTTTGGAGAGGATCGTAAGCTTCTCCACATTGATGGTAAGCTCGTTGGTGTGGGTGAGAAAAAGCTTCCCCTCCACGCCCAGAAAATCGCCCACATTGTTGTTCTTCCTGAAGAGATCGTACGCTTCCTCTCCCAAGATGTCCTTTTTCACATAGAACTGTATTTTGCCCGTGCCGTCCTTAAGCTGGCCGAACGCGGCCTTGCCCATGACGCGCATGAGCATCATGCGCCCGGCGCACACGACCTGGGACTGGGCCGGCAGGCCGCGCGCTTCGGCTATTTTATGGGTTACGGTAAAACGGCGGGGGAACGGGTCGATGCCCTTGTCCCTGAGGCTCTTTATTTTCGCGTAATTGTTGCTTACGATCTCGGTCAGTGCGTTTTGGCTCATTTTCTTGATGCTAAGGCGTCCTTCACTATCTTTACAAGATTTTTCGGTTCGAACGGTTTTTCCACAAAAGCGAAGATGTTGGAAGAAAGCTCAAAAAGGTCCTTCATCTGTCCTTTCGCGGTCAAAATGATGATGGGGATCCTGCGCAGGTCGTCTATTTCCTGGAGTTTCGCCTGGAAAGTGTAGCCGTCCATCTCCGGCATCATGATATCCAGGATGATGGCGTCCGGGATCGCTTTTCCTTCGGCGGGGCCGGTGAGCTTGTTATAGGCTTCGAGGCCGTTATAGGCCTCCATGACTTCCAGCTGTTCCCGCTCCATCAGCACCTTTATAAGGTACACCACGTCTTTCTCGTCGTCAATCACCATTACTTTGGACATAACTCCCCCGTTCATAGGATCGCCCCATGCGGCGCTTATAAAGATAAAAAGCCGGCGGCACTCGCTCCCGCAAATGTACATGAAGAGTTTACAAGATTCGTGGAGGGCAAAACAAGGTTTTCATTTTTCTTTTTAAAAGAGTAGAATACACCAGTATGCGGTGAAGCGTAAAGCGGGACCGTAAAAAATATTTTTTCGCCTTTTACTCTTCACGCCCCGCGCTTCACGATTCTCCACCGCGCCGCAAAAAGGAGCTTCCATGTCCATAGAAAAAACGCTCGTACTCATAAAACCGGACGGCATGAAGCGCAGGCTTGCCGGCCTCGCCATAGACCGGCTGGACAACTCCGGCCTTGAAATGGTCGGCGCGAAAATGGTGTCCGTGACCGACGCCCTGGCGCGCGAACATTACGCCCTCCTGAAAGGCAAGGGGGTTTTTGCGCTGAAGGAAAAGTTCGAGCAGCTGATCAGCTTCATAAAGGGGGACTTCCACGGCGTGTCGAAGCGCCGGGTGCTGGCCTTGGTTTACCAGGGCGAAAACGCGGTGCAGGGGGTGCGCGCCGTGGTGGGGGCCACCAACCCCGAAGAGGCCGCGCCCGGAACCATCCGGGGCGCCTTCGGCCGGATCTGCCGCACGCACGGCTATTACGAAAATGTGGTGCACGCCTCGGGAAATCTTGAGGAGGCGGCCCGCGAGATCAAGATCTGGTTCAAGCCGGGCGAGATCCTGGAATAGGATGTCATAGGACGATATTCTGAATTTTTAACAAATGCTATGAGACTCATCCCCGCTATTATCATGGCGCTCCTTTTAACGGCTGGGGCGCTCAACGCCCAGAGGACGAACGGACCCCGCCTGGAAGAGCGGCTAACGCTGACCGCGGACGACGGCTGGAAGCTGAACGCCCGCTATCTCAGGGCGCCCGAGAACGCTCCGACCGTGGTGCTGATCCACGGCCAGAAGAAAGATCTTACCGAATGGAAGATCTGGTTCGACCAGCTGAAGCGCTACGGCTACGGCTATCTCGCCATGGACCTGCGCGGCCACGGCAACAGTTTTCTCGCGCCCGACGGCTCCACGACCTCCTACAAATCGTTCGCCGTCAGCGGCCCCAACAACGAATTCAACAAGATGATCCGGGATGTAGAAGCGGCCCTGGCGTACCTCTCCACCAACAGCGTGACCGGCGACAGGATCATACTGGCCGGTTCGGCGCTGGGAGCGAACCTGGCCGTCAAAGCCGCCGCCATACACCCGGAGATCTCCATGACCGCGGCCTTCTCGCCCGCCCTGAACGTCAACGATGTCCTTTCGGTCAATCCGCTTTACGCCTACGGCAGGCGGCCGCTGCTGCTCATGTCCGGCGCCGACCGCGTCAGGCAATACAAGGAATTCCAGCTTTTAAACGAGATAGCGAAACTTAAATGCGGCAAGGAAAATGTCACCACCATAGTGACGGCCGCGGGCTACGGCGCAGGGGAACTTGTAAACAAATACAATATCCGCAGGATCTTCGACTGGTTCAGGAACCCCAGGCTGCCGCCGATAGTCGAAATCTCGACCCGAACCGGACAAACCGGCGCCCCCGCGCCCGGACAACAGGGCGGACCCGCCGAGGAAGCTCCGCCGGAGGATTCACCGACTTATGAATGAAAAATTCAGGAAATATTCCCGGCTGCCGACCGAAGCCGTCAATCCGCGCACCCGCGACCTGGACCGCCTCCCTTTGAGGAAAGTGCTTCAGAAATTGAATTATGAAGACAGCCTGGTGCACCGGGCCGCCGGCAAGGCGATCCCCTCCATAGAAAAAGCGGCGCGCCTGGTCTCCAAAGTATACCTTGCCGGCGGCAGCGTGTTCTTTATCGGAGCCGGGACCAGCGGGCGGCTCGGCGTGCTTGAAGCCGCCGAGCTCCCCCCGACCTACGGCGTGGAAGCGGAGCGCTTCCAGGCGCTTATGGCCGGCGGACCGGCGGCGGTTTTCCATTCCAAGGAAGGCGCCGAGGATATTTTTGAGAACGGTTTTGAGGAAATAACGGAACTGGTGAAGAAAAACGACGCCGTCATAGGGATCGCGGCCAGCGGCGTCACGCCCTATGTGAAAGGCGGCCTCTCCGCCGGCAAAAAAGCCGGGGCGGGCACCGTGCTTATCACCTGCAATCCCAATGAGCGCACTCCGGAGGCGCGCATAACCGTGGCGCTGGCCGTGGGACCGGAGCCCATCTCGGGTTCCACCCGGATGAAATCCGGCACCGCCACCAAACTGGCCCTGAACATGCTGACCACTTCGGCCATGATCATCAGCGGCAAGGTCTACCGCAACTGGATGGTGGATGTCAAAACCACCTCGCAGAAACTTGCGCTGCGCGCGGAACGCATCACGGCCGCCGTGGGAGAAGTGCCGCAGGAAGAAGCCCGCGGGCTTCTGGACCTCACCGGCAACGATGTAAAAACGGCCATAGTCATGGCGCGGCGCGGACTAAATCCGGAACAGGCCCGACTTCTCATCAAAAAACACAAAGGCTTCCTCAAAACCATCCTGGGCTAGGAGCCTCCCCAAAATTTGCCGTATTCAGGCGACCGGGACTTTCGGGCGCCTGGATCCAGGTCTTTAGCCTTAGAATTCCGAACGGCTACTATGCTAAAGTCTCAGCGGGCCGCTCATCGGGACGCACAGATGCAACCGTTCAGGCGCTTCGCCCGTAATACAGGAAAGGACCGCGGACAGGAATACCATGAAACCCAGACAGTACGCTTTACGCATTTCAGCCTTCATAGCTCTAAGCTCGTTCCCCTCGGCGCTTTTCTCCGGCGAACCGGAACTAAGTTTTGAGGAAGCCTCCAAACTGCTGCTCCTGAACAACCCTAAAAGCGCCGCGGCATCGGCCTCGGTCGAGTCCGCCCGCGGCCGCCTTTCTTTTTACCGCGCCGGACTTTACCCGCAGATCTCCGCCGCGGCCCGGTATAACCGCGCAGGCGGCGGCCTGGCGCCGGCTGACGAATCCTATTCCTACGGTTTCTCAGCCTCACAACCGCTGTTCGCCCCCGCACTCCCGGCGGCCGTCCGCTCGGCCGAAGCTTCTTACCGCAAGGCGGAGGCGGACTTCGCCCTCGTCAGGTCCGAACTGCTCTATAACCTGAAAACGGTTTTCTCCGATCTTACAAAAGCGCGGGAAACGCTTGAACTTTCCGCCGAGACCCTCAAACGCCGCGCGGAGAATGTGGAGCTTATCCGCATAAAATATGAGGCCGGACGGGAAAATAAGGCCGCGCTGCTGGAAACCCGGGCCGTCTATAAGGCCTCGGTGTGGCAGAATGAAAATTACAAGAAAGACCTGAGGCTCATCGAACGCAGGCTTAACCGCCTGCTGGCGCGCCCGCCCATGGCCGCAGCCCCCGCGGCGGAATTGCCGGAGCCTCCGGCCCCGCCCGAAGATTTCGGTTCTTTTTCCGGCGCGCTGGAGCGCCATCCGTCCCTAAGCTCCGCCCAGGCGTCGCTTGAGATCAGCCGGGCCGCGCTAGACCGTTCAAAAAGCGGGTTCCTGCCGCGGGTCGACGCCGACGGCAATTATACCTGGAGCGGCGCGGACTGGCCGGATAAGAATACAAACTGGTCGGCGGGGATCGGTCTTTCGCTCCCGCTGTTCGCCGGCGGCAAACTTTCGGCGGACCTCGCGTCCGCCCGCGCGGACAGCGCCGGCGCCGAAGCCGCTTTCAAAGACGCGAAGGACGAAGTTTATCTGGCCGCCGAGGACGCCTTCCTGTCCTGGAGGACCGCGTGGTCGTTCACGGATGTGGCAAGAACTTCGCTGGAATCGTCCGAAGCCAGGGCCTGGCTTCTGCGCAAACAATATCTGGCCGGCCGGGCCTCGTATTTCGAATGGCGCAATGTCGAAGACCAGCTCATAAGCGCCGAGAACCAGCTTTTAGCGGCCAGGCGGGACCTTGCGGCCGCCCATGCGGCGTTCATCAGATCGCTGGGAGAATAACCATATGAAAAAAAGTTTTTTTAAGACCAAAAAATTTATTATCGGCGCCGTTCTGCTGCTCCTGGCCGGCGGCGGCCGGCTGGAGTATGTTCATCTCATGGGGAAAAAAGAGCTTAAAAGGCTGGAAGCCCTCTCGCCCGTACAAGTCGCGAAGGGCCCGTTCGTCATAAAGACCCAGGCTATAGGCGTGGTGGAGCCGGAGAACCGCGTACTGGTCACCCCGTCGGTGGACGGCCGGGCCGAAGAGGTGCTGTTTCGCGAAGGCGGCCTGGTGAAAACCGGCCAGATCCTGGCCTGGATAAGTTCGAGCGAACGCACCGCGCTTCTGGATTCCCTGAAGATGAAAGAGTCCACCCCGGAAGAGGCCAAAATGGTGCGGGAGGCCTACAATCTTACGCCCGTAGTCTCGCCTATAAACGGCATGGTCATAAAACGCGCCGTGGAACCGGGCCAATCGGTCGGCACGGCTAAAGAAATAGCCGTCATCTCGGACCGCCTGATAATAAAGACCTATGTCGACGAAACCGATATAGGCGGCGTGAAGGAAGGCCAGAAAGCGGAATTTTATCTTGACTCCTTCCCGAAGGACCGGCACGAAGGCGGCGTGTTGGCCATAGCGCGCGAATCCATTCTGAAAGACGGCGTAACGGTCTATGAAGTAAAGATCCTGCCCGCCAAACATATCCCGGTCCTGCGCTCGGGCATGACGGCCGATGTCCGGGTGATAACCGACGCGAAACAGGAAGCGCTTTCTCTGCCGAAAAAAGCCGTCTCCTACAAGGACGGCGACGCTTTTGTCGCCATGAAGGACGGGAAAAACAAAAAACTGACCGACAAGAAAGTGGAAACAGGGGCGAGCAACGAGCGGATGATAGAAATCCTGTCCGGCTTAAGCGAGAACGACACGGTCTACTACTCCAGCGGCGTGGCCAAAGAACGCTCCGGCATAGTTATAACCGCCGATTGATCCCAAATGGAAACACTGATAGATCTACGCAATGTCTCCAAGACCTACCGCACCGGCTCATTTAATGTGGAGGCGCTCAAAGGCGTTTCCCTGCGGATCAAGGCCGGCGAACTGGTGTCGCTTACAGGCCCTTCCGGGTCCGGCAAATCGACTTTAATGCACATCCTGGGATTTCTGGACCGGCTGGACTCCGGGGAATACTATTTCGCCGGCAACCCTACGACTGATCTCGACGAGGGCCGGCTGGCCGCCATCCGCAGCCGCATGGTGGGCTTCATCTTCCAGTCTTTCCACCTTTTAAAAAGAACCACGGCAAAAGACAATGTCATGCTGCCCATGGTCTACAGCGGTCTGGGGACCGAGCCGCGCAAAGCCCTGGAGTGCCTGCGGCTGGTGGGGCTCTCCGACCGGGTGAACCACAAGTCCAATGAACTTTCCGGCGGCCAGTGCCAGCGCGTGGCGGTGGCCCGCGCGCTCGTGAACGATCCGTTCATCCTGCTGGCCGACGAACCCACCGGCAACCTGGACGCCAAAAGCCGCCAGGAAGTGATGCAGGTGATAAAGGACCTTAATGCCCGCGGCCTTACCGTGATAATCGTCACTCACGACGAAGAAGTTTCCGCGCAAACCCGCCGCGTGATCCGCATGAAGGACGGCGCGATAATTTCCGATGAAACCCGTCCGGACCCGGCCGTTCCCGGACGGCCGGACCGGAGCGGCGAAACCGGAACGGCGCGGCTGCCCCAGGCGCGGCTGGGCTTTACCCCCTCCGAAATAGGCGAACAGCTCAGGGTGGCTTTCAAAGCCATCTGGAGCCATAAAACGCGCAGCGCCCTGACCGTGCTGGGCATCTTCATAGGAGTGGGCTCCATCATCTCGCTGATGACCATAAGCGAAGGCTTCATGAAAAGCCTGCTCAGCGGCTCCAGCGAAGACGACGCGAAAAAAGTCTACGTCATGCCGAGGCAGGAACGCCTCAAAGCGAGCCGCCGCCTTACCTACAGCGATGTGGAGGCCATAAGGTCCGGAGCGCCGCTGGCGGAGAAGATCACGCCCATCGTGCAGGGCAATGTCCAGGCCTCGGCCGGCAATAAACATGTGGACGCCGACCTCCAGAGCCGCGAGGGCTTCACTCCGGAGGCCCAGAAGGCGAACAAAAAAATATTCGAGAACCGCGCTCTGGAAGGCCGGTTCTTTACACCGGCCGAAAATCTCGGCCGCGCGCGCGTGGCGGTCATAAACCGGACCCTTGCGAAAAAATTATTCGGTTCGGAACCGGCCGTCAACAGCGAGCTGCGCCTTAAAGGCATCACCTTCACGGTGATCGGGGTCGCGGAGGACCAGAAATCGGAACAGATCTTCGGAGGCCGCCCCACGGCCTATGTGCCCCTCAACACCGCCTCCAAACGGGTGTTCGGATCGGCCCGCCTGGACTATATCGTGGTTTCCGCCCCTACCCCCGCCGATTCTTCGCAGACGCGCAAACAGGTGATCCTGGCCCTGCGCAAAGCGCACGCCCTGCGCGAAGACAAGGATGACGACTTTGAAGTCAAGACTTTCGAGGCCCAGATCCAGATGTTCAAGGAAGGCATGGGGAAAGTTTCACTGGTGGTCTACGCGATAGCGGGGATCTCGCTTCTTGTGGGCGGCATAGGGATCATGAACATCATGCTTGTCAGCGTCACGGAACGCACCCGCGAGATAGGGCTGCGCAAGGCCTTGGGCGCGAAGAACTCCGATATTCTGGGCCAGTTCCTTATCGAGGCGGTGACCCTTTGCCTTATCGGCGGGGCGTTGGGCGTCGCCCTCGGGCTCGGACTCGGCTGGGCGGCTTACTTTTTTATCAAGGTGCCTCCGACGCTGGGGCTGGGGACCATTTGTTTCGCTTTCGGTTTTTCCACCGTCATCGGCGTAAGCTTCGGCTTCTGGCCCGCGCTGCGCGCGGCCATGCTGGACCCGATAGAAGCCCTGCGCTACGAATAACCCGCAAAATCCGGTTTTTACTCCGGGAAGCTCACTTGCCGCCCGGCTTCCCGGCGCGGGAGATCTTTTCCAGCGCCGCCACCGCGAAGGTCCGGACATGCGCGTCCTCATCTTTAAGCAAAGCGGAAATGCTAAATTATACTTCTATGAAACCGCTGCTTACGGTGCTGATGCTCCTGCTGCCGCTTTGCGTCCGGTCCGAAGACTCCCCGGAAAAGAAAACCACAATGGAAGTGGAACTGGACCCTTATTACGCCAGCATCGGCCTTTACCGCAGCCTTACAGGCAGGCCCATCCCGCATATGGGGGCCGTCCCTGAAACGGAGATCTACAGCGAGCTTATAAAAATTTTTACAAACCCCGCACGCTTGTGCTCGAAGCCAGCATCAATCCGCTCCCATACGCCGGGACGCTTATCCGCGAACATCAGCCGGAATTTTAATATTTCTCCATGAGCTCAAGCAGGACGGCCTCGTGCAGGCGGTCTATCTCGGAGGCCGGGGAAGTGTAATTGTTCAGGATCGAGGAAAAACTCAGTAACCTGCCCTTTTTAGTGGTGAGGTACCCCGCATAGCCCCTTACCCCGTTCAGCGAACCGGACTTTATTTTCAGGAGGCTCTCCAGCCTGGTATTCACTCCCATCTTTTTAATATGCCCGGTCGCGTCCGGATCCGCCGGCGAGACCAGCGAAACCAGGTAGGCGCTGAAAAATTTCTTTTTTGAAAGCCCGGCCAGAAAAACCGTAAAATCGTCCGCGCTCGCAAGGTTCAGGCGCGACAGGCCGGACGCATCCGCCAGTTTCAGTTCCGACACATTAACGCCGTTCTCGGCCAGATAGGCCCTCAGGACGCCCAGACCGTTTTCCGCGGTTCCGGACCTCCCTTTGGCCAGCGCCAGATGCCTGAGCAGCATCTCGGCATAGAGGTTGACGCTGCGTTTATTGGCGGCATACACGATGTCTTTCAAAGGCGAACCTTCCGTCCCAGCCACGAACCCGGCGGCGCCGTAATCCTTGCCCGCTTTAAGTTTTAAGGCTTTTCCGCCGACTTTTAAGCCATGGGCGTTAAGATAATCCGTAAACTCCTGCGCGGCGAATAATGCAGGATCGGGCAGGGCGCCCTTTATGGAGAATTCCGCGAACCCCGGCGGAATGGTCCCCCGCGCCGTAACCGCGTACTGCTCCGGGAAATTAAACAGATAGCTGTTGTCGCCGGAACCTTCCGGCCCGGTGGCCAGCAGATTAGCGAACCGCAGGCCCGCCACCTCCGGTTCCACGCGCAGGATCTCGACCGGATCGCCCGGCTTAAGGCCGGACTTCAAGTAAAGCTTATAAAAGTTATCGTTGACGGCCAGGGCCGTCGGCTGGGCCGCGTAATAGTTGCCGATATCCTCCCAGGCCCATGAGCCAGGCATAGGCTGGCCTTCAAAAAGCGAATCGTCCGCTATCACCGAACCGTTTATTTCGGAAACTCCGGCGGCCTTAAGCGCCCGGAGCCACTTGTCGAACTCGGCCTCCACTACGGGCGCCCCCTTGATCAGCTCCGAGCCGAAAGACGGATCGCCGCCGCCGCGGAGATACACGCCGCCGTTCAAAACGCCTTTTGTTATCGTTCCGTCCAGATACACCCGCGTTTTAAACCTGGTTTCGGGCCCCAGCATGTCCAGCGCGGCCCCGGTAACGAACAGTTTTAAAATGCTGGCGGGGATCAGATTCCCGGTGCTCCCGCAGGAGACCAGTTCCTGCCCGGTATCGGCGTCCCGCACGCTCAACCCCCAGAACGCGTTCTTAAAACCCCGGCCGGAAACTTTATCCATGAATTCGCACGGAGCCCCGGCCGAAGCCCTCAGGTAAAAAACCGCCGCCAGAATTAACGCCGGATATAATTTTTTTTTCATAATTCAACCGTAAAGCCGCGGGGAGAGCGTCTAATGTTTGTCCGAACGCGGATGCGTCTTATCATACACTTCCCTCAGCCGCTCAAGCGAGACATGCGTGTAGATCTCGGTGGTTTGCAGGTTCTTATGGCCCAGCATCTCCTGCACCGACTTCAGGTCGCAGCCGTTGTCCAGAAGGTGGGTCGCGAACGAATGTCTCAAAGAGTGCGGATTTACGGGCCGGGCAAAGCGGGCGCGGCGGGCTAATCGTTTTACGATCAAGGCCAGCCCATGGTCCGAAAGGCGCGCGTTCTTGTGGTTCAGGAACAGCGGCATGGCGGGCGCCTGCGGCTGCGGCCTGGTGCCAAGATAAACCCTGATAGCTTTCAACGCCTTATCGCCGACCGGCACCAGGCGCTCCTTCGAGCCCTTACCCATGGCGCGCACGAAACCGCCGTAAAAATCGATGTCGCCGATATTCAGTCCGGCCGCCTCCGAGCGGCGCAGGCCGCTGGAATACAAAAGCTCGAAGATCGCGTAATCGCGCTCGGCAAAACGATACGCGGGTTCGTCCCGCCTGACCGCGTCCGGCTCGTTATAATCGGCCAGCTTGCCGACTTCGCCTTCGCTGAGGAATTTGGGCAGGCGTTTTTCCTTTTTGGGCACGGTTATAAGGTCGAACGGATCGGCCTCCATAATACCTTCAATTGCAAGATAGGAGATAAAGGAATGCACGGCGGAGATCTTGCGCAAAAGAGTGTTCCGCGAAACCTTGTTTTCGCTTATATAGGCGATATAGCCGCGCATAAGCATACGGTCCCAGAGTTTGGGCGCATCTGCGTTATGGGCCGAAGCGTAGGACGCGAATTCCTCTATATCGTGTTTATAAGCCTTTACGGTGTGTTTCGAAAAGTTCCTCTGCGACCTTATATGCAGCAGGAACTTCTCCATCAGCAGATTCATAGCCATAATTCTAGCACAATACCTACACAGCATTCCGGTGACATAATACCTATATCCGTTTTGATATTTTAATGCCGGCAAGCATGCTGCGCCGGTCGAACCGCCGATTTAAGTATTATGTCACCGGATTGTGAATGATGCCCGGACTCCCTCAATAAATGGTCGCTGTCCCTATTTTTGTGGAGCAAAAGGCCTATGCCGGGCAGGCCCAAAGACAAATTATGCCTGGGCACTATTACCCAGGCGTTTATTCAATGCCCGCGCTACACTATTCAGGTAGCTGGCCTAACAATCTTGACGGAACAAGGAGAAACAAAAAATGAAAGTTACCGCGATTATAGTTTGTTTGCTGGGTTTGGCCGTAGGCGTTAATGCAGAAACCGGCACCATAGAGACGCTTACCAAACCCCTGACCGCCGCCGGGATCGACAATTCCGATGGCGCGCTCGATAAGATGGTACAGGACAAGCTGAAAGCCATGTATGAGGAGGGGAACGATGTCTCGTTAAACGAGTTGAGCGGAAGCCTCCCGGCGATAAAATACGACCTGCAGGGAGGACTGGTAGGAACGCTGTCATTAGTCGAAACCAAAACCAATTCGTTCACCGTCGCATGGAACATCCCGGAAGATCACCTGAACGAATACGACTATAACGGTTCGGTCAGCGATGTTTCGGGTAAAGGATCCATAGATGTTAAAACCGACCATGTGACTCTCGGAGTTAGGAAAACAGAGGCTGACGGAAAAACATATCAGATCCTTAAGTATTCATATGACAGTTGCTTTAGCTGTAGTGCGCCTGATTATGACACCTATGCGCTTATAGTAAAATAATCACCGGCGGCAGGATTAAAAAACAGCGGCTCCTCAAAGTTGAGGGCCGCTGTTTTTATTGCGGGCGAATCGTCCGATGCACGGATTCCGGCGACATAATACCTATATTTATTCCGGCGTTTCATGCCGGCAAGCATGCTGCGCCGGTTGAACCGTCGGTCTAAGTATTATGTCACCGGATTGCGGATCGCATTTTCGACCTATTGACAAAATAGCGGAGGGGGGGTAGACTATGGATATTGGCAGGTCGGGTTGTGTAAAAAGAGGAGGAGTTATGAAGTTCAGGATTATCGCCGTGGTCGATAGAAAGTCCCCAGCCCTTACCTTCGGAAACGAAGATCAAAGAGATACCGCAGCCAAGCGGCCAAAACCCTAAAACGCCTATACGCTGATGCACGATAATCATCGGCGGCAGGATTAAAAGCAACGGCTATCCGGGAAAAGATAAAAAGACGGCGCTATGCGGACTGGATTTCTAGTTACGGGTTTTCTCGCTCTCACGCTGTTCCCACAGGAACATGCCGGGCCGCGCGCGCAAAACTACGCGGACCCGAACTTCCGCCGCGCGGGGATTATCGGAAAAACTGACGACCGCAGGGAACCGCGGGAGGTTGCTGAAACCAGAAAAAAACTTTCCGAGTCCACCGTGGCGCTGTTTCATTCAAACAATTTGCGGACCTGTCCGAACGGCGAGGTCGTGATTACCAGGGCATTTTCTTTGGATTTAGGTTCCGGCATTCCAGATTTGTGCGGCGCGACACGGCCATTGACCCTTGAACAACGAGAGCATCTGCGGCCGGGAGAACGATTCGGGCAACAGATATCCGCCGCGTTCGGGTCCGGCGTCCTAATAGGAGAGGACCTTATTCTAACCGCCGCACACTTATTTGAAACGCCGCTGCCCGGCAAGACCTGCGAAGGGACCATGTTCGTTTTCGGGTTCGCCGCACGCGAGGACGGCTCCACCCCGCGGTTTTTTCCGGAAAAAGATGTGTATACATGCAGGAAAATAGTTGTGCACCGCCTCCAAAACCATGAACGGAATTCTTTTTGCGTTAACGGCGAATGCAAAAATTATCCCATGGATAAACTGGCGGATCTTTTCAATCCCGACGCTTTGCTGGGGCCTGATTACGCCATAATCAAATTGGATAGAAAGGTTGAAAACCATGCTCAGCTGCTTATAAGCCGTATTCCCGTAAAAACGGGAGATAAATTATTCATGATAGGGTATCCCGGCGGCATACCGGTCAAAGTTACCGAAAATGGTTCGGTATTAAGCGCTAACGGTAATGGCTATTTCACAACCGATCTGGATACTTTCGGCGGGAATTCAGGCAGCCCTGTTTTTGACGCGGAAACCTTGAAAATTGCCGGGGTCTTTGTGCGCAGCAGTTGCGAAGACTACAGAGGCGGAAAGACCAACCATTGCCGGTTTGGAGATGATCATGTCACCTCCTCAACGGAATTTATGCTCTGGCCGACAAAAATCACCATAAAAAAGGAAATGGATCGACCCAAGCCCATCCCCGCCGTTTACTTTCCCCGACCGGTTTCAACAACCCCGCCGCTGGAAGGGATTTAAATCCATGTATCGCTCCTGTTTATAGCATTCCGGCGACATATATTTATGCCCATTTTGATATTTTCACATCGGCAAGCATGCTGCGCCGGTTGAACCGTCGGTCTAAGTATTATGTCACCGGATTCCGGATTACGGCTAATTGTTATATAATACAGGAAAGCAACCCTGCCCGAAAGGAAAATTTTTAATGAAAATAAAAAGATCATGGCTGATAATATTATCGACCTTTTACATTTTACCGGTTTCAGCCCGGAATAAAGCCATTCCCTCCCTGGAAGAATTAAAAACGCAGGCAAACAGCGTGTCCGCGGCCGTCCCCCGGCCCTCGACCGGAGCAGGATTCGACCTGGACAAGTTCTTCGAACTCCCGCCACGGACCCGCGTGGATCCGGTCCGCGCCGACTGGCTTGAAGCCGGCGGACTTTACCGGGACGAGGTCTTCCGGCCCGCGCCGCAGGACCGCGTGGATGTGGACGGCAGTCCCGCGATTATGCTGCAGGGCTTCCATTGGTACGCCGACGGCTACTGGTATCATCCGCCCAAAGGATGGTGGGGAGTGCTGGAGCAGAACGCGGGCGAAATAGCCCGCTCCGGTTTTAACCTGGTCTGGTTCCCCCCCGCTTCCAACGGCAGTTATTATCCCAACGAGTGGTATAATCTGGACTCGCAGTGGGGGACCCGGGCCGCGCTCGTGCAGGCGGTAAACGCCATGCACGCGGCGGGCGTAAAAGTCGTGGCGGATATCGTGCTGAACCACCGCAACGGCGCCACCAACTGGCTGGATTTCAAGAACCCGGACTGGCCCAGCACCGTGATAGTGCGCAATGACGAGGTCTGGGCGCAGCCCGCCTATGCGGGCCTGGCGCGCAGCCCGAACGACGACGAAGGGCAGGGAGAGCTGGGCTGCCGCGATCTGGACCACAAGGACCCGCTGGTCCGGCAGGACGCCACAGTCTTCCTGCGCTGGCTGAAAAACACCATCGGCTTCGACGGTTGGCGCTACGACATGGTAAAAGGGTTCGCCCCTTCCCATATAAAAAATTATAACGAGGCCTCAAGCCCGGTATTCTCCGTGGGCGAATATTACGACGGCAACCGCCAGCTTATCACCGACTGGATAGACGGCACCGACAATTCTCCCGGCAAGCCCAACGCCTCAAGCGCTTTTGACTTTCCGACCCGTTTCTCCCTTATCGCGGCCGTAGAAGGCGACCGGTATGAGCTTTTAAACGACAACGGAAGGCCGTCAGGCCTGATCGGCTGGTGGCCTTCAAAAGCCGTGACCTTTGTCGAGAACCACGACACTTCCCCCCGCGATCCGGCGTTCATCAATAACGCCCCGGCGCAGTACCGGGACCAGCGCCTGATGGGCTACGCCTACATCCTCACCCATCCCGGCATCCCGTGCGTGTTCTGGCCCCATCTGTTCGACTGGGGCCCCGCCTATAAGGCGCAGCTCCAGGCGCTGGCGGCCGTACGCAGGAACGCCGGCATAACTTCTACGAGCCAGGTACGGATAATTTCCGCCACCAACGGCCTGTATGCCGCGGTGGTGACAGGCAAAACGCGCAGGGTGGCGTTGAAACTGGGCTCAAGCTGGGACTGGCAGCCGGGGAACGGCTGGACGCTGGCCGCCAGCGGAGAAAAATACGCCGTCTGGACCCAGAGCCTCAAAAAGCGCCCGGCGTCTTTTGACTAGGGTTTGGGCTGCTGTGAGCCGAAAGGCCTACTTTTGTTCAGGTCCATTTCCCCGAAAATCCTGACCTTTGTGCCCATGCGCGAACCGCGTGTTCCTCTTAAACTGTACTTGCTGGTAAATCACACTGGATGGAGGAACGGCAGATGAAAACTATGATATTGATGGTCGCGATGCTTTGCATGGCTGGCGGAGCGTACGCTGAGTACGGCACAATTGAAACGCTCACCAAGAAACTGACGGAATTAAGGATCGACAACACGATATTGGGCAACAAACTAGTAGTTGAAGAACTGACAGACATGTTTGAGACCGGCCAAAATATTTCCTGGAAAGAGTTATCCGGCAACATCTCCGCGCAGTACGATGTGCAGGAATTCGACGGTTATCCGGTAACCCCTACGGATGATCTGGCCGTGGTGGAAACCGCCCATAACACTTACACGGTCACGCTTGGCCGGGAAATCTACGGCAAAAAAGTTATATTCGACACCGATGAAGCTTCAGGGGCGGATAAAACGGAACTGAAGGACATCTATCATCACCACGGAAGCGCTCACAAAGCGGAAATTAAGATAAGAAAAGCGGAGCGTGAAGGAAAAACATATCTGGTCATGAAATTCTCTTTTGACTATTCATTGGGATTCTCCACCCCTGATGAGAAAGGATACGCCTTGGTGCTGAAAAAATAAGTCCGGGGCAGAAGTTGGTGTCGTAAAACATCCGGATATACCCGGTTTAAAAACGCCTGGACCATACAGTTCGGGCGTTTTCTTATATATCCCAAAGCTCAAGCTTTCGGATTGGCGCCGTTAAGGAGCTGCTCGACTTCCGGGTCGGTGACCTTTTCAATGTTGCGGCAGCGGGGGAAGCCGGAACAGGCCAGGAAATAGCCCCTGGCGCTTTTGCGTAGCAGCATCTTGTTCTTATTGCACTTGGCGCAGGTTTTTTCGGTCGGAATGGGTTTAAACACCTGGAGCTTATTGCCTTCCCTGTCCAGCGGGATCTTGCCCTTGCACTTGGGGAACCTTGAACAGGAAAGATATTTCCCGAACTTGCTTTCGCGCATGACCATCAGGCTCAGGCAAAGCGGGCATTTCTCGCTGGTCTTGACCACATTGGGCCGCGACCGGACCATCTCGGCCTCGGCCTTGGCCAGATTCAGCGCGAACGGGCCGTAAAATTCCTTTATCATCTTGATCCAGTTTATGGCGCCGTCGGCGATATCGTCCAGTTTGTCCTCGATGGAGGCGGTATAGGAAATATCCATGATGTCCGGGAAAAAGCCTTTAAGCTTTTCCGTGACGAGCGCCCCCAGTTCGGTGATAAGCAGTTTCCTGTCCTTCTCCCGTTTGATATAACCGCGGTCCACGATATTCCTGATGATGACGGCGTAGGTGGACGGGCGCCCGATGCCGTGTTTTTCAAGCGTTTTGATGATACTCGCCTCGTTATAGTTCGGCGGCGGGCTGGTCTTGTGGGCGGTGGTCGTCACATCTTTAAGGATGAGCTTGTCGCCCTCCTTCAGGGGCGGGATTATGGATTCTTCTTCCTCTTCCTCCTCCGTGACCTCTTCCTCTTTTTCCTCCCGGTAAACCTTGAGATAGCCCTCGAATTTCATGGTGCGGCCGCTGGTCCGCAGCACCGCTACGCCATTGGAGTCCGAGATCTCCACGCTGACGGAATCAAAAACGGCTTCTTCCATCTGACTGGCGACGAACCTCCTCCAGATGAGGTCGTAAAGACGGGCCTGCTCCGCGGTCAGGAATGAATTAACGTCCTCCGGCCTGCGGTAAACCGAGGTCGGGTGGATGGCCTCATGGGCTTCCTGCGCCCCTTTCACCTTTTTAAGATAGACCGGCGGTTTGGCCGGGGCGAAATCCTTGCCGTAGATCTCGGTCACGAATTTGACCGTCTCCTTCTGGATCTCGGCGGAAACATTGAACGAATCCGTTCTCATGTAGGTGATAAGACCGGCGCGCTCGCCGCCGAGCTCCACGCCTTCGTACAGGCTTTGCGCTACTTTCATGGTGCGGTCCGAGGAAAAACCAAGTTTGTTATATGCGTCCTGCTGGAGGGTGCTGGTGATGAAAGGCGGTTTGGGTTTCTGCCGGACCGCCTTGGACTCGATTTTGGAGACCGTGAGGGTGGAATTCCTGAGAAGCGTGGCGGCTTCCACCGTATCTTCAAGTTTTTTAAATACGGAGGTCTTGTAGCGGTAATCCTCGGCGAACAACTTTAAAAGGATGGTCTGTTCCACCGGCTTTGAATGCCAGCGCACCAGCTTGGACTCGAAATCCCTGCCTTCTGTTTCCTTGGACAATTTGGCGAAAAGCGTATAGTAGTCTTCCCCGGTGAAGGCCGCTATCTCAAGGGCGCGTTCGGCCACAAGACGCACGGCCACCGACTGCACCCGTCCGGCGGAAAGGCCGCTTTTTATCTTGGCCCACAGCAAAGGGGAAAGTTTGTAGCCGACCAGACGGTCCGTGACGCGGCGCGCCTGCTGGGCGTTGACGAGATTCAGGTCAAGTTCGCGCGGGGACTTCAGAGAAGCCTCGATGGCCTGCTTGGTGATCTCATGGAAGCTGATACGCTGGAACTTCGACCTGTCCGCGTTCATCGCCTCGCGCAGATGCCAGGAGATGGCCTCCCCTTCGCGGTCGGGGTCGGTTGCCAGATAGACGGCGTCGGCGTTCTTAGCCAGCGAGTTAAGTTCGGGGATGATCTTCTTGGCCCGGTCTATGAGAACATATTTAGGGGTGAATTCATGCTCCAGGTCCACGCCCAGCTCGTCCTTCGGCAGGTCGCGCACATGGCCGTAGGAACTGCGCACCACATAGTCCGCGCTCAGAAAGCGGCTGATGGTTTTTTCTTTGGTGGGAGACTCCACGATCACCAGGGTTTTTTTAGCCTTAAGCTTCTCGGCCTTTTCCGGCTTCTCAAGTTTCGCCGGCTTTTCTGTTTTTGCGGTCTTTTCAATTGCCATGATATATAAATCCCTTAAATGCTCAGCCGCGGGCCCGTGCCGGGGCTGATTAAATTGACGGAAGCTATATTTTATACTTTTTTACGGTCCAAGGCGATAAGAATCCCAAAAAAAATTGCGGCGAAAATTTTTATTTGCCGAGCAGCAGGTATTCCAGGCTCCAGTGGCCGTAACTGTGCTTATCCTCTTTCCATTTATGAAATTCCAGCGCCAGTCTGCCCAGGTCCACCTGCGCGCCGTGCTCCCTGCGCACCAAGGCGGCGATCAGCAGGAACCAGTTGGCAAAAAGATGAGCCCGCTCCTCCCCCATGGAAGAGATCAGCATTTTCTGGTAGCCGATGGTTTTCATAAATTTCAGGGCCATAAGATGAGAGGCGGCCTCGCGGTCGTTCTTTTCCTTGGACGCCATCTGCGTAAAAACATCCTCCAGGGCCGGCACGCGGGGAACGAACTTGTAGGCGTATTTATCCGCCGACTCTATGACGAGTACGCGGCCGTCCGGGCGCAGCAGCTCTTTAAGCCTGGCCAGAAGGGCCGGATGGTCCGGGAGATGCTGGGCTACGAACCGCAGCAGGATATAATCGAATTTCCGCTCCGGGCGCCACTCATAAATATTTTGCGTATCGAAGGCGGCGTTGGAGAGTTCCGCGCCGTGCCGCCTGCAGGCCGCGTCCACAAAACCTTTATCCACATCCACGCCTAAAAACCGCTTCTGGGGGAAGTATCTGGCGAGATTGGCCAGGAAGTAGCCGGGGCCGCAGCCCAGCTCCAGGATCTCCGTGCTGCTGTTCCAAGCCGGTTCGTCCACAAGATACTTCAGGTCGTCGGCGAAAGTCACCCGCGCCTGGATGCGCAGGAGCTCGTCATAAATGCGCCTGGAATCGGCTTTCTCAAGGTCCAGCACCCCGCCCTCAAGCGTGGTAATGCGCACCCCGCCGCGCGCCGCGCGCGAAGAATGCCTGGAAGTTTCCTTCTCCGCCCGCGCGGCTTTGATGGACAGACAGCCGCCCTGAAAGTCGATATTTTCCATGCTTGCCACCTCAAAACCCGCGTCCGCAAGCAGGCCCTCTATCTGTCCCGGACTCAGGCTCCGGATCCGCGGGTCAAGGCGCTTAAGGGCTTCCTGATAGGCCGCCAGCCAGGGTCGAAGCTCTTTGAGGTCCGCGCCTCCCTGCGCGCCGAACGAGCCGAAGAACTTTTCAAAATCCGTTTCCTTTGAGAAGGTGGTCCAGGAAAGGAGCCCGTCCTTCTTAAGCACCCTGTGCGACTCCTCAAGCACGCGGAGGATGTCGTCCGCGCGATAATGCCCGTCGAACATCACGATCGAATCGAAATGACCGGGGGAAAACAACGAAATATTCCGGGGGCGGCCCTTGCTCGCCTTCAGGCGGGGCCCGTAATCAGCGCGCAGAAGCCGCTGTTGCGCGCCGAGCTTTTTGCGGAAAAATTCAAGCAGGGTTTCATTCGGCTCCAGCGCCCAGATGCGGCCGCCGCCCTCTTTCAACTGCCGCAAAAGCGGCGTGCCGGTGCCTATACCGACATGCAGACACTCCGCGCCGCCCGCCAGGCCCGTCAGAGCCTTCTCCAGGACCGTTTCGTGGCCGGGGCTGGCTTCGAAGACCCTGTCATAGGCCACCGCGTACTGCGACCAAGCCACCTCCCTTTCTATGGCCGCCATCAGTTCCAGCCAAAGCTCCTGCATCCGGTCGGCGTTAAGGACATTCAGGCTTACCACCCAGGCTTTTGTCCGGCCCCGCTCATCCATGATCTGGCCCGCTATTTTTTGCGTGGTAACGGCTCCGAATCGGGGATGGCGCAGAGTAAAAACTTCGCAATGGGTTAAAGGGACATCGGCGGTCCTGAAGATATTTAGGGAACGGTCTATGACCTCCGCGCCGTTATCCATGTGGTTCATAAGCGCGGTGATATGCGTGCCTATAAATAAGCCGAATTCTTTGGCGAAAAGCTCCTCAAAAGCGGGATTCCAGTCCAAAAGGCAGTAGCTTTCATCCAGCAGATATGTCGGACCTATCAGATCCAGAACGGGCCTGCGCAGATCCCGTATAAAAGGGCGAACCGCCTGTTCTTCTTTTCTATCATGCGCGTTCATGCGTCCTCCTGGGCGGGATCCACCGGTTTAACCTGGTATTGTCCGAGCCGCACCGTGAACGACGGGTGCCGCGCGCTGAGCAGTTCCTTATTGGCGAGACGCACGAGAGAAAGATCCCCGCGCGCTATGTGGGAGACCTTCTCGTTCATGCCTTCCCTGAGGTCGATAATGATCCGCTGGCCGGAACAGAACCTGTAAGTTCCCGAAGAGTGCTGGATGCGTCCTTCCTCGGCTTCTATCGCTTTGAAACCCAGTTTTCTGTACATGGCCATATGCACGGGCTGGCATTCCCCCACCACAAGATTTTTGCCCATATCATAGACGGCGGCTATAGCCAGACGGGTGAGAAGCTTGGCGACGGCCAGCCCGCGGTACTCGGGAGCGACGATGATCCGGCTGACCTCGACTCCGTCGACTATTCTTCGCCATTCTGAAATATCCTTTACCCGCAGATTCTGCAAAAGCGGCAAAGGCGCGCCGCCTGGTTTAAGAAGGCGTTCCCGCATGGGGCCGGAGCCGACTTCGTCCACCAGCTCCCTGTACCAGCCGCGCTGGGCCTCAAAGATCTCGCTGAAGGGGCCGAAAACGGAATCCACCGCGCCCCAGGGCTTATTGGCGAAGATCATGCGCAGAACGCCTGCTATGCGGCCGGCGGCTTCGTCCCTTGCCAGGAGCTGAACGGCCGAACCGTCGTGATAGTCCATCTCAAGGCCCAGCGGATTCTTCTCGGTCTCCGAATCCAGATAGCCGGTCATCCCGTAAACCCTGTGTCGGAGGCGCATGATCTGGCGCAGGTCCTGCGGATCCTGCGCGACCTGGACGCGCACGGTCGTTTCCCGGAGCGAGCCCGACTGGGCGCCGGTTACCGGCGAAAGCAGGTAAAGCCGGGTGCCGGCTTTCACAATAAGAGCGCGCAGCGCCTCCGGAGTGCAGGCGCCCTGATTGAGCGAAAGAGTGATCCCGGGGATATCCGGCAGCTCTTCGGAACTCAAAGCGATAAGGCTGCATAAACGGTTGTTGGAGTAAAAACTTTCCAAAGCGACATCGGCGGGATTGGAGGTGGTGAACCTTCCATCGCCCTGGAACTCCACAAGCTGGTCCGAGATTACGATCGCGTGAAGGCCTTTTTTTGAAAAAAGCACCTCAATAAGCCGCGAACCGAACTCTTCCCGCGAACCGGTTAAAGACGGGGCAAAAACGAGATTTTCCCCGGGAAGATCAAAAGGATGGACGGGTCCGCAGAGCGAACGGAGATTGCTTTCCGCAAGAGCGCGCAGCCGCGGATCCTTCAGATAAAAGATCACCGCGACGGGAAAATCCTCGGACATATCTATGCGGACGCCTCCATATCGACGATTATAACAAATACTTATTACAGTATTATTAAACCGTGAGCTTATATTTATCGGCGCTTTGGATTATCAGAGAGGAGGCCTCTAGTTCGAATAACGCGGCAGCCGCCCTCTGCACCGGCCAGCCCAGCGCCTCCACCAGCCCGTCCACCGTCAGCCCGCCCTCGCCCCTGGCTATCGTCTCATGCGCGGCCCTGGCGTCCGGCGACAACCCGCTCAAGCATACCGTCGCCTCCTTACGGGACCGGCGTGGTAAAACAAGCCCGAACAGAACATCCGCCGGCAGCGCCGATATAACATCCTCCGCATCCTCCACCAGGGCCGCCCCGTTCTTGATCAGCATATTGGGCCCGCGGCTCATCACGCTGTCTACGGGACCGGGCAGGGCCAGGACTTCCCGCCCCTGTTCCAGCGCGGCCTTCGCGGTTATAAGCGAGCCGGACTTAAAATCCCCCTCAATGACCACGGTGGCATGGGACAGGCCCGAAATTATGCGGTTGCGCCTCGGAAAATGCGCCGGTCTGGGTCCGTCGGCCATCGGAAATTCCGACACCAGCGCCCCTCCGCCCTCAAGAATTCTTTCCGCAAGCTTTTTATTTTCGGGGGGATACACCATCCCCAGTCCCGTGCCCATCACCGCCCAGGTCGTACCGCCGGCGCCGACAGCCGCCTCGTGGGCTATGGTGTCCACGCCCCGGGCCAGGCCGCTTACCACGGTCAGGCCGGCTTTTACCAGTCCGCGAGACAAGCCGGCCGCGCTCCGCGCGCCGTAATCGGTGGGCCTGCGCGTACCGACGATCCCGACCGGCACGCTGCCGGGCGCCAATTTCCCTTTGACATAAAGAGCGAGAGGCGGATCATAGATCGTTTTAAGGAGTTCCGGATAATCCTTGTCCGGCGCGGTCAGCACCCGGACGCCGGCTTTCCGGGCGGCTTCAAGTTCTTTATGGGGATCCGCGGCCGCAAGCTCCGCCATAAAGCTGGAGATAATTTCAGGAGATGCTCCGCCGTCGGCGGAAAGATCGGCGGCGCTTTTGGAGAGCACCTCCAGCGCGCCGCCGTACGCCGTGATCAGCCTCAGCAGCCAATCGGTGCGCATACAGGCAACGGCGTTCAGCCGGACCCGCGCCAGGGTCTCTTCTTCGGTATTCCCGTTCATTCGCCCCCCAAAAACGGGCTGAAGGCTGCGGACTGAAGGCTGAAGTTTACAGCATATTTCTCACAGGCCGCCGGCCTTTGACCTTCAGCCTTTAGCCTTTAGCCTTCAGCCTACCCTGCTATATTTTGACCACCTGCCCGCTGTCTACCGAGGTGTTGGAATTAAGAATGCGGGCATTAACGATATTATGCTCAACGCTCAGGACCTCCAGAACACCCGTTTTCTGAAGTTCAAGACCGAGTTTTTTGATGGTCTTTTTATCATAAGCTACCGAGCCTCTCATATATGCGTAGATCCTTTCTCCGGGCTGGAAAGAGGCCGGTTTCCAGACCTTTATGCGCACCAGATCCCCGGGCGAGGTCAGGCTGTCATTTTCAGAATCCGTGCCGGCATCCATCTTTGAGATAATTACCCCGTCCTCCTTCCAATTCTCCGGCACTATCGTGGTGATACCCGCGGCCCATTCTTTCTGGTCGTCAGGCATCTCCATCGACAGGTCCGTCGTCTCGGGAACGGGAGCGGCGGCCTTGCCGGAAGCGGGCAAGGCATGATCTTTGGCGGCCTCGGCAACGACCGCGGGCGCGCCTTCTTCAACGGGCGTCTCAACCGTTCCTTCCGCCGCCGCAGGCGCGGCCGGTTCTGCGGCCTCCCGCGTCTCAGCGGTCCGAAGAGGGACCGGCTTGACGGTTTCAGCCATTTCCGGGATCTCTATTTCCTCCCCAGGATAGATCCGGTCCGGATCGGAGATCCTATCCATGTTGGCGTTATAGATCTTTCCCCACTTAAAAGGGTCGCCGTAGTATTTATAGGAAAGGTCCCACAAAGTTTCCCCTTTGGAGACTTCGTGTTTTTTGGCGACAATAAACCCGCCTTCTCCCGCGGACGCGGCCGGCGCTTTCTCCGTTTCCGGCGCGACCGAAACGGCGGGTTTCACTACGGCAGCCTCGGCCGCCGCAGGTTTTGCGGCCGCGACGGCCGCCGTACTTGTCTGCACGGCCGCCACGATGATCTTTTTTTTCCTGGCCGGTTTTTTCTCCGTTTTCAAGACGGCCGGAGCCGCGGCGGTTTCCGCCTGGGCCGGGACAGCCGCCGGCGCGGCGGCCGGGGCGGCTTCAAGGTCCGACAGGGATAGGATCTCCTCTACCGGCGCGCTTTCGGCGCCGCCGGACGGTTTGTTTTCATCCCCCGGCTGCCGGACCTGCTGAGCCGGCGCGGAAGCGGCCAACGCCGATATTATGCCGGCAATTATGATCGATCTCATCAGTTCCTCCAGATAAAATACCGCGCCGCGGTATTTCATATTACCCGTCAAAAGGCTTTCAGCATCCCCGCCGCCTTTGGCTGCGCTCCACACGCGAGATACGCCTTATTATGTCAAAAAATCAGGCTTCGGCGCGAATTTCCGGCGTCCCTCGCCGGGGACAATGTCCCGCCGGCCGGAACGATTGTTATGGCGTCGACATGTGTGTTTATTCCGCGCCGACTAACTGCGAGGAACTACCCGGCTGATAAAATATCGTAAAACGGCATTTTATCAGGCGCTGATGACATCAAAAACCTGTTTTGCGTCTTGCAAAAACTGCATATAGCAGTCGGGCGGCTGGTGAACGCCGGCTTTGTAGACCAACAGCCAGTTCCCGCATCCGGCCAGGCTCCAATCGTTGTTACGGATGAAAAAATCTATTTTTTCAGGAGAAAAAAGCGTTTTCATCGGTTGCTCTTCCCCGACTACCATACAGCTTTTTGGGAATTCCGGACGCTCCGGGAATCTATCATCCGCATACGGAAATACTTTATCCAGCATATTCGCCGGAGCCAGACTGAACCGCGGGAAAAATTTTCCATCCGCCATAAATGCGACTACGGTATGGCTGTCTCGATTTCTACCCTTGATCGCACGATAGTACTCGTATTCAAAAGACAGGAACCGCACGGAATTCAAACTGCCGCCCACCACATCATAGACTTTCAAAATATACATGGCCGAAGCGGGAAATCCAAGCAGTTCCAGGGCTTCAAATTCGGCTTTGGCGCCGGGAGGCAAAGAATCGCTGTACGAAAACCCGATTTGCGCCGCCAGCTCCCTAAGCTTCCCACCGCGCCGCGATCCGGCCAGCGAAGAGTATATTGTTGCGGCGATCATTATCAAAAAACCGCCGTAAACAGATTTTTTCCGTATATCAGCATCCCACGCCGCCACAACGGGGTCGCTTATCTCTCCGTATTTCCCGGGGTTGGCCGCGCGATCCAGTCGTATTCCGACATATAGGAAAACCGACATTATCACCGCATAGAGCGCCAACACCGAATTTCTAGATAATTTCATGTTTACATTACTTGTATACAATGTCTGATTTAAGGTCCAAAAGCCTTCAAAGGTCTAAAATATCGAAAATTTCCTGCCACGGCACTATTGAGATCCCGTCAATGATCCGCACCCTCGGCACAGGCGCCACGCAGTAAAGCGCGGCTTTTGGGAAATCCCGCCGGAATGAATTAAGCCCTTTCAAATGCGCCGATATTGCGTATTATCGCTTCCGCCGCGATTTCTGCTTTTAAATAAGTATTCCCTATTGTGCGCAGAATCGTCTTACGATACTGCGGTAATTTTTATATATTCCATCGCTCGCAATAGACAACGCGATTCTCCGATGTTCTAAGGCCGAATATTTTGCGCCCCCCTTCAGTTATTCGAATGGTAAACATAATTATCCACTACACCGGCAGAACCGACCGGTCGAAACTCCTGTATTGGATCGCTTCCATCAAATATTCTTTTTTTATCACGGGCGAGCCTTCCAGGTCCGCGATGGTCCTGGAAACCTTTAAGATTTTATCCAGGCTGCGCGCGGAAAGACCAAGCTTATTCATGGCGGCTTCCAGTATGCTCCCGCCTTCGGATGGGATCGCGCAGAATTTTTTGATCTGACTTACGGTCATAAAAGCGTTGGCGGTGGTCTTGGTGCCGGTAAAGCGCTCCGCCTGAAGCTTCCTCGCAGACATAACCCGTTTCCGTATAACGGAAGAAGTTTCGCCTTCGCTGGTCTGGGCCCAGTGGGCGTAGCGGACCGGCGAAAGCTGGATGTTCAGGTCTATCCTGTCCAGCAACGGACCGGAAATTTTATTCCGGTATCTCTGCACCTGGATCGGGGAGCAGCTACATTGCTTCTCAGAATGCCCCAGGAAACCGCACGGACATGGATTGCTCGCTGCTATAAGCGTAAAGCGGGCGGGGTAGCAGGCGCTTTCCTTCGCCCGGGAAACGGTCACCTGAAAAGCTTCCAATGGTTCGCGAAGAACTTCAAGACTGGAACGGGAAAACTCCGCCAATTCATCCAGAAACAAGACGCCGTTATGCGCCATAGAAACTTCGCCGGGCCGCGGCCTTGTCCCTCCGCCGACCAAAGCGATATCGCTTATTGTGTGGTGAGGATCGCGGAACGGCCTGTATCGTATAAGTTTCCCGCCGCGCGTTAAGCCGCAGACGGAGTAGATCTTGGTTACCTCCAAAGCCTCCTCGTTCGTTATCGGCGGCATGATGCCGGCGAATCTTTTGGCCAGCATGGATTTGCCGGAACCCGGCGGCCCGATCATCAGGATGTTGTGGCCGCCTGCCGCCGCTATCTCAAGCGCGCGTTTGGCGAATGCCTGGCCTTTGACTTCCGAAAAATCGCCTCCCGCAAAAGACGGTTCCTCTCCGGGGCAGGCGGCGGTATTTACGCAACGGTCCAGTTCCGTCCGGGCGGTTAAAGCGGAAACCAGGGTTTTAAGGCTGGCGGCATTAAAGGCCGGCACTCCGGAAACGGCCGCTTCCACGCTGTTAGCGGCGGGGACTATCGCTTCCACGGTTTTAGTTTCAGACAAGGCCAGCATCATCGGCAAAAGGCCGGTCACAGGACGGATCTCCCCGTCCAGGGCCAGTTCCCCGACAAAAACCGTGTTTTCAAGCCTGCGTCCGGCCTTTTTAAGCTTTCCGCAGGCGGCCAGGATCCCCAGCGCTATGGGCAGATCGAAATGCGTGCCGCTTTTTTTCAGCTCCGCCGGGGATAAATTCACGGTTATTCTTTTTGGAGGGAAATCAAAACCGGAATTGCGGATGGCCGAGACCACTCTTTCCTTGGACTCTTTTACCTCGGTATCCGCCAGCCCCACAATGGCAAAAGTCGGCAGCCCGTTTGCCACATCCACTTCCACCGAAACGGGAAACCCGTCTATGCCCCTTATTCCCAGACTCGATATTTTGGCCAACATGCAAGTTTTTCAGGAAGCCTGTCGTCAGGTCTGTTAAAAATTTTTGCGGCAAAAATTTTTACCGCCCACAGGCGGCATTAAGACGTTTTCGACAAGCTCCCGCCCCCCCCCCGGATTCAGCCAAAACGACAGGCCGCGCGGCAATAGTATAGACACCCGCCGCGACAGCGTACTGTCGGCGGGAAACCCGCTTTGCCGGTTCACTTCGCCATTCTACAAAGATCTTTCGCTTTGGGCGACCCGCCGACTGCTTTCACCAGCCTGGCGACGGAGCAGTCGCCCGTGTCGCCGCAATAGCGCTGCACTTCCACGGAGCCCAGGTATTCTTCCCTGTGCCCGATCACAAGGTTCGACCGCGGATCTCGGATCTCGGAACCCTGGCTGTAGCAATCCAGCTTCATTCCGACATTTACCCCGGAATCCTGCCCGGCGTTCAGGTAGATCTCTTCGCCGGAGGCTTCGGCGATCATGCAGGACCATGCCTTCTTATTGAGCTGGCTGTCTATGTTGACGACGAACTGGACGATGGCCGCGCGCAGCGCTTCGCCCTCTATCGTCTCGTCATAGCCGCCCTTGGTGCCCATGCCCAGGAAAGAGCCTTTCTTGGATTTGGCCTGGCCCTTGCCGGAATCCGCCATAAGGACCTGCCCGCTCTGGGTATCTATGAGCCGTATATCCACGGTAACATCGGCCACCTGCTTTTTGGTCTGGCTGATAAGGTAATCCGACCCCTCGGTCTTGACGCCGAACTGGGAAACGGCGCCGACCACTATGGCTTCCAGGCCCAGAATGCGGCCGACCTGCGCCGCGGTCTGCGGGTCCGTCATCCCCTGGCTCTGGAATTTCTGCTCCTGCATGATCTTTTCCATGCGGTCGCGTTCCACCACTATGAACTTGCCGGACTTGGTCAGTTCGGTCACCAGGATATCCGTGGCGGCCCCGCCCAGGCGGCCCTGGCCGTAAGCGGTCTTATTGGCGAATTCAACCACGCCGATGCGGCGTTTGGGACCGGTATATTTGGACTCGGTTTTTTCCGTTTCGTTCACGCTAAGAGCCTGCTGCATCTTCACGGTCTTGGAAGGCGAACAGGCCGCCGCCAGCGCCAGCGCGGCTATGGTAGTTAGAAGTCTGCTTTTATTCATTTCGATTCCTCCATTAGTATATCCTCGTCATCGCGCCTCACATCCGGTCCGGATCCGAGCCTTCAAAGGTAAAGCTGTTTGAGACGCACTACGCTAATACCGTCGCGCTGTTACGGGCCGCCGGCGGTTATCTGGCCGGCAGGCGGTCGAAAACCTTGCCCAGGGCCGCCCCTGTTTCGGGCCACAGCGGATGTTTCAGCATGTTCTGAGCAAGTTTAAGCGCGCTGTTGACGAGAAACGCCCGTTTGGCCTCTTCCTTGTCCAGATAAAATTTCAGGTCCTTGCCCTGCCCCTCGGCTTCGAACAGCGTCTCGCCCGTGGAAGCCGAAACTATCCTCAGCCGGAGGCTCACCTGCTTGCGTATAATGAACCCGAGATTCTGGAAAGTAAAATCCTCCAGCGTTCCGTAACACAAAAGATCGGCCCCGAAAGCCGCCCCGAGCTCGGACGGCTTGACCGAGGCCAGCTGCCCCCCGTCCGTTACGCCGAGCGTGCGCAGACGGTCGTCGGTTTCACCGAGGTCGAAAGGCGCGTAGCCGCGGGCGGAAAAGCGTTTGGACGCCTCCTCCCTTATAAGGCCCGGGGCGGAGACATCATTGGAAAAGTTTTCAAAGGGCAGCAGCACTATCCGTCCGTCGGGCACGGCCCTCAAGGCGGGCGAAACGACATAAGCGCCCGGGACGGCGCAGGCGCATAAAACCGCCAGAAGCGGCGCAGGCGACATCAACCGGCCGATACCCGAGCCCCTCCAGATTTTTTTCATCCGCGCCTCACGGCTGAACCAGCCAATACCGCGCCTTTACGGCCGCGCCGCCCTCACCGGATAACGGAGAACACGATCTCGAACTGGCTGACGCTTTCAAGTTCCAGGTTGAATACGCCGGTCCTCAACAAAGCGCTGGAAAATTCCTGCGCGTCGGGACGCGCGGGGAAAACCGTCATGACCGCTTCCCCGTCGGCATAGCTCTCCAGCGAGGAACCGTTGACTTCCAGGCTTTCCACCGCGGCCTTCAGTTTGCGCGCGTCCTCGATGCCTTCCAGGCCCCTGACGCGCAGGGTCAGCGGCGTTGCGGGCCGGATAAATTTATCGGCTTTTGAAAAAGCCTCGGCGCCCAGCAGCTCGCCCGCGGACGCCAAAGCTTTCCTAAAAGCGCCCTCCTCGGCCGGGTCCAGGGCGTTGGACTGGCTGGAGATCTCCAGCAGGAGCCGGCGAGTGCCGGCTTCGTAGATCTTAAGTTCGGCCGTCGCGCGAGCGGGATAAAAACCGGCCTGCGGGCCCTGCGCGGCTCCCATGGGGTCGGCCTCGGCGCGGCCGATAAAGACCAGGTCCGCGCCGGAAGCGCGGGCCGCCTCAAAGAAGGAGTTTTCGTCCTTTGAGTTCTTCAGCGCCGGGGTGTCCAGGAACCGCACGGCGGACTTGGCGCCGAGGTAATCGGAAAACGCGCGGCCGGCGTCGGCGTACTGCGAAACCGCGGTCCTGAAATATTCGTCGAGCATAAGGGCGCCCGAAGCCCCGGCGCCGGTCCCTGCGGACAATTCCAGCCCTCTCATAGCCGCAGCGACCTTATCCACGAAAACATAGACCCGGAGGTTCGCGCGGTAAAACGCCCCTTCGCGCCGCTCGGAAAGGACCTTGTATTTTTTCACTAACTGTCCCGGCTCCTTGAGAAGGCCCTGTTTGAAGGCTTCGTATTTTTCGGCTTTATACTGCGGGCCCATGAACAGGTCGGCCACGGCCTCTACGGCGTTCCTCTGGGCCTCTATCACAGCGGCGCCGGGAGAGGCGGCCAGGTCCCGGTCGTTGTACGGGACCAGTCCCGATGTTTCTATGGTCTCGACGCCGCTTTTTGCAGCCGTTCTCGCGGTCCGGCCCGCGCAGGAGGCCAGCAGGCCCAGCGCCGCCGCCGCCGCAAAGATCCTGAAACAGGTTATCATAAAAATCTCCTTAATTCCGGGCTACTCCAGATCCAGGGATTCCTTCCGGTCAAGCCCGCGGCGCGCCTTGGCCACCGGCAGCGCGAACAGGAACCTGGCGCCTGCGCCCGGCTTGGATTCCACCCAGATCTTGCCTCCGTGCTTTTCCACCACCGACTTCGAGATGGCCAGGCCCAGGCCCGTGCCCGGGACGAGGCTCGCGCTCGCCTTCCCGCGGTAAAATTTGTCGAACACCAGCTGCTGCTCTTCTAGCGGAATGCCCGGCCCGTTGTCCTCCACGCAGATCACGACCACCTCCCCCTTGTCATGCCCGCTGACGCTCACCCTGGCCCCGGCGCCGGAGTATTTGATGGCGTTGATAAGCAGGTTGTCCACGACCTGGCCTATCCACCTCAGATCGGCGTGCACCGGCGGCAGATTCTTGTCCACCACGGAGGAAAGCGAAACGTTCTTTCCTTTGGCCTTGATGAGCATATTGGAAACGGAATTGCGGATCAGGTCCTTCAGGCTCACCACGGAGAACTCCATTTCCACCTTGCCGTTGAGGCGCGACAGGTCCAGCAGGTTGGAGATGAGATGGGTAAGGCGGTTGACCGACTGGTCCACCACGGTAAGGAAATTCATCTGCTGCTCATTGAGCGTGCCGACCTCGCCGCTCAGGATCACGGAAACGAATCCCTTTATGGTGGTCAGCGGGGTTTTAAGCTCGTGGCTTACCGTAGAGAGGAACTCGTCCTTCATTCTGTTCATCTGGGCCAGTTCTTTGGCGGTCTTGGAAAGGTTCTCGTAAAGCGTGACCATCTCGATTATGATGGCCAGTTCGTCCGCGATAATGGTGAGGAACTCCAGCTGGTCCTGGGTGAAAAAATCACGGTAACGCGAGCCCACGCGCAGCACGCCGATAACCCGGTTGTGGAGCGAGATAGGCACCAGCATCAGTGAGCGGATGTTCCAGAGCTTGGCGTACTGGGTCTGGACCTCCGGATCGCTCTGCGCGTCGGGCGTTATGAAAGGCTTGCGGCTGAGGAAGGTCCGCACCGAGGCCGAGGCGACATTGCCCACGGGAACGCTGAACCGCGAGCGCTCTTCATCCTTGATGCCGAAGGAACCGGGACTGATCACAAGCTCGTTGCGGGCTTCGTCAAAAAGCAGGCACGCCACCATATCCGCGTCCACCATTTTGGCCACGACATTAAGGATGGCGGCCGTGCCGATCCTGACGTCCTTTTCCTCGCCCGTGACCCTGGTCACCACCTCATATAGCGCCTTTCGTTCCTTGGCGCGCTGGATCAGGCGCGAACCCGCCATATCCAGTTCCTTCACCACGGCGGTCAGTTCGCTCTTAAGCTGGTCGTTCTCCTTCCTGCCGGAGACGACTTTTTCCGAGATCCTGTAAATCGCGTTAAGCTGGGCCGTCACGAACCGCAGATACTGCGCGGCGGCGTCCAACTGCCCCGGGCCCGGGGCGCCGAACACCAGGATGCGCCCGGCCAGGCCGCCGGCCTGCATGAACGGAACGGCCAACGCCGCCCGGATCCCGAAAACCCGGAAGAGTTCCACCGCGTCCGGATCGGTCTCGCCGGAAACGGTATCAAGCCTTACGATCTCGCCGGCCGCCGCGCACCTGTCTAGGACCGGCCAGTGGTAGCCCGTCATGAGCCTGGGTTCGGTCCTGAAATTCTTCAGGTAATTAATAAGCTTCCACCGGCCTTCCGAAGCTTCAAAAACAAGCATGGAACTGTCCGGAAAAACTTTGTGCACCTTGATGAGGTAATAGCTGGTGATGTCGCCGTAATGCTCCACGGATTCCGGTATGTATATATGATCCAGCACCTCGCGGGAGAAAGCCGTAAAACGGTCCAGCTCTTTTCCCAGCCTGCGGGCGTCGCCCTCAAGCGGCAGGATGTATTTGAACTTGATATACCAGTAGAGCGCGAACACGCCCACGGCCGCGAGGATAAGTGAAAAAACGAATTCGTTCATCATGAAAGGTCCATGAGCGCCTGCGCGTAAGCGGCCTGGGATTTTATATGGCCGGCCTGGATCCAGGCGCTTTTTACCAAAAAGCTTTCAAGGATCTTCATAGTGACGTGCCGGAACTCCGACTCCTGGGCGCCCAGGGCCGAAGTGGGATGGGGGCCCAGGACAATGACTCCGTTGACGTTCTTTTCGGTGGCGAAATTCCCCAACCTGGAAGGCGTGCCGTAGATCTCGTCCTGACTGTACTCTTCCATAAAAACCTGCTGCCACTCTATCTTCAGGCCCAGTTCCATGGAGCGCTCATGCATCCTGTAAAGGACATACTGGGCGGCCTTCTTCATGGTCCTGGGATAAAAGATCCCCCACTTGAACCAGGAGCTCTCCATGGAAGGCTTCCAGCCCGAAGCCATGCCGTATTCGGCCTCCGTGACGGCGGAACCGTCCGCGCGCTCGCCCAGCCCCAGCAGCATTTCCAGCAGCCTGGCGTGAGAAGCTGCCTGGGTACCGTTGACGATAAATTTTTCCAGTTTCTTCATGCCTTCCAGGGTCCTGACGACCTCGCCGAAGGGAACGCCCTTGCTGGCAAAGAACCGTCCGCTCTCGTCCTCGGAAAGCTTGATATCCATGCCCTGCAGCAGCTGGGCCAGTATGGCCTTGTAGGTCTGCGGGGTCGGGGATTTAAGGTCCACCATCCAGCCCTGCGTAAATTGGAAACCGACGGCTTCCTCCAGCCCGCCCAGCGATTTAGGCGGGAAGACGGAAGTGACCATGATCTGCTTGTTCTTGGCCAGGAAATCATTCAGCCATCTGGAAATATATTTCTTGTTGGTTTCGGTCAGCATCAGAAGGTGGATGTCGTCGATAACAAGCGCCTTAACCTTCGAGATGACTTCCTCCAGCCTGTCTATGGTGCCGTCCTTCACGGCTATGTCTATGCCTTTGGACAGCTTAATTCCGTCGGTAACGAAGATCTTGTCCTGTCCTATGGAAGAGGACAGGCCGTAAGAGATGGAGTGCACAAAATGGGTCTTGCCGGTACCGGGCACGCCGAAGACCAGAAGCGGGTTGTAGATCATACCCGGGTTTTCCACCACGGCCATGGCGGCCGCGTGGGCGAAACGGTTATGGGAACCGGAAACGAGCGTCTGGAACTTATAAGTCGGCACAAGCGGCAGTTCAACCGACCACTTGGCCCTGATCCGCAAAGCACCCGGGGTTTTGGCGGTCTCCTGCGGCTTGGAAACCGCTTCAGGCTTTTCCTCCGGCCTGGAAGCCTCGGCTTTTGCCCTGAATACGGCGGAGGGAACGAACGGAATGCCGCGGATCGACTCCGTCATGGGTTTGGCGAAAGCCGGCGGCAAGGCTTGCGGCGCATTTACACCCTGTTCTGGAGCGGAAGGCGGGGTCAAAGGGGGAGGCTGAACCGGCGACGGCTCCGGGGGCGGGGCCGGAACGGGCTGCGGCTGCGCTGTCTCGTGAGGTTCCTGGACCGGCGACGGCTCCGGCGGCTGGACCGAAACGGGCTGCGGCTGCGCTGCCGCAGGAGACTCCTGAACCGGGGGCGGTTCAGGTACCGGCGGCGCTTCCTGGGGGCGGGCCGAAGCAGGCTGCAACTGCGCGGTCTCGTGAGGTTCCTGGACCGGCGACGGCTCCGGCGGCTGGACCGAAGCAGGCTGCAACTGCGCGGCAGCGGGGCGCTCCGATACCGGCGGCGGAACCGGCTCTTCAAGGGGGAGATTTATCCCGGGCCTCGGCGGCTCCAGAAGCCCGGGGCCGGCCGCCTGCCGTGGAGGCGCGGTATCCGAAAGGTCGCTGAGTTCCGCCTCCAGGCTCTTGATCTTTACCGCGGTATCCGGCTCCATTTTGGAAAGATAGATCACAAAATTAAAATCACCGGCGGTCTTTTCCGGTCTGGAACAGAGGCCGCCCAGTTTTTTCACCACAAGAAAAATATCCCGCATCTCCCCTTTAATGAGAAGCTTGTGCCTGGCGGGGTTCTTCTCGCTGGGAGCGGGGGAGATATCCCATTTTTTTATCATAACAATACTGGGGCGGCCGTTTATTTCAGTATAAATTCCGTCACAAGGTCCAGCGCGGCGGCATGGTTGAAAGATCCCCGCGGAAAGTGCCGGAAAAACACTCCGCCGGCGGTAAACACATTTTCAATCTCGTAAACATTCTCCTGGGGCACGTCTCCAGCCAAGATCAGCCCCACCGCTCCGGCGTCCGCCACCTTCTGCAGGTACACGGAGCCGCCTACCCCGGGAGTGCAGGCCAGGACAAAACCCCGTTTGAGGAACATAGGCGTCGAAGGGGATTTGAGACAGACGGAGTCCAGTTCGGCCAGCATGTCGGCGCACTGGCCGGCGTCTCCCTGGGCGTAAAGGAAAGCCACGGTCCGCACGCGTTCGGCAGGAATGCCGTCCGGCACGGGCTTGTCGGCAAGGGCGCCGAGGGCTCCGGCCCCGCGCTGAAGCGCGCCGGGGTTCGTGCCGGGCTCCGCACCGGCTTCGTAAATAACCGTCTTCTCTTCTTCCGGTCGGACCGCGGAAAGAGGAACGACCATCGTCTTATCATTGTCCGCGGGCGCGGCCGGGGGGATATTCGCGTCCAGGCCGGCGCCGGGCTGCTCCACTACCACGACGGGGGCTTCAGGCTCCGGCCGTTCAAGCGTGAATTCCTGCGGTTCGGACCTCTCCAGCCTGGGCTCCACCGTCTCCGCGGCGCCGGGCGCCGGAACCTGAGGCGCCTGCGGCGCCGGCTCGGCCGGCCCGGAGAACGGACCGTCTATGCCGGCGGCGGGTTCGGGCAGTTCCTCTTTACCAGGGTTTTCCTCTTTGATATCCATAAAGCCCCCTCCTCCATCCGCATCCGAGCTCCCGGCGCGCGGCGCGGCCATAGCATTATCCGGCGCAGATTCGAGGGCCGGCGCAGGCGCGGCCGAGGCCGCCGGCGCCGGTTCAAAGACCGGTTCTGGCTGCGCCTGTATGGCGGCCGGCGGCGGCATTTCCGGCGCGGGTTCGGCCTGTTTTTCAGGTTCCCCGGCGGGGGCTGCGCCGGTAACGACGGGGGGCCCGCCTGAACCGGGCCCGGCGGCCGCCGGCCCTAAGTCCGCGCTGTCCGGCAGGCCGGCGGGGACTTCTTTTCCGTCGTCAACGAATTCCGGCCCCGCCGGTTCCTCCGCGCGCCGCTGTCCGGCAGGCAAAGCCTCTTCCTGCGAAAGCCTTATCAGCGTATCGATGTCCGGCACGCCGAAATCCCTGGTGCCTTCAAAAAGAGCCGGGGCTTTTTCGTCTTTCTCTTTTTCAGGTTCCTGTTTGAAAGCGTTCTCTATGGCGGCCTCCTCTTCTTTGAGAGACTCAAGATCGTATGCGGGATCCTTTTCTTCTTCCGCTCCGGCCGCGGACGGTTTTATTTCCGGCAGCTCGGGAGCCGATTTCAGCCCCGCCGGTTCTATGGGGTACGACATAGGCTCCGAGAGCGGGGTACGGCGCTCCGTTTTGCCCGGCTCAGGCTTGGCGCTCCGGAAGACTTGATCTTTTTCACAGGGAGTCCCGGAGGGTTCCGGGCCGGGGAAGACCGCGTCCGGCTCCGGCAGCCGCGGACTAAGGAACTCGACGGGGTTTATCTCGGGAAGTCGTATGCCTTCCAGGATGGCGGGCATCTTGTTCAAAAGGCCGTTAAGGTCCGAGAGTATCTCGTCGATAGACTCTTTCCGTCTTTCTTCTCTATCTTCGTCCATTTAGATCCCCCGGAATTTTATCACGACTCACCAGGTTCAGGCCGGATCCCGCTCTTGGAGGCCCTACGATATCCTTTTTTTATTATAGCAAGTTGTTCGCGCGAATTTCTTCCTCAAACTGTCTCTCCCAAAAAATCAGGTAAAACCGATTTTTTGGGGCCGGGCGAACGAACCGTTCAGACCTGAGCCGTTCCGGGGCCGGGACCGACCGGGTCCCCGGAACAAACGCCGCCGGCGGAACCGGTTATCCTGGCCCGGACGAACGACCCGGGGGAGAATTCTCCTTTAATGCCGACATTCAAAAAATTGGAAGCAAGTCCCAGCGCGCAGCCGCCTTTGTTCTTAAGGACCAGCGTTTTAAGGGACCGCCCGCGCATGGAGGCGGCGTAGGAGGCGCGCAGCCCTGCGTCCAGGGCGCGCAAACGCCCGGCGCGTTCCCTGACGATCGCGGCAGGGAGCGGCGTCAAAGCGGACGCGCGGGTGCCAGGCCGGCTGGAGAACCTGAAGATATGAAGCCCCGAGAACCGGCAGTCTTCCACGAAAGCGAGCGTCCGGGCGAACTGCTCCTCCGTCTCGGCAGGGAACCCGGCTATGACATCCGCGAAAAGACCCGGCTCTTTGAAGTTTTTTCTGAGGATCTCCAGCTTTTTCATGTATCCGGCGGCCGTATAAGGGCGGCCCATGGCGGCAAGCACCGCGTCGGAACCCGCCTGGAGCGGCAGATGGAAATAATCGCAGAACCGTTCCCCCCCTTTACACAGGACTTCCGCCAGCGCCTCGGAAACCTCCATCGGCTCAAGAGAGGAGAATCTCACTCTGAAATCCCCCGGCAGTCCGAACAACCCGTTCATCAGACCGGCGAGGTCCCGGCCCGTGACCGGACATTTATACATGCCGAGCCGCGTACCGCACAGGACCAGCTCCCGGAAGCCCGCGGAGACAAGGGCGCCGAGCTCTTCAAGCGCGGCCGGAAACGGTTTGGATTTTATCTCGCTGCGCGCCGCGGGCACCAGACAATAGGCGCACTTAAGATCGCAGCCGTCCTGGAGCTTGATAAAAGCCCTGGTACGGCCGGAGAACCTGCTGACGCGAAAAAAATCCCCGTCCGGAGCGGAGGGCAGGCGCGCCATCGCGCCGGGGATCTTCTCTTTATCCTTGTTCGGGAAGATCTCCGCGCCGGGAGCCGACCGCAGGATCTTTTCAGGCGCGAGAGTGGCCAGGCAGCCGGTGACCACCAGCCGCGCTTTCGGATTAGCCGCGGCGGTCTTTCTTATAAAATTCAAGGAATCGCGGTCCGCGTATTCGGTGACGCTGCAGGAATTGACCACCACCAGATCGGCTTCGTCGGGACGGGAAACGGGCTCATAACCCAAAGCGGCTAATTTCTCCGCCAGGCTCTGAGATTCCACCTGGTTCACCCGGCACCCGACGGTCTTAAAATAAACCTTCATCTGTCACATCCTGCGATTTTCCCGGGCTTTCCCCGCCCTGAAAGGCTTTCATGAACCCTTATGTACCAAACCACGGTTAAACGACGCAGCCCGCGCAGTTGCGCGCGGGCTGCGTCGTTTCCACCCTGCAAAAATTCAACTGCGCGCGTAGGTTATATCGACATCATACCAGCCGTCGTCATATTTGGGGTCCTGGACCACTTCCGCCGCGATGTAGAACAAACCGGCTTTCGCCAGATTGGCTTTAGCTTCCATTAATTTTTTATCGATGGCGGCCCTGCTCTCCCCCGACACGATCCGGATAGTCTGCATGACAGGAAGATCGACGGGCACATATTTTGTTACGACATAAGCTATTCTCACCAGAGCCCCGCCGTCTATGGCGCCGATAACATAGGAAAAACCGGCGTCGGCCAGGTTTTGCCTGATTTCAGCGAACTTCTTCAGGGCGTCCTCAGGGCCGGCGGCCCGGACTTCTATCACATCCACCATCAAAGATTTAACCAGCTCCGGGTCGTGTTCGGCGGTCCGGGCGGAAGGCTCGGGAAGCCGCGCCGACGAAAATTCCGCGGAGCCGACAGCCGCCGCGCCGGCATTCTGGAGCTTCTCCATAAGAGCGTCCGCGCCGCTTTTTGCCGTTTCCATGCCGGTTCCGGCGAAAGCGGCGCCCGTTAAAACGACCGAAACGACCGCTGCAACAAATGCGTTTCTCATAATTTTCTCCCCTTTAATTTCACGCCGGCCGTCCTTCAGCTGAAAGGCCCGGATCGATCCGCGGCGGCACTAACATTATAACTCATTGCCGCCGCATATTGGAAAAACCGTTCATTCTTCCCGTCATCTCGGCGCTAAACCGCATAACCAGGCGCGGCCGGCCCTTTATCCCAGTCTGTCCAGCACCACCACCGAGGCGGCCAGCGCGGCCGTCTCAGCCCTCAGGGTGTGCTTTCCGAGCGAAAATTGTTTTACGCCTTTTTCGGCCGCGTACTCAAGCTCGCCCCTGGTAAAGCCTCCCTCGGGCCCTATAAAGACCTTGATCTCCGTCGCCGCATGAAGGCCGGCCGCCGCAGTTTCGAAATTCTCTCCGGTTTCCCCCGAAGCTATGACGGCCGGGCCCGCTTCGCACAGCAGGTCGTCGAATTTTTGCGGCTTTAAAAGTTCCGGGAGCGAGGCGCGTCCGCACTGCTTGCAGGCGGCCAACGACAACTGTTCGAACCTCCTGGCCTTCTCGGGCCAGGACCCGAACCAGTCGAACTGGGTGCGAGAGGTCAGGGCCGGCTGGAACGCGGCGGCGCCCGCCTCCGTACAGTGCTCTATTATGGCTTCCGCCGCCGTGCGCGAGACCGGGGCGAAGCACAGCACCAGCCGCGTTTTATAAACGGAGGAAACCAGTTTTTTCTTTATCCTGCCGGAAACGATCTCGCCTGCGTCCCCGATAACGGCCAGATAGCGGTTCCCCGCGCCGTCGAAGATCTCGATTTCGTCGCCGGCGCGCTTACGGGCGGCGCGCGTGATATGGCGGGACTCGTCTTCGCCGGCTGAAAAAGAGCCGTCGCGGATCCTGTCCGGCGTAACGAAATATTGCGGCATAGTACGAAGCTTTATTGTTCTTCCGCTGTTATTTTTTAAACCTGATCCCGCCGATGGGAACCCTATTGAACCGCGGAATTAGGGCTAACCGAGGATCTTTTTAAAAAATCCTTCTTCCTTTTCCTTCAACGGCGGCTCGTGCCCGAAGGTCCTGCCCAGTTCCTCAAGCAGTTCCCGCTGCCGCGCGGTGAGATCCGTCGGGATCTCAACCTCCACCTTGACCAGCAGGTCGCCCCGCTGGCGCGAGTCCGTGCGCGGCATCCCCATGTCGTGGACCCTGAACACCCTGCCGTGCTGCGTGCCGGGCGGGATCTTGATGGTCATTTGCGACCCCTCGATGATCGGCACCCGGACTTCGCCGCCCAGCGCGGCCTGGGCCACGGTCAGCCGGCAATTGTAAAGCAGGTCCGAACCGTCGCGCGAAAAATGGGGGTGATGCTTGAGGCGCACCTCGACATAGAGATCGCCGGAGTCCCCTCCTTTGAGGCCGGCGTCGCCCGCGCCGGAAACGCGCAGCGTGGTCCCGTCGTCCGCGCCCGGCGGGATCTTGATGTTAAGGCTGACGGATTTTTTTTCCTGGCCGGAACCGCCGCATTCCTTGCACGGCGCCGTAACGACTTCGCCCTGGCCGCCGCAGTCCGGACAGGTCTGGCTGAACGAAAAGAAACCCTGGGCGTACTGCACGCGCCCCGCGCCCCGGCAGGTGGGGCATTTTTTAAGGCTGGTCCTGGCTTTGGCGCCCGTACCGCCGCAAACGGCGCAAACTTCGGTCCTGTCGAAATTCACCGGGGCCTTCACGCCGGCAAAAGCCTCCTCCAGCGTTATCTCGGCCGTGTATTTCAGGTCGGCTCCGCGCCGGGAGCGGGGCCGTCTGTGCCCGCCGCCCGCGTCGGTAAAAAGATTGTCGAAGATATCCCCGAAGATATCGCCCATGTCGGCGTTCTGGAAACCGCCGAACCCTCCGGGGCCCCTGCCGCCGCCGGCTTTAAGGCCTTCCGCGCCGAACTGGTCGTAGATGCGCCTCTTCTCCGGAGTGGAAAGCACTTCGTAAGCCTCCCCTATCTCCTTAAATTGGGCTTCGGCGTCTTTGTTCCCATGATTGCGGTCCGGGTGGTATTTAAGCGCCAGCTTCCTGAAAGCCGTCTTTATTTCCGGCTCGGAAGCGTTCCGCGGCACGCCCAAAGTCCTGTAGTAATCGTTTGTCGCCATAAGATAAGGGTTAAGGGGTCAGCGTATGGAGTAGAACATGCGTTATAGGATACAAAAAAAACCGGGAACAGGAAAATCAACGCGGCGCGTCTCACATCTCCCCGCATTTGAAACGCGCCGCGCCGGCGAAGGGTCCGGGGTAAGGGCGCCCTTACCCCGGACCCTGACGGCCTGCGCCCTATTTTTTCTCGTCGACGACTTCGGCGTCCACGACGTCTTCCTTCTTGCCCGCCTGGGCGGAAGCTTCCTGCCGGGCGCCCGCGTCCGCGCCGGGAGCTTCAGGCCCCGGTTTGGCCTGCGAGGCTTTGTAGACGGCTTCGCCCAGTTTCTGGGAAACCCGGATCAATTCATCCTTGGCCTTCTTTATCTTTTCCACATCATCGCCCTTGAGCGCGTCCTTAACCTCGGTTATGGCGCGGTCCACGGCGAGGCGTTCTTCCTGGGAGAGCTTGTCGCCGTGCTCTTTGAGGGCTTTTTCGGTCATATAAAGGACCGAATCCGACTCGTTCTTGGCCTCCACCTTCTCCTTGTACCGCTTGTCCTGTTCGGAGAACTGTTCGGCCTGTTTCATGAACTTGTCGATCTCCTCTTTCGACAGCTTGTTCGGGGCCGAGATGGTGATATGCTGGGCCTTGCCCGTCCCGAGGTCCTTGGCGTGCACCTGCAGGATGCCGTTGGCGTCGATATCGAAGGCCACTTCTATCTGCGGCACGCCGCGCGGGGCCGGCGGAATGCCGTCCAGGTCGAACTTGCCCAAAGACACGTTATCCGACGCCATGGCGCGCTCGCCCTGCAGGACATGAATGGTCACGGCGGGCTGCGAATCGGCGGCGGTGGAGAATACCTGCGTTTTCTTCACGGGAATGGTGGTGTTCTTTTCTATGAGCGGGGTCCGCACTCCGCCCAGGGTCTCGATGCCCAGCGTAAGCGGCGTGACATCCAGCAGGAGCACATCCTTCACATCCCCGGTGAGGACCGCGGCCTGCACGGACGCGCCGGCGGCCACGCATTCCATGGGGTCTATGCCGTGTTCGATCTTCTTGCCGACATACTCTTCCACGAAACGCTGCACTATGGGCATGCGGGTGGGGCCGCCGACCAGGATGACGCGATGGATGTCGGAGGTCTTGAGCTTGGCGTCGGCCAGGGCCGTATCCACGGATTTTTTGCAGCGTTTGACGATGGGGTCCACCAGGGATTCCAGCTTCGCGCGGGACAGCTTCAGCGCGAGATGCTTGGGCCCGCCGGCGTCGGCCGAGATGAACGGCAGGTTAAGCTCGGTCTCCATGACGGTGGAAAGCTCGATCTTGGCCTTTTCCGCCGATTCTTTTATCCGCTGGCCGGCCGTGGGGTCCTTTTTAAGGTCTATGCCTGTGTCCTTGCGGAACTCGTAGGCGATATGATCGATGAGGGCGTTGTCCATGTCGGTGCCCCCCAGCTGCGTGTCGCCGGAAGTGGAGATGACGTCGAAGGTCCCTTCCTTGCCCATCTCCATAATGGTCACATCCAGGGTCCCGCCGCCGAGGTCGAACACCATGATCTTCTGGTCGCGGCCTTCCTTATCCAGGCCGTAGGCCAGCGCCGCAGCCGTGGGCTCGTTGACCAGCCGCACGACTTCAAGGCCGGCTATCGTGCCGGCGTCCTTGGTGGCCTGGCGCTGGTTGTCGTTGAAGTAAGCCGGCACGGTGATGACGGCCTTCTCCACTTTTTCCCCGAGGAACGCCTCGGCGTCCCTTTTGACCTTCTGCAAAAGATAAGCCGAAAGCTGCTGGGGAGTGAATTCCTTGCCGGCTATTTTGTACTTATGGTCCGTACCCATCTTCCTTTTAAAAGCCGACACGGTGGATTCGGGATTCGCCACGGCCTGCCGACGCGCCGGTTCCCCCACCAGCATCTGCCCGTCCTTGGTAAAAGCCACATAAGACGGGAAAGCCTTGCCGCCAAGGGTCGTCCCTTCAGCCGACGGGATGATGGTGGTTTTTCCTCCTTCCATCACCGCCGCGGCGGTATTCGAAGTTCCTAAGTCTATTCCTATTATTTTAGCCATATTAAGTGTTCCTCCTGATAATCAGCTCTAAAGTTCCCCCTCTATTCAACCGTGTTCCCGGGCGAAAGCGCGCGTTACCCGCCCGTTTTCGCCTCCCCCTCTTTCATCCCGTTCGCTTTCGGTTCTTCCGGCGCCGGGACCTTTTTCTTCGCTATCTTAACCCTCGCGGGCCTTAACACCTTGTCCCCATAATAAAAACCTTTCTGGAATTCGGCGGTGACCAGGCCGTCGTTCTCTTCCGTGCCCTCATCCGTCCCGATTATCTCCGAACCCATGGGATCGTAAGGCTTGCCTACCACTTCCATAGGCCTGATCCCCTCGGCCTCAAAGACCCTGGAAAATTCCTTAAAGATCATCTCAAGGCCCTTCACGATGTCGCGCGCCGGCGCCGGATCGTCGCCCGCCCCGTCCTTAAGTTTCACGATATGCAGATGCGCCTGCATCAGCAGATCGTAAAGCGGGAGAAGTTTTATAAGCATCTCCGCCTTTCCGAATTTCACCAGTTCCGGCTTTTCTTTCTCCACGCGCTTGCGGTAATTCTCAAAATCAGCCTTCAGGCACAGGAGCTGCGAGTAATAGTCCGGCGTTTTTCCGGCCGCGCGCGTCCCCGCGGTTTTTGCCGCTTCCGGCGCGGCCTCTTCGCAGACGCACTCGTTATTCTTATCGCACTCGCACTCGGCTTCGCCCGGAACGGGCTCGGCGCGTTTTTTCTCTTCGTGCGGCTTATGTTTTTTGTTTTCCATAGATCGAACCAGGCTCCAATGGTCCGGGACAAGGGCTCAGTACAGCTAAAGCCCTATACCCTGTCGTCAGTCTTCAAGATCGACCTTCTCCCAATCCGCCAGGATCTGTTCCACCATGGAGCTGACGGAATCCACGATGGAGATCATCTTCGGATATTCCATGCGTTTGTAGCCCAGGATCCCCACCAGCCCCACCGCTTTGTCGTTCATGCAGTAGGAACTGGAGACCAGGCTGAAATTCCTGAATTCCTTTATATTATTCTCCGAACCGATGGTCACATTCACGATATGTTTCTTAGCTCCCGGCGCGGTCAGCGCCCTGCCGCCGGCGGCGCAGTCTTTAAGCCGCTCCCGCAGCATACACGAGAATTTTTCCTTCTCTTCCAGCACCCGCGCGATATTGCGCATGTCCTCGATATCGTCCGATTCCATGCTTTCGTAAATGCGGCTCAGGCCTTCGAGGTAAACCTGGTCCGGATTTTTGGCCATGCCGGAGAAATACTCCACCAGCTTCTTTAAAAGCTCCTGCTCCGTTCCTTCGGCCTTATGCAGAAATTCTTTCCAGACGATCCGCGCCGCATCGGCGACCGGGGCGTCTTTAAGCCTCTTGTTCAGCTTCAGCGAAAGGATCCTGACCGAACCTTTTTCCAGGGTCTTCTCCAGGGAAAAAGCGGCGTGCTTCATAATGCCCGAATGCACGAACAAAACCGAAAGGACGCTCTTGGGACCTAGACTTATAAGGTCCAGGCGCTTCACGGCGTCCTCCTGGATGTCGGCCGAAATAACGAACCCCGCGCAATGGGACAGGTCCGAAATAACCTTGGAAGTGTGCTTAAGAAAACCGTCCAGCTGCTCTATGCGGCGCTCGTACTCGTTCTCCACCCTTTCTTTTTCCACGGCGGCCAGTTTCTGAAGGCGGGTGATATTATCCACATAAGCGCGGTACCCCTTGTCGCTGGGAATACGGCCGCCGGAAGTATGGGCCTGATGCAGATAGCCTGTCTCTTCCAGCTCCTTTAAGATATTCCTTATGGTGGCGCTGGAAACGTTAAACCCGCCCTTGGACGCTATAACATCGGAACTGACCGGCTTGCCGGTGCTGACATAGTTATACACGACCCAGTTGAGGATCTTCTCTTTCCTGTCCTGCGCTATCTCCGGTTTAAGCACACGCATGATGAACTCGTCCCCGTAAAGTCGCGGCGCCGCGGCCGTCGTTCTCCGTCGTGCCGTCCGCCGGGCGGCCCTGCCGCGCGATCGCCTCGCAGCAAAACTAGCAATCAATTACGATGAGTGCTAAAAATATTATACATGATGACAAAATAACTGTCAATACCTGTCGGCGATTGCTAATTATGACCCCTCATCCAATCATCGATCGTATCGCGAGGTCCAGGACCCGGTCCGGCACGAACCGCTTCATAAAAAGTATCAGCCTTGCCTGGAAAGGAACGGCGTAACGGGCCGCCGGGCGGCCCGAGCTCAGCGCTTTGAGCACGGCTCGGGCGACCACTTCCGGCCCAGGCGCGCCCGCCCTGTAGCCGGCCCTAAATTTGCCGGTCAGCTTCTCCGTCAGCTCCGCGTACGGACCGCTGCCCGAATATTTGGAGAGGTTAGCCATCGCCACGGTGTCCCACTCTGTCTTTATAGCGCCGGGCTCTATCAGGACGACCTTTATGCCGAAACGGAACACTTCGGCGCGCAGGGCGTCGGAATAAGCCTCAAGGGCGTATTTGCTGGCGTGATACCAGCCGCCAAGAGGCAGGACGATCTTGCCGGCGATGGATGAGATATTGATTATTTTTCCGGAACCCTGCTTGCGCATTATCGGAAGCGCCAACTGCGTCAGCCGGGCCAAGCCGAACAAGTTGACCTCGAACTGCCGCCGGGCCTCGGACATGGGCACATCCTCTATGGCCCCATGGGCCCCGTAACCCGCGTTATTTATAAGGACATCCAGCCGCCCTTCCGTCTCAAGGACCGCGTCCACGGCGCTTTTAAGCGACCTTTCATCGGTGACGTCGAGAGGCATAATTCCGGCGCCCAGGTATTCGAGTTCCTTCAGGTTCTCCACGCGGCGCGCCCCGGTGTAAACCTTGCAGCCGTGAGAAAGCAGCAATTTAGCCGTCGCCTTGCCTATCCCCGAAGAAGCGCCCGTGATCAGCACGATATTATTCATAATTCCTCCTTAATCAAGCCTCAAAAGGCAGCATGAGCCTTTTTATCACAAAAGGCAGCATGAGCCTTTTCTTATGAGCCTTTTCTTAACTACCGGGCGCCGCTTTTAAGGGCATCGATCCTGGGCTGGAGTTCCGGCTTAAGCGCGGGCTTTAATTTTACCGCCGTTACCATATCGTCCAGCATTTTTTCCATCTCACCTATCAGAAAATATGCGTCCGCGCGGCGGCGGTACGCCTCGGCGTTCTCAGGGTCCAGTTCTACGGCGCGGGTCAGGTCGGCTGCGGCTTTCACCGGCTCGCGATCGTGCAGATAGGCGGCTCCGCGGCCATAATACAGCCCGGGATCCCCCCCAGCGAGCTCCAGGCCCTTTGAATATGCCGTTATCGCCCGGACATACTCGGCTTTTCCGCTATAAGCGTCCCCAAGGCCGGCATATGACCGGTAATCTCCGGGGTCGAGCGCGGCCGCCAGCGAAAAATCCCCGACAGCCTTGTCATAATCGCCTGTTTTATAATAGGCCGCGCCCCGGGTATAATGAGCGTATTTGTGCGTATCATACGCCGGGTCAAGCTCTATCGCTTTTGAGAAATTCTTTATCACCCCGGCATAATCGGCGTTATGGCTATAAACCGCTCCAAGGCCGTAGTACGCCGCGGCGTTTTTGGGATCGAGTTCTATCGTCCTGGAAAGGTCCTCAAGGGCCCTTGAATATTCGCCTTTTGTGATCCAGACGATGCCGCGGTTATAATAATTCCTTGGATTCTTCGGATCTGCTTCTATCGACCTGCCGCAATCTTCCACCGCCTTATCTTTTTTATCCGTGCCGGAAAAGCCGTCAGGCCCGCTCCCGGAGGCCGGAAGGTCCGCGGCGGCCGTCTCTATGGCCTTGGAATAATCTTCCACTCCTTTATCGGGCCGGTCGCACATGAACCAGGCCGTTCCACGGTTATAATAAGTTTCACCTACGGTAGGTTTAAGTTCTATGGCCTTTGTATAGTCCGCGATAGCGCTTTCCAGTTTTTCTTCCCGCTGATAAACGCCGCCGCGGCCCAGATACGCCTCCCAATAGGCGGGTTCGAGAGTTATCGCGGCCCCGAAATCGGCCACGGCTTTATCGTATTCCTTAAGGTCGCCGTTCGTCAGGCCGCGGGCGTAAAAAGCGCGCGCATCGCCGGAGCTTTTCTCTATACGCAGGCTTTCTTCGGAGAGGAGCGCCCGGTATTTATCCAGCCAGTCCCTTTCCACCGTACCGCCCAAAGCCGTCCTGGCCTCTCCGGACCTTACGCCCGCCATGCGGGCGCGCACGGCAAGCCGCCCGTCGGGAAGTTCGGTCAGCGTTCCGAAGATCACCCAATCGGCGCCCAGAAGCCTGCCCAGGTCCCTGGCGGCCCCGGGATCGATGCCGCCGAAGCGCCGCAAACTTAATTTCCCCAGCGCCGCGGCCACGGCGCCGCTTTTAATAACGGTCACTCCCTTTATCTTCTCCAGTTCCGCGGAGATGCGGCCGGCCGCGACAGCGCCGTCCCTGGAATCCCGCCCGTCGGAATATGAAAATCCGGCCACGGCTATTTTCTTATCCGCGCCGGGGACATTTTCCAGCAGTTCGCTTACTGCGGCCTTGTAAAATCCGGCTCCGGAGTTCTCCCCCCCTCCGGCCGAAGCCGGCAGCGCAAGCGCCAGCAGGATCAAGATCTTTTTCATTTTATCCGCCCCCTAACACAATTATCCTATGCGCACAATATAACAAAATAAAGCGTCGCAAGACGACACTTTATCGTGCCCGGCACAAAATTTTATGCAGCCCCAGGCCGGAGTTGAGGGAAAATTTTAATAACAGTCCCGCGCAAGCCGGCCGAACGCAAAACGCGCCGCCGGGGCGGACGCGACAGTTACTGTGCGAGGAAAAGGTCTCTGGTCACGGTGTAGCGGCCTGAAAGCCAGCCGATTATTTCGCGGGCCGCCTGGGCCGCATGATTTTCCCTGGAATCGAGATATGCGCGGTAAACCTCTTTAAGTCCGGCTTTTTCTTCGTCCGTCAGGACATCCAGCCCTTTATCCATGAAGGCCGGAAGGTCCCGCTCAAGGCGCAGGGCCATGTCGCGCCCCGTGACGGTTTGCGCCGCCTTAAGGAAAGCGGGAACGGGATCATAAGCGCCGCCGGCCGCGTAACTTTCCTTCAGCGTCAGGAGCACTATCTTTGAAAGCGCCGGCTGGTTCATGGGGTTCACGGCGTGGCCCGACAGCCACCCGCCCATGGCAGCCGGGCGGCCGGTCATGGGCCGCAGATGCAGGAACCGGCACATCCGGGGCCCGTCGTTGACCGGATAATTGTCCCATAAAAAAGGTTTGCGGCCCAGCCGTTCCGCCGTCGCGCGCAGATGTTCCACGCTGTAGCTTTTTGAACATACCAGTTCGCCGGTCCAGAAAAGGCTGACCTTGGGATGCAGCTCTTTGCCCAGACGCTCCAGGTAACCCTCCGGCTTTTTACCGAAAAGTTTTTCAAGCACCGGATCGAGCGAATAATAAGTGGGGCAGAAAATAAGCTGCCCGGCTTTCGACCGTTCGGCGGCCCAGTTGACTATCTCTATCTGCCGCGCGGCCAGCTCCGGCAGGTCCCCCTTCATGTCGTCCATGAGCAAGCCGAACTTGTCGACTCCTATCCGGTTAAAAACATCTATGCGGTTTTGAAGGAGCCTTTTGACTTCGCCGTTGAACGGCGAGAGATAGATCTCGTAGGGGCTGAAACCGACGCCGAACTCTATCCCGGCGGCGCGGTATTGCGCGCAAAGACCGGTGAGTTTTTTTTCAAGGTCTCCGGGGAAAGGCTCGCGCCATTTTTTGCGCATAAAGCCGTCGGCTTTGGGCGCGTAAATATAAAAGGAGAAGCCGTGCTCCTTAAGGAAAGCCGCGTACCCCGCCCTCTCGTCCCAACTCCACGGCTCTCCGTAAAATCCCTCGATAACGCCCAATTGAGCATGTTCCATATATCTCAGCGATCGCGTACGACTTCAATTCCGCCGTAATCCAGCCAGTCCTGCGAGAGCGGGCTGACAATGGCTCCGGCTGGAACTTTCACGGATTTTCGACCGGGTCCGACCAGGCGTTTCATTTGCAGGTCGGTAATAAACACCCGCTTAGGCAAAGGTTTTGACGCCGGGCCGGAAGACCGCGCGCCGGCCTTCGCCTCGGCGGCCGGACCGCGCGAAAGGTACGCAAAAATGACGTCGGCGATATCGCTTTTTGTAAACATGGCAAAAGGAGCCTGGCTCTTTTTAGGTCCCTTTTACTGGGCTTTTACCGAGATCTTAGCTATGTATTTGTCCAGGTCGTCGTGGGGCCTCGGGATGACATGCATGCCGACAAGCTCCCCGACTTTCTGGGCGGCGGCCGCGCCCGCTTCCACGGCGGCGCGCACGGCGCCGACTTCGCCCACGCATAGCGTGGTCACATACCCGGAACCAATCTTCTCGTAGCCGATGAGCCGGACTTTAGCCGCTTTGGCCATGGCGTCCGAAGACTCTATCATGCCGATAAAACCCTTGGTCTCTATCATTCCCAGCGCTTCTTTCGGTTCTGACATAATTTCTCCTTACCCTGTCCTCTTAGTACTGTCCCTTTGCCGCCTGCCCGCCGGAAACGATGGCGATGCTGGCGCTGGTGCCCAGGCGAGTGGCGCCCGCCCGTATAAGGTCCTGGGCCGCCTTCGCGTCCTTGATCCCGCCCGAAGCCTTGACGCCCATCCCGGGGCCTACGACCTCGCGCATCAGGGCCACATCTTCGACCGTCGCGCCGCCGGAGCCGAAGCCCGTGGAGGTCTTGACGAAATCCGCGCCGGCTTCCTTGGCCATCTTACAGGCGCGGACCTTTTCGTCCCTGGTCAGGTAAGAGGTTTCAATAATGACCTTCAGCACCTTGCCGCGGGCGGCCTCGCGCACGGCTTTGATATCCTCAAGAGCCAGATGGTCGTTCCCGGACTTCAAGGCGCCTATGTTGATGACCATATCTATCTCTTCGGCCCCGTTGGCGATGGCGTCGCGGGCCTCGATGGTTTTGACGGTCGGGGTCGTGGAACCCAGCGGGAAACCTATGACCGTGCAAACCTTGACGCAGGACCCGTTAAGCAGCCGCGCGGCCAGCGCCACATATCCCGGGTTCACGCAGACCGAAGCAAAACGGTATTCGCGGGCTTCCTCGCAAAGCTTCCCGATCTCTTCCTGCGTGGCATTGGCCTTCAAAAGGGTATGGTCGATCATGCCGGCGATAGGATCGCTCGACCGGCCGGGATTGCAGAAACTCACGCGCTCCACGCCCATCTCTTTTACCTGCCGGGCGGTATAGTTATTGAGCGGATTGCAGCCCTGGCAGGCGGGGCCGCAGGTATTCTCCTCAAGCCGGCAGTCTCCGGCGGCGGGGCGCTCCCCTCCGGGCCGGTCCACCAGGGGCCGCTGAAACACCTTGCCGGCCGTGCCTATGGGCGCCGAATCTCCGGGCATGGAATATTTGGCGGGGCCGGAACCCAGGCCCGTTCCCCTAAGTATCCTGGCCACTTCTTCCGCGATCTTTTTTATCTCGTCGTCACGCATATTTTTTAACCTCGTCCTTTGAAGCGGTCCGGTCCACTATGCCGCAAATAACGGTCCGCACGGGCGACCTGGGATTGCCGAGTATTTTCCTGGCCGAACCGCCTTCGTCCACGACCAGCACCACCGACCCCGGGCCCGCGCCGAGACCGCCGTCCATGGCGAGCACGGCTCCGCCGGAAAATTTACCGGGCTCCCGCGGATCCATGGGTTTCACCAAAAGGAACCTGTAGCCGTCAAGCTCTTTATGTTTTCTGGCCGCCCACACCACGCCCACCACCTTAGCTATGAACATATCGTTTTCCCGTCCACGATCCCGACTATCGCGGCGTCTACCGGCGGAGGGTCGGACTTAGCCGAAGTCTCGCCCGCCCAGCCTTCAAAAGCCAGAATAGCCTCTCTTGAGGCCACGAAAAAAACCGTCTCTCCCGCCCCGGCGCCTACCGTGTCCGCGGCCGCCAGCGGCTCTCCGTCCGGCATGTCGGTTTCCCAGTCCAGCGGCTGTATCAGAAGCACGGTCTTGGCGTCCATGCCCCGGCACTGCCTGGAACAAAATACTCTGCCGATAACTTTGGCTTGTCTCATACCGGTCCGGGGGTCTCCGTCAGCAGCAGCGCCGTTCTATCGCCGTTATCTTGTCCAGCCGCTTTTGATATTTCCCGCCCTCAAAAGGAGCGTTCAGCCATGCTTTTATCATTTCCTGCAGGGCGAGTTCGCCGTGGGTCTTGCCGCCGAGGCAAAGGATATTGCAGTCTTCGTGGGCCGCGGCGAAGCGCGCCGAAACGATATCATACGCGCCCACGGCGCGGATCCCGGGGAGCTTGTTGGCGGCCAGCGGCATGGCGCCGTTGAAACCGTCCAGCAGCACGCCTTTTTCAAATTCTTTTTTGCGCACCGCGTCCCCCACCAGCATGGCGATGTCGGGAAAATCCACCGGTTCGGCCGAGTAGCAGCCGAAATCCACGACCTCATGCCCCAGGCTCTGGATGAATTTTTTCATCTTTTCCTTGGCCTCAAAACCGGCGTGATCCGAACCGATGACAAGTCTCATATATTTTCCCTCTTCGGGGCTTCAACGCCGGTTATGGCCGCCATGGCATCCTTATGGGCGTTCGGCAACACGATACGGTTGACTATCGCGGCTTCGCCTACCGCCTTCATAGCGGCGGAAACGGCGGTCCTGACCGCTCCCACCTCGCCGGTAACCACAAAATATCCTTTACCGCCGATACCCGCTCCGGTATTCACCTCGGCCACATGCACAAAAGCCGCTTTTGCAGCGGCGTCGGCGGCGAACACGGCCGACAGGGCCTCTTTGGTCTCCACCATGCCCAGGGCGCAGCCCTCGCCGGCCTTGATCTTTTTGTTAAGCGCCGCAAGCACTCCGGAATGGATATTCCGTATTATATGGCCGACGACCACGGCGTCCCCGGCGATCTCCGCTCCTTTGGCCATGGAAGATTCGACTTCGCCTACCGGGCCGGAGATCATGATGATATATTTGCCCCTGGATATCGGCCCGGCCGTCTCCAGTTCCACGCCGGCGGCCTTGCACATGGCGTCCAGGGTTTCCACCCCTCTGGCGATGGAAGCGGTCTCAAGTAATCCTACAGCTATGTTTGCCTGCATATAAATTCTCCTTAAATCGCCTTGTCGTAAACCGCAAGCCGTATGGCGTACCGGACTTTTCCCTCTTTGCGCTTTCCTTTTTACGGCCTCAGGCTATGCGCATGTACCCGACGAGGCTGCACTGGAGAGGCCGGGCGAAATGCGAAGTCTTGGTTATACCGTCGCCCGTGGGCGTGCCTATCGACATGGAAGCGTAACCCTCGCCTAGGCCCAGGCCGTGCAGCGTGCAGGCGTTCTTCACAAAGATGGAGCAGGCCATCCGGCGGCCCATCTTTGTCATATTCCGCACATCGGTCGAATACATTCCAGCCGTGTGATGATGTCCCCATTCCAGCCGGCAGGCGAGCTCTATGGCGGCGTCTATGCCGCGCGCGAAAGTTACGGGCAGCACCGGCATAAGCTGTTCGGAGACCGCGAAGGGATGGTCGCCTGGCGTTTCCGACCAGAGCACGCGGATGCCGTCGGGCAGCTCCAGGCCTATGGCCCCGGCGATAACGGCCGCGTCCTTCCCTATAAATTCCCTGTTTATCCGGGGTTCCTTTCCGGGCTCCAGGATAGCGAGCTGCGCCAGCTTGTCCATCTGCGCTGCCGTAAGTTCATAAGCCCTGGGGTCCCTGCGCATGCTTTCAAGGAACGGAACTCGGGCGGCCTCGGTCGCCACCACTTCCTTCTCCGCTATGCACAGCACATTATTGTCGAAACCGCAGCCCGTGATGATCTCGCGGGCGCAATCGGGAAAAACGGCGGTCTCATCCACCACGATGGGCGGATTGCCGGGCCCTGCCGCGATGGTCTTGCAGGCTTTGCCGGCGGTCATGGCGATCTTGACTATGGCCGGACCGCCGGTGACCAGATTCATACGGCCGCCGGGATGGGCTAAAAGTTCCCGGGTGGACTCCTGGGTCGGCTTTTCGAGGGTGGAGACCAGGCCCGCCGGACCGCCGGCGGAAATTATGGCGGCGTTAAGCGCGCGCACGCAGTCCTGCGCGCAGCCTTTGGCGGCGGGATGAGGCGAGAACACCGCGGAATTGCCCGCGGAAAGTATGCCTATGGCGTTGCTGATGATGGTGGCCGCGGGATTGGTGGACGGAGTTATGGCCGCCACCACGCCGAAAGGCGCCCATTCCACCAGCGTAAGCCCCTTGTCTCCGGTATAGGAGACGGACCGCAGGTCTTCCACGCCGGGAGTCCTGGCTGCCACAAGCAGGTTCTTCTGCGTCTTGTCTTCCACGCGGCCCATGCCCGTCTCGGACACGGCCAGCCGGGCCCAGCGCGCGGCGTTTTCCGCCGACGCCCCGCGTATGGCGGCTATGATCTTTTCCCGCGCTTCAAGGCCCAGGCCCTGGAACACGGCCTGCGCCGTCCCGGAAGCGCCGACGGCCGCGTCCACGGAGGAGAACACGGGCCCGTCCTCTTTAGCCGCGGCGCTTCGGCCGCGGACTTCAACGGGGAGTGGAAGCGCCGGAGCGGTTTCAGCGCCCAGCTTTTCGAGCACTTGCGCCACTATGCGCCGAAGTTCATCGTCGGTTACAGGCATAATTCAAAATAGCGTACCGGCATAGACGGCGGGCGGGAACCCGCCTGCCGCCCGTCACTTACCGCCGGCGTCATCCCTTTTGCGGAACACGGTCGCGCCGTCCTTCTCTATGGTGTCCACGATGGCGAAGATCGTACAGTCCACCGGGGAGTTCTCCGTCCCGGAGGTCTGCCGGGCGCTTGACCCCTGCACCAGCAGGACCAGTTCTCCCGGCCCCGCCCCCACGGAATCTATGCCCACCAGGACATTGCCGCGCGGCTTGTCGTCCAGCCCCACGGGCTGGACCATAAGCAGCTTGGAGCCGACGAGCCTCTCGTCCTTGCAGGTGCAAACCACGGTGCCGACCACTCTGGCAAATAACATTAAGCCTCCAAAATATAAAACCGGGAAGCGGCGGCCGCAAAACGGCGCGGCCGCGCCTGCCGTTTTACGGCTTTATTTCTTTCTTCCTTCTATGACGATGGGCAGCCTGGCCTCAAGATCGGAGTGCGGCTGGGGTATCACATGCACGCTCACCAGTTCGCCCACCTTCTGGGCGGCGGCGGCGCCGGCGTCGCAACTGGCGCGGCAGGCGGCCACTTCGCCGCGGAACATGATGGTAACGAGGCCGGAACCTATCTTTTCGTAGCCCACCAGCCTGACATTAGCGGCTTTCACGGCGGCGTCCGCCGCTTCGATGCAGGCCACCAGGCCCTTTGTTTCTATCATTCCAAGTGCTTCCATTGTATTCCTCCGTAAGCCCGGCGCTTCAACTCTACGCTATGTACGCCGGATCGTTGTTCTTCAGCCCCGCGGCGTTGGCCTCTTCCACGTCCAGATGCAGCTCCAGCGCGAATTTATCCGACACGCGGCACAGGACCCGCTCGTAAACGGTTTCCCTTTCCGTTCCCGAACCGCAGCGCACCCGCACCTGCTCGCCGTCCTTTATCTTCATGGATTCGGCGTCCCTGGGATGGAAATGAATATGCCGCTTGGACAGGATCACGCCCTGTTTCAGAATCACGGAGCCTTTGGGGCCCGTGATCTTTATTCCGGGGGTGTTCTCCAGCTTCCCCGAGTCCCGGATGGGCGGCTCCACTCCCAGCGTCCTGGCGTCCCCGAGGCTCACCTCTATCTGGGTATAGGGCCTGTACGGCCCTATCATCCTGACATTCCTGAGCGCGCCGGCCGGACCTTCGAGGTCCACCGTCTCATTGCAGGCGAAAAATCCGGGCTGGCGCAGCTGCCTGTAAAGGACCGGCTCGGCTTCGGCGCCGAAAACCGCCTTAAAGTCCTCTTTCGTGAAATGCACATGCCTGTTGGAAATCCCCACAGGCACCGGCTTCTCCGACCGTTCGGCGCGAAGCTTAAGTTCTTCCACTATCTCCCCGGCCAGGCTTTCGTCCATATCGTCCGTCCTCTTATCCGGCAAGGGCTTCCTCAAAATGTATGACCCGCAGGAACTTATCGGCCTTGAGGCTTTCGCCGCCGACCAAGGCCCCGTCTATATCCGGTTTCGCCATAAGCGTGTCGATATTGTCGGCTTTGACCGAGCCGCCGTAGAGGATGCGGATCCCGGAAGCGTAAGCCGCGCCGTAGAGCCGCTCCAGCTGCTTCCTGACGAACACATGGGCGTCCTGGGCCTGCTCGGGCGTGGCGGTCTTGCCGGTGCCGATGGCCCACACGGGTTCGTAAGCTATGACGACCCGCGCGACCTCTTCCGCTTTCAGGCCCGCAAAAGCGCCGGAAAGCTGTGTTTCCAGGACGCGATAGGTCCGCTGCGACTCCCTTTCTTCCAGGGTTTCGCCGATGCACAGGACGGGCGTGAGCTTGTGCTTTAAAGCGGCTTTCATTTTTTTATTTACGACCTCGTCGGTCTCGCCGAAGATGCTGCGGCGCTCGGAGTGGCCGATAAGCGCGTGGGTGCAGCCCGCGTCCAGGACCTGCGCCGGGGACACCGCTCCGGTGAACGCGCCTTTTTCCTCCCAATGCACATCCTGCGAGGCGAGGAGGATCTTCGAGCCGGACAGGGCTTCGCGCACCATCCACAGATTGGTGTAGGTCGGGGCGATCAGCACCTCATGCGGCAGATCGGGATCAAGGCCTTTTTTAAGGGCCAAAGCCAGCTCCCCGGCTTCCCTGGCGTTAAGGTTCATCTTCCAGTTACCGGCTATCATGGGTATTCTGTTCTTGTTCATATATCGCTCCTTGCTGTTCTTATATGATTTCCCTCAGGAGTTCCTTCCCCGGCTGAGGGATGACGGCTTTTTCCACCAAAAGGCCTTTTTTCGCCGCGACGGCGGCGCCGGCCGCCACGGCGGTTTCGACCGCGGCGACGCCGCCGGTCATGGTCACGAAGGCCTTGCCGCCCAGCGCCATCGCCAGGCGGATCTCCAGAAGCCTTACGAACCCGGCCTTCACGGCCGCGTCCGCTGCCTCGATAAGGGCCGAAACCGAGAACGATTCTATCACGCCCAGCGCTTCCAATTCCCCCGCCGCGGAAGCGCCCTCAATGGCGGGGAACACTTCGGGGTGGATCTTGGGTATGACGAAACTATCCACCAGCGCATGGGCGGCTTTACCGGCGCCCGCTTCCACCGCGGCGTTCACGGCCCCGACCCGGCCGGACACCAGTATAAGATATTTGCCGGGGCAGACCGCCCTGGAAAGAAGCAGAGTTACGTCCGAGGTCTTAAGCATGGCGTCGGCGGCTTCCAGCCCCCTGGCTACGCTTGAAAGTTCCACCCCGCCGATAGCGTTGTTCATAAGTCGACCGGCCCTATAGCGCCGTTATTTCCACATACTTCTCATTCACTGTTGAGATCCTGCCGTCGATACTGGCATGGACCGGGGTCCCCGGTCCGCCGGCCGGAGCCTCTCCGACCACGGCGCCTTTTTTTACCAGGCCGCCCACCTCCGCCTTCGGGGAACACGGAACGCCGATGCGCCCTCCGAGAGGGATCCTGACGCGGGCCGGCTTATAATCGTGCTCCAGATACGGCGCGCCGGTATCGTAAGCCTCCAGGCCAAGGCGCCTTACGAGCCTTGAAACCGGCACCTTGCGCTCTTCCCTCACCGGATGCGCCGAGGCCGCGCGGCCCGGGACCGCATCTTTAAATCCGGCCTTCATTTCCCGCAGGCCGGACTTGGAAGCCGCGCAAATCTCCTTCGGGTCCAGATTTTCCGGACAGGAGTAAAGGCTGCACAACGAGCACTCGCAGCAGAGCGCCGCGTATTCGCTGTGAGGTTTCCCGCCCGCGCCGGCGAACATGAGCGAGCGCATGGCCCGGTGCGGCTGGAGGGTATGCCCCAGCAGATATCGCGGGCAGAGCTCGGTGCAGAAAGAACATTGGTCGCAGGCGGACCGGCCTATCCGCGCCGTCTCCCGCGGGCCCCGGGCTTTCTTCACTATCAGCGGGTGGGTTTTCGGCAGAACGAGAAGACCGGCCGAAGTCCTGCCGACCAGGGCGCTGAAATCGGTTATAACCCTGCCCATCATCGGCCCGCCGTCTATGCCCGCGGCGTCGCGGACCTTAAGCCCGCCCGCTATTTCAACTGCCTCCGCGTAAGTGACGCCCACCGGAACCTTGATCGTGCAGGGCCTGCCCACGGCGCCGGCTATGGTGAGATACTTTTCCGTGACCGGCCGCCTATCGCAGAGGGCGGCGTTGTAAAGCGTTTCCACATTGCAAACCACGCAGCCGGAGTCCAAAGGGAGGCCCCCCATAGGGACCACCCGGCCGGTGACATCATAAACCAGGCAATGCTCGTCACCTGCCGGATAATAATCCCCAAGCCGAGCCACCGAAATATTCTTCCTGGTCCGGGCCAGCCCCTCCAGGCGCTCGACAAGTTCCCCGTGTTTATTCTTGATGCCGATAACGCCCCTGGCCGCGCCGGTGGAACGCATCATCAGCTCCAGGCCGGTAAAAACTTCTTCGGGGCTCCGTTCCAGCAGCGCCCGGTCTTTTTTAAGCAGGGGCTCGCATTCGGCGGCGTTCGCCAGCACGAGCTCCGCGCGGCTCCGGGCTTTAAGGTGCGCCGGGAACCCGGCTCCGCCCGCGCCCACCACGCCGGCGGCCCTCAGTCTCTCCGAAAATTCCCTGGTAAACTCCGTGTTTATGGTCATGAGCACGGCCGCCGCGGCCGCGCGCTTCGCGCGACCGGCGGCCTGACAGAAAGCTCCTTACTTCGCCACCAGCCTTTTTTTGACGGCGGTGGCCAGGCGCTTGACGCCTTCGGAGATCTCGGCCGGGGTCGCGTAGGAAAAATTCAGGCGCATGGTATTCTTGCCGGAGCCGTCGCAGTGGAAGGCCGAACCGATGACATAAGCCACGCTTTCCTTCAGGGCGTCCGCGAACATATCATCGGCGCTCATGCTCTCTGGCAGCCTGATCCAGAGGAACAACCCGCCTTCGGGCCTGGTCCAGGTAACGCCCTCCGGCATATGCTCCTCCAAAGCGGCGAGCATGGTGTCCTTCTTCATCTTGTAAACCCTGTTCACCACGGCGATATGCTTTTCGAAATACCCCGACCGCAGGAACTCCGCCGCGATAAGCTGATTGAGACTGGAGGAACAAAGGTCCAGCGACTGCTTGAGGATCTCCATCTTTTTGATGATCTGCTCGTGCGCCACGATGACCCCGATCCGCAGCCCCGGCGCGAATGTTTTGGAGAAGGTGAACAGCGAAATGATGTTGTCCGTATTCCTTGTTTCTTTGTCCAGACGATAGATCATTTTGGGCGCCTTGCCTTCAAAACGGACCTGGCGGTACGGGGAATCCTCTATGACGGCTATATTGTACTTCTCGGAAAGCTCCAGCACCTTCAGCCTTCTTTCTTCGGTAAGGGTCACCCCGCTCGGATTCTGAAAATCCGGCACCAGGTAAAGGAATTTGTAATGTTCGTCCTGGTTGCGCAGCCATTGAAGCCGTTCTTCCAGGTTCTCGGTCAGGATCCCGTCGTCATCCATCCTCACGCCCACAAAATCTGCGCCGTAGGACTTGAACACCTGCAAGCCGCCCATATAGCTGGGCATTTCCACCAGCACGGGGTCCGACGCGTCGATAAACAGCCTGCCCACCAGATCGAGGGCCTGCTGCGAGGCCGTGGTAACTATGATATTGGCGGGTTTGACGGTTATGCCTTCGTGCTTCTGAAGGAACTTGATGAACTCTTCCTTGAACTCCGGCAGCCCGTCGGTGGGGCCGTACTGGAGGGCGACCTTGCCCTGTTTATCCATTATCTTTTTTACCGCGTCCGAGACAAAATCGTAAGGGAACAGTTCGGGATCTGGAAGGCCGCCGGCGAACGAGATGATGCCGGGCTTGTTGGTGATCTTCAGTAGTTCCCGGATCACGGAAGCTTTAGTGCGTCTGGGTGCGGTGGCGATGTTCTTTGCGATATCGATCATGACGACCTCCGGCGGAATTAGTTGGCGGCTTCACGGCCCGTCATATATAATTTAACCTATTAGGATATCTATTTCAAGAAAAAACTGGTCAGGGCCGCTCCGCTCCCCGGGAAAAATAATCGGCGTTATCCCTGTAATAAGCTGCTTTGGCGGGATCTTTCTCCGCGGCGGCCAGGCCTGAATAGTACTTCAGCGCCCTAGGCCGGATCTCGCTCAGCAGGGCGGCCGGTGCGGCAGGAAAAGGGCGGCCGGTGTTGGCGCAGGCCCTCTCCAGCGCCCTGAGATGCCGGCTCAGCTCGGGCAGGCCCATTGCTCCGGCTTTGTCCTTTATGAAGGCCGCGGACTCGAGTATGGCCAACGCGCCTTTTTCCTTCATTTTTTTAAGCTCTTCAGGCGGCGCGCCGCTTTTAACGGCGCTCGCGTCGGCGCCCGCCAGGCATTCAAGCGCCACGGGATAATTTTTAACCTCCAGCGCCGCGGTCCCGATAAAAAGGAGGGCTTCGGCGCTGAAAGCCGGCCAGCGCCTCCTGTAAAAATCCTCCAGAAATCCTACGTAAGCCTCTTTTTCCCTGCGCACCCCGGAAAGGCGCGCCTTGTTAGCCGCGTATTCCCTCCCCCGGCCCGAGGCGTAAGCGATGATCTTTGATTCCTCCACGGAATTTTTTCGTATCTTTTCGGCCTTCTCAAGGCTGATAAACCCTCCGAGCTCCTCTTCGTATTTTTTCCTGATGTTCTCCTTGTAGGCGTCCAGGTCCAGCGACAGCGAAAGATAGCCGCTCAGCGCGGCGAACGAATACACATCATAACCGCCGCCGGCCAGATACTTTTTAAGCGGCTCCGGGGACTTCCGCATTTTTTCGTGCGTATACATAGCGCCCGTCAGGTAAGCCTCATACTCGAATTCCAGCGGGGCCCCGCGCGGAACATCGCTGCGGTAATTCGGATAAAGATAACTTTGAAGGGCATGGACAAGCTCGTGAAGATAAGTGGCGTCGGCGCGGCCGGCCAGGGCCGAGCGCGCTTTCGGGTCCCTGTACAGCAGTTCTACAAGCTCCTGGGCTCCGGCTCCTTTCATCCCGAAAAACCCCGACATCGGCACGGGATCGAAACGGACGGCGTTCTCGACGGCGTCAAAAGAAGCAATGCCTCCGGCCGGACCCGGAAGGATCGAGATCCGCACGGCTTTCGCGCGCGGACCCGCTTTCTCAAGCCGCGCGTAAACCTCGCGGCCCGTAGGGAACCGCTTTATGGCCTTTTCAAAATCCCGTGAAAGCAACCGGCTGACGGCCGCGGCATGCGTCTGCGCGCGGACGGAACCGCAAACAAAAAAAAGCAGCGCCGCCGCTAACGCCGTACATTTCATCCCCATATCTTATAAAATTGGGGACGGTATATTTAATTATTGAGGCTTCGGCACCCGGAATTATGTTGCGGTCCAGGAGCCTTCTTCGGAGATTACCATCCATAGCGTCGCGTTGATCAAACGGATGGTTACGGAGGAGTAGGCGGCGGAAACGGCGTTGTTGTAGAGAACTCCGGTGGCGGAGGAATTTTCTATAAAGTCCCCGGTATAGGGGTCGATGGTGACCTTGCCGGTACCAAGTTTGACAAATGTAAATTGCGCGCCTATGTCAGCACTGGTGGTGCTCGGAAGGTTGTATGTGAAGCCGGTGGCCCCGGTGGAGATGTAGGTTTTTCCAAAGTCGGAGGCGGTCAGGGTGAGATTTCCGGGATTAAGTCCCCTGTCCTCTATGGTGCGTTTAGGGATCGTAGCGGTCCCGGAGGAGATGTTGCCTTTATAAACGCCGCCGATATTGAGCTCGTTATTGGCGGCCGCCGCCGAGGTGTCCTGATTGTAGCCGATCACGATATTGCCGGTGCCGGTGGTGATATTGTAGCCCGCCCGCCAGCCCAGCAGGATATTGTCGGACCCGGTCGCAAGCTTGTTGCCGGCCTGATAACCCACGATAGTGGAACTGGAAAAAGAACCGGAACCGGCTCCGCCGTTGTATCCGCCGGCATGGGCCCCGAATACGGAATTGGCCGAACCGGATTGATTGTAATAGGCGGCTGAAGAACCCGCAACGGTATTCCTTCCCCCAGTAGTATTGGAATAACCGGCCTTGTAACCCGCAAAGGTGTTGGAGCTTCCGTTAACATTGGAATAACCTGACCAGGCGCCGAAGAAAGAATTATACATTCCGGTGGTATTGTTATAGCCGGCATAAGCGCCGGCAAAGGTGTTGGAACTGCCCGTGGTATTGGAATACCCCGCGTCATATCCGACAAAAGTATTATTGTAGCCTCTGTTAACACGCCCGGCATCCGGGCCCACACCGAGGCTGTTCGTCCCCGACAATACGGCCAGCACGGTCGAACCCGCCACCTGATAATACCCGGCGCTTACGCGGGTCGAACTTTTGATGCCGAAATTAACGGTAAGCGTGGTAGTGGCGATATGGTTGCCCAGGTTGTCGGCTGGAACGCTGCTGCTGACCCACTGCAAATAACCGGCTGAGTGTTTAGCCAGCAGCTGATCGGCGGATCCGTCATTGATAAAAACCGTATTTGCGGCGGTAAAAGTGGAATTGACCGAAAAATAAGCGCCTGAGGAAACGGAGAGGTATCCGTTCACCACCACATTCCCGGCTAAGACAGGGATATTTCCCGGATACGCGCTCTGCGTGGATCCGAACACGGTAAAGCCTTTTATTTCCACATCGGGGTCAAGGGCCGTGCCGTTAACGCCCAGGATCGTAAGATCGTCGCTGGAGCCGAGTTCGGTCTGGGCGTAAACAACAGAGGCCAGGGGCGAGGGGACAGGGATTAAGGGGCATAGCGCCGCGGCGATCAACAGGAAAAAAATAAAGCGGGAAACAGCGCCCGGAAAAGCGCCTTTATCGAAAGGCCGAACACCGGTTTTTTCCGCGCCCATATCTGTCCTTATGTCGTGATCCACGCTCCGTCGCCGCTTACTATTTCCCACAGCGTGCCGTTGATAAGAATGATGGTTATAGAAGCGCGGGGCGGGGAAACGGCGGTATTGTAAATGGTGCCGCCGGCGGTGGAATCCGATATAAAATCGGAGTCAGCGGCGTGTATCGTGACCTTACCGGCGCCAAGTTTGATAAATGTAAATTGCGCGCCGATGTCCGCCGCACTGACGGAAGGGAGATTGTATGTGGCGCCGGTGGTGGCGCCGGTAGATATAAAAGTTTTTCCGAAATCAGCGGAGGTCAGATTAACGGTCCCCGGATTGGTCCCCTCGTCCTGCACGGTTAATTTGGGGATCGTGGCGGTCCCGGCCGAAACATCGCCTTTATAAACTCCGCCGATATTAATTTCGTTATTGGCGTTCTCCGCCGAAGTGTCCTGATTATAGCCGATCACTATGTTATCGGAGCCGGAGGTGGAACTGTCGCCGGCGGCCATGCCTATGAATGTGTTATCATCCCCCGTACTCGCACTGCCCGCGGATGCCCCGACAAAAACATTATTATTCCCCACATTGCCCCACGCGGAACCCGCATTCGCCCCCAGGAAGACATTCTCCCACCCGCCGTCGAAATAAATACCCGGACCCTGTCCCATAAAGAGATTATCCCCCCCGGTAGTGTTGGCCTGGCCCGCGGCATTGCCGATAAATGTGTTCCATGAGCCGCTGGTGTTCTCTTCTCCGGAAGTTTCTCCGAAAAATGAATTAGAATCCCCTACATTGGACCACCCCGCTTGAAAACCCATAAAGGCGTTGGAGGTGCCTGTATTTACCTGCCCCGCAGACACGCCCACAAAAGTGTTATTTGTCGCGGAACCCGACTGCCCCGCATACGGACCCACGCCCAGACTGGTGCGGCCCGCGTCCAGTACGGCCAGCACGGTAGAACCCGCTATCTGGTAATATTTGGCGTTTATGGCGGTGGAACTGGTTATGGCGTAATTGCCCATCTGGAGCGTGGTCGTGGCTACATGATTGCCGAGGTTGTCGCCTACGGCGCTGTTGACCCACTGCAAATAACCGGCAGAATTTTTAGCCAATAACTGCCCGGCGGACCCGTCATTGATAAAAACCGTATTCGCGGCCGTAAAAGTGGAATTGGCCGAAAAATAGGAGCCCGAGGAGACAGAGAGGTATCCGTTCACCACCACATTCCCGGCGAGGACAGGGATATTTCCCGGATACGCGCTTTGCGTGGAACCGAACACGGTAAAACCTTTTATCTCCACATCAGGGTCAAGGGCCGTGCCGTTGGTCCCCATAACCGTAAGATCGTCGCTGGAACCGAGTTCGGTCTGGGCGTACAGGACAGGAGCGAGGGGACGGAGCGCGATCGCGGCGAACAGGAGCGCCACAATACGGGAACGGGGCACGCAAAAAGGCCCCTTCCGCCCCGGACTTATGCCGTTTTTTTCCGAATTCATTTATATCCCTCTCTCATGCATTATAACCTAAATCCGCACCCGGTTCAACGAGGTCAAGACCAGCCGGCCGGAGCGCGCCCGCACCGGAGTCGGGTGAGAATGTTTTCTGCGCCGTTCCGGTGTTCTCATATATATGATACACATAGACCGCCCGCGAATCCCGAAGGAATCCTGAAGTTAAAATTGACAATAAGCGCGACAATGTATAAGATAAAACATAGCTTTGCAACGTTTTATTGGAACATCAATTCGTAATTGCAGGAGGACCTATGTCGGAGAATAGAAGCGGTGAGATAGTATCGGCATTCTTGATCGGCGGCCTTATCGGCGCGGTTCTCGGAGTCCTGTTCGCCCCGGCGAAAGGCAGGGAGACCCGCGGGAAGATCAATGAGTGGATAGAGGACAATACTGAAAAAGCCAAGGAAAAATTGGAAAAGCTGGAAGACGAAATAAAAAAAAGAAAAGAGCAGCTCCTCAAACATAATTAACCTGAAAGTTGCAGTCGCAACTTTCCCTTCGGCAAAGTTCAAGGTGCGCTTCGCGCGGCATACGCCTTCGCGGATTTGGCGGCGATGCCGCTCAAATCCGCGGTTTGCCGGGCGCAGCGCAACCGAACAGCCAGCCCAGGGAAAAGGTCAGAACGGTGCCTATCACGATCATCCAGCTCCAACCCACGGCCAACCGCCCCGTTTCCGAAAGATAAAGCATGAGGCCGGCCGCCGCGGCGCTTATGAACATCGCCGCGATGTTGCCTTTATTGCCCCGGCGGGTGGTAAGCAAACCCAGAAGGAACACGCCCAGCAGGCTGCCGGCGGTAACGCCGTTGACCTTGTAGGCCAGCCAGAGCATCCCTTGCGCGCTGCGGCAGTTGTAGGCGATAAAGGCCAGCGCCACGCCGAACGCCGCCACGCTCAGGCGCGAGACCAGCAGATAATGTTTTTCGCTTCCGTCCTTCCTGAGCAGGGGCCTGTAGATGTCCGTGACGAATGAAGAAGCGAGCGAACTGAGCGGGGAATCTATGCTTGCCATGATTATGGCCATCAGGATAATGCCTTTCAGCCCGGCCGGCAGGACCTGCACGGTGAAGTGGGAAAGGATCTTGTCGGCGTTGTCCGGCAGCGGCAGCGACGGGTGCTGGGCGTAGAAAACGAACAGCAGCGTGCCCACCGAAAGATAAAGCGCCAGCAGCGGGATGGTCGCAAAGATCGTGGCTATTATGGTCTTCTGGCTGGCCTGCCTTGTTTCAAGGGTCAGCAGGCGCTGCATAAGTTCCTGGTCGGTGCCGAAAGAAGCCATGGAACCGAAAACTCCGTTAAGGACGGCTATCCACAGCACATTCGGGTCTTTCATGCCCCAGCCTAAATTGAACAGCGAAAGCCTGCCGGCCTTGCCCGCGATCTCCGTTATCGCTCCCAGGCCGCCGTTTATGTGGCAGTAAAGATAACCCAGCACCGCAAAGCCGGCTAGAAAAAAAGTGAAGGCTTCAAAAGCGCCGGTCCAGATCACGGCCTTGATGCCGCCGAAACCGATAAAAGCTATGCTGATCATGGTGAAAAAAACCAGCGTGCCGGAAAGCGGCCAGCCCATAATGACAGACACCGCCAGAGAAGCGGCGTAAAGCCTCAGCCCCGAGGCGAAAAGCCGCGTGGCGAAAAAAAAGAACGAACCGGCGTACTGCGTCCCCGCGCCGAAACGGTGTTTGAGGAATTCGTAAATGGTGGTGCAGTCGTATTTATAGAAAGCGGGGATGAACAGATAGGCGATGATCAGCCTGGCCGAGGCCGAACCGATAAAAAATTGCAGATACTGCCAGTTCTCCTTAAACCCGGTGGCCGGCACTCCGACGATGGTCATGGCGCTGATCTCGGTGGCGACGAAAGACAGCGTGGCCGCCCAGACCGGGATCCTGCGGCGGGCGACAAAATAATCCCGCGTGTCGGTCTCTTCCCTGCCCTTAAAATAGGAGATAGCCAGCAGCGCCGCCACCGCCAGGGCGACCCATAGATAATCGGCCGGACCCAGGGTGCTTATCCGCTCAAGAGCCTCGGTTTCATTCATAAAGTTTCAGGTCGACCGGCATCTTGCCGCCCGGCGCGGCGGCTCCGGTCAGGACGGCGGCGGCGCCCCGCTGAAGATCGGCCAGGCCGCCGAACGCGCAAAGGCCGGCGGCCAGACGCCTGTGAAAACCGTCAAAAACGAAAGGACTGCCGAAAGCGGACATAAGGATCTCGCCGCCGCCCGACACTACGCCCTCTATTTCGGCCGCCGCGGCCGCGCTGAGATTAATGGCCCCGCTGAAAGCCCTGGGCCGGGAGAAAGAGCCGATCACTACCTTTCCGGCGGCGCCGCTTCTAAAAGGTTCGACCCGCACCCCGAGCCGGACAAGTTCTTCCACAAAAACCTTCCCCTGCCACTCCGCCCGCGGCGTGAGGGGCTCCATATAAAAAACGATCTCCCCCGGCCTGAGGATAAAAGATTTGCGCTGAAAAGCCCAGGCCAGGCAGTTCACGGAGATCCCGCGCGCGAAAGCCCTGTGTTCGGCGCAGCCGACCAGGGAAAGTCCTCCCGGCTCCGCAGGGACCGCGGAGCACTTTTTAACCAGCGCGTCCTGGCGGGCTAAAGCGCGGTCGACCATAGGTTCGGCTATCACGCCGTCGTCCGCGGCGCGGCAAAGGACCCCGTAAAGACGCCTGGCGTCGTCGGGAGAAAGCAGGATATCCGCGCCGGCCAGCAGGGCCGTCAGGCCCGCGGCGCCGCCTTCGGCGACGGCTTTCATGTTGAGCGCATCCGTGATAACGCAGCCGTCATAGCCCATGGAGCCGCGCAACAGGCCCGTAATGATGTTCCGGGAAAGGGACGCCGGGAAATCAGGGTCAAGCGCCGGGAGTTGAAGATGCCCCGCCATGACCGAATCGGCCCGGGCGAGAAGCGACCGGTAAGGCTTAAGCTCGGCGCCTTCCAGGTCCTCAAGCGAACGATCCAGCACCGGCAGGACCAGGTGGGAGTCCACGGAAGTTTCGCCGTGCCCGGGGAAATGTTTCAGCGTCGAAACGGCGCCGTAAGCGTGAAGCCCGGAGATATAGGCGCCGGCCAGCTCCGACACAAGCGCGGGCGCGGCCCCGTAGGAGCGCAGATTGACTATGGGATTGGATGGATTCACCGCAAGGTCCGCCACGGGAGCGAAGATCCAGTCCACTCCGAGGGCTTTAGCCTCGGCCGCGGTGATCTCGCCCTTGCGGCGCGCGATCGCCGCGGAGCCGGACGCGCCGACGGCCATATTCGACGGCAGTTCCGTGGCGTCCGCGAGGACCTGGCCGGCGCCGTTCTCATAATCGGCGGAGAAGAGGAGCGGAGTTTTCGAAGCGGCCCTTAAAGTCCTCACCGTCTCAAAAACTTCATTTACGGAGCCGCCGTAAAGGCAGAAACCGCCCACGCCGAGCTCCACCAGGCCGAGAGCCTGCTCAAGCGTGGTGGAACCGAACCGGAACTCGGGATGTATCAGCCGCGCAAGTTTTCTGAGCTCCATTCATTCTCCGACCGCACCCAACTGCTATCTAAGGAAACGGCAGGACTGTGAGTTCGCGGGGTGCCGGGGGTGTGGGGTTGCCGGGCACGCTATCGTAGATGCTGTTCTGGAAAATCCCTAATGTACGCAGGAACATCTGGTTTTTCCCGTGATAATTCTGACCCGCACCCGCTTTACGGCTTCCGGCCGGACTTCTCTAGCTTTTTTATCTTCTTCCACTCGACCAGCACCTGCGCGGGGGTGGACAACCTGCGCCCGCCGAAAACATGCGGATGGCGGCGGACCATTTTGGCGTTTATGGTCTCTATCACATCGGCGATATCGAACCGTCCGGACTTGCGGGCCAAGGCGCTGTGAAAGACCACCTGGAGCAGCACATCGCCCAGCTCTTCTTTAAGGTTCTCCCAGTCGTTGTTCTTTACGGCCAGGGCCACTTCGCCGGCCTCTTCCTTGAGATATTTCAGCAGCGTCTTATGGGTCTGTTTGCGGTCCCACGGGCAGCCGCCTGGACCCAGCAGCAACTCCATGATCTTCACAAGATCCGAGAACCGCCGGCTTTTCCCAAGCTCCGCTTGACGCCGTCCTTTTATCATATCGATCCCTGCGCCGGAAGTTGAGGTAAAATTTTTGCCGCAAAAATTTTTAATACAAATAGACTTCCCGGATGTTAAAAGTATATAATTTTACCGGAGATTTGACCAAATTCTACCGTATTCCATACCGGAGGGACAATGGCCGCCGCATCGGAACAACAGACCGGTAATGTATGCAAGGTTCTGGATAAGGGGTTCGTCAGGCTCGTGGACTTCATGGGCGGCGACCAGCGCGCGGTGGAATCCGCCAGGGTCACCTTCGGCTCCAAGTCGAAAGGCGAGGAAAAAGACAAAAAGCTAGTGGAATACCTGCTGGCGCACGCCCATCACTCCCCTTTCGAACACAGCGTTTTCCAGTTCCACATAAAGCTTCCCATCTTCGTGGCGCGCCAATGGATGCGGCACAGGATGGCTTCATACAATGAGGTCAGCGCGCGGTACACGGAGGTCCTGGAGGAGTTTTATGTCCCGTCGGAGTTCCGCGTCCAGGATAAGATCAACCGCCAGGGTTCGGTGAAGTCGGGGACCCTCGACAACGAACAGCTTCTGGAGATCTACACGGCGTCCCTGGACGCCTCCTACGCGGCCTACCGCAGCCTTCTTGAGAAGGGGGTGGCGCGCGAGATGGCCCGCATGGCCCTGCCCGTGGCGCAGTACACCCAGTTCCACTGGACGGTGAACGCCCGCAGCCTGATGAATTTCCTGTCGCTCCGGATGGACTCCCACGCGCAGCTGGAAATACGGGAATACGCCGCCGTCATAGCCGGGATCTTCAAGGCGAAGATGCCCTGGACCTGGGAAGCTTTTAAAAAACAGCGCCAGACGGCGGACAAAGAACAATGATACCGCTGATCCTCTGTGCCTTGTTTTCCGCCGTCCCCCGGGCCTCCGCCCAGGCCGGACCCGCCGTTATGGTGGGAGACTCCGAACAGACCATAAAAAGAGGCGACATCGAAGTGTTCGCCAAGATCACGGGGGTGGCCACGGCGCAGGACACCTACGACATCTACGCCCCTTTCGACGGCCGCGTGGAAGACGTGATGGTGGACCTTTTCGACCAGGTCACGGTGGAAGGCGTGATGGCCCGCCTGGTCTCCATCGAAATGGCGGCGCTTCTGGATTCCACCAACGAGAACTCCAGGCAGCAGACGGAAAGCCGTTGGAAAGGCGTCTTTGATTATTACCCGATCAAACCCCCCTTCCCCGGGATCGTTACAAAGATCCACGCGCAAGCCCATACCAAGGTCTATAAGGGCGACAGGCTGTTCACGGTGGCGAAACGGGTGGTCATCGTCGGCAGGAACACGGAAAAACTTTATTCGAATCTGGAACCCGGCATGACCGCCGAGCTCGCCTCCGGCAAGAACAGCGATCTCAAGCTCAAGACGACGCTGTCGGACTTCATACGCCTGAAAGGCAGCCCTTACTTCAACAGGCTCTGGCTGGAGGTGACCACGCTCCAGACCGGCATAAGGATAGGCGGGCGGTTCGACGGCTTCCTGTTCGTGGGCAGGAGCGAGGACACGATGCTGGTCCCCAGGACCGCGCTGCTGGAAAGGTCCGGCAGGAAATACCTTATCATGGAAGTAGAGACCGGACTGGCCGACGAAACCCTGACCGAGATCCTGAAACCGGGCCTGCATTTCATAAACCCCAGGTACCCCAAAACCGGCGAACCAGCCAAGGAAAGAACGGATGGAAAAGATAAAAAGATCGACTAACATTTTTTCCAGCTTCATGTTCCTGAAACTGGACCCGAAGTTCAGGCGGCTCATTTCCAATGAAAAGATCGCCGCGAAGCAGGAATTTGAGAACATGGTGGGCGCCTGCCAGGAAAAGGTTTTCCTCCGGACCTACATGACCACGGGGCTTAAGGCCGGCGCCGACATCCTTTTCTGGCGCATTTCGGACAACCTGGAATATTTGCAGGAGATCTGCGCCAAGACCTTCTCGGTCGGCGCGGGCCGCTATTTCCACGCCGCCCACTCCTACCTGGGCGTTTATCACGCGGACGAGTCCTCGGCGCTGAAAAAGGACCTGGAATTCGGCTTTCTGCCCAAGGACTCGTTCGGCCGGCACAAATTCATGCTCCTCCACCCGGTGGTCAAATCGCATCTGTGGTACGAACTCTCCGAGGAGGAGCGCCAGAAGCTGCTGACCGTCAGGGCGGCCGTCGTCTCCAGATACAGGGAGATCCAGGAAAATTTCTTCCAGTCCTACGGCCTTGACGAACAGGAGATGATCGTGGTACGCGAAGCCCGCCACCTGGACGAACTGATCCTGGCGACGCGGGAGCTCAGGGAACAGCGCATCAAGAATTACACGGCCGTGGATAAGCCGGTGTTCCTGTGCATAGGGCGGGACCTCAGGGAAATCCTGGACATGCTCAGCTGAGGGGCCCCGCATAAATAACGGAGGATCTATGAAGACGATAGGATTGATCATGGCCGGAGGCAAGGGCGAACGGCTGTATCCGCTTACCAAGGAAAGGTCCAAGCCCGCCGTCCCTTTCGGCGGCAAATACCGCATCATCGACTTTGTGCTTTCCAACTTCATCAATTCCGGCATCTACTCCAATTATGTGCTGGTGCAGTACATGTCGCAATCGCTGATCGAATACCTCCGTTCCACCTGGAACCTGGGCGGCATAACCAAGGAGCATTTCATCACCGTGGTCCCGCCCCAGATGCGCCTGGGAGAGATGTGGTATCGCGGCACGGCCGACGCCGTCAAGCAGAACCTCAATCTTATAAACGACTACAAGCCCGACCTGGTGGCCATCTTCGGCGCGGACCATATTTACCGCATGGACATCCGCCAGATGATAGATTTCCATGTGGCGAACAAGGCCGATGTGACCGTCTCCGCCATGACGGTCCCGCTCAAGCAGGCCTCGCGGTTCGGCACCATCATGGTGGACGCCAAGAACAGGGTGAACGGCTTCGAGGAGAAACCGAAGAACCCGAAGCCTATTCCGGGCAACCCCAACTCCGCCTACGCCTCGATGGGCAATTATATCTTCAGCTACGACGCCCTGGTCAAGATCCTGCACGAGGAATCCGGCGAGGCGGCGGCGCTGGATTTCGGCAAGACGATCCTGCCCAATATCCACAAGCGCTACCGTCTGTTCGCCTATGATTTCGGCGCGCAGGTGCTGCCCGGAGTAAAGCCTTACGAGGAAAAGAACTACTGGCGCGATGTGGGAACGCTGGAAGCGTTCTGGTCCGCGCAGATGGACCTGCTGGGCGCCAAGCCTAAAATGGACCTTAACAACAAGCTTTGGCCCATACAGAATTCCAAGAACAACGCCGCGCCGGCCAAGATCATAGACTCCACCCTGCAGGACTGCCTGCTGGCCGACGGCTGCATCATCAACCAGTCCTCGCTTAAGCGCTGCATCCTTTCCAACGATGTGATCGTGCATGAAAAATGCCAACTGGAGGACTGCATCATCATGGACGCCTGCGAGATCAAAGCCGGGACGCGCCTGAAAAAAGTGATCATGGACCGGTTCAACACGCTGGAAGCCAAAACCACCATCGGTTTCAACCCCGACCAGGACGCCCAGCACTACTACATAGATCCGGACGGCATCGTGGTGATACCGCGCGGCATCTCAAAATGGCAATAGTTTCCGGCGGAAACCGCCGCAAGCCGGCAAAAAGCCGCCGGGCCGGGGAAGGACCGGGGAGGGGCGGCCGGCCGCAAAAAGGCGCGGAAGGGAACCTGTCCGCCGCCGTTTTCTTCAAATCCGGAACGCCGGGCCTGGCGAGGGAACTTTCCCCGCTGCTGAAAAAAGCCGTCCTCGCCGCGGCCTCAGGTAAAAAAGCCGGAGGCGTTCTTAATCTGGTCGTTGTTTCGGACACGGAAATAAAGCGCCTTAACAAAGCGTTCCTCTCCCACGCCGGAGCCACCGATGTGATCGCTTTCAACCATGCCAGGCCGGCCTTCTCCCCGCCGGGTGAAACGGCGCCGTTCGGGGATATCTATATCTGCCTGCCCGCGGCCCGCCGCCAGGCCGCGAAAATGGGACACAGCCTGGAGACGGAACTCCTCATTCTCGCCGTACACGGGGCGCTGCACCTCTCGGGCATGGACGACGCCACCGCGGCCCAGCGCCTAAAAATGAACAAAAAAACTGTCCGCCTGCTCAGGGAGCTGAGTTACTCTTAAGACGGCTGGAATTCGAGAACAGGGCTCATAAGCCGCCGAGGTATCCGCGGATTTCGCTCCAAGATCGGCCCGGCCGGCGCGGGCATTACTTACGCAGGGCTCAATAATCTGGTAAAATTAAGTATCGGCGGCCCCGCCCCGAAGGGCGGGATATGGTAAAAATTTTTGCCGCAAAAATTTTCAATAACTCTTAAAACCGGGGGATCCATGACTACAAAGAACTATTATCTGGCCGTAACGGCGGCGGCCGTCGCGTTGCTCTCCGCCTGTTCCACTTCCGAGGTGACATACCGGCCGGCGGAGCAGAAGCTTCCGCAGTACATAAAACGCATTTCCGTCAGGCCCTTCGCCAACAAAACGCCGCAGTTCGGGCTTGAAGAGAAGCTGACGCTCAAGACCATAGACGAATTCCTGAAGAACGGCGAGTACACCGTCTCCCCGGAAAGTTCCGCCCAGGGCGTTATCGTGGGAGAGATCAACCATTATATCCTCACCCCGATCCAGTATGATGTGAATCTGGTCCCGACCGTCTACAAGCTTAATGTCCTGGTCTCCGTTCATTTCCTGGATAAGGCCGCCAACCGTTACCTGTGGGAAGAACCGGCCCTCCAGGCCGTGAGGATCTATTCCGCCTCCACCCTGCCCGGCGGCATGACGGAAGAGGCCGCCCGCGAAGTCCTCTGGGAGATACTGGCCAAGGACATCGTCAAGCGCACCGTGGAGGGGTTCGGGTCCACCAGCAGCGCCAGTCGAAAAAAGATACCGCAGGGCATCCCCCCGGCCGTGGAAACCTCCACCACCCCGGCGGCGGGGGCCAGGTGAGCAAGGCCTTATGAGCGCCGGGCTTGAGTTTTAAACCTCCGGTTTTAAACCTGGTTTTATGATCACACTTTCTCCCGCGGACCTTATAAAGGAATGGACCGGTCGTAAAACCAGGCCGGTCTGCTGCCTGGCGGGCGAGGAACGGACCTTCAAAGCCGAGGCCATAGAGAAGCTGCTGGCCTCCTTCAAACTCGACGCTTTTAATTTTTCGGAATACGACGCGGAGACCGCCGACATTACCGACCTGATCCTGGCGGCCATGACCCCGGGGCTTATGGCCGATACGCGCATCATCCTGCTCAAGGGCGCGGAAAAATTAAAAAAAGAACCGGCCGCGGAACTGGCCGCCTATCTGAAGGCTCCTTCCGAAGCCGCCATGCTGGTGCTCCTGCTGGATAAAAAAACGGACTCCGCCGAACTTCTTATAGAAAGCCTGTCGCCGGCCTCCGCCCTCGCGCATTTCGCCCCCCTGGAGGGCGCCGAAGCCGCTATTTACGCCAGGACCCTGCTGGCAAAAGAAGGCATACGGGCTTCTATCGAAGCCCTGGAACTGCTGGCGGAGATGTCCTCCTACGACGCCGCGACGCTTAAACAGGAAGCGGCCAAGCTCGCCGCCTGGAAACAAGGGAGCGAAAAGCAGCTGGAACCGGAAGACATCATGGAATCGGCCGGATTCTCCAGGACCCTGAACCCTTTTGAATTTTCCAACGCCGTACAGGCGAAGAATGGGCCGCTGGCCTCGGAGATAGCCGACAAAATGATGGCGGAAGGCGTGGAACCGGTGGGCCTGGCCGTGACCACGGCCTACATAGTTGAAAAGCTTCTGAGGGTAAAAAAAGCCGCGGCCTCCGGACAGGGAGAGTCCCTGGGAATGAATCCGGGCTATTACCGCAGGCTTCTGGGCGCCGCGGAAGGCTTCACGCTTGAAAAACTTTTGCGCTGCCTGAACCGCTGTCTGGAGGTGGAGGCGATGCTGAAATCCTCCTCAGGCAGGGACCCGAGGCTGCTGATAAAGCAGTTGATCTTTGAGATTACACGAAAGAGTTAAACCCCGCCCAAAGGGCGGGGTACGGTAAAAATTTTTGCGGCAAAAATTTTTATTTTCGGATTATTTTACGGAAGGATTGTTAGCGGCGTTCTTGATGCGCTGCGCCAGCCGCGATTTCTTCCTAGCGGCCGCTTTCCAGTGTACGGCGCCTGTTTTGGCAGCCTTATCCAGGAGGGCATAGACCTTGGGCAGAAGTTTCTGGGCGTTCTCTATGTCCTTTTTAGCGGCCAAAAGGCCGAATTCTTTGGCGGCGTCATGGATCCGGGTCTTAACGCCCCTGTTCCTGGAGGCAAGCTTCTCGGATTTGCGCCACGCTTTGATACCGCTGGTATGTCGTCCGGTCTTAAGTTTAGCCATATTGGTATAGTTTATTATTTTACGCGGGAAAAATCAAGTCTATGGGCCTGCCGTATACAGATCGCGAACAGTCCGGCGTATCGGCCCGGCCCGGGGCCGGCGGGCCTCCGGCCTCATCCTCATTCCTTAAAAAGCTGCGGGCGCTCAGTTCCGCGACGCTGGCCACAAAGGCGCTGGGCTACGCGCGCGACGCCATGCTGGTCGCCGTCTTCGGCGGCGGGGCGCTGACGGACGCCTATTACGCGGCCTTCCGCATCCTGAACCTCTTCAGACGGACCGTGGGCGAAGGCGCGGTGAACGCCGGGTTCATCCCCGCGCTGGAAAGGGAAAAAGCCGTCTCACGGGAACACGGACGGCGTTTTTTCAGCGCGGCCTGGACGCTGGTCTTCTTTGTTTCCCTGGCGCTGGCGGTACTTGGCGCCGTCTTTCGGGAGGAACTGGTGAAACTCACCTCCTACGGCTTCACCGTGAGGCCGGAGCAGTTCATGCTGACGGCGGCCGTGACCGCGATCCTGATGCCGCATCTGATCTTCGTTAATGTTTCGGCCCTGGCGCAGGCGGCGCTGAACGCCGCCGGCAGGTTCTTCCTGCCGGCCCTGGCGCCGGCCGCTTTTTCACTTTCGATAATAGGCTATCTCCTGTTCATAAACCGGCCCGGCGCCGCCGGACTGCCTGAGAACCTGAAGGTCATGGGCCTGGCCGGCGCCGCGACGCTCTCCGGCCTGATCCAGGTGATGATCCTCCTGCCCATGCTCAAACGAGAGGGGTTCTCCCTTGCCTTCGCCGATCCGTTCAAAAATCAGGCCGCCGCGCGCTCCCTGCTTATGGCGGCGCCCGCGGCCGCCGTCATGGCGCAGGACCAGCTGGCGCTGTTCGTAAACACCATTTACGCCAGTTTTCTTGAGCCGGGCGCCATAACAGCCATATATAACGCCGCCCGCATAATCCAGTTCCCCGTTTCGCTTTTCGCGGCGGCCGCGGCCGCGGTGACCCTGCCGGAACTTTCAAAACATTCCGCCCTCGATAAAACTGAGGAATTCGACGCCGTTCTCGGCGGAGCGTTCAAGACCAGCGCCCTGATCATCGTCCCCGCCGCCCTCGGGCTCATGGCGCTCAGCCTGCCCGTGGCAAGAACTCTCTTCGAACACGGACGGTTCACCAGGGAACAAAGCGTTCTGACTTCGGGCGTCCTGTTCTATCTGTCGCTCGGCCTGGCCGGGTTCGGCGTCAACAAACTCGCCGCCTCCGCCTGCTACGGGGCGGGCGATGTGAAGACCCCGGTGAAAATAGCGGTCTTCCAGACCGCCCTGAACGCCCTCCTGTGTTTCCTGCTTATGCGGCCACTGGGCGCGCGGGGGCTGGCGCTTGCCACGGCGCTCAGTTCGCTGGCGGCGGCGGCGCTTTTCATCCGCGCGCTCCGGGCCAGGACCGCTTTCTCGCCGGGAACCCCGGCCTTTTACCTGAAAATCCTCGGAGCTTCGGCGCTGATGTGCGCCTTCTGCCTGGCGGCCGCGCGGGCGTTGGGGAGCTTTCATCCCGCCTTAACGGTGGCGCTGGCGGTGCCCGGCGGCATCGCGGTATATTTCGGGACGCTTAAAATTTTAAAGCTGGAAGAACGCTCCCTGATAACCGCCGGGTGGTTCTAAGGCAGGCGTGTCCAAGAAAAATCAAGTGATCTGGTGCTATAAGGCACGTGGAAGAACGAATTCTGAGCTAGATTATTAAGAGAGCGGCTGCTACAGGTCTAAATCCGCATCAGGTAAACATGTTTCCGCATTAAGAATTTATGGGACAGCCGACATCAGCATTGTTGTTGTCAGGTTGCAGAAACCACCGGGCGGGCTAATTGTGCTTCATCATGATTCCAGGGTGGGTATATGTTAAATATTAAGTACGCGGCAGGTGAATAAATTGGAGCGGGATGCCGGGGGTGTGGGGCTGACGGGCCGTCGCGCAAGCCGAGGCTTACGCAAGCGCCGAGGCTGAGCGGGAGCGCGGCCGCGGTGCGGCCGATAGCGTGCCCGGCAGCTCCATGCCCCCGGCACGCCCGCGAACTTGCAGGCCTGCCGTTTCCTTAAAAGTTTGTGGGCCAGCCGTGGTTCTAAGGACCTATTATGGACCTGAAACATCTGCCCGCGGGGCCGGGCGTTTATCTGATGCGCGACGCCGCCGCCAATATAATCTACATCGGCAAAGCCAAAAACCTGCGCCGCCGCGTGGGGCAGTATTTTATGAAGGGCGCCGGGAAACGGGACGCGAAGATCCCGAACCTGGCGGCCCTTATCAGGCGGATAGACTATATCGCGGCGGCCTCCGAGAGGGAAGCCCTGGTGCTGGAACGCGAACTTATAAGCCGGTATCAGCCTTTTTTTAATGTCCTTTGGAAGGACGCCAAGAGCTACCCATTTGTAAAAATAACAAAAGAAGAATACCCCAGGCTCTTCTTCACCAGGAAAAAGACCGGCGACGGGGGACGCTATTTCGGTCCTTACCCGAAAGTGGAACCCGTCAAGAACCTGCTGCGCTATCTGCGGCGCATCAACTTTATAAACCTGCGCAGATGCCGCTGGGAATTCTCGGGCGCGAGACCGCTGGACCCGAAAAAGATAGGCGCCTGCCTGTATTACCATACCGGACAGTGCCCGGCCCCGTGCGCCGGGAAGATCTCCCCCGCCGCGTACCGGGCCCTGGCCGGACGGATCGCGGATTTTTTCAAAGGCGACTTCGCCAAACTCCTGAAAAAGTTCCGGTCGGGGATGACGGCCGCTTCAAAGGCCCTGGAATATGAAACGGCCGGCAATTACAGGGATTTTATCGCGGCGATAGAACACATGTCCGAAAGGGTGCTGATAAAGGAATACAGGAAAGGCCTGGTTGAGAAAGAGCTCTCAAAGACAGGAGCGGTCACGGCGCTGATGAAAGATCTCGGACTGCCGGGACCGCCGGCGCACATAGAGGCCTTCGATACTTCAAGCCTGCACGGCGCCCACGCCGTGGCCGCTTCGGTCTGTTTTATAAACAGCCTGAAGAACACCGCCCACTACCGGCGTTACAAAATGCGTTTTAAGAACGCTCCGGGCGGCTCCGACGACTTCGCGATGATAAAGGAGACCGTCAAGCGCCGCCTGGCGCATTTTGCCGGAAGCGGGGAGCCCCTGCCCGACCTCCTGCTTATCGACGGCGGGAAAGGGCAGCTTGCGGCCGCGCTGGCCGCCATGCGCGAACTGGGCCTTAAAGTGCCGGTCGTCGCGCTCGCCAAGCGGCTGGAGGAGATCCATCTTCCCGGCAGGCCTCATCCCGTGCGCCTGGAACGGGACCATCCGGGCCTGCTGCTCCTTGAAGCCGTCAGGAACGAGGTCCACCGCTTCGCCGTAACCTATCACAAAAAACTCAGGGACAAGGACACCCTGAAATATGAGGATTGACCCGAAGGCGGGTTTTCGATCCAGCCCCTAAGACAAACACGCGCAATCGCTGATGTCCTATAAATTTTTAAGGAAACGGCAGGTCTGCGGGTTCGCGGGCGTGCCGGGGGCATGGAGCTGCCGGGCACGCTATCGGCCGCACCGCGGCCGCGCTCCCGCTCGGGTTCGGCGCTTGCGTAAGCCTCACCCTGCGCGACGACCCGTCAGCCCCACACCCCCGGCATCCCGCTCCAGCTATTCACCTGCCGCTCACTCAATATTTAACATGATCCCGCCCTGGAATTATGACACAGCACAATTAACCCGCCCGCCGGTTTCTGCAACTTTATAACAAACACTGTTGTTAATGTTGACACTGTCGCGGAAAACTCATTTTAACACCATCATACGGTCCACAGTTCTCCCAAAAATTTTTAAGGGAACGACGGGTCTGCAAGTCCGCGGGGCGTGCCGGGGACATGGGGCCGCCGGACACGCTATCGGCCGCACCGTGGTAAAAAAACTCCGGCCGCTTTTTTAAAAGCGGCCGGAGTTTTTTTAGTTATTTTAAAATTTACGCGGCGTAAATTTTTAAGCGTCCTTGCCGGCCAGCTCGCCCATGCTGAACATGGGCATGAACATGGCGATGACGATGGCGCCTATGACAAAACCCATGACCACCATGATCAGCGGCTCTATCATCGAGGTCAGGCCTTTTACCGCGGTATCCACTTCCTGATCGTAGAAATCGGCTATCTTGTGAAGCATGGTGTCGAGGCCGCCGGTCTCTTCTCCCACGCTGATCATCTGTATGACCATGGGCGGGAAGATATTGGCCTTTTTAAGAGGATCGGAGATCCTGCCGCCTTCCTTGATGGAGTCGCGGCTTTTATAGATGGCCCGCTCTATTATTTTGTTGCCGGAGGTTTTGGCGACGGTTTCAAGGCCTTGCAGTATGGGCACGCCCGATTTGATCAGGGTGCCGAGGGTGCGGGTGAATTTGGCTATGGCGACCTTCTTAAGAAGGATGCCGATCACCGGAAGCCTTAGGGAGATCTCGTCCACCTTCTCCTGTCCCTTTTCCGTTTTGATATATTTCCTGATGCTCCAGCCGGCGACGCCGCCCGCGGCCAGCAGGTAAAGGATGTAATGGCGCAGGGTGTCTGAAATAGCGATCATAACCCTGGTGGCGAACGGGAGTTCGGCGCCGAAACCGGCGAAGATGTTCTTAAAGACCGGAATAACGAAAAGTATCAGAAAAATGGTTATCAGGAAGGCCACGCCGCCGACCACGGCCGGATACATCATGGCGGATTTGACCTTGGCCCGCAGCGCCTCCGCCGACTCCAGATAGGCGGAAAGCCTTTCCAGGATGGTATCAAGAATGCCGCCGACCTCTCCGGCCTTGACCATGGAAACATAGAGCTCGGTAAAAGCCAGGGGATGTTTGCGCATGGCGTCGGCTATGGAAAGTCCCGATTCTATATCCGTGCGCAGCCCGGTCACGACGACTTTAAAGGCTGGGTTTTCGGCCTGGGCTTCCAGGATGTTAAGGCCCTGGACTATGGGCACGCCGGCGGAAACCAGGGTGGAAAGCTGGCGGGAAAAAATAACCACATCGTTGGTGTGTATTTTCGGCTTGAAAAATTTGGACTTCTTGGCTTTCTGGTTTATCTCGACCACGGTCAGCCGCTGGTCGCGCAGGCGGGCCAGGGCCGCTTTCTGGTCCGCGGCCTCCACAAGACCTTCCACAAGCCTGCCGCTGGATTCTTTTGCTTTATAGGCGAATTGCATCTCTGCGACCTCCGCGCCCCTGCGGCGAGATACCGGATACCGGTCAACTGGTTACGGAAAGGGTTTTCTGGAGCAGCTTTTTCAGGTCTTCCGGATCTGCCGAGCGCGTTATGGCTTCCTGGTAGGTTATCTTCTGCCTCTTATAAAGGTCCACAAGCGCCTGGTTCATCGTGACCATGCCGTACTTGCCGCCGGTCTGGATAACGGTGTTGATCTGTTCCACTTTCTGTTCGCGGATAAGATTTTTAACGGCTGAGGTGGCCAGCATGACCTCGCAGGCCAGCACGCGGCCCGTGCCGGAAGCCGCGCTGAGCAGCTGCTGGGCGAAGACGGCCTGAAGCACGAAGGAAAGCTGCACGCGGATCTGTTCCTGCTGATGCGGCGGAAAAACGTCGATAATGCGGTTGATGGTCTGCGCGGCGTCCGAAGTATGGAGGGTGGCAAAGACCAGATGGCCGGTCTCCGCTATGTTAAGGGCCGCGCTGATGGTCTCAAGGTCCCGCATTTCACCCACCAGGATGACATTGGGGTCCTGCCGGAGCACATGCCGCAGGGCCGCGCCGAAAGTTTCGGTGTCGGACCCGACCTCCCGCTGGTTGACGATGCTTTTTTTGTGGGTATGGACGTACTCTATCGGGTCCTCGATGGTGATGATGTGATAGTTCCTGTTCTCGTTAAGGTAGTCTATCATGGAGGCCAGGGTCGTGGATTTGCCGGAGCCCGTCGGACCCGTGATCAGGATCAGGCCCTTGGTCAGCTTCATCAGGTCATAGACCACCGGAGGGAGGTTCAGCTCTTCAAAAGTCTTGTATTTGCCGGGGATGGAACGGATGGCGGAGCCCACCACGCCGCGCTGGCGGTAAGCGTTCATCCGGAGGCGGCCCATCCCTTTTATGCCGAACGCGAAATCAAGTTCGTTGGTGGCTTCAAAGCGCTGGCGCTGCGCGTCCGTCATCAGGGAGAAGACCAGGGTCTGGCACATCTCCGGGGTAAGCTTTTCAAAAGGAGTGGGCACCAGGTCGCCGTCTATGCGGAGCATGGGCGGCGCTCCGGCGGTAAGATGGATGTCGGAGGCGGCTTTCTCGTGCATCATTATGAAGAGTTCGCTCATTGTGACCATATGAATTGTCTCCTAAGAAAACGCCGCCGGCTGGAATTTCCCCCGCGAAAGCCCTCAATCCATGTCGGAAGCCGTTACCCTGATAACTTCCTCGACGGTGGTGGAGCCGGAAAACAGCTTTCTGACGGCGGACTCCCGCAAAGTGATCATGCCGTTCTTGCGGGCCGCGTCCTTTATCTTCAGAAGCGGCGCTTTCTCTATGATAAGGCCCCGGATAACGTCGTTAACCTCCAGGATCTCATGAATGCCCATGCGGCCCTTGTAACCGGTCTGCGCGCAGGCGTCGCAACCCTTGCCTCTTGACAGGATTATTTTACCATTTTTAGCGTTATTATCAAGGATAGTTTTAGGGACGCCGAGGCTCAGCATCATCTCCGGTTTTATCTCGTATGTTTCCTTGCAATTTTTGCAGATGGACCGCACCAGACGCTGGGCCACCACCATAAGCAGCGTGGAAGAGGTTAAAAAGGGCTCCACGCCCATCATCCCTATCCTGGTGATGGCGCCGGGAGCGTCATTTGTGTGCAGCGTGGAAAAAACCAGGTGCCCGGTCATGGCGGCGTTAATGGCGGTGGACATGGTCTCAAAGTCGCGGATCTCTCCCACCATGATGATGTCCGGGTCCTGGCGCAGGAACGATCTCAGGCCCGAAGCGAAAGTCAGGCCCACATCGGCGTTAACCCCCACCTGGTTGATGCCTTCAAGCTGGTATTCTATGGGGTCCTCTATGGTGACGATATTCACATCGGGCTCGTTCATGGTGGCCAGCGCCGAATAAAGCGTGGTCGATTTGCCGGAACCGGTTGGGCCGGTGATAAGGATGATCCCGTGCGGGGCCTTCATCGATTTGGAGAACATGGCCAGGTTTTCCGGCTCAAAACCGAGGTCGTCCAGTTTGAGCTTGAGCCCAGAAGAGTCCAGGATACGCATTACGATCTTTTCCCCCGGCCCGCACGGGAGGATGGAAATGCGCAGGTCTATCTCCCGGTCGTCTATCTTCAGCTTGGCGCGCCCGTCCTGCGGCAGCCGGCGCTCGGAAATATCCAGGGCCGCCATGATCTTTATGCGGCTGATTATCGCGTTATGAAATTTTTTAGGAGGCGCCGGCTGCCCGTGCAGGACGCCGTCTATGCGGAACCGGACCTTGGTCTCCTTGAAGGAGGGCTCTATGTGGATATCCGAGGCGTGGGCGCGGATGGCCGAAGAAATAATAAGGTTCACCATCTGGATGATCGGAGCCGCCTCCCCTTTTTGCTCCAGCGAAATAAGATCGTCGCCGCCCTTAGAAAGGTCCTCATCCTTCACAAGCGAAACTTCGGTGGTCCCGTCTATACTGTGTTTAAGGATCTCATCCAGCGCCTCTTTAGAGGTTTTCGCCCCGTAGTATTTGTCCAGGGCCGCCACGATGTCGGTCTCGGAACCGAACACGGCTTTAACTTCAAAACCCGTCATCATTTTAAGATCGTCCAGGACCACGATGTTAAGCGGGTCCTCCATGGCGACCTTCAGTTTGTTCTCTACTTTATCTACGGCAATAAGGTTGTAGCGGCGGGCGATATTTTCGGGAATAATTTTCAGGATGTCGTCCTTTATTTCCCTTCCTGCCAGGTCGATGAATTCTATGCCGAATTGTTTGCTCAAAAACTCCAGCAGCGTCCGTTCTTCTATGAATTTTTTCTGGACAAGGATCTGCCCGAGCTTGCCGCCGCCGGACCGTTGCAGATCCAGCGCCTCGCTCAGCTGCCGGGCCGTAATGAGGCCCGAGGAGGCGAGCATCTCGCCTATCCTTTTTGAAATATTTATCGAAAGTCCTTTTTCTCCGGCCATAAGTTAAAGGATACAGGGTTCGGGGCAGAACGCGCGGAAATAAAATATCGCAAGACGACATTTTATCGTACCGTAAAGTAACTCCGCCCTTTAGGACGGGGTATGGTAAAAATTTTTGCTGCAAAAATTTTTAATAAAGCTTATCGTCACTATTATTCTAGCACTATTGACCGGCCACCGGCTATCGCCAGCGGAATTACCAGGCTAGGAGCCTGTCCGACATAAGGAATTTTGGCTGCAATCGCCGTTTTTTGCCTGCACCTTTGTTGCGCGAAACTTACAGGTTCATTGGAGCCTGCGCGTTTCGCGCAACTTCGGCTCGGCTT
>Ga0172379_10000615_pt1 | contig 86858 bp, 96 predicted proteins | sample GrowelOW334metaG_FD_119756 | JGI IMG/M metagenome (GOLD analysis project Ga0172379, IMG submission 119756) | Groundwater microbial communities from an aquifer near a municipal landfill in Southern Ontario, Canada - Groundwater well OW334 metaG | ecosystem: Environmental > Aquatic > Deep... | reverse complement strand
ACATGTTACGACTCGACAAGGGTCACAGTAATCAGCTGCGCAACTACGTCCGGCAGTGTAATCAAGTATTACGTGGCAAATCTTAGCGATAGCACCAACGGTTTGTTTAAGGGGAAGGTAATATACTCAAACCCTGCAAACAATGCGTACACCTACACTACAACATATCTTTATTGATCAGTACTAGTGTGGTACAATACAACCAAGAGGAGCCCTTATTACAGGGCATTATTTTATGCAAGACCCAAAACACATTCGCAACATCGCTATTATTGCTCACGTTGACCATGGTAAAACCACTATGGTTGATGGCCTGTTGAAACAAAGCCACACCTTCCGTGATAACCAGGCCGAGATGAGCCAAGACCTTATCATGGACAGCGGTGACCAAGAACACGAACGTGGCATCACCATTACTGCCAAACAAACGTCGATCTATCACGATGATTACAAGATCAACATCATTGATACTCCGGGTCACGCCGATTTCTCTGGTGAAGTCGAGCGTACGCTGAACATGGCCGACGGCGTATTGCTAGTCGTTGATGCCCAGGAAGGCCCAATGCCTCAGACGAAATTTGTGCTGTCTAAAGCCCTAGAACTCGGCCTCAAACCCGTCGTTATCATCAACAAGATCGATAAACCATCGCGCCGTATCGCCGAGGTGGAAGACGAAGTCTCTGACCTGTTCTTGGAGCTCGCCGTTGATGACAGCCAGCTGCATTACTCCGTCTATTTTGCAATTGGTCGCGAAGGTAAAGCCTGGAAAGAATTGCCTGATAACCCTAGCGAGCACGCTGATCTTTCACCAATCTTTGACGCCATCGTTAGCGACATTCCAGCACCAACCGTCGATACTGATGGTACTTTGCAACTACTCGTCACCTCGCTGCAATACGATTCGTTCCTCGGTAAATACGCCATCGGCCGCATTACCCGTGGTAAAGTTGCGAAGAATCAGCAAGTTGCCCTTATCAAGCGCGACGGCACGCAGATCAATACCAAGATCGACAAGGTCTTTGGCTACCGTGGCCTCAACCGTGAAGAAATTGATGGCGCTAGTGCCGGTGACATCGTAGCTCTGACGGGCATTGCTGACGCCCACATCGGTGAGACGATTACCGACAAAGACAACCCTGAAGCGTTGCCCGTCATCGACATCGAAGCCCCAACCCTCAGCATGTACCTCGGCCCGAATACCAGCCCAATGAAGGGTAAAGAAGCCGAATTCAACACCAGCCGCCAGATTGGTGACCGCCTGAAAAAAGAACTTGAAACCAACGTATCGCTCCGTGTTAAGGAAGAGGGAATCGGTTTTGTGGTGTCTGGCCGTGGTGAACTGCACCTGTCAGTCCTCATCGAAACACTGCGCCGCGAAGGCTTCGAATTTGAAGTTGGCCGCCCGCAAGTCGTCACTATCGAAGAAGATGGTGAAACCAAAGAACCTGTCGAAGAACTATTGGTCGAAGTCGGCCCAGAATTCCTCGGTGCCGTTAGCCAAGAACTTGGCACTCGCCGTGCAGCGCTGGTAAAACAAGAGCAAACCAGTAGTGGCACGTCACGCTCAACCTACTTGCTACCAACCCGCGCCATGATTGGCCTGCGTAACTTACTTTTGACTGCTACAAAAGGTACCGTCATCATTAACAGCCTGCCACACGGTTACCAACCACTCGGACCAAAGCTACAGCAAACCCGCAATGGTGCGCTGGTTGCGACCGAAGCTGGATCGACGACGGCTTACGCACTCGACATGGCCAGTGCACGTGGTGAACTATTCGTTGGCCCCGGCACGCATGTCTACCAAGGCATGATCGTCGGTGTCTATAACCGTTCGGGCGACCTCGATGTCAACGTCTGTCGTGGGAAACAGCTGACCAACATGCGTACGTCATCAAGTGACGGCACCGTGCAGCTGACACCATTTACCGACCTGAGCCTGGAACAATCGATCGACTTTATCGAAGACGATGAACTACTGGAAGTAACGCCGAAGTCAATTCGTCTGCGTAAACGTTACCTCGACCCCAACCAGCGCAAACGCGCCGCCAAAAACTAGTCTCTCGTAGTAAGTATGGAGATACTATTGGTATCCATGTATAATAAATGCATGAGCGATGACCAATTTACGAAACTGTTTCGATACATGCAAGACTTTCGCGAAGAAGTGAATGGACAATTTGCAGAAACACAATCGAGTATAGATCGGCTGACGAGTACGATTGATAGTTTCGTGAAGCGTTTGGATGACGCTGAAACAAGAACAAGGCGCACGTGATGCCCAGTTTGCCCGCTTGCTTGAGTGGGCTCAAAAAGTCTCGAAAAAGACGGGAATACCACTCGAGAATCTATAAGGCCAATTGTCCTTCTGATGATATCTTGATACACTTTTAGGAATGAATACGTGGCTTTTACTTATTATTGCGACGACAGTCGGTAGTTTACTATCACTTATTGGCGGCATCTACTTGCTCTATGGCAAGTGGGCGGTGAGTAAATTGCAGCGGATTGCGGTACCATTTGCGGCTGGTGCGCTGCTGGCGGCTACTTTCTTAGACGTGCTTCCGGAAGCGCTCGAAGCGGGCGAAACAAAATCGGTACTCATCGCGACACTCTGCGGCTTTTTATTCTTTTTCGTGCTCGAACGGAGTCTGAGCTGGTTTCACCACCACCACGAAGCGGGTGAAAGCCACGACCATACTCAGCGCAATGTCTGGTTAATTGTGATTGGCGACACACTGCACAATTTCCTGGATGGTCTGGCCATCGGTGCGGCCTTTTTGATAAGCCCGGCGACTGGTATCGTGACCACGATTGCCATTGCTGCTCACGAAATCCCGCAAGAACTCGGCGATTTTGGGTTGATGATGGCCAAAGGTATGCGAAATCGCCGCGTGCTGCTGGTCAATGTTATTAGCGCGTTAGCGACAGTCATTGGCGCATCGTTAGTATTTGGCCTGGGCAGCGAACTGCCAATTCCTGAATGGATGCTGCTGGCTATTACGGCCGGTTTCTTCCTCTATATTGCCGCTAGCGATATCATCCCAACCATCCACGCCGAGCGTCACCGCCGCGTGGCCAATATCCAGACAATTGTTCTCGTGATTGGCGTGGTATTTGTCGGGGTGACCTCGCAGTTTGCCCATTCGTTTATGCCGCATGACGATCATGCCGCGCAAAGCTCGCAAAAATAATCGCGAATAACGATTGCGCCCAGTAAGCACAACCTCTATAGTGATACGTATATGGTGAAGCTCCCAAACGGCGATAAAATAAACGACAAGCTGAAATCTACCTTCGTTGCGACAGCGGGGGGACTCATCAAGCCGCAAAAAAGCCCCGACGAAGCCCTGGGTGAACTGTTTGGTGACGTGCAAAATAGCCGCGTGTATGATGATGGCAAGACGTTTGTCGACCTAGTGCCGCGCCGTCGCATGAAGCAAATCCAACAGGAATATTTGCTGGAAAAACAAGATCCGCATTTTGACCTGCGTGATTTTGTGAATCGACATTTTTATGCCTACGGCGACCTCGAGACGTCATACAAAACTGACCCGACCAAGACAGTCACCGAGCATATCTCGGCGCTCTGGAGTGTGCTCGAAAAGCGCAATCGCCGCGATCGCGGCTCGCTATTCGCCTTGCCGTATTCCTACATCGTGCCGGGCGGCCGTTTCAAGGAACAGTTCTACTGGGATAGCTACTTTATAATGCTGGGGCTGGCCAAAGAGGGCAAGTGGGATGTGATCGAGGGTATGATCAAAAACTACGCGTATATGATTCGCAAATTTGGCTTCATTCCCACGGCTAACCGAACGTACTTTTTGTCGCGCTCGCAACCGCCATTTTTCTCACACATGGTGCGTCTGCTGGCGCGGCATAAGGGCAAGCAGGTGTTAGTGGAGTACCTGCCGTATCTGCTGCTCGAACATCGCTTTTGGATGAAAGGTCGTTCGAAACTGGCCAAAGAAGAACACAAGGCCTACGCCCGGCTGGTAGAGATGCCTAGCGGTGCCTACCTCAACCGTTACTACGATAACAAATCGACACCACGACCCGAATCGCTACACGAAGACACCGAAACCGCCAAGCACGCCGGTAACCGCGAGACCGACCGGTTATTTTTGCACCTACGGGCTGGGGCAGAGTCTGGCTGGGACTTTAGTTCGCGCTGGTTTAAGGATCCGAAGGACATTCGGACCATTCATACGGCCGATATCATCCCGGTAGACCTCAACTGTCTACTGTTTGAGCTGGAAGAGACAATCGCCGAAGCGTATCAGATCATTAAGCAGCCACTTCTGACGCGTAAATTCTTGTCGGCGGCGCAGCGTCGCCGGAAGGCGCTTATCGACTACTGCTGGAATGAAGAAAAACAGTACTTTTTCGACTACAACTTCCACCTCAACGCACAAACGCCACATTACACCCTGGCTGGGATTTTCCCGCTCTACGCCAAGCTCGCCACCTCTACTCAGGCACGCAAAGTGGCCAGCACGATTCAGCGCGATTTTCTGAAAAAAGGCGGCCTAGTGACCACACTGACCGATACCGGCCAGCAATGGGATGCGCCAAACGGCTGGGCACCACTGCATTGGGTGGCGATCCATGGGCTGCGCAGCTATGGCCAGCGTGCGCTAGCAGATGAAATCAAGCACCGCTGGATGAAAACGAACCTAAAAGTCTTCAATGAAAAACGCAAACTAGTCGAGAAGTACAATGTGGTCGATACCTACCACCTGGGCGCTGGCGGTGAGTACCCTTTGCAAGATGGGTTTGGCTGGACCAACGGGGTGCTAGCCGCGCTGATGGCTGAAAAGTAGACAACACCCGTGCTATAATGGGTCTATAGTGATGAAAAAATCTATGAATATTGCCATCATGGTGCGAGCATTTATACCAATGCCTCGACCGAGCGATATGATCTATGCTCCGATCGATCTTGCGGTAGCAATAGCCAAAGGGCTGAGTGCGCGTGGACACAAAGTCACAATCTTTTCACCGATGGGAACTGAAGTATACGGTGAGAATATTACTGTCGAGACAATGAATATGCGCCCTCTTGTGCGGAGTCAGGCTGAATTCGATGCACTGCTGGATAATACCGAGCTACTGGCTCACGGCCAACCGTGGTTATGGGACCGCTATATGGTGAACGAAATGTATCGCCGGGCCGATGCGGGCGAGTTTGACCTGTTGTATTTCCACCATCCGGAATCGGCGCTATCGGCGGCGACTGAGTACCCGCTGGTACCGACCGTCTATACGCTTAACGACCCGATTTACCCATGGTATAAAGAGCTATTTGAGATGTTTGCCAGCGCCAACCAGCACTACATCTCGATTTCGAACAACCAGCGCCGCGATGCGCCGGATTTGCCGTACCTGGAGACTATCCATAACGGTACCGACATAAAATTATTTAACTTTTCGGAAGAACACGAAGAATATCTGCTGTTTTCGGGTCGCATAACGGCTGAAAAGGGCGTGCGTGAAGCCATTCAAATAGCCAACGAATCGAAGCACAAACTGCTCATTATTGGCCCGATCAACCATGGTAGCCAGGATTACTTTGACCAGCATGTGAAGCCACATTTGAATGAGAATATCCTGTACCTTGGTCGGATGGATCAGGATCAGCTAGTAAAATACTACCAAAAAGCCAAGGCACTTCTGACGCCAGTCCAGTGGGAAGAACCGTTTGGTCTGACCACTATCGAGGCGATGGCCTGTGGTACGCCGGTGATTTCGCTCCACCGCGGAGCGGCTCCCGAGATTATCGAGGACGGCAAGAGCGGCTTTGTGGTGCATGGTATTCACGAAATGGTCGAGGCGGTGGGTAAAGTTGACCAGCTGAAGCGTCACGACTGTCGCAAACGAGTCGAAGATGTTTTCTCATATGAAACTATGGTTGATCACTACGAAAAAGCGTTCCTGGATCTTTTGAACAGCCACGCAGCGGTAGGGCAGTTAACCCCATCAGTTCGCCTGAAGCAGGGCATCAAAAAAGTTCAGCGCAGCCTGACTGAAATTATAAAATAGTTTCGTTTTTTAGCTCGTCTGGCAAGAAACCCTTGCCGTGCTTGAAATCCGCCTCCCATTTGTAGTCTTTGTTGTAGCCGAGGTCTTTCATGAGCTTGGTCGGGGCGTTACGCAGGTGAAGTGGCACCGGGGCGTCAGGATACTTCTTGGCGAGGGCCTGGGCCTTTTGCATAGCGTTGGTACTTTCGCGTGATTTGGCGCTTCTGGCCAGAGCGGCGGCCACGTGGAACAAAATGTAGCTACTCTCCGGCATACCGACGCGCTCTACTGCCTGAAACGCATTCAGCGCTAGCCCCAGCGCGCCATTGCCGGCTAGGCCAACGTCCTCACTAGCGAAAATCACCATGCGCCGGGCGATGAACTTCGGGTCTTCACCGGCGTCGATCATGCGCGCCAGGTAATACAGCGTGGCGTCGGCGTCGCTGCCACGCATACTTTTTATAAAAGCTGAGATGACGTTATAGTGCATGTCGCCCTTTTTGTCGTAGCCCGGCACGCGTTTTTGAGCGGCGACTTTAACGATTTCGGGCGTGACTTTGGGCTCATTCATGCTGAGCGCTAGCTCTAGATTACCCAGCGCCACACGGGCATCACCACCAGACAGTTCCGCGAGGTAATCGAGGGCTGCGGCCGTCACAAATTTGGTTTTCTTCTCTAGTTTGAGGGCTCGCTTCAGAATAGCAATAACTTCGTCTTTGGTGAGCGGTTCGAGCACCAGTACGCGACTACGAGACAGTAGTGGGTTGATGACTTCAAAGCTCGGGTTTTCTGTAGTGGCGCCGATGAGGGTGATGAGGCCTGACTCGACGTGTGGCAAAAACGCATCTTGCTGAGCTTTATTGAAACGGTGGATCTCATCGACAAACAAAATCGTGCGTAGTTGCAAATTCCAATTTTGCCGAGCATGCTCGACGATGCGCTCGACGTCTTTCTTGCCACTCGTGACGGCAGATATCTCGATAAACTCGGCGTTGACCTCTTTGGCGATGATGCGCGCCAGCGTGGTTTTACCCGTGCCGGGTGGTCCCCACAAGATCAGGCTGACGGGTTCTTTGCTGCGCACAATCTGCCGCAGAATCTCGCCATCGCCGAGCAGGTGTGTCTGGCCAATCACTTCATCGAGCGAGGTGGGGCGCATCCGTTCGGCCAGGGGTATTCGTTGCATAACTCTATTATACCTTGTATGATTGGTGTATAGATGCAACGACCAACCGTACTGTTACTTTTCGGCGGTGAATCATCGGAGCACGAGGTCTCGATTTCTTCGGCGCGCAATGTGTACGCCGCCCTGGATGACACAAAATTTGACGTTGTGCTGTGTTTTATCGACAAACACGGCAAATGGCATTTGCTGAATGATCTCGGCATGACCATCAGCACCCACGACGCGCCGCAGCTGGTGCCAGCGCTTGGTTCGGCCTGCTTTATGACCATTCCCGCCAGCCATATGATTCAACCCGACGTGATGCTGCCAGTATTGCACGGCAAGAACGGCGAAGACGGCAGCGTACAGGGGCTCGCGCAGCTGCTGCATATTCCGATCGTCGGCTGCGACATGACGGCTAGTGCTATTTGCATGGATAAGCTCGCTACTAAGCGGATTCTTGAAGCCAGTGGTATAGCCGGCGTTGACTATGCTGTACACCACCAGGGTGAAGTGAAGCCTAGTTTTAGTAACCTGAGCGCCAGTCTCGGTAGCGTACTGTTCGTCAAACCGAACCGCGCCGGTAGCTCGGTAGGCGTGAGTAGGGTGACGAACGAAGAAGAACTAGCCAAAGCCCTCGACGAAGCGCATCGTCACGACGCTGTGGCGCTGATCGAGCGTGGGGTGACTGGTCGCGAAATAGAAGTTGCCGTTCTGGGCAACCCGCCAAAGCACCAAGCCAGTCGACCTGGTGAGATTCAGGCTGACGGCGAGTTTTACAGCTACGATTCTAAGTATTCGAGCACCAGTGGCTCAAAAGTGATCATTCCGGCCGAGATGAGTGACGAAACCGAACAGCGCATCCGCGACATGGCATTGCAAGCCTACGAACTGCTAGGCTGCAAAGGACTATCACGTGTCGATTTCTTCCTGCAGGATGACGGTACGATTTATCTGAGCGAAGTAAACACTATCCCAGGCTTTACTAACATCAGTATGTACGCGAAGCTGTGGCGCCATGCGGGGCTTGGCTACCCAGAGCTGATCGAGCGGCTCATCCACGACGCCCTTCATCCGTAGAGTCGACCACGGTGTATTGTCGAAACCCCACAACTCTAGTAGAATATATCTTGTACCTTTGAGCCAAATTACCAAACCAAGCTTTAGCTGTTTGGGAATTTGAAAGGAGCAGTAACGAGAAGGTGAAGTTTGAATGCTTGCATTGAAACAGAACCTGGCAAGTGAACTGCGACGTGGCTCTTTAGCTCAGTTGGTAGAGCAGAGGCCTGAAGAGCCTTGTGTCCCCAGTTCAAGTCTGGGAGGAGCCACCAATAAAATTCCCGATCCTCGTGATCGGGTATTTTATTGGTAACTTTCCCAGCCTGACTGGGGACTTGGTGCGAAGCAACATTAGTCACCAGTACATGAAGCGACGAGAAATAAAAATGTGTTTACATATTTTTATGAACGAGCGGATATAGGGAACAGCGTGACCGCTGTCTGGGAGGAGTCGCAGGCAACCATAAGCGTGATATAATCATTGTCAGCACATTAGAATAAATAAAAGGATTTACTTACTATGAATAAATCAAACAAGCTACAGGCAGGTTTCTCAGCCCAACTCATCGTTATCATCATTGCCGTTACCGCCATCATTGGGGTATTGGGATGGCGATTTGTTGATGCCAATTCTAAGGCAAACGTTAGCCAGCAGACGGAAACCAAGAAGCCGGCACAGCTTTCACCAGTTGACCAGCAGACTTTGGAGCAAGCGAATGAGCTCAAGAAGGTCGATCTCGACCTAGACGGTGTAGTAAACTCACAAGACACCGATGACGATAATGACGGTGCGATTGATACTCAAGATGCAGACGATGACAACGACGGCAAGACTGATGTCGAAGATACCGATAACGATAACGACGGCACATCAGACGACGATGATAACGAGGCCGAGCAACAAGCCGAGCTTGAACACGGCGACGACCGTTAAATTGTCACTCTACCTCTTGAAAAATCAGTAAAGTATCGATATACTCATAGAGCACGCGGGTGTAGCTCAGTTGTTTAGAGCGCTTCCTTGCCAAGGAAGAGGTCGAGAGTTAGAGTCTCTTCACCCGCACCAAATCGAACTTTCTCCGCCTTCGGGCGGATTTTCGTTTGCTTCAAGAAGTTTGTTAAAGGGGTAATTTACTGTAAATGACAGTTTCTTGTCGTTTAATTTAAGGTTTGAAACTAGGAATCCAATGAGCTTTGAGCGTTGCCCCTCATCAGCCAGCTTAAATAGCTCGTCCGCCCTAGATACAAGGTCTATCAGATACGATGCAGTGACCAGAAAATCCTTGTTACCTTTAGTTAGAGTGTCTAGCTTATCATTCAGGTGTTCTTGTCGTTTTGTGAGGGTTTGAACTATCCTGTCATGGCGCTCCGGAGTAACCCTATCGTCAACAAGTCTTTCGAACCAATCTTCGAGCTTCTTATCTATTAAGTCGTACTCCTCACGAACAGACGTGATTGACTGGGAGTAATACATTTGTTGGTCATCGTGATTTTTCTTTAATTCACCAATAACTCTCTCTATAAGTTGTTCGGGTATCGTAATGCCTTTAACTAATGATTCTATTGAACCAAGGACTAACGATTCGGCCGTATTCGGGTTGTCGCACTGTGAGTTAGCGCATTTGAGGTATACCCACTGCTTGGCTCGAAATGAGCTAATTGAGCGGTCACATTTACCGCAGCGAAGTACATCGCTAAAATTGAAGTCCAGGCTATCCCATTTTGTTTTCATCGACTTTCTCTGGTCTTTCACAAACTGGCAACGGTTGTATAATGCGCGGTCAATTAACGGCTGGTATTTATGCTTATACTCCTTGCCGTTATGTGTCATGATGCCATAATAGAACTTATTGTTTATTATCTTTTCGATGTCACCTTTAGATATTTTTGCTCTTAAACTTTTCCGACTGATATAGCCTGCCGAGATTAGCTCTTTCGCAATCATGCTGTATGGCATTCCTTGAGCCCTCAAATTAAATGCCTGGACTATGTAGTGAGCTCTAGTCTCATCTACTACAATGTCTTTTATGGGCTTCGTGAGGATGTCGGTTTGTATGATTACGTTCTTGTAGCCTATCGGTGCTCTATGCACCCAGACACCCTCCGATAGAAGTTGTTCAAATCGGCGCTTAACGTTATCCCGAATAGAGCTTGAGTAATATGCGGCAAGTGAGATACCAATATCCAGTCGGAACCTGTCTGCTGCGGGTGAGTCTTTATGGATAAATAGGTTGTCACTTGGAAAGTGCATTTCGAGTTTACCCGACTCGTATAGCCTCGTTAGCTCAGCTTTTTCTTTTGATGATGAGTCGCGACTGAACCGGTCAATTTTATCAAACACTACAATCATTGGATTTAAGGCGTTCTGTAGAGGCTCAATTACAAGGTCGTTGAAAGTTTTACGATTCTGCTTAAATGCTGTTTCGTCAAACTCAACGTAATTAAAGTCCTTTCCTTCAATCCATTTCTGTTTAGATGCGTACTCGTAAAGACGCTTTTTCTGGGCTGGAAGTGCCTTACGTTGTTCAACGTCAGATACTCGTGCTACTAATAATGTTGTTGGGTTATTTTTAGTTGTCATTTCGTGTTCCTTTACAATTTAATTATATTGTCGTCTTGTATAGTTTTCTAGTTTTGTTGATTTGCTAGGTCTATCTGAACGAGGATGTCAAGAAATCCTGCAAGGTTTATTAAGCTAGTATCATCAGTAACTGCTTTGGGCTTATAGTTTGTAGACATTGCCGCCTCCATACTTGCTCATGAGGATATTTCCGACATTATTGGTGTTCTTAGAATTTAGTTTTTTAAGTAGGTATTCTTCGTTGGTGGGTTTTGAAGGGTCTACCCCGGTAACTTTTGTGACCCTGACGGCTCGTTTTTGAAGGGGGGCATCACAAACTTTTGTGTGTTGATAGAGCTTATTTGCACAATACTTGAGGTCGTAGGTGCTTGAAAATCCCCACATTGGCCTTCTTTTGAGAAAGCCTTTTTCTTCTAGGCTTACTATGCGTTTCTGAATCGTTGAGTATCCTTTATTTGAATATCCAGCAAGTGTTTTGATGCCTGGGAATACACTGCTCTTGTGGCTAAACCAGAACTTAGTTAGTTGTATTAGGGTAATAAGCTCCCCATCCGTTAAGCCTAGGTGGCCTTGGCATACAATTAATAAGTTTGGTATTTGCGTGAAATTATATTGTGTAATCTCAGGGGACCATTTGCCTGTAAAGCTATAGTCTTTGTATTCGTCGTCCATTGCGTGTTCCTTAATATGGAAACCGCCCAACGGAACGCTATTGTTGGACGGTTTCTTATGCGTTCCACTTACTATAATCGTGGAAATAACACCTTTAATCAGACCCTATTTAATCAAGGGTTAAAGTGTCCGGTTTTATGAATCACGTTTGGATTTCGCGAATGTAAGCCCGGTTTCGCTCGGAGTCTATGTCATTATAAGCAAGTTTTGGTGCGTATTTACGGTAGTATCGCTCAAGGCTTTCTTCGTTATTGAACTGATTGCGGCCGCCACTATAGTTAGACAGTTCGCCATGCTCATAGAGCTCAAAAATCGCCTTGAAGCTCTTGCCGTTCATTCGTGCCTTGAACACTGCATAAATGAGCGCAGGATTGTCTGGTGAGCGTTTCCTTGCTGACTCTTCGGTATCACGAAACTGTTTTAGGGCAGTTATCTCTTTTATATATGGCCACTCTCGTCTGATGTCCTCAAGTGTGGTGTATTTACCGATGACATAAACGGGCAGGTTTTCAGTTTCCATGGGGTGAAGAAACTTAAAACCTCCTTCGAGGCGAATATTTTTGCCAAACGCACCATAGCCTAGATGAAAATAGCCATCAGCATAAAATCCCAGGTCTTCGAGACTAATGCAGTACTTATCGGCTATTTCCTTAATCATTAATCTGTCCTCTTGAAGGATATGCTCGTCGTAATATGACGTTTCTAAAGATATATTTGGATAATAGAGAGATTCAAGTTCTTGACGTAACTTTGCAATGTCAGCTTCGAAATCAGGGTCATTAAATACACAATAAGTATGCGCTCTATACGCAAGCCCGCCCGAAGAAAAAGCATAATCACGTTGCTTTTTTAGAGTGTCCTTTGAAGGATTTATTTTTTCATCACAGGCATACTCTTTGGGTAGTTTTTTGCGTTTATGCTCCATATTGAAATTATACCTAAATATTAGATTTCTCTTTGATGTTCCACTGTTTTTGCAATAAACCTTTATAATAAAAATAAGTGCAAATGCACCTAAGTCTAGAGCCACTCGTTGAGAAGGTATGACTGCAAAATCTATCGCGAATATCAAGCTCGTAGTCAGAGCCTATTTCGCGATAGTCGTAGCCGGAAACGGTTGCGGGTGGAGTAATCCATCGCTGGCTGCGAGCTTTTTGTGTTGCTCCAGCAAATACCAGACAATTAAAAGGAGCAGGTAGTGCGTAGAGAAATCGAACAGCGTCCCGTAGATACAAAAGTCCTACGAGAAAACTTTAGAAACGGGCTGCAACGAAGTATGAACAAGTTGATGAGCGAGGGCTATACTCCTATCGGTGGCATATCAACTCATATGAACACCCATACTCGCCCGATTCTCGGCATAGACAGCCAAGAGTATACGCAGACTATGGTTAAGTATGAAAACTTCGAAGTTTGGATAAAAGAGACCGACGCAGAGCGAGGAGCTTACAGCGACGAGCAAACGTCTGAGCAGTTGCGAGTCAAGATTGATAATATCAAAAAAGGTGCCACGAAAGACCTCAAGCAAATAAAAAAGTTTGAGGAGTTGTTAGCTAGCACGGAAGCTAAGTTAACAACAGCTAAAAAGTCGTTCTTTAAGAAATTTGTCCAGTCGGTTAGGGAGTCTCAGCAACAAAGCCGTCTAGCCATTGTACAGAAAGCCAAAGATAGTCTTGCTAGCCATAAGAAAAGTTTAGACGAGGCGAACAATGAGCTTGCTATCGTTACTGAGCGTCTTAATCAATTTTATAAATCCAACCCCTCCATAACAAAAGACATTCTGATGAGCTCGCGATAATCTTTGTTCTAGTTGAGTTCATGCGTTGAAGCAAATATTATTAGTACATGGAGCCAATTCGTTCATTTTATGCCGTTTGTCGAAGCAATAGTCTGACACCATTGCAAGCCGACACATTACAGTCTCTCGTAGACCAACGTAGAGGCACCATACACCCTTACTGGATTCAATTAGCGCTCAATATGCCATATGACTTCGCGAAGCGTTTACACGATGAATTAATAGCAAATGAATGGGCAAGTCCAGACGAAGTATTAATTGAAGGTATGTGCTACGAAACTCAGCTAACGGAAGACGAAATTGAAATACTAGCAAAAATCGAACTTAGCTTATAGAAAACATATGATTATTTCTTTAGAAGTTCGCCTAAGGCACCCTGGTTGACCATTTCAATATTGAAAATGTAGTCGTTATGGTCAAACGCTTTTCTAAGTGGATTTCGTGTCTTCAACCAGCCATGTCCATCTGTCAGCCAGACAAATGTCGCCTGTTCACGAAGTTCATCTTGAAGCCCTCTAAAGTCACTCGCGGTCTTATCGAGTTTAGAGCCGCCACTCGAATAGCAATTTACTTCGATAACGTAGAGCTCTCCACCGGACATAGTTACAAAGTCAAAACGACGTCCTTCCATTCCAATAAGCTCAACGCCAAATTTCTGTTTGATGTCACTGGCGCTTGCTTGAGTGAGGAAATCGAGTTTCATTCCTTCAAGTAATGCTTCACATACGTTTTCCATAGCATTGCCGCCACGATTTTTTCTACCGTTACTACTCAGGCCAGCCTCTACACCGATAGTATAATCAACTAGGTTATGGACACCGTTTTCTTGAAAGATGCGTATTAGTCCACTATGACGAATGAATTTGATAGCATTTTCAATCTCATCCGGAGAAGGAGTTATACTGCCAAACTTAAACGCTTCTTCGGTCAAAGTTGCACCATTAACTGTTACGACATTATAGTCTGACGATTTAGCCCCGTTCCTCACAATCAGGACTGGAATCATTTTCATTATCTCAGGATATTTACCAGCCAAGTATCTAAACTCTTCATCAAAATTCTCCTTGCCCAAAAGGTAGTTCATGATATTAAGCGTCGATTCAATATTGCGCGTATTTGTGAAAACTTTGTTCCAATCTACAAAATACTCCCAGTCTGCTACGCCTGGCCTCATCGTAGAGAGTAAGTACTCAAATATATCATCGTCATTTTTTAGGCTGAGTTTGTCGTAAAAATCAAGTTTTTTCATATTGATTCCATTGTACCTTTAATTCGAGAAATCGTCATATCTAAATATTCCTCTACATTGTCAATGCCGATGTATTTCCTTTTTAGTTTTGTAGCAGCTACGCCAGTAGTGCCACTGCCGTTAAATGGGTCAAGAACAATGTCCCCCTCATTCGTGCTTGATAGAATAACTCGCTCAAGTAAGGCTAGCGGCTTTTGAGTCGGATGTTTTCCAGACTTTTTCTCATTCATTCCTGGTGTTGGTATACACCAGACACTTCGCATCTGTTTATCTTCTTTTTTGAATACATCGCTTTCCCACTTGTTATATTTCATAGCTTCATAGTTGAAAGTATGTTTAGCTTTCTTTGATTTCTTCGCCCACAATAATGTTTCATGGCTTGCGGTGAAATATCGACAACTTATGTTCGGGGCACCATTAGGTTTGAACCACGAAATATCATTCAGTATTGAAAAGTCATTATTTTGCAAAGCATGTCCACAGAGGTAAATAGAATGATAGGTGCCGCTAATCCAGATTGTACCGTTTGGTTTTAATACTCTCTGGGCAGCCTTTATCCATTTATTATGAAACTTAAAATCCTCAGCCATACCCTTACTCTCATCCCACTCGGCTTTATTAACGGAAACCATCTTCCCACTTTTGACCGTAATGCCGCCATTAGATAGGTAGTACGGTGGGTCAGCAAAAATCATATCCACAGAATCTTTAGGCATTTTTTTCATTCGCTCGATGGTGTCATCGAGGAATAATGTCAAAGATTCATCTTGAAAGTATGCAGGGGTCTTCTTCATATTTAGTAATTTGTTACGACGACTTCAAGAATTTTTCCGCGCCCATTTCCCTTCGAATTAATTGAGCGGGCCGCGTATATTTTATTGATATTAAAATCTTTATAAAGCTCGTTAATTAGTGGGGCATCCGAGTTGCTCAGCATTACCTTACAGCCTAACTCAGAGAGTCTCCTAAACTCATCCCGAAGCTGTTCTTGGTCTAGAGCAGAAAAGCCACCTGCCTGATAACTCGTGAAGCTCGAAGTAGGGTTTAATGGATGGTAAGGTGGGTCGAAATATATAAAATCTCCCGCTTTTGCCGATTTAGTTATTTCTTCATAGGAGGAACATTTTATTTCAGTTTTTTCCAAAAATTTGGAGATTGCTTTTAGGTTATTTTCGTCACTGATTTTGGGTTTATCGTGCTTGCCAAAGGGTACATTAAATCCACCTTTAGAGTTTTCTCTATACATACCGTTAAAACAAGTTTTATTAAGAAATATTAATAGAACTGATTTACGAAAATCTCCAGATTTCAAATTATTAAACTCTTCTCTGAGCTCAAGATAATAATTCTTTTTTTCTTCTAAGTCTGATAGTCGATAGTAGTGTTCCTGTATTTCATACAGGGCTTTAATAAGACCATCAACATCACTTTTAATTATCTTGTAAGTAGCTATCAGTGTAGAGTTAAGGTCGCTTATATGGGCTACCTTCGGATGCAAAAAAAAGAATAGTGCACCCCCTCCAACGAATGGCTCGTAGTAATCATTATAAGTATCAGGAAAGTGCTTTGATAGCTCCGGAATTAGCCGGGCTTTGCCACCGACCCATTTCACAAAGGGCCGAGCAATTTTAGTGTCGGTTTTTTTATCTTCACTTTTCATATACTTCTCATATTATATACGATTTATACAACATTCGTATCAGTAACCGTTCCTCATCGCATTGACGAAATCCAGAATGGCAGGTTTACGATTAGTATTATATTTTTGATTAAGTTCTTTAGTTTTAACTTTAGTAGCCTCATTTATTCTGTTGAGTACCGGTTGGGCAAGCTCTTTTGCCTCGTCACGAGTTATACGACCAGTAACGTATTGTTTTTTGATATGCGCAATTCTTCTGCGATTATCGGAAGCGACATCCATATATTAAATATATTTTCTCTTTAGCAATGGCTCAAGGCCTCAATAAAAATATTTTCATTATTGATAAGCATGAGCAGTAGTAAAAAAGTCAACTTCTCAGCTATGATAGACACATGGCGAAGTATTCATCAGACAAACCGATAGACCATCTCACGCAAGATAAATATTCTAGAGGTGAATACTCGAAGCGTATAGGTAAACTCCTGAGCGACAAAAGACTCAAGGACAACTATGTAATTGGTCTTTACTCTCCGTGGGGCTATGGTAAAACCTCCACGCTGCACATGATTGAGGAAAGTATTGGTAAAAAGGCGCTCGTAATTCGGTTTAATCCTTGGATATTTGATAATCCATCGGCTATTGTTATGTCTCTACTTTTTGAGCTTGCTGAGAAAATTGAAAAACCGAATCCGCCTAAAAACCTTTTTGAAAAGACAAAACGAAAGTTGACCCGAAATGGTTCGTTGACAGGGAAAGATACGGCTGTTGGGTTAATGCGAAAATACACAGGTATCGTTGGTGTTGGGTTAAATGCACTAACAAGTAGCAGTCTTGCTAGTGTTGGGCTAGACAAGACGATTGAAATCGTTCAAAGCCACCTCAAAACTAGTGACATCGAGCAAGTAAAAGATAGGATTGAGGGTAAAATAAAGGCCTACGGCAAGCGAATTATCATAGTTGTCGATGATGTCGACAGGCTCGATAAAGACGAAGTATTCCAGCTCTTTAAGCTCATAAAGATAATCGCGGATTTTAGGGGTGTTACATATGTGGTTGCATTTGATGACGAGGCGGTGGCTGCTGCGTTAAACGACAGGTTCGGAAGTGCAAAGAATAGCCGTGGCGGTCATGAATTTCTTGAAAAAATTATTCAGGTTCCTCTCCATCTTCCTCTTATTCAGCATGAGACTCTAGACCAAGAGGTATTTAATGGTATCGACTCGATACTCAAAGAGAACGAACTCGAAATTAAAGAAGAGGAAGTGAATGATTTTAGACATGTTTACGACCAAGTCTTATCGCCCTTAATGAAAACTCCAAGGGCAGTCAATCGTTACTTAAATTCGCTAAAGTTCACCGTACCTCTCGTTAAGGGAGAGGTTAATATAGCGGACTTTTTGGTTGTTGAGGCATTAAGACTTTTTTACCCTGGACTGTACGCAAAACTGAGACTTGAGAAGGCACTGTTAACGGGAACTCTGTACCATCTCTACCTTCATTCCGATAATGATGATGAAGATGCAAAGAGACGTGTTGATGAGCTTATTGAGGGTGAGCTAGTGGTTAAAGAGGTTATAAAAGACCTCTTTCCAGCAATAAATAAACTTTACGAAAAGCATAGTTCTGGAAAGTCCTTAAAGGAACTTCGGAGTGATAAAAGAGTAGCCTCTCCTGACTATTACGAAAGGTACTTCTCCTACGGTATTGGGGCAAGCGACATTTCAGATACTGAGATGCTGGATATCATCAGTCAGGATACGGCAGAAAAAATTAGTCAAAGACTCTTGCCGATTCTTAAAAATAAGAATCAGGAATTGGTAATCTCCAAGCTGCGTACTTACTATAAAAATGCCCGCCAGCCTCTAGAATTGGCCAAATCTTTACTGCTAGTCGTTGGCGAACTATCGGAAAGCAAACCTACTCTTTTTAGTAGAGCTCCCGTTGAGGAGTCAGTTGACGTTATTAGCGATATTATCAAAGAGCTTCCAGATAGACTGGAAGGCTGGAAGCTCTTATTACAAGAGTGTGCTGACCATGAGCAGCTATTTTATGTCATTCGCGAAGTTGTTCTTAATTCCAAAGAGGATAAGCAAGACCCGATGCTTAGCCAATCGCAGCTAAAGAGTTTCGAGCAGGATGTAGTTAAGAAACTAAGAAAAGAATCCAAAAATGGGCCCCTTCATACCAAATCAAGTAGAGCTGCGCACATACTATACAAATACTGGGAAGAGATAGCTGGCAGAGATGAGGTGAACGATTACTTAAAGTCCGTCATCAAAACCGCCGACGACGCTTTGGACTATTTAACGCTTCACTTAGCGCGTTGGACTGGAAGTAACGGAGCGCATCGAGGCAATCTGGACACAGGAGCGTATGGCTATGCGGAAAAAGTTGTTGATATGGAATACTTATATCAGTTAGTCTTAGAGGCCGACCCGTCACTAGCGGGCACAACAGAGTTCCCTGATTTAGAGGATAGAGATGGCAATGTAGGGCGAGCAGGTAATGAAAATACCAAAGAATTCAGAGATATACTCGCAAGACAACTCGTCTACCAGTATGAGCGAGCAAATCGAAAAAATGAAGACGAAGAGATAGAGGTCGAAGTCCTCTAGCCTAGTAAATCTGCGGCCAGATTGAATTGCCCCACTAACTCGTTTAGCTTGTAACCGTCAATATTACTGCTGTTGATGATTTGAGATACGTCGGACATGTGGCATATAATCACTCCAGATGAAAACTTTAGCTATTGTTTCTAACTCATGACTGAACTAACTAATGAAGAGCTCGATAGACTTGTTGAATATATTGAGCTATTGGCTGAAATCGAAGCTCAGCATCCTTTAGAATAATTTTTCACCCTTGAGAAGAAGATTATGCTTCAATCTGGTATAATATGTGTAACCATGAGCAATCTTGCGAGTGGGGGGTTCCTTTCTGATATTCTTTCTCTGATACAACACTCGGCTGGTATGAAGCCGTCGGCCAATATAGTAATGCTGACGAGAAAGGAGAAACCAATGGCTAATCGAAAAGCACCTGACGCCCCCGGGATGTCAGGCTATCGCTCACGAAACCAGAGTGGTCCACTACGTCAAAAACGAAGTGACACTTTGGTTAAGACCATCGAGAAGCAATACAACACGGATTTCAACGTTCGTGGTGATATGCAACTCGGCACCTTGCTTAAAAAACAAGGTGTTGCATCGCTTAACGACCTAATGCGAAAGCAGAAGTAGTTTAGTGAGAGGAAAGGGGCTAGACTCCCCACTCACAAAATTGCTTATGATAAAAGTATAACATAAGCGCCATAATGAATCCCGATACCTATACTACTAAGTCGGCTGCTAGGTTAAATTGCTCGACTAACTCTTTTAGCTTGAAATGGTCTACATTGTCAGCATTGACGGTTTGAAATACGTCGGACATGTGGCACCATAAACGAAATCATTCGATTCTAAGAACCCTTTCCAGGGTTCTTTTAGTTCAAAAACTACCTCTGACCCCTGTCGAAAGTCCTTACCTGTAGCAGTAATTGTAAAATTAGAGAAGAAAATCCTCAGCAATCCGTCCATAACTTTCATATCGCGGATTTTTCCTAGAATATCAGGGGTGGACTGTAAAAGTTTAAGATATTCTTCGAAACTCGGCACTGATTCATTTATATTATCTCTTGCCAAGATTGCCTTCTTGTAATCCTGTTTCATACGTTCAAGCTCTTTCAAGAGTTTATCGAGGTCATAGTGGTCTTTCAGCGCAGGATTCTTAGCTATTAACTCTCTAGACTGGTCATAAAATCTCTGTTTGTTTGCGATGCGAGTTCTGAGGCTAGCTACCGCACTGTCGAACTCGACAGCTTTCTTTCTCAATCTAACCCTTGCTTGTTTTACGTATTCGGCATAATTTGAATCTGTAACAAATAGGTAGTCATTGAAGAACTTTGAAGCAGTCTCGATAATAACCTTTGCTCTTGCCGACTTATCTTTCATCGGACACCCTTCTGTTTCACATCTGTAGTAGTAGCGATACAGGAGAAGTTCTTTGGTATGCTTATCTCTCTTCGGAAGCATCATCGAAGTCATAGACTGTCGACAGTGGCCACAGAACACACCTTGCCTAAATAAGTCGGCGTTCCTGACACTACTTTTTGAACTATAGATGGAGGTTACTTTGGCTGTTGCTGGGTCAATTTTATTAATCTTGAAATAATCGTCAACTGTTATGGCTGGCTCAAAATCATATATCTCGGATAAGTTGGCGTGGTTGACGCCCCACTCGAGGATACCTGCATACGTCGGGTCGTGCAGTAAGTTTGATACATCATCTTTACTCCAGACATGTGGCACAGGTTCCGCTTCACGACGCTTCTGTACAGTATAATTCTGCTCGTTAACCCATAGGCGTATCTCTTTTTGTGACTTACCCTCAATCGCCATATTAAACATATGCTTTACTAGGATGAAATTATCTGGGTCAGGATGAAGATGCCTGTTAGCATCAATAATGTAGCCGTGCATAAACTTGCCTATGAACTCACCGTCCTCAGTGGCCCGCTTATTGCCACGCCCAACGCTTTCGCTGAGATGCTCAGAATACTGCTTAGCCATTACAAATGTTATGCCGAGCAGCATCTTACCAGCAGGAGTATTTTCGAACGTAAATGTCTTGAACTTGAGGTCGCGTATTGCATTTCTATCGACAAGGTCAATGATTGCCCCCGCTTCCTTCATGTTGCGAGATAGACGGTCTGGATGCCATGCGATAACTCCGTCGATTCGACCCATCTGAATATCTCGAATCATATTCGAAAACTCTTCTCGAGCATCTGGATACTTTGCTGACACACTCTCTTTATATATTCTTACTACGTTAAGTCCATTTGGGACAACTACTGCGTCCAAGCACTCTTTTATCTGGTCAGGAATTGACGATGCTTGTTTGTCTTCACTAGTGGTTGATTTTCGGACATACAAAGCATAGCGGACTGTACTCGTGTCCACTTTTGTTAAGTCTTCAGGTTGTCCAGCCTGCAGTAGCTCTAGAAGTTGTTGCTGCTTTACCTTTTCTTCCATACCTAGATTATATAGCCTTGGTATAGTTAGAGCTACTTTAGGCTAATGGACTATAGAATGACTCTTACGCCATTTTTGACAAGAAACGGCTTTGACTCGCTTTCTTTGTCTATATATTCTGCGAGAATTTCTAGTAAATCCTCGTAGGACTCGCCCTCGTTTTGAGGGTTATACTGGGCTTCTGCTGAGGCTACGACCACAACATTTCTCCGCTATATCTACGGCAACGAAAACAATTCCTGACGGATTATTACGAGGTCGTTTATAGCAGAGAAGGCAGCCGGTTGCTGTCAACCAAAGTTCATAATGGCTATAGCTCTGAATCTATTGATATTAAGTATTTATATGAACTAGTAAATTCAATTATAGCGACATTATTTTATTTCTGTGTGGTGGGATTTACTACGGAAATTCAGAAAATCCAGTGTAAACCGACTGTTATTGTAAAAGTCATATATAATAAAAGAGTCTAAAACCAGTATCAACTAAACGTATTATTACGTGTTTACGCTTTGAAATGGGCGACTCGCGTAAAAGTATTTAGCGTAAGCTGGTACTGGTTTTAGACGACCTGCGGGTCGTCCTTTTTTATTGGACTTCCGCAAATATCAACTAGCCTTAAGGAGGGCTCAAATGAATACAAAAGAATCTAAACCCTGGTACAAAAAGTTCTGGGTATGGCTAATTATTATCGTGGTTCTTATCGGTGTAGGCAGTGCAATTGGTGGTAACACGGATAATAATAGCTCTACAAGCGACACAGAGACGTCAAACAACGAGCAAAAGAACGAAGACGCCCAAAAGCCCAAAGAAGAAAAATGGGACGTTGAAACGGCCTACGCTAAATTAGTTGACGGTATGACAAAAGCCGAAGCAGAAGCAGCTCTCGGCAAAACATCAGATAATTGTAGTGAAACGAGTGCGGAGTACGTTGGAGTAATCGAAACCTGTAACTATGGCGGTGTCGGTGATAACGGCATGATTATGGTTCAGTATCAGAACGACAAGTTGACTACGAAGACTAAATCAAAATTCTAATAGCTAAGGTAGCTTGAATAATCAGGCCGATATATGAATAATTCGGTCTGATTTTGATTAACAGAGGTCAGGACATTATAATTATGGTATGAAGCTCGATGACATACAGAATGTACTGGAATATTTAGAGATAGAGCCAAGTTTTGCGAACGTAGCTAAATATGTAGAAAGAAACTCAGTAATGTATATATCTCTCGAAATTATAGAATATTTAACTTTGAATACCGACACAGATTCTAAAGCTTAGACAGTATGCTCGCCAAGGAATCGGTATTATAATTAGAAGATGGCACTTACAGACGAACAGATGACCTTTCTGAATCATAGTCCATCGGAACATGCACGCTTATTGGCTGGCCCAGGGACGGGAAAGAGTTATACAAGTGTTGAATATTTGAAGAAAGTAATGGCTGATAATCCTGAGTTGAGGGTCGGATATATAACGTTTACTCGCGCGGCAACCGCTGAGTTTTTAGTAAAAGTTACTGAAGGTGAACTGAACGTAAAACCTAAGACAATGCACGGTTTTTCCCTCGGGATTCTTTTGAAAAATAAAGCATCTGGAATTCCTTACCCCTTAAGAATATTAGATGCGTGGGAATCTAAAAACATAGTTTGGCCTGATATAACCGCAAGACTGCGAGCGAAGGGTTTTGACAAGGTAACACCTAAAATAGTACGTGCACTAGAAAGTGAGATGGCTGCGGGATATGAATCATTGGATTCAGCTAGACTACCTTTGGCAAAAGAATTCCCTGAACTGGTTAATGCATACAAAGGTATCTGGAGTGAACATAGAAGGCAGTATGGCTACACTCTATTAAGTGAACTACCTTACCATGCTGGGCTAGTTTTAGAAGATATAAACCAGGGGGAAGCAGGACTCGACCTACTCATAGTAGACGAATATCAGGACTTAAACCACGCTGACCAAAAAGTGCTAATCGAGTTATCGAAGCAAGGCGTTTCTATTATTGCAATTGGAGATGATGACCAATCAATCTATAGCTGGAGAAATGCCGCACCCGATGGAATAAGGAATTTTCTCGATACATATAAAACTACGTATGATTACCCTCTTACCATTTCTATGAGATGTGGAGGAGATGCACTGGAGGCTGCAGCTAATTTAATCGAACTTGACCCAGACCGAAAATTAAAAAAACGATTGACCGCCTCTAAAAAGGCTAAATCAACGGAATTTCATTATCTGAAGTTTAGAAGTAACGTGGGAGAAGCTCGGGGTGTAGCGCGTGTAGTAGCGAGCCGTATACAACAGGGTGTATCGCCTGCTGATATTGCAATACTGGTTCGCTCAAGTATACCTGTTTGGACAAAGAGCCTTTTTGAGGAGTTAGATAAAGCCGGGATACCTATAGGTCAGTCACTTGATATTGATTCTGTATTTTCTCAACCACAAGTTAGGAAGACGATAGCTATGGCACAGTTATTGGTAAATCAGCACGATTCAATATCTTGGAGAGCTTTGGTGAAAATTACTCCTTCGCTAGGTGATGTATTCATAGCCAATATTCTAAATAACGAACATGAGGGTAGTTTTGCTGCAAAACTGAATCAAGAATTCTTAGAAGGTTTTGAAAATCAAACCCGACACAAAGAGTCCGCAATAAAGCTTTGCAGTACAGTATATGATTGGATTCATTCTATTGATTTAGGTGAAGTTGAGTTGGGCGAATATGGCTGGGGTGCATGGCTAATCGAACAAATAGAAGCGGATAAGTTTCCACAAGATGCAAAACAGTTCTTCTTAGATGTTGGGAAGCAGGTAGGTAATGACAAACCTCTCACGAGATTTCTCACAGAGCTGGCACCGCTGGCTAAAGATTTGAGTTCTGGCTCTTCGGAAGGCGTACGGATTATGAGTATGGCCAAATCAAAAGGCCTAACTGTTAACACTGCGATAGTGATGGGGGTTGAGGCAGGTCGAATGCCGGCGCCAATGGGGCAGGAAGACGAAGAGTTACGGTTATTATATGTGGCCTTAACCAGAGCAACCGACATGACAGTCGTAACCTATGCCAATACTCGGACGGGTCAAACTGCGCGTCTTGGTTCAAATAGAGTGATGATGCAGCAAGAACAGTCTCCTTTTATGAGACACCTAACAGGTGTATCGCTCGAAGACGGGGATGAATATTTACAGGCTCAGACTTAGTTCAACACCATATCATTTAACTTTCTTTAGATAACACTTATGCTGGACTGTTTCCTTATAGTGGTACATAATACTCCTCAATGAAGGATTCTTTTGTAATAAAATATGAATTCGAAGCTGCTGAGGGATTTGACCTAGCTCTCATCGGTTCATCTTTCATGGGATTTGATAAAGTCTTTAAGCAGATACTCTCCATTGCTGGATTAGCTGATAAAGTTGAGGTTCGCACTACAAGTGTAAGACAAGGCTCTGTTGAGGTATTTAATACTATATTTCAGTTAGACCCTCTCTTTATCCAAGACCCGAGGCATTTGATTGAATTTCTAAAAATAGCAGAACCCGAACTTATTCGTGGGTTTAATACATTTATGGCTATAAAGTCGTCAGTAAACGAATATTACGCGAAAAACCCTCTGGATTTTGAGATTACGCTTCTGATAACTGCTTATATAATCAAATCAATGCAGATATCTGGAACGGCTAAGAAAAGTGATAAAGTCGCGCTGGAATCAAGTCAGGCCTCTCCAAAACAAATCAAGCGTCTTAGGAAATTAGTAAATCATGGTTACTACAAGCGAGCCCTGGCACCAATTACGCACAGCAATGTTACTTCTGTAAAATTACGAAGTATAAATGGTAAGAAAGAAGAATCGGTTATAATTACTGAAAAAAATGTAGGAGATTTCCTACCCGACACTGAACAGATATTGCCTCAATTTGAGGATGGTGACAGAGTGAACTTGAGCGGAGAGCTTCAGATGTTAGGGAGCACGCACGGTGACACACTCAAGTTGAAGGTTCGAGACATCGACCCAGAAGAGAGTCTATTAACAGCTAGATTAGTCGAGGGGCTTGATATTGTGGAGTTTGCGCCCTTATTCAAACAGGCGGTATATATTGACGCTGAGATAAGTAGAAAAACGATGTTCAAACGTCCTGAGCTAATAATTCACAAAATGACCCTGCTCCAAGAACGACTAGAACTTTAACCAGAGCATTATTCATAGTGATTTGTGACTAAATCACCTTCAAGATTAAACCGGTTAACTAATGAGGCCATACAGGTCTCTTTTTGCTATAATCACTCCATGCGTGAAGACAAACACATTGGGATAATGATACATCCTGGTCATGGAGCCTTTAACCCATATATTGATACGTATGTGAGTCTTGATATGTTCTCAGAAATTGCAGTCAAAGAACTCACTAGCTTAGGTTATGACGTGACATCTACTCGATGGCCTGGTGGAATAGGCGCTGGACCAAACGGCAACATAATACAATGGTTCTACATGTTCAAAGAGAACCTTAGCTTTATAGGGATATTCAAGACCTTAATACAGTTATTGAACTTTATAGTAGACAGGAAGAGGTACTTCACTAGAATACTTATGCCCGATGACTACACGGTGGAGCTATCGGTAAACTTTAAGTCAGATGTGTTAAAGGGAAACATTAATGACCCATGGTATAAACAACATATTACAGATTTAATCACACTTTCTGCTCAGACAAGTAAAATGCTTAAATCAAAATATCCTCAACTCACCTTTGCTTGTAGCACCGTTATTTATAATGATAACTTTAATTCAAGAGTAAAAGTGTCATTAACTGACGATGAAATAAATAGCCGCATGATTCATAAAACTAATCAGCTAATTGAGAAAATATTTTACAGGAGCAAAACACACATTGCAGTTTCTGTATCACGAGCAGGCTTGTTAAAGCGAGAAGATACAGTTTTTAAAGAAATTAATACACATGATAATAAGATTGTGAACTATAAAATATATTACTATCTAATTAGTGGACGACTACTTAGTGAAGAAATCCGAAGATTACGTGTAAAGCATATTCTTAAATACCGCGTATAGTGTTAGAGTAAAAATATGCAAAAAGACTATATAGACAAACTTGCTTATATTTATTTAAAGGACGGAAAAGTTCTAACAACATTGAGCCATGGAAAAGATACATGGTACATTCCGGGTGGTAAACGTGATGAGGGTGAGTCAGACCAAGAGGCTTTGATTCGTGAAGTAGAGGAAGAGTTAACAGTAAAGCTGCGGCCTGAAACTATCACACATTATGGTACGTTCGAAGCTCAGGCACATGGCAAACCTGAAGGCACAGTTGTACGTATGACTTGCTACGAAGCTGATTTTGATGGGGTACTGGAACCAAGCTCGGAAGTTGCACAAATGGCATTTGTTGGATATGAATGGAAAGAGAAGAGTTCACCTGTCGATGGTCTTATATTTGATGATTTAAAAACCAAGGGACTGATTGAATAGTTACATCAATAACAGTGATAATCAGTAAATAATAGCAATCTGAAGTTCTTTTGGGGGTGGTAACGAGATATTTACGCTGTTTTCGGCACTCTCAACTACCCACTCAAAAAGTTTAAGTAGATTCTGTAAATGTGCACCATTTAAGTTTATTTGTCAAATACGCTGTACGGCGTATTTTTCATTTGGTACAATAGTACTACTGATTAATTTGAAGCCTCTTCAGCCTGATCGCCAATAATTCATAAAACTCTGAGAGGAGATGTCCAATGGACAACACAAATGAAGCTGGCGTACAGGATGTGCTAGCAAAAATAGAAAACTTTAGTGATAAGTATCGCGCTGTCGGCAAGCAGTTGCACGAGCTTATTACGACTACCGCACCGCAGCTACAGCCTCGGTTATGGTACGGGATGCCTGGCTACGCGCTAAAGAGCGATGGCCCAGTCGTATTATTCTTCCGTGAAGATAAATATATAAGCTTTGGTCTTACGGAGAATACCAATCTCACAGAATTGGGCAGTCCGGAGGATGGTCCTGTGGAAGCCGCCTGGTACCTGAGCAAGCTTGATGCGGATGCAGAGGCAAAGATTGCTGACATTGTACGAAAAGTAGTTGCTTAATAAATAGCTAGCTCCTTACTTTTGCTTTGGTTTTGGATGGTCGGAAGACGAGCAATCCGACCATCTACCATTGCCACAAAAATAATCAATGGGTCGAGTTTACCTTTGGCCGACCGGCCAAGGGTGTAGAGTCACTCCACCTGCACGAGGTATTGATTTAATGTCATAAATATGGTATTATCTTACAATCTGTAAAGATAGGCCAAGCGTCTCCTTTAGACGCTCGTACTGAGAGGCAAAAACATGACAGAGCTTCGCTACATGGAGCTGTTGAAGGGCATGGTGACGCCGGAGTTTCTGGTTGACATCAACCGCCTCCTTCCGCAGCTCTCGTCTAGTCCGGTGTCTTGCACCGACGAGTGGCTGAACTACATGTTCGACTACAACACCCGCCTGTTCGTCGCCATCGACAACGGCAAGATCGTCGGTACGGTGCTTCTGGCACCGATGGTCATCCTGGTCGGTCAGAAGGACTGGATCGAGGATGTCGTCGTCGACGAGAACTACCGCCGGCAGGGCATCGCCAGCAGGTTGATGGACATGACAGAGCAGGCGAGCCGCGAGCAGTTCGCCAAGAGCGTCAACCTGACGTCGAACCCCGATCGCGGAGGTGCGCGTCAGATGTACGGTGACCGCGGCTACAAGTTGCGCGACACCGGCGTCTTCCGCCTGACGCTCTGAGCCCCCTCGATCTACGAACCCCGCTGAATGCGAAGGCACCTGTAAAGTGAGCCTCGCAGCCAGCGGGGTTTTCACATTTGCGTACTTCGCGGGTGCTTTTTATTTCACGATTGTTTATTCATCGCATACTGCTTATGATAAGGACATGACTAAAACTACAACAAAGGGCCTGCGAACATTCAACCTTATCATGGCAGCCTTCCATGGCGTTCAGGGCATTATCATACTACTGATCAGTCGCGCATTTGACGTACCCATTACGGGAAGCTATCTGCGATTTGATGAGGTATCGAGGACGCTCGAACCCGCCACTGCGCGTCTGTTTGATCTGTCTATCCCCGTGCTGGTTGCTTCGTTCTTCTTCCTGTCGGCGATTGCACACCTCTTTATCGCGACTGTCTATAACAAAAAGTATAACGATGGCTTGTCGAAGGGCATCAATAAAGTTCGCTGGATCGAATACGCCGTCTCGGCAAGTATTATGATGGTGGCTATCGCCGTCCTCGTGGGCGTGTACGACTTTACGAGCCTGCTGATGATATTCGTCCTGATTGCCATCATGAACCTGCTGGGGCTTGTCATGGAAGTCCACAATCAAACGACCAAAAAAACCAGCTGGCTTAGCTACTGGATCGGCTGTTTGGCAGGTATCATCCCATGGTTCGTAATTGGCTTTTACTTCTGGCTATCGGCAGATCAGGGCAGCGCGCCGCCGGCATTTGTGTATTGGATCTTCGTCTCGATCTTCATCTTCTTTAGCTGTTTTGCGGTCAATATGGTGCTGCAGTACAAAAAGATTGGTCCGTGGAAGGATTATCTGTACGGGGAACGAGCCTATATCATCCTTAGTCTGGTTGCGAAAACATTACTTGCTTGGCAAGTATTCGCCGGTACTCTGCAGCCCATGTAGGCAAGTGTTGTAAGCTCTCAAATAAAAAAAGAGTACGTCGTACTCTAGTTCCATATGAATTTGCAGAATTTGACTTTGGGGAGCCGCTCGCATCAAGCAAGCGGCCCCCCGGGTGGTGTCAGATGTCGCCGATGGGCTGGTCCGGCCTGGTGGCCGCACCGTGTCCCCTGGACGACGATCGTGCGGGCGGCGTCGCGCCGCCACTCTCACCACCGTTCGCGTCGAGCAGCTTCTTGGCAGTCCTCTTGCCGACTCCTGCCTTCTCGACGAGCTTCTGGAGCTCACCGTTGTCGATGGACATAGCTAATCCTCGATTCCTAGTTGCTGACAGAACTTTTTTACTATACCATTTTGTTTCGAATATTTCAATGTCAGATTACTCAACCAAAAAACACTGTCGAGGTAACTATGTAACTGATGCTTAGGTGGTAAATCTTCCGGCATTCGCTCAGTAAGCGGTATTTTGCTTGGCCAATGTGCAGCCCAGAACGAGTATGATAAGTCATCGCCGCAATAGGTTGCAAAGTCACTTAGTACAGCCGCCCCAATACGATAAGATGGCAGACCTAGCTCAAGCATACTGTGGAAGTGCTCTGGTGACTTATCTGCTGCATTTAGATCAGCAATAAGTCGTATAGATAGAAGGTATGTCATATAAGGAAGTAACTGAATATCCTCAATGCGGCGAGTTTTATAACTTTCATCAATTCCAGTTCTTTTAATAATCTCATCCGGAGATTCACCATAAAGAAAGAATCCCTCCCATGCCTGTTCGAAAGCTTCGTCGAAAATAGTAGTGTTACGATTATAAACAGGGGAGTAAACATCTTGATTAATGATCTGTTCGTCGAGGACTTTGTTGTATAATTTTGCAATAGATTCACGATCAAACTTTATATTTTTAAGTGCTTCGAGTACGTAAACTCGTGCATTCATTTGCATCAACTCGATGTCATCTGGAGATAATATGTCTTCGAATGTTGAATCGTCTATTTCTGGCGTCTCCATGTAATGCGCGATCATTTGACCCACCCAAGGGGTAGAAGAATAACCAACTTTTAAAGTTCTCTCCAAGCCCGGTGCGATCGTATGAAATTCGTTCATTTGATCATGTGCTTTTGTAAGTTCACTACTGTCATCAGTGGCAGTCATCATGTAGGAGGCGCTATAGTTTGGGTCAAGAATATACCACACGCCACTTTTGAGCTTAACGACCGAAGCGGCATGAAAAGCTATTTCCGATCCAGCACTTAGAAGATCGTCTGCTTTTGCTTTAAGTCGCTCACAAACAGCTGGTGGGATACCAATATCATCTCTCTGTATGAGGTTCATGCACATTTGGGCAAACTCATGCTTATCTGTTTCGGTGGCAATCTTCATGACTCCAGCATGAAGAGCGTCTGCACCCGTTTGATATAAGAAACTACTCGTTAAGATGCTAATACTCAAGCAGGTGGGCTCAAGCGTATGATGCGGATATTGACCAAGTAGTTTTGGCGATAATCTAACTGGGTGATAGAAATTACGCATTTCATCCTCTCCACAATCAGATTCGCGCACCTTTTTTTTCATATCAAAAATTCGATCATCCAACCATTCAAGAACTTTGATCTGCTCCTCGTCTGTTTCAGCGTCTTTGAATTGTTGTATGCGAGCTCCGACGTCTGCCCCAAGTCCTACATAGGCTTCGTTCAGTAGTCCCAGGCCAAATGCTTCGATTTTTGCCTGTATCTCAGGTGTTTGTTGCCCGCCAACCACTTCAGGACGGCGAAGGGGCAAAGAGTCTGTAATATATTCACCCTCTTCATCCTCTGTTTGGGTAAAGGTTAACTCATGTGGATGAGTAATTATGTCAAGAGCTAGCCCTAACCCGCGACTTCCAACTTTGCGCAGAAGCAGGGCCTCGTGCGATTGTCCGCTCTTCTCAATAATAGGCTCAGGATCTTTCCTTAAGCAAGCTGAAACAGCTGTCTCATACAAGTCATCAAAGTTGAAAGCATCATAATGACGCTCTGCGTCTTTCATAAGATTTAGGTTCAAACTCATAGTCGGCTCAGGCATAAAAAGTAATTATAACAATTTTATGAAGATAATGTCAATAGCATACGCCATCTGCTGAGTCTTCGTCAATATATACCCACAATAGTTTATTATATGGAGCTTTGCATGAAATAGAGATAAAATAATAACAGCACTAAGGGTAAGGGGGTTGTATGAGAAAAATAATCGTCATATCAATGATTACACTAGACGGAGTCATGCAAGCCCCGGGCGGACCCGAGGAAGATCCATCGAATGGTTTCGAGTACGGCGGCTGGACTGCACCATATACCGACGAGGTTTCTAACGAGTATTTTGCCCAGCAGATGAAACCCGCAGAGTATCTACTGGGTAGAAAGACCTTCGACATTTTTGCCAGCTATTGGCCACTGCACGCTGAAGTCTGGCCAGGTATTAATGAAGGTATGAAATATGTCATGAGTAATACAGAGGCAGCGACAGACTGGAAGAACACAACATTTCTTAAAAGTCAGGCGGACATCGAAGAACTGAAAAGCTCCGAAGGTCCCGATCTTCAGGTGTGGGGGAGTGGGCGACTGATTCAACTGCTTCTTAAAAATGATTTAGTGGACGAGCTCCGGCTCATCACTCATCCGCTGACGCTTGGGCAGGGGCGAAAATTGTTCGAAGAGGGTACGATTGCCGCCGCATTTAAACTAGTCGAGAGCACGGTGACACATAGCGGTGTGATCATGGCTAATTACACGCGAGCAGGCGAAGTTGTGACGGGCACAGTTGGTTAGTATATTGCCTCTTGACAATACCCCCCCGGGGTACTAAACTAAGGATATGATACCTGACATACAGAAGCGAGCACTGCACCGAGCCAAGATACTTGAGGGGCAGATGCGTGGAATTCAAAAAATGATTGAAAACGAAGACTACTGCATGGACATACTGACGCAGAGTCTGGCTGTTCAAAAGTCGATTGGTTCACTCAACAAACTAATACTCGAGAACCATGTGCGGACGCACATCAAAGACAGTCTTAGTTCCAGCTCTAAAGAAGCCCAAGAACAAGCTGTCGAGGAACTGCTTGGTTTGTACGAACTATCCAACGTAAGAAGTAAATAAGGAGGAATGAAATGAAAAAAGAAAACATTATGGTCGGTATAATCGGCTTGTTAACTGGTCTACTAATTGCGGGAGGGACAGCGGTACTGGCTGTCAATAATGACAATCATCCAATGATGAGCATGATGGGTATGGACACGAACCACACGCACCAGCAAGGGGCGACTACACACGATGAAATGTCTATGGGCGAAATGACTGAGCAGCTCAAGAACAAAACTGGTGATGACTTTGATAAAGCGTTTGTAGAAATGATGATTAGTCATCACGAAGGCGCCGTTGATATGGCTGAACTTATACCTTCAAGGGCTAAACACGACGAAATCAAGCAGCTAGGTGAAGCCATTATTGCAGCTCAGACACAGGAGATTGCCGACATGAAGCAATGGCAAAATGATTGGGGCTACACTAGTGATGAAATGATGAATATGATGCACGGCGGTCACTAAAATGGACCATTCGCATCAAGAACACTCACATGCAGAACACCACGAGCACGATAAACACGCTGGTCATTCGGTAGCGATGTTTAAGGATAAATTCTGGCTGTCGCTGCTGCTGACGTTACCTGTGTTGGCGTATTCCGAGATGATACAGACGTGGTTTCATTTTACGCCACCATCATTTCCAGGCTCGCAGTACGTGCCATTCGTCCTGAGCTCCATCATTTTCTTTTACGGCGGTCTGGTATTTATAAAAAGCGCGATTGGCGAACTAAAGGCGAAATTGCCGGGCATGATGACGCTCATCAGTTTGGCGATCATCACAGCCTACGTCTATAGCGTCGCAACTCAGTTCTTCATCGCGGGTGATGGTTTCTTTTGGGAACTGGCGACCCTAGTAACGATCATGTTGCTCGGCCATTGGCTAGAAATGGCATCAGTCGCCAAGGCTGAGAATGCTCTAGATGCTATCTCAAAGCTACTACCAGATAAGGCTGAAAAGCTGGTCAACGGCAAGCCACGGCAGGTACTGGTCAGCGAGCTAAAAGTCGGTAACCTGGTGCTGATACGACCCGGCGCGAGCATCCCTGTCGATGGCGTCATCGTCGACGGCAGCTCATCGGTTGATGAAGCGGCGATCACTGGCGAAAGTAAACCGGTTGGTAAGAAGAAGGACGACGAAGTGGTGGCTGGCACAGGCAACCAAGATGGCTCGCTGACGGTCAAAGTGACCAAGCTTGGGCAAGATACGGTCCTGGCGGGAATTATGCGACTGGTGGCCGAGGCACAGAGTTCGAAATCTAACGTGCAGGTGCTGGCCGACAAAGCCGCTTTTTATCTAACGATCATTGCCATCGCGACAGCCATCGCTACGTTCCTCTTCTGGCTCATCGCCAAAGACGCCGGTTTTGCCCTTGAGCGGTCGGTGACAGTCCTGATTATCGCTTGTCCGCACGCACTTGGTCTGGCTATACCCCTAGTCGTCTCAATCTCAACGGCTTTGTCGGCTCGTAACGGGCTACTGGTTCGCAAGCGACTGGCGCTCGAATCGGCGCGCAAGCTAGACTGGGTCCTGTTTGACAAGACTGGCACACTGACTAAAGGTGAACACGGCGTGACCGATGTGTGGGCCATCAAAGGTTATTCAAAAGACGATATTTTGCATCTGACGGCGAGCCTCGAGCAAAACAGCGAGCACATCGTCGGTAGGGGCATTGTGAAAAAGGCTGAAGAACAGCACATCCATCTAGACAAGGTAGCAGGCTTCAAAGCCTTACCCGGCTTGGGCGTACGAGGAACACTGCACTCTGGCGAAGCGTATGTTGCTGCCAGCTACCGCTACATCGAAGAAAACAAACTCACTGTTCCTACTAAAATCGCCAGGGCGGTCAAGCAAGCCGCCAAAGAAGGCAAGACCGAAGTCTATCTCATCACCAATAAGAAAGTCGTTGGTGCACTCGGCCTGGCCGACATGGTGCGTGAGCAATCAAAACAGACGATACAAACGCTTAAAGATATGGGCATAAAAACCGCTATGATCACGGGCGACTCCGACGAAGTGGCGGCGTACGTGGCCAATCAGCTGGGGCTAGACCAGTATTTTGCCGAAGTGAAGCCGGAGGACAAGGCAGCCAAAGTCAAAGAACTGCAGAAAAACGGGCAGCAAGTTGCTATGGTCGGCGACGGCATCAACGACGCACCGGCGCTCACCCAGGCAGACATCGGCATTGCTATTGGTGCCGGCACGGACGTGGCTATCAAATCAGCCGATATTATTTTAGTAAAAAGCGATCCTCAAGATATCGTGAAGGTTATCAATCTTTCGAAACGAACCTACGGCAAGATGGCTCAGAACCTGGTGTGGGCAACGGGCTATAACATCTTTGCTATACCACTTGCTGCCGGCGTGCTGTACAGTGCCGGCATCGTACTTGCGCCAGCTCTTGGTGCGGTGCTAATGTCGGTATCAACAGTCGTAGTGGCCCTGAACGCCCAGTTACTCAGGCGCGCTAACCTATCAGAATAGGCGTTAAAAAGAAAATACATAAATTACCTTGACAGTCATAGTAATGTGGCGTACAGTGTAATTATGGTTAACAACAAATTATCATCAGACTTGCTTCGTGGTCACACCGATACGATCATCCTTAAGCTTCTTTTGGACGGTGACAAGTATGGTTACGAGATTACGAAACTGATCCATGAACGATCGGATCAAGCTTACTTACTAAAGGAAGCGACAATGTATTCCAGTCTAAAGCGTCTTGAGCAGGATGGACACATCAATTCGTACTGGGGTGATGAAACACAGGGCGGACGAAGGAAATACTATCACGTTACCCCTAGTGGGCAAGAGCTGTATTCGGCAAATATGTTTAATTGGGAATCGGCGAAAAAGATTCTAAAGAAATTATTATAAGGAGGAACTATGGAAAACAAACTAAAGAAATTTTTAGACGACGCATTTAGCCCGTACGGAAATTTTCCCTCACGAAAAGATGTTGAGCAGGAACTGCTGACCAACCTGACGGAGAGATACGACGATCTAAAGTCACAGGGAAAGAGCGACGACGAAGCCTACCAAGCAACCATCGATTCGTTTGGTGATGTGTCGGAAATCATGGAGCAGGTCCGCCCTCCTACGCCAGAGCAACAGCCAGAAGACAAGCGTTCAATCGGCAGGACACTTAGGGAAACTTTTAAAGAGGCGCGTCGCAGTACGTCAAAGTTTTCGTCAACCGAACTCAAACAAAGTGATTTGAGTGATACGAATCTTGCTGGGTCAGATTTCAGCTTTAGCTCACTCGCCGAATCAAACTTCGACGGCGCTGATCTCGCAGACGCCAAGTTCCGAGGCTCAGAGCTCAAGGGCTCTTCGTTCGTCGGCACCAACCTTACTAATGTCACGTTTGCAGGCAGTGACATGTCGAACGTCAATTTTGACAAGACAAACCTGACGAGTGCACGGCTCAAGGCGTCGTCATTTAAAGGCGCGACTTTTAAAGAGGCCATTTTGGACGGAGCTAATTTTAGCCACTCCGACCTGAGCGGTGTGTCTTTCGATAATCTCACGCTGAACGGTACGAACTTTGGCGGTACGGGCTTAAAGAATGCGTCATTTAAAGACGCCGTACTTAACGACGTATCCTTCCGTCACTCCGATGTGAAACACACTATCTTTGACGGCACCACCATGGACAAAGTTACCTATGCGCTGCTAAAAGGCGCCAAGGCAAAGTTGGACAACGTCAAAATTGTATAACCGAACCATGCCACAGTCTAAAGAGGCCGTTTTGCGGTCTCTTTTGGTATGATAAGAACATGATTATTGCGATTACCGGCCCGGCCGGAGCAGGTAAGGATACAGCCGCTGCATATTTGGAAAAGAAATTTGGTATTCCCCACATTTCTGGCGGAGATATACTACGAGAAATGCTCACCTCACTGGGACTTGAGCCGAGAAAGGCTGCACTTGGGCCGTTTGGTACTTTTCTCCGCACTCAGTACGGAGCTGATATTATCATCAAAATGGGGATCGCCAAAGCAAAAGGGGGAAGTTTTGTTGCTAATGGGTTTCGCTCTCCTGCAGAGGCTACATTATTCAAAGAGAGCGGAGCCTTTATTATTTATATTGATGCTCCCGAAGGTGAGCGACATGAACGTATCGGCGCCCGTGCAAGGGGCGATGACGTGAAAGAGATACACCTGTTGAGAGCGCTTGATGATCAGGAACGCGGATCCCAGTCACCGGTTGGTGAGAACCTTGAAGACATTAGACCAATGGCGGATGTCGTAATTGTCAATGATGGTTCCCTCGAGGATCTATACGAGAAACTGGATAATGTTAGTGATCAGTTGGAAAAGTAGTTTATAATAACGCTAATGATAAAAAACAACAGATTACTCATAACCTTTAGAATATTTTTCGGTCTACTTGGACTGTCGGCTGTAGTCACTGAGATCGTGACATTAATTAATCGCGGCATCTTTGTACCAGCCAACTTTTTTAGCTTTTTTACGATTGAAAGCAATATTTTTGCCGCGATCGTCTTGATTGTCAGTGCTTTTGCAAGCGCAAGGGGGGTGGACGCAAAACGTCTAGCACTATACCGGGGTGCGGCTACGCTCTATATGGTGACGACCGGGATCGTGTTTGCGGTCCTGCTATCTGGTTTGGAAGCGAATATACTGACAGCCGTCCCGTGGGATAACACGGTTCTGCACTATATCATGCCCGTTGTGCTGATCGTTGACTGGCTGATCGACCCACCAAAAATCCGCATCGCTTTTAAAAAAGCACTTATTTGGCTAATTTTCCCTCTGGTGTACGTCGCCTATAGCTTGATCCGCGGTCACTACGTGGCCTGGTATCCGTATCCGTTTCTCAACCCTGACACGAAAGGCTGGCTGGCGGTTGCTATAACCAGTGTTTGTATAGCAGCCACTGTCGTTGCTCTCATCTGGCTGCTGCTTCTCGCCACTAAGCGATCAGAAAAAGCCTCGTAGAGTTTCGTTTTAGCCGCAACTCGGCTATTATAAGAAGAACGATGTTTAAAAAATATATTCAAAAAAAGCTAGAAAAATACGTTCAACAATATTTCCTGAAACACCCCGAGGTGAAACTGGTCGCCGTGGCCGGCAGCGTGGGCAAAACCAGCGCCAAAACAGCCATTGCGACGGTGCTGTCGGGACGCTTCCGCGTGCGACTACATAACGGTAATCACAACACGGGCGTTAGTGCGCCGCTGGCCATCTTGGGTATCGAATACCCTACCAATATCAAGAGTGTTGGCGCATGGCTGTCGGTCTTTCGAGCGGCAAAAAAACGAATTAATGAGCCGAGTGATGTAGACATCATCGTGCAAGAGTTCGGCATCGATCGCGTGGGTGACATGGCGCTGTTTAGTACTTATCTGCGTCCCGATATTGCTGTGGTGACAGCTGTGACGCCAGAACATATGGAATTTTTCAGTAACATCGAGACCGTCGCACGCGAAGAACTGTCGGTCGCGAACTTTTCGAAACTTGCGGTCATCAACCGTGATGATATAGAAGGTCGATTCGCTGACTTTTTGACTAACCCAGCGATTGATACCTACGGCACGACCGCAGCGGCGGAATATCGATTTGAAATTCAAGAATTTACCCTGAAAGACGGCTATGTCGGAAATCTATTTGCGCCGGAGCTACAAACACCGGTGGCGGCAACCATTCACCTGGCGGGTGAACACAGCCTGCGCCCGGCTATGGCTGCGGCAACCGTGGCTTTAAAACTGGGCATGTTGCCGACTGAAGTTGTAGCGGGTCTGGCAAAGGTTCGTGCCGTTTCGGGGCGTATGAATATCCTACGCGGGATCAACGATTCGACCATTATTGATGATAGCTATAATTCCAGCCCGGCTGCCGCTGAGGCCGCTATTCAGACACTGTATAGCATCGAAGCGCCACAACGCATCGCCATCCTGGGGAGTATGAATGAGCTCGGTGCCACCTCGGCAGATGAACACAAAAAGCTCGGCTCTATGTGCGACCCGAACCTGTTGTCGTGGGTGATCACGATCGGCGAAGAAGCCGAGAAGTTTCTTGCACCGGCAGCTCGAGCGCGTGGTTGTCAGGTGAAGAGCTACCGATCGGCTCTTCAGGCTGGTGGGTTTGCCCACTCAGTTCTGGAAGAAAAAGCGGTCGTACTCGTGAAAGGTTCACAGGGTGATATTTATGCCGAAGAGGCGATCAAAGTGATCTTGCACGAAACCCACGAAGACCATGAATTAGTACGTCAATCACCCGAATGGTTGGCGATCAAACACGACTTCTTTACACAGTTTTCTTAAGCAACCATAAGTGTGATAAGGTATAATTAAGCAACTTTTTAAAAAAGGATTTATTAATGAAGGACGACAATAATACCTCAAAAGCACCAACAACAGATGACGTTCCAGCCGACGAACCGGTTGTTGAGAACACTAACGATACAACAACCGAGGCGCCGTCGTCTGACACGTCGACAGACAACCTGGTAGCCACACCCGATGGCGAAGATGACACCACGCAGCGGCCAAGTACTGACGCGTCTGCGGCAGGCGTTGTTTCGTCAAAACCTGCGGGCAAAAAGAAATGGATGGTGGTCGGTGGTATTGTTGCTGGCGCACTCGTCCTGCTCGGTGGCATTGGCGCTGCTGCCTATAATGTTTGGTATCAAAACCCTGACAAGGTGATCGGTGATGCAATGGTGAACGTCCTGCACGCTAAATCCCTTAGTTACACCGGCAGTATGACCGTCAAAGATAAAGGCGGCTCACTGCTTGGCGATATGAAACTCACACTCACGGGTAAGAACACGCGAACTGACAGCGAAGTTAACGTCAAGCTGACTCTTGCCTATGGCGGTACAGACTACGATATCGCGGGATCAGGTGTTGTAGACAAGGACGGCAATCTTTTTGTTAAAGTGAATGACGCCAAGAAATTGATCGACGCCTTTACCGACGGCATGGAACTGCCAGCATCAATCGCGACCATCGTGACCAAGATCGATAGCAAATGGATCAAGATTTCTGCCGATGACCTAAAAGATGTCAGCGAAGATTACTCAAAAACTCAGAAATGTACATCTGATGTTATCAAGAAATACGAAAATGACTCAGCTGCACTCAACCAAGTGATTGATCTGTACAGCAAGAACCGCTTTATTGAAGTCAAAGAAAAGCTTGGTAGCAAAGACAGTAGCCTCGGTTACCTGATAGATGGCAACAACGAAAAAGCCAAAGCTTTTGCCAAGGGACTGAACGACACGACTATTATGAAAGCGATGGTTGCCTGTGACGACAGCTTCAAGGTGGAGGCAGATGACCTAACGAGTGAAACAAATTCTGACAGTACATCGACGACTCGAGTTGAGGTGTGGGTAGATCGCTGGAGTCACCAATTTACCAAGATTTCAATGACCGATGTGAGTGACGAAAGCGACACTAGCCTGGTCTTTGAGCCAATCTTCGGTGGCGACGTAGTTGTGAGCGTGCCAAAAGACTTCATACCACTGAGTGAGTTACAGGCCGACATCCAACAAGCCCAGGAAGAGTATTTCCAGGCCCTTGGTGTTGATACAGGCGTCGACACGACCAGCGCTATGGACTTTAGCAGCGAGCTATAAGAATACTAATCTGAACCGTGAGCCCGCCTCTATAAATAAGGGGCGGGTTTTGGTATACTTGGCCTATATGAAACGTTACAATCCGTCGGATATTGAGCAAAAATGGCAGGATAAGTGGGAGCAGGACGGCACCTACCAGGTTGATCTGAGTGATCACACCAAGCCAAAATACCTAGGCTTTAGTATGCTGCCGGGTATTACTGGAGCGGGAATCCACATTGGCCACGGCCGTACTTTCCAGTTTAGTGATATCAAAGTTCGCGCCAAGCGCCAGCAAGGATTCAATGCCTATCATCCGATCGGCTGGGATTCGTTCGGGCTACCGGTGGAAAATTATGCTATCAAGATCGGCAAGAAACCGCGTGAAGCCCACGACGAAGCGCTGGTTAATTTCAAGATGCAATTAAAACGCCTGGGCTATAGCTATGACTGGTCAAAAGAAACCAGTACGGCTGATCCTGAATACTACCGCTGGACGCAGTGGATATTTAGCCAGCTATATAAACACGACCTTGCGTATCAAAAAGAAAGCCCGCAGTGGTGGTGCGAAACCGACCAAACAGTACTGGCTAACGAACAAGTTGAGGCTGGCAAATGTTGGCGCTGCGGCAACCAGGTTACTAAAAAGAATCTGAAACAGTGGTTTTTCAAGATTACCGAATACGCCGACGAAATGCTGGAAGCAACCGACGACCTGGACTGGACCGACATGGTGAAGACAATGCAGAAAAACTGGATCGGCAAAAGTCAGGGTGCTGAAATTGAATTTATGATCGCTCCTCCGTCAGCGACATCTTCAGAAACGGCTTCGCTCCGGGTTTCAAATCGAGTCTCGACGTCGCTTGAAACTCGGGCTGCAGATGTTTCTGAAGATGTACTGACAAGTCGCTCGATTACTGTTTTTACGACCCGTCCCGACACGCTATTTGGCGCGACGTTCCTGGTGCTGGCGCCTGAACATCCGCTAGTCGCGTCGCTGACAAATGATGAGACCAAAGAAATGGTCGACGCCTACGTAGAGCAGGCGGCCCGCCAGTCTGAGATCGAACGCATGAACGATACCCGTGAGAAAACCGGTGTTTTCAGTGGTAGCCACGCCATAAACCCAGCGACAGGTGAGAAGATTCCTATTTGGATTGGTGATTATGTACTGGCTGGCTATGGCACTGGTGCGATCATGGCCGTTCCAGGTCATGACGAGCGGGACTATGGATTTGCAACAGCTTTCAATCTACCTATTAGTCAAGTCATCGCACCACAACTGCTTGATCAGCAGAATCCACCGCGTGATGATAAAACAGACACAAAACGCAATGTCGTGATGTGCGTTATTGAACACCCAACTGACGGGACATATATTACACTGCGTTGGAAGAAATTTGACTGGCATAATTTTGTGATGGGCGGTATCGAAGACGGCGAAAGTGTGGAAACGGCCGCACGCCGTGAAATTGAAGAAGAAACTGGCTATATCGACCTGGAGTACGTGGGTACTTTGCCGCTAACTATGAATAGCGCTTTTTACGCAGAGCATAAGGATGTTAACCGCAATATTAATACGACGGTTGTGAGATTCAAACTCAACAGTTTAGACATGGTCGAAACGAAAAAAGAAGCCCATGAGGATTTTGAAACAGAGTGGACGGTTGCAGACGAGTTACACAAACTACAACCAGTATCTGAGCTTGGCTATATCTTAAAATGGTTGCGAGGTGAGACAATCCTGTTTACGGGCGAGGGAGTCCTTGTAAATTCCGGTGCTTTTGATGGCATGGAAAGCAGCGACGCCCGCGAAGAAATCGTGGCCTGGCTGGAACAGCAGGGCAGCGGTCGCAGCAAAACAACCTACAAGATGCGCGACTGGCTGATCAGCCGCCAGCGCTATTGGGGAGCACCGATTCCTATCATCCACTGTGACGAGCACGGCGCTGTGGCCGTACCTGATGATCAACTACCTGTCATTCTCCCAGAAGTAGAGGACTTTAAACCAAAAGGTGGAGCAACTTCGGTCTTGGCTGGCGTTGAAGAATGGGTGAATACGACTTGTCCGACCTGCGGCAAACCTGCCAAGCGTGAAACTGATACGTTGGACGGCTATGCGTGTAGTAGCTGGTATTTCCTACGCTACATCGATCCATTCAATAGCGAACAAGCCTGGAGCCCTGAGGCGGCGAAGCATTGGCAACCAGTTGATTTCTATAATGGCGCCGACCACGCCGTGGCGCACCTGTTGTACTCTCGTTTTTGGATGCGTTTTTTCTACAAACAAGGCTGGGTCCCCGACCCCGAACCATTCAAGCGCATGATGTACAACGCCTATATTATGGCGCCGGGCGGTGAGAAAATGAGTAAATCGAAGGGCAACGTGATTGACCCAATCGAAATCATGGACAGCGGCTATGGTGCCGATAGCCTGCGTGTCTACGAAATGTTTATTGCGCCCTACGACATGGATGCGCCATGGGATACGCGCGGCGTGCCAGGCACGTACCGATTCTTGAACCGCGTCTGGACACTCACCCAAGAATACAGCGAAGGTAGCGACATCGAGATCGATCACAAGGGAACTTCGGAGATTTTGGCAGTGGCACACCGAACCACTAAGAAAGTAACTGATGACATCGAGCACGATAAATTCAACACTGCCGTCTCGAGCATGATGGAAGCCGTCAACAGTTACTACAAACTAAAAGAGACCTATGGTATCGGCAAGACAGCCGCCTGGACAACGGCCATCGAGAGCTTACTACAAGTACTGGCACCATTTGCCCCCCATATCACCGAAGAGTTGTGGCATCAGCTGGGTCACGAGCAGACGATTCACGTTGACGCTTGGCCTACCTGGGATGAGCAGTATCTGGTGAGCGACACAATGACGATTGTCGTACAGGTAAATGGCAAACTGCGCGCCACACTGGAGCTACCAAAAGATACCACCAAGGGTGACGTCGAGGCTGCAGCGCTGGCGAACGAAAAAGTCGGCCTCGTGCTGGGCGATACAAAGCCATCGAAAGTTATCTACGTGCCTGGCCGGCTGGTCAACATCGTTCTTTCGTAGCACTTCTTGAGAAAAACAGACGGATTCTGTATAATGAAGCTAAGTTTAGTAACAACCTGAAAAGGAGAACATTAGCATGGCAGAGCCAAAAAAGCAGTCCAGTCCACGCAAAACTGGTACTCGTCGGAGCCACCTCGTGTTGAAACTCGCACGTCGTGTCAACGCCTCGTCACCCGTCAAAGTACGCACCACCAAGCGTGAAAACAGCAAAGCACTGGCAAAAAGCGCTAAATAACAGCGCTACTTAACATTAAACGAAAGAACCAACGTACGTTATGGCCTCAAACCGACACCTCGGACGAATCGTCGCTCTACAGACTCTGTATGAGTATGAGTTTCGGACTCAATCGGGCGATACATCGGTCAATATCGATGAAGTCTTAGGACGTAACCTCGAGCGATACGAGTCGGCAATTGACGACAAGGACTTCGTGTCCGAACTTGTCAGTGGCGTGATAAAAGAGCAGGCCGATCTTGATAGCAAGATCGCCCCGATCGCGCCCGACTGGCCGATCGATCAAATCGCTCGGATTGACCGCAATGTGATTCGCATCGGTCTGTTTGAGCTCCTGCACCGCGCCGAACTTGTCCCACCGAAAGTCGCGATCAACGAAGCAGTCGAACTCGCCAAAGCATTTGGTTCTGATAACTCAAGTAAATTCGTCAATGGCGTGCTCGGCACGGCCTATCGAACGCTTGTTGAGGGAATAACCGATGCCAGCACCGAAGTTTGATCATCTCAAGAAATATTTCAATCGCAAAAAACCGTCCATCCAAGAAATCGTCCGTGAACCCACCTCTGGGGGGATCGTATGGCGTCGTAATGATGAAGGCGGCGTGGAGATTCTACTGATCCAAGATGCGAAAGACCGTTGGACGATTCCCAAAGGCCACATTGAACCAGGTGAAACAGCCCAGCAAACTGCCAAGCGAGAGATCGGCGAGGAAGCCGGACTCGAGAACACAGAGGTCCAAGGATGGCTCGGCAAGATTCATTTTCGCTACCGGCGTGTCGACAAACTGGTGCTCATGACCACGCAGATTTATTTGGTCAAAGCGCTCGGCGACACTAACGCCATTAAAAAAGAAGAGTGGATGAATGGTATCAAGTGGTTTTCATTTCACGATGCACTCGATGCTATTGAGTATGAAGATATTGGGAAGCTGATGTTACTAGCTATGAAAAGAATACGACAGGAGAATTTATGAGATTAAGGGAAAAGAGCAGCCAGAGTCGGCGGATTTACTCCGCGACGCTGCGCGATGAGAAAAACCGTAAGGTTTGTCTTATAAGCCGGAGGCGCAAATTATGACCGGCATGCAAACCGCACCCTACCAAGACTTCGCCCGCGACGTGATAGGGTTTGAATTCAAGAATCTTGATCTGCTGATCACGGCATTGACGCACCGTAGCTACGTCAACGAGCACAAAAAAAGCGTGACTGAACACAACGAACGGTTGGAATTTTTAGGAGACGCCGTCTTGGAGCTCGTCGTCACCGACTATTTGTTTAAAAATCATCCTGAGCCCGAAGGCATCCTGACTAGCTGGCGAGCAGCCTTGGTGCGCACCGAAAGTATTGGTGAGGCAGGCGAGCGGCTTGGTTATGAACACCTAGTCCGTATGAGCAAAGGTGAAAAAAGTGGCAGCATTCGGGCTCGTCAACAGATCTTGGCCAATGCCTTCGAAGCGGTTGTCGGCGCGATATACCTCGAGCGCGGCTACGACGACGCAGCGGTCTTCATAGAAAAGTATATCTTGTCGAAGCTTGATGCAATTCTGAGTTCGGGGAGCTGGCGCGATCCAAAATCACACCTTCAGGAAGTTTCGCAGCGACTCGATGGCCACACCCCTCAGTACAAGGTGATTGAGGAAGTTGGGCCCGATCATGACAAGGTATTTACACTTGGCGTCTACGTCGGTAGTACGCTCATGGGCAAAGGCGTCGGCCCGAGCAAGCAGGCGGCGCAACAACAAGCGGCACAAGCGGCACTGGCTGCTTACGAACAACGTGCCAAAACAGATTGACATCCACCTCATAAAAAGGTAGAATTGGTCAAGAGTTATTATTAGTTTTAAAGAGAGAAGTAAAGGAAAGTTAATTATTTATGCTCGCGATTCGTTTGCAACGTGTCGGTCGTAAGGGATTCCCTGTCTACCGCCTCGCCGTCCAAGAAGCCCAACGCCACCCAACCAGTGGTCGTGTTGTCGCCTATGTTGGCAGCTACAACCCCCACACTAAAGATGCCACCGTACAAGTAGAGGTTGCTCAAAAGTACCTTGATAACGGTGCACAACCATCACCACGCGTTGTGAAGCTACTAAAAGACGCAGGCGTCAAATTGCCACACTGGGTCAAAGAAGCGGAAAATAAAAGCAAAACAATCCGTCACGCTGAGAAGCTTCGTAAGAATCAACCAAAAGTTGAGACTCCGGAAGTTGAAGAGCCAGCTGTTGAAGCTGAAGCACCTGTCGAGGCCGAAGTCGAAGAGACACCCGTTGAAGCGACTGAACCAGAAGCCGCGAAAGAATAATTAGCCATCCGACACACATAGTACCCGCCCCTGTAGGCGGGTACTTTTTGTGCTATATTAGAGTCATGCCTAAAACCAAAAGCGGTTTCACCATAGTCGAACTCTTGATTGTTATCGTGGTGATTGGTATTCTCGCTGCAATTACCATCGTTGCCTATAACGGCTTCCAGGAGCGAGCGAAAAATGCCCAGACCACTCAAGCCATAAGCTCTTGGATAAAAGGTCTGATACTCTACAAAGCCGATAGAGGCCAGTGGCCTGCATATGGAACATGTCTCGGAACGAACTACACGTACGGTCCCTATGGAACCGATACAACAGGCGTGGCACAATGCCGTCAAACTGTCGCAGGGAGCGGCTATATAGAAAATACGGCTTTCAAGACCGCTATGGCACCATATATCGGCTCCTCGCTCCCGACACCTGCTTTTGTAACGGCGCGTGCCAGTGATACGAACTGGTATAGGGGGTTGACGTACGTGTATGGCGGCGGTGCTGGTACCGATGTCTACATCCAGGCGATATTCGCCGGGGCTGCAGTATGCCCATCAGCAGGAAGTGGCGCTATAACATCGCAACAGCAAAACTGGGGGAGTAGTGGGAATACCTATTGTCACTACCTCATTGGGCAAACGACCGATACTTAGATTTATGGTCACGACAACCAAGTGGGGTATAATGGAAATACGATATTAGTAGTATGACCGATGACATGGAGGGCAAAATGTCGACAATAGACCAGCAATTTGTAGAATATATCGTAAAATCACTGGTGGGACATCCCGATGATGTGGTGGTTGAGCGCCTGATCGATGAAAAGGGCGTCCTGCTCACACTCACCGTCAATCCAGAAGACCTTGGCCGTGTGATCGGCAAACGTGGCGTCACAGCCCAGAGCCTGCGCACATTGCTGCGTGCGCTTGGCACCAAGAATGATGCCCGCTACAACCTCAAAATCATCAACAATGATGACGAGCGTGAAAACTATACAATGTCATCAGACGACACTAGTGACGAGCCTGTGAAAAACTCACCAGATGAACCTGTGGAAAACGAACCAGAAAAAGAGTCGGACTTCGCAAAAAACTCTCGAAAAGAGCTTGCGGAACTCGATGATCTCGATATATAATCATAACTAGTTCAAAGACACTCTAAGAACTGCGAGAAAAGCTCATGCGAGCAAGCCCACACCAGGTTTGAGAGCCTTATATGTTATAAAAACCGCCTGACTATGGGCGGTTTTTATATTGCAGACACTGCGTAGTCGATTAGCCGAGGAAAAAGAAGTAGCTGACGCCGGCCAGAACACCGAGCGTCAGACTTGAAATAAGTACCATGAACTTGATAGCCGGGTGGTGTGTTTTCTTGACAGTAGGAGACAGCATGCCAGAACTTGGTTTGATTAGGTGGCTAGCATCGCCAGTACTCTCGGAATCTTGATCAATATTGGCGTGAGTTTCAGGAACGAGAATAGGGTCCGGTGTGTCCTCCGGTTTCAAAAAAGGGTCGACGGGATTCAGGGTGACTTTCTTGGTTTGGGCCAAGATGCGGGCTTCGTCGGTGATAGTTTGGTTGGGTTCGAACTCCATAGCTTTAGCCAGTATACCATAAAAGGTATAGCGATTGGTAAACTTTACCCCTATAAGGTAGACTAAAAGGATGAGAAAAATACAAGTCGTGACCCTCTTTCCGGAAATGTTCGATGGCGTCCTTAATTCGTCGATGATGTGGAAGGCGCAGAAGGAAGCTGTCGTCGAATTCGGTATGATCAATCTGCGTGATTTTGGGATCGGTCCACGCAAGCAAGTGGACGACACGCCGTATGGTGGGGGCGATGGCATGCTGCTAATGCCAGAACCACTATTTGCTGCGGTCTCCCGGGCTAAGCAGGATGATCCAACTGCCAAAGTAGTGCTGATGACCCCGCGGGGCCAGCGCTGGAAGCAGTCGTTGGCGCAACAGTGGGCAGATGACGGACGCGGTTTGATCTTTATCTGCGGGCGCTACGAAGGCTACGATGAGCGCATCATTAGTTTGGTTGACGAGCAGGTGAGTGTAGGGGACTATGTCCTGACTGGCGGTGAACTACCCGCCATGACAATTATTGATAGCATTGTTCGTCTCATCCCCGGCGTGCTCGGCGGTGAAACCAGTGCTGAGATCGAAAGCTTTTCTGATGGCGAGACGCTGGAATTCCCACAGTACACGCGGCCAGCTGATTTTCAGGGTATGAAAGTGCCAGAGGTGCTACTGAACGGTCACCACGCCGAGATCGCCAAATGGCGCGCCGAAAATTCACTCAAAGCCAAATAACGCGCACGCGATGAGCAGAGCGAACGAGACTCACGTCGAGCTTTAGGGGGAGGAGGTTCTATTTTGAATTTATTTCAAAATAGAAACGGAGGGGCAAGCCCCTCCTTTCTTGATGTTGTGGTGGATATCGTAGAGCGATGTGTCACAGTTTTAAAGTGGTGTTTGTTTTTGTAACTTCGCTGTCTTTGATAGTACTTGAGTATTACCTAAAGCACAAGCATAAATATAAAAAGCACAACAATTTTGATGCTATACTAATCATATGCATTTTGTAAAAGCTCTTTCTCCCAAGCGACCAACCCAACTATCCGTCGTGGCCGCCTCGCTGTACGTGGCGGGTTTTTTTGTTATTACCGCTACTTTGCAGCTGTTTGCATTTGAGTCTTACCCTGATGTCATTCGGAGCTACGGACTGCCGATAGCCGATGAGTTGGCATTGCCATTTGCGGCACTCATCGTTTGTCTTGAAATCTTTGCGGTACCTTATCTGCTGTGGATGAAACTCAGTCCATTGATGCGCTGGGTAAGTATGATGAGTGGCTGGCTGGCGCTTGCCTATTGGATGGGTGTTGGTATTTGGCAGGGTGTGGCAGATTTTTACATCCCAAATGCTGGTCTCTTCGGCGCCAAAGTCTTGATGCCTCAGGGGCGATGGCTAGTTTCGTATTGTGCGGTGCTGTTGATTCTCATGATCTACGTTGTCTGGAGTACACGTCGTCGTCCTGCGCACCATAATAAACCGCTTGCAAAAGCGTCCCACTAGATATACCATAAGGTTATATTAAGCAAGCGGAGGTGAAACGGTATGGAACTAGTGAAGAAACTCGAAGGAATGCTAGCAGGATGGTACAAGCAAGTACCTTTCCATCTACCAGCTGGCGGGCGTAAATGGCTGGCTACTAATGTATGGTGGCTCGTCCTCATTGGTGTCGTTCTTGGCACACTCAGCGTATTTGCTAGTGTTCAGGCAGCATTCTGGGCACAACAGGTGACAAATACTTACAGCGAAGCAATCGCCTACTACGGTATTGCGCCAGCTGCAAATACATCACTCAACATGACAGCCTTGTGGGTGAGTATCCTGTTCTTTGCAGCGATCGTTGTACTGGAACTGATGGCTATCAGCCCACTCAAGGCCCAGAAAAAGCGTGGCTGGAACCTACTGTTCTTAACCATGCTACTTAGTGCCACCTCAAGTGTTGTCAGTGCAGTGCTCCAAATGAGCCCAATGGGTCTCGTCGGTGCCGCAATTGGCCTCGCTATCGGCGGTTACTTCCTATTTGAAATTCACGAGAGTTTCAATGGAGCGCACGCAGCCAAGAAAACTGAAACAGCAAAAAGCACCAAGTAATTTGCTGCGCATATAATAGAGTCGCCAGTACTGGCGACTCTATTTATTTGTCCCGCAAACTATTCACGGTCTGATTTGAAGAAGAGGAGGTAGATGATTGGGAGAATACCAACGGTGTTGAGGACGAGAAGGGCGATAAACCATCCCGTCTTGTCATCTCTCGCAGCCTTCCAGAGGGCGAAACCTTTCCAAATTACGTCCCATAGTACCACCGCTCCTATGAGAGTAAGTTGCAGGTTGGTTAAGTTGTTGATATCCATCTGACGCCTCCTTATTTATGCTGTAACATCATCATAGCACCTGGGCCAAGAGACACTCTGTGATATACGTCACTCACCACTGTTAGCGGGCAATTACGGGGCACTAAGCACTTGCTTTTTGAACCAAAAAAAGTGAATATAGAGGGAGAAAGTAAGGAATTTACATCACTATGAGACAACGCACGATCATCGTATGGCTGGGCTCAATCATCGCACTGGCGCTCGCTAGTTTATCAGGATTGCTATTGAGCGATCAAACAGCTATTTTTCGTGTCTCGCTAGGCCTTGCTATGGCGGCAGCTCTACTCAGTCTCTTCGCCATTCCGTTTTTCCTAGTGGGGCTGAAGCGGTTTAAGCTCGAACTGCGCCATGCCTACAGTGTACTGAGTCTTGGTATCGGCATTTTTGGTCTAGCGCAGGTTCAGCTGCCATTTGTAAATTTTTACAGTAACAATTTTTGGATTGATTCCGGAGCAATCGCGGTACCGTATTTAGCGGGAGCGATCTGTATATTCTGGGGTATGCGCATGCTGGCACGGCTGCTGTCTATTAAGACATGGTGGGCGTCATGGCTACCGCCACTGCTAAGTGCTGCTGCGTTGGCGTTGGCGATAACATTTGTCCCGCATGTTGCAGTTGCAACTGACGAGCTGATATATGACTTTGCATTGTGGCTGACCGTATGGAACACTGTCTTCATTGGTTTTGCGGCTGTCTTAGCCTATAAAGTACGACAAAAGATCGGCCCTTCGTACACGCGGTCGATGAAAGTACTGTTCAGTTCGCTGTGTATCTTGGCGTTCGCTGGTGTTCACTACCTGGCCGTTCAGTTGCTATTCACGGTAGGGGATTGGTATGTTGACTATAGTATTGCTATCGTGCCTTTCGTTCTTGGAGCCCTGGCATTTGTTATAGCTGGCTACACCTTCGACTCAATCGATGTGCAAAGTGAAAATCGTGCCATGCCTGCGCCACCGCAGAATACGACCGCCCCAGCCGAGCCGTTGACCGCGTTGTCGCCGTCACAAGAGCTTGAAGTGGTTCTTTATGTCACCAACCTGGTATCGAACCCGACAGATATCGACACGGCGCTTGATGAGATTCGTCTGATTGCGGCGCGGACCCAGCCAGGGCAGGCACCGTCATTTGATGACCAGAAGCGAGTCGATGCGATCTACGCACGCTTAGAGGATTATCTACTACATCGTGATCCCCTGCGCGTGTTCACTCAAGATGAACTACATGGCCGCATTGCCAAGCGCTTTGGGCTCAGCAGTGGTGTCAAGACCAGTCTCTGGCAGCACCATCAGTAAAAGAGGCTAGAGCGATGCCGGGTGAACGACATGAGCTTGAATTTCTCGAGCCAGCGCTTGGGTGTCGACACCGCGAGCGGCAAGCCACGCGTTTGTTACAATAATTTCATTGATACACTCGTTGTGTTTTTGTGTAATGTTGCACAGGTTGACGCTCAGTATGTTAAGTTTTGCCTGCAACTCTCTCCTATAATCGATCAATGCTTCGATTTGTGAATCTAATCTTTCTTTGTCACTCGGACCCGGTGGATCAATTGTCTCAATAGACATAATAACCTCTGTTTATGTTGTTGAGGTCAGTATATACCTGCTACATAAGCTTTACAAGATCAATCTTGGCGCCCTTCTAGAGGTTCCTCAACCAAGAGGATATATCGCCAACATCTTCGTATTCGAATATTTTCGAAGTTACCCCATTATAGAAATCTTTGTAGTGTGTACCTTTCTTGGCGATAACAAAAATTTGCAGGTTGAGCGCAAAAGCCATGCCGACTTCTACCACGCGACCACCACTTGGGTTGTCACTCACGTCTACTAGTAGAGCATCGCACTCCTTGAGAGAGTTTTTTGCAGCCGTCCATACTTCTTGCTGTGTGCTAAAGAAATTTGGCTGATACTTCTCGACGTCGCGTATAAAGTGAAAATCTTCCATGCCCGCACTACGCACGGCCATACAAAGCTCCTCAATCTCCTTTTTATTTTCAGCAGATCCCTTGAACCGCGACGTGATGTAAACCTTCATTCTGATTATTATAGCAAATGGGTATTCCAGGACGGGGATATTTAGCTGTGAGTGTCTTGGCTGGGCTTGTGGATGTGTTTCAGGAAGAAGGAGAAGTTTTACTTGCTTGTGATACGTTTTTTGTACTCGTCAGCTAGCATGTAAGTTTTAGTATCTTTCACACGATCAACGAACAGTATGCCATTTAAATGGTCTGCTTCATGCTGTGCAACATGTGCAACGAATCCGCTAAGTACTTCGTCGTGTTCAATTGCTTTTTCATCAAGCCATCTTAGTCTGATACTTTTATATCGAGGTACCTTTGCGTACAACGTATTCTCTGCCTCACCTGAGCTTACGCAACCTTCCCACATCTGCGTACGTCGACCGTACGTTTCAACAACAACCGGATTTATGAGGACGGCATTAAAAACCTCTAGATTAGGGCGAGTTGGCGTGGGCTTTATACCTACAACGCTTAGCGCGATACGGACACCAACTTGAGGGGCAGCCAACCCAACACCATATTGTTTCTCTTTGAGCGTATGATACATATTCTCGATGAGATCTTGTGTCTCTTCAGCAAGTATTTCATCTGGTTCAAGCTTACGGACGACTTCACGTAGTATTGGATCTCCAAATCGGGTAGCTTCAAGTATCTCAGTCATGGTGCAATTATAGCAAACAAAAAAAATGACGATCTCTCGTCATTTTAAGTATAAGCATCTTGGCTGGGGTGGAGGGATTTGTTAATACATTACTTCTGGCTGGGATGGAGGGATTCGAACCCCCGAATGCTGGTACCAGAAACCAGTGCCTTACCACTTGGCGACATCCCATCGAGCCAGAAGTAATGTATCAAATTGTTAATGTGAGGGATTCGAGAGCGTCCGGCAGTCTTGGCCCCGAATGTCCCGATGAATCGGGATGCCTTACCTTCGCTGTCTAGCGAATGGCGTTCACCCCATCAGCGCAGTAGAAATTGTACTATACAATGGCGTTTACCTCAAGGGTGGAGGCATTCGTACCACCGGAAAGCTCATTTTTGCTAGCAGATCGGCAATTTTCCGTAGTATACTGCTTATGTACTATGTATGAAATTATCATCAAGCTAATTGCTGACGGGGCAGTCGTCATGGTGGCACTGATCGCCACCTGGGCACTGATTTTTCTTATTCCGAATAATCGCAAATTTGATGCCTATGCCCGCATCTTAATGGCAGGATTGACCGCCTTTTTGGTCGCAAAGCTCATCGCTAGCATTTACCAACCAGAGATAGAGCGTCCGTTCGAGCTTTTGGGTCGGGCAGCTGGTGCTGCCTATCTCAATAATCCAGGCTTTCCGTCGGACCACGCGCTGTTTGCGATGACGTTGACCCTGGCTGTCTGGTTCGAAACGAAACGAAAGAAACTCACAATCTTCCTACTGCTCCTCACCCTAGTGATGTGCGTCGGCCGGGTACTAGCACTAGTCCATACGCCGCTGGACGTTGTCGGCGGTGTTTTGATCGCTCTCACGGGGACGCTATGGTATGAGTGGCAACCACTCAAGGCTCTGAAAAAGAAACGCCATGCCACCCACTCGCATAAAACTCAAAAATGATATACAATATCCTTTAGTAAGGAGTATTTATGGTAAAAGTGATTAATGACAGCGAACCCGCCGTACGATTTGGCGCCTGGAAAGAAGAAGCTTCCGGACTTGTCAGTGGTGCATTAGTGGGCCTCGTCACCTGGCTTTTAACCTATGGACTCAGTGAATATGTGATAGGGCAGATTGCCTGCCGGGCCGGCAGCAGTCTGATTAGCTGTGAAAGCTCTGTCTCGGTGTCGGCAGGCATCGCGCTGATCTTTGCCAGCGTCGTTGGCCTGATCCTCCTGGTGCGACGTCGTGTCTTTCGGCCACTGCTAGTGGTGCTTGCGGCAGCGGTGACGCTGTGGGGTGTGAATGCGTCGTGGCTAGTCGAGAGAAACTTTGTCAATTTCCTTCTGACAGTACTGGTGGCTGCGCTTGTGTACGCAGTCTTTGCCTGGTTCGCCAAGATACGCCAATTCTGGCTGTCTCTTAGCGTACTGACTATCGTTATCGTTGTCTTCCGCCTGATGGCAATCCTCTAGTGGTATAATCAGTATCATGGACATAATGTTAGTACTGGTGCTGGTGGCTGTCGTGCTTGGATTTGGCATCGTGATTGCCATTTTGAACCAGCGAATGAAAGAGCTGCAGGGTAGTGGCAGTGTGGAAATGATCAAATCGGACGTGACGGAGCTGTCGCGTAATATTAATTTACTGCAGCAGTCTGTCGGAGACAAACTAGAGCGCAGCAGCAATGCGGTCCAAACCTCGATGCAGAAACAACTCAGTGAGAGCGCCAAGCTGGTCAGCGACGTCACGCAGCGCCTCGCCAAGCTAGATGAGACCAATCGTCGTGTGGTTGATGTGGCTGACGAGCTGAAGACGCTGCAAAATGTCTTGCAGAACCCAAAGCAGCGTGGTGTATTTGGTGAGTACTACCTAGAATCGGTTCTCGACAACATCTTGCCACCAAAAAATTTCAAAATGCAGTACAAATTTGCCGATGGCGAAATTGTTGATGCCGTCGTATTCCTGGAAAAAGGCCAAATCTTGCCAGTTGATAGCAAATTTAGCCTGGAAAATTACAACCGTATGGTGGGCGAAGGCAATAAGATCGAACGAGCGAAGTTACTAGCCAAAGTCAGAACTGATCTCAAGCTCCGTATCGACGAGACGAGTAAATATATTCGTCCGAGTGAAAACACGATGGACTTTGCTTTTATGTTCATTCCGAGCGAGTCACTATACTATGATCTTCTGATTGGTGATGTCGGCACCGGATCGAGTGCGCGCGATCTCATAGAATACGCCTTCCGCGATAAAAAAGTCATCATTGTTAGCCCGACTAGCTTTATGGCCTATCTTCAGACGGTCCTACAGGGGCTTCGTAGTCTACAGATCGAAGAGCAGGCCAAAGATATTCAGATCCGTGTGGGTAAGCTTGGTCAGCACATCGGCAAGTTCGAAGACTACATGCAAAAGCTTGGTAGTTCGCTCGGCACGACCGTCAACCACTATAACGCCGCGCATAAAGAACTCGGCAAAGTCGATAAAGACGTCGTCAAGATCGCCGCTACGACATCGAGTGTCGAACCGCTACTTATCGATAAGCCCAGACAAGATGAATAAAAGAATGTAATTAAATACCCCGCCAGTTCGGCGGGGTATTTAATTGTTGCAAAGTCTTTACTATGCTTTGTCTTCGACGAGGTCGTTGAGGACGAATCCTGCAGCGGCACCGACAACAGTAGCTAGTACGTAGACAGTGACAGGCCAAACAGAGTTGAAGTCGATACCCTGAAGGGCAACGGCAACAGCTGGGTTTAGGATAGTCATGCCACTCACAGCGGCTGCGGCTGAGCCAGCAACCAGGAGTCCGAGGAAGAGACCAAGTCCCATTGTGAATGCCTTTGATAGGCGGTCAGCTTGTTTGCGTGCGCTAGCAAATGCAAATCCGAAGATTGTAGCACCGAGTAGCTCAGCAAAGACGACAACCCATTCTTTACCAGATGGGATAGCGGTTGCTTTGAACAGTTCCTGAGCACCTTGTCCGAGCATAGATGCTTGGCTTGAAGCTTCTGGTACTTGACTGACAAATGCGTTTAGTACGACGAGTGCGAGCATCGCACCGAGTACTTGAGCGACGACGTAAACCAGAGCGCGGACGGCACTGATTTTACGAGTTGCCCAGGCAGCAACGGTCATTGCTGGGTTAACGTGTGCACCAGATGCAGCACTAACGGCTAGGACAACACCGACGAGCGCAAAGAGCACGAGTACAGGTTGACCTTGGCCAGCGATGACTGCTGTAGCGAGCATGAATGTACCAACGAACTCAGCGACTGCTGCGGTTACCTGTGGTGTCTTGACGGATGTCAGACCGGGTAGTCGATTAGTTGTTCGTGAGGCTGAGACTGCTTTAACAGTTGTTGTTTTGTTAGGTTTCGCTTTAGTAGCGACGGACTTCTTCGAAGAAGCAGTTTTCTTAGTTGCCATTTGGTTATTCCCTCCTTATATAGAAATATGGCTATAGTATAACACATACAATTTGAGAAAAACACAAGTGCTATACTAGGTACATGGCCTTATTTGTAAATCAAAATAGTAACCGCACAAAGTTACAGGAAAAACTCGCCGCAGAACTGCAAGAGAAAGCAAAGAAGCGCGCACAAATGGAAGACCTGGAGCGTCCCGACGGCGTGACAGACTCTGATTATTTGAAAGATACCAAGCAGACAACCAGCCTGGCGTGGCTATGGGGAATTATTGCTGTAGTCGTCGTAGGTCTTATTATCTACGTTGTGATTCAGACAAGCTAACGCTATACTTATACCAGATGAAAGATATTGAGGATATTAGAGACAGGCTCCTCCAGCGCCTTGAAACGCTCGAAGTCAAAAGCGATATCTTAAAAGCCCCCGAACTACGGGCCATGTTTAACGCCATTCGTGATCAGCCCGACGAGGATCGCGCGGCATTTGGGCAGGCAGTTAATCTAATTCACCAAGAGCTAAAAGCCAAGGTGGCTGCTAGCGAAGAAGCCGGCGTGGCCATGGAGCCGATAGATATTACGGCGCCGTGGGATGTAAATACGGGTCCGATCGCACTGCTGTCGAGCGAGCAGGGCACCATCCACCCACTGATGCGCGAGATTGAAACTCTCAGTAATATATTTGAGCGCATGGGATTTGCGGTCGGAGAGTCGCGCGAGATCGACGACCAATACCACATGTTTGAAACACTCAATTTCCCTAAAGGCCACCCGGCGCGTGACGACTACGACACATTCATGACAGAAGAAACCGACAAAGACGGCGAGCCGCTGATTGCTCCAGCTCATACCAGCACCATGCAAAACCGGATGCTAAAAAAGTACAAAGCCAATTTAGATACTAACGAGCCAATCGCTGTCGTCGTGCCTGATCGCGTCTTTCGCAACGAAGACCTAGATGCACGTCACGAGCACACCTTTTACCAAGTGGAGGGTGTGTATGTGGCGAAAAATGTTCACGCCGGCATGCTGATCGCCACGCTGCAAGAGTTCTTGCAGTCGTACTACGGCAAAGAGCTCGATGTCCGCGTCAATCCATTTTATTTCCCGTTCACCGAGCCAAGTTTCGAATTCGCGCTTAGCTGCCCATTTTGTGACAAAAAAGGCTGCAATGTTTGTAGCTATGAAGGCTGGATCGAATTACTCGGTTGCGGCATGATCCACCCGAACGTCCTGAAAGCCGCCGATATCGACCCGACCGTCTACACCGGATTTGCCTTTGGCTGCGGCATCGATCGACTCGTCATGATGAAATACGGCATCGAAGACGTGCGACATTTTGAAAGCGGAAAATTAGATTTTTTGAGGCAGTTTTAGTATGAATAACGAAGAAATTGAACAAATTATCCGCGAATATATTACTAAAATACCGCATATGTCCTTAGCTGCTTCAAGCAACAATAGGCCATGGGTCTGTGAGGTTCACTTTGCGTATGATGTGGATCTGAATCTTTATTTTGTATCGAAGGAAGCAACGCGTCACTGCCAAGAGATAGCTGAGAATCCGTACGTTGCAGGGAACATCGTCAAGCAACATTCGCTGAGTGAATCACCAAATGGCATATATTTTGAAGGTGTAGCTGAGGCAATTGAAGCTACTAAATTAGATGTTGAACGTTATTGCACCGCTTTGAATCGAGAAACTGCCGAGCTGGCAAGTCGGCTGCAAAAACCCGAAGGCTATCGTATGTATAAGATTCGTGTTAACAAATGGGCAGTTTTTGGCAACTTCGACAGCAAGGGCAATGCTAAATATGAGCTCGAATGGGGACGAATGTGAAAGTCAGTTTAAACACTATCAAACAGTATACCGACGTTGATCTTTCGGTTGATGAATTAGTCGCGAAGATTAACGCGCAGCTTGGTGGCGTTGAGAACGTCATTGACCTCGAGGAGCGATATAAAGACGCCGTGATTGTGAAAGTCGTGAGCTGTGATGATCACGCCGATGCCGATCGTTTGCATGTCTGCAAAATCGACGATGGTGGTGTGGTGAAAGACGTCGAGCGAGACGAGAACGGCCTAGTGCAAGTTGTCTGCGGCGCTCCGAACGTAAAAGCAGGCATGTTCGTCGTATGGCTACCGCCAAAAAGCACAGTACCATCGAGCTTTGACGACAAAGAATTATTCGTACTAGAAGCACGCGCACTTCGTGGCGTTGTGAGCAATGGCATGCTTGCTAGTGCTAAAGAACTCGCCATCGGCGACAGCCACGAGGGAATTTTAGAAATCGATCCAAGTGAATGGAAGCCAAACAAAGTTGAAATAAAACCAGGCACGAGCTTCGGGGCGGCCTACGGTCTCGACGATACTGTTATCGATATCGAAAACAAAATGTTCACCCATCGTCCGGATTGTTTTGGCCAGCTGGGCGTGGCGCGCGAAATAGCCGGCATTCAACACCAACCATTTGTGAGCCCCGACTGGTATCAGAGCCTACCTCAATTTGCTACAGGCACCGGATTGAAGCTCGAGGTTCGCAACGATTCACCAGCGAATGTATCACGCTTTATGGCAGTGGCGATCAAAAACGTCAGCGTGAAGCCAAGTCCGCTATGGCTGCAGTGTGAGCTAGTCCGTCTGGGTAGTAAGTCGATCAGTAATATAGTCGACATCACCAATTATGTGATGCTGCTAACTGGTCAGCCGCTTCATGCCTACGACTACGACAAAGTCGCCACAGGCACTCTGGGTGCGCGTGAAGCCAAAAAAGGCGAGACTATCGCACTCTTGAACGGTAAGACAATTGAACTCGATGCATCTGACATCGTCATTACCGATGGCAGCAAACCAATTGGACTGGCTGGTGTGATGGGCGGCGGGGAGACAGAAGTCTCCGGTGAGACTAAAAACATCATTTTGGAATGCGCAACATTCGATATGTACACGGTCCGTCGCACCAGTATGCGCCACGGGCTCTTCACCGATGCGGTCACTCGTTACAACAAAGGCCAATCGCCACTGCAAAATCCCTACGCACTCCACCTCGCTATCCAGTCTGTCTTTGATACAGCCGGGGGAGAGCAGGGCAGTGAAGTGATTGACAGCAAAGAACTGAGCCAATTCGAAAAGGCACATACTCAGCCAATTACACTCGACGACTCGTTCATCAATAGTCGACTAGGCCTTGGTCTTAGTCGTGACGAGATTAGTCGGCTGCTGGATAATGTCGAATGTAGTGTTTCGACCGAAAAAGATATCGTGGTGACTCCCCCATTTTGGCGGACTGACTTGCAGCTACCTGAAGATATCGTCGAAGAAGTCGGCCGACTCTACGGCTTTGACAAACTGCCGCGTGAACTGCCGGGCCGCAGCACAAAGCCAGCCGCAAAGAACGCCGGGCGCGAGCAAGCGCAGCGTATCCGCGAAGCACTGTCGCGTGCCGGCGCAGACGAAGTACTGACCTATAGTTTTGTGCATAAAAATGTCATGGAACGAGCTGGCCAAGATCCAGCGCATGCCTACAAGCTGGGCAACGCCCTGAGTCCCGATCTGCAATATTACCGACTGAGTCTGACGCCAAGCCTGCTCGACAAAGTACATATGAATATCAAGGCTGGCTACGATCAGTTTGCGCTGTTTGAAATGAACAAAGTTCACTTCAAGGGCGAGATGGACGTGGATGAGCCGGATGTTCCGAATGAGGATAGAATGCTCGCTCTGACGATTACATTTGGTGACAAGCAAAAACCAGCCGGCTCACCATATTACTACGCGCGGCGCTACCTGGACCAAATTACAAGTCTCGAGGGGCTCTCTGTGATGCCACTGGCTGACTTTGATCTTGCTACCGATGAATGGGGCAAGCAGCTGACGGCGGCTTATGAGCCAAACCGTTCGGCAGTCGTCGTGAAAGATGACCAAATCTGGGGCGTCGTGGGTGAATATAAGACGAGTGTGAAACGAGCCTTTAAGCTGCCTGATTTTGCTGCGGGCTTTGAAATACACCAAGCTGCTGTCGTTCAGCCCGGGCTGGGCTACACGGCCCTCAGTAAGTACCCGAGTACCGATCGCGATATTTGTTTCCAGGTGCCGCGTGAAGTTTCGTACGGCCATATTGTCGCCACCATGAAAACAGTCCAACGAGATGAAGTGAAGATCGGTTTGGCACCACTTGATATTTACCAGCCAGAAGCTGGGACTACCAAGAATATTACGGTTCGTGTGACATTGACGCCGCAGCTAAAGACGCTGTCGAGCGAAGAGGCGCAGCACATCCTCGACGACGTAGCGAGTAGGGTCGTCAGCGAGCTTAAAGCAACCGTCATATAAAATGAGCGCCCTAGGGCGCTCATTTTCTCCGTTACATATGTTTATGATTTGTCGTCGTGGTGTTCTTCGACATGCATGTCTATGCTCACACCAGCAGCCTCGGCTGTGACGTGGATAGCAGTTTTGTACGCTTTCATTGAATCACGATAAGTGTGAAAAGCGTCGAAAACTTTCTGCGCTTGATCTTTTAGAGCTTGCTTCTGTTCATCGGTTGCGCTCTTAGGGTCAATACTTGAGCGAAGCGTTGTGTAAGCTTCTATCTCAGTCTTGACAGTAGTAGCGTTGGTGTCGATGGTAGCTACTAATGCTGCCTGGTTCTCGACAGTCAGGTTGTTATCGGCAATAAACGCATTCAGTTTGGCCATTTTGGCGTCATGTCGTGCTTGGAACTGATCCACCGAGAAAATGTTCCACCAATGGTCACCTTTGTTCATACCGCCGTGACCAACGTGAAGACTGGCGTCTCGATCTCCATGACGAGCGCTTATGCGTCCATCGCCACGATCGCCACCTCCATGGGCGAGAGCGATTGTCGGGGTAAGCCCGACCACGGCGACGAGTGCGCCTGCAAACATAACTGTATGCTTAGTGTTGATATGCGCGGTTGGAATTTTCATTAAAATTTCCTCCTTCTGCATTACTTGCTATGCATAACTAATTATACCATTTTTTGACATTCGGCTGCATTTCCACCTCTGTTAAAATGGCTGTTGACAAGAATTAAAATCAGGTTATATATATGTAAAAATCAGACGTGTCTCAGCCGAGAATCAGGCCATCGATTGCTTGGTGAAATGACCATCACCATAGTATGATAAAAGCAAGAGCAGTATGAAAAAACCAACCAAGCCATTCTTGACACCCCTTCGCATCACCTCGCTCGTTTTCTTCGTGCTGGTTGTAGTTGCCCTCGGAACTTTTCTGCTACTGAATGGTAAAAACATTGCCGTCTTGAATCCGCAGGGAATTATCGCCGACAAAGAAAAAGGTCTTTTCATTTTTACGCTCTCGCTTGGAATGCTGGTTGTTATACCGGTCTTTGTTATGCTGTTTGCCTTTGCTTGGAAGTACCGCGAAGGAAATACAAAAACAAAGAGACGATACACACCCGAAGCTGACGGTAGCCGGCTGATCGAAGGCCTGTGGTGGGGGATCCCGATCACTATCATTACGATACTCGGTGTCGTCACCTGGATTTCAACGCACGATCTCGACCCGTATAGGGCGCTGGATTCGGACAAAAAACCGATCACGGTGCAAGTGGTTGCGCTGCAGTGGAAATGGCTCTTTTTGTACCCTGACTATGGTATTGCGACGGTTAACGAGGTGCGCTTTCCGGAAGATACTCCAGTCAACTTTGAAATCACGGCCGATGCACCAATGAGTGCCTTTTGGATCCCTAATCTTGGTACGCAGACCTATGCTATGAACGGCATGAATAGCCAGCTCAAACTCGAAGCACACACTACTGGCGAATACCGTGGCTCGAACACCAATATTAACGGTGAGGGCTACGCAGACATGGAGTTCAAAGCCATCGCCACGACCAAGCAGGAATTCGGCCTGTGGACGAAAGCCATTCAGCAATCCGATGAGCACCTCGCCTGGACGGCCTACGAGGAATTAGCTCAGCCGAGCCGCCACCAGCCAGTGAGTTACTACATGCTTCATGATCGCTCGCTCTATGATAAGATACGGGGTAAGTATATGGACTCAAACACGTCGACGAGCCAAGGGGCGAATATAGACCACGAGGGGATGAACTAATATGTGGGGACGACTTAGCCTGGACGCCTTGCCACACGACATGATCACCATCGGTGGGGTAGTCGGCGGTGGACTAGCGCTGCTAGCTGCAGTTGCTGCACTCACCTATTTTAAAAAGTGGCGCTGGCTATGGACGAATTGGTTGACGTCGCTCGATCCAAAGAAAATTGGTGTCATGTACCTCGTAGTGGCGACGATTATGCTGCTGCGCGGGTTGGCCGATGCCAGTATGCTGCGTGCTCAACAGGCGATCTTTGCCACCAGCGACGCTGGACCGATCTCATCTGACATGTTCCAGCAGGTTTTCTCGGCACACGGTACAATTATGATCTTTTTTGTAGCTATGGGAGCTTTGTTCGGCCTCTTGAACCTGATCGTCCCGTTGCAGATTGGGTCCCGTGATGTGGCGTTTCCTATGCTAAACTCGATTAGCTTTTGGCTGTTTGTTGCTGGCATGGTGCTAATGAACGTTTCACTGGCGGTGGGAGAATTCTCAACAGCTGGTTGGCTGGCGTACCCGCCGCTGTCTGGGTTGGAGTACAGTCCTGGCACAGGTGTGGATTACTGGATATGGAGCCTGCAGATTGCTGGTATTGGCAGCCTGCTCTCGGGTATTAACTTCTTGATTACGATATTTACACTGCGCCGACCGGGTATGACCCTCAAAAAAATGCCGATCTTTATCTGGGCGGTGATCGGCTGCTTGCTTCTTGTTGCCTTTGCATTCCCGATTCTGACCGCTACGCTAAGCCTTTTGTCGCTTGATCGGACGATCGGAACACACTTCTTTACTTCGACGATGGGGGGCAACCCCATGATGTATGTCAATCTCATTTGGGCGTGGGGACACCCAGAGGTTTACATCTTGGTACTTCCGGCCTTTGGTATCTTTTCAGAAATCGTGCCGGTGTTTAGCAAGAAGCGGCTCTTTGGCTACACATCGATGGTGGTAGCGTTGATGGCGATCACAATCTTGTCGTTTACTGTCTGGCTACACCACTTCTTCACGATGGGGGCTGGTGCCAATGTCAACGCCTTCTTCGGCATTATGACAATGGTGATTGCCATACCGACCGGCGTCAAGGTGTTTAACTGGATATTTACGATGTTCCGCGGCCGTGTCACTTTCGCGACCCCAATGCTGTGGTTCATGGGCTTTGTCGTGACCTTTACGATCGGCGGTTTGACTGGCGTGCTACTGGCAGTGCCAGGCATTGATTTTCAGGTGCATAACAGTCTGTTCTTGGTAGCTCACTTCCACAATATGATCATTGGCGGCGTCTTGTTCGGTTTCTTTGCGGGCGTGACCTACTGGTGGCCAAAGTTTACTGGGTTTCGACTACATGAGGGTCTCGGTAAAATTGCCTTCTGGTGCTGGTTGATTGGGTTCATGTTGGCATTCTTGCCGCTGTACGCACTGGGACTAATGGGCGCTGCTCGTCGAATTGATGGCTACGATGCTTCGCTCGGCTGGCAGGAGCTATTCGTTGTCGCGGGTATTGGTATGCTGGTGATCCTGGTCGGCGTCCTCTTCCAAGTGCTCCAAGTAGCATATAGTGTTTGGAAACGGCGCGAGCTGCGCGTCGGCAGTGATCCATGGGGTGGCCGAACGCTCGAATGGTCAACATCGACGCCGATTGCAGAATATAACTTCGCTCAACTCACACCAGTCACGCACCGCGATGAATTCTGGGAGCAGAAACGGCCCGGCCATAACAAACAGGCAGCACCGGCACTCACATCAATTCAGGTCCCAAAAAATACCAGTCTCGGCATCGTTATTGGCATGCTTGCGGGCGTCATTGGTTTTGCGATTATTTGGCATATCTGGTGGTTGGCATTTGTTTGTCTGGTTGCAACCATCGTTACGGTGATTGTGGCGACATTGCGCGAAGACACTGAACGCATTATTACGGTCGATGAAATTGTCGAGACCGAAAAACGGCTGAGAGGAGCTACCTCATGAGTACACTGGCACTAAGAGATCTAAAACTGCTCAACTTCAAGACGAATAGCGGTTTTTGGCTCTACCTCATGACGGATTGTATCTTGTTTGCCAGCTTGTTTGCGACCTACATAGTGCTGCACGGTGGCACAGCGGGTGGACCGACGAGCCGCGACATTTTCGAGCTACCGATGGCGCTGACGGAAACGATTATTCTACTGACGAGTAGCTTTACCTGCGGGCTAGCTCTGCTAGCGCTGAGGCAAGAGAATCTGAAACAGCTCGTTGTCTGGCTAGGCGTCACCTATGTACTGGGGATTGCGTTCTTAACGATTGAGCTGACCGAGTTTAGTAGCCTTATCCAGGCGGGTCACGGCTGGCAGCAGAGTGCATTTTTGTCAGCTTTCTTTACGCTAGTTGGTACTCACGGACTCCATATTTTTATTGGTCTGCTGTGGCTATTTACGATGGTCATTGTGCTATTCAAGCGAGGCTTCACACCGAAACTGAAACGCCAGCTGGGGCTGTTTGCGCTGTTTTGGCACTTCCTTGACCTGGTGTGGATATTTATCTTTACAGTCGTCTACCTTATGGGGGTGATGCCATCATGACAAAACGAAGCGACGAGTATTCGCGAACCCTGACGAAGTATGTCATCGGCTTCTTAGCATCGCTTGCGCTGACGATGTTTGCCTACGCGCTGGTGTCGGGGCGTATCCTCACTGGCGACAGTTTACTACTCGTGATTGGTGGGTTGGCCTTGGTGCAAATGATCGTGCAGCTCTTCTTTTTCCTTCACATGGCGGATGAGTCGCGTCCACGATTTCGTTTGGTCAGTTTCGGGTTTATGCTATCGATCTTGGTGATCGTGGTGGCGGGGTCACTGTGGATTATGTACCACCTGAACTACAACATGATGGGCATGAGCGCGGCTGAAAAAGACACCTACATGACCAGTCAAAAAGACAAGGGATTTTAGGCGTGTGGCTGAAAAACTAAGCGCTTACTACCAGCTGGCAAAACCAGGCGTACTGTATGGCAATGTCCTAACGGCTGCGGCTGGGTTCTTCTTGGCGGCTCGCGGAAATATCGACGTCTGGCTACTTGGCGCCATGCTGCTGGGTATGACGCTGGTGATCGCTGCCGCTTGTGTGCTCAATAATTATCTCGATCAAGACATCGACCGCATTATGGCACGAACCAAAAAACGGCCAAGTGTCACGGGTGCCGTAAAGGGCAGTCATATTGTTATATACGGCATTGTCCTACTTGTTTTGGGTATGGCGGTGCTCGTAGCATGGACAAATTGGCTCGTGGTGGCTATTGCTGCGGTCGGCTACGCCACCTACGTGTGGCTGTACGGTGCCCTGTCAAAACGTCGTTCGATCCACGGCACGCTGGTAGGAAGTATTTCGGGAGCGATGCCGATCGCAGCGGGCTACGCGGCGGTTAGCAATCAAATTGATGTTGGACTAGTCCTGGCGTTCTTGATCATGTTCTTTTGGCAGTTCCCCGAGTTCTACTCGATCGCTATTTACCGCCGAAAAGAATATGCTGCTGCTAAGATTCCAGTCATGTCGGTCGTCAAGGGCGTGCGCTCAACGACTATTCAGATCTTTATCTACACCATCGCTTACGTCGTCAGTACTCTGGCTCTCGCATTGACAGGCTACACGGGCTTTATTTACTTCGTGATCATGGCACTCATGGGTGGCTACTGGACATGGCTCGCGGCTATCGGACTAAGCGCCAAAGACCCAGAAGCCTGGGCACGGCGGATGTTCCGTTTTTCGATGGTCACTATACTGGTACTCTGTCTTATGCTCTCGATCGGCCCCGTCTTACCCTAGGATGGTATACTAAACATAAGTACATTACGTGGTAATAATCAAAGGGTAAAAGACAGTATATGAAAGTAACGATCGTGGGTGGAGGGTTCGGCGGTGTCAAAGCGGCCCTAGAGCTTGCCAAGAACAAGAAGAACCACGTGACGCTGATTAGCGACAAGCCCGACTTCCAGTTCTATCCAGCCTTATACGGCACGGCTACTGGCCGAAGTCACCTACAGTCATGGGTACCACTCGGCACGATTTTTGCTGACCGTCCGAACGTCGACGTGATTATCGATGCGGTTATCAAGATTGATCCTGCCACTAAGACGCTGACAGCGATTTCGAAACAGACGTACAGCTACAACTTGCTCATTTTGGCACTCGGCACTGTCACGACATACTTTGGAATCAAAGGCCTCGATACCTATGCTTACGGCATCAAGTCCGCCGATGAAATTCATGATTTGAAACAGCATTTATATCACGCAATGTTCGAAGAGCGCAGCATGGAGAAAGAGTATGTCATCATTGGGGCCGGCCCAACCGGTGTCGAACTGGCCGCCGCCATGAAAGCCTATATCGAGCGGCTGCGCGTTGACTATCGACTGCCAAAAAAGAAAGTCCACATCAACCTCATCGAAGCAGCGCCGCGCGTCTTGCCGCGTATGACTGAGGCTACCAGTCGCAAAGTCGAGAAGCGACTGCGCAAACTCGGCGTCCACGTGATGACCAATCAAAAAGTCGAAAAACAGACAGCCAACAGTCTGATTGTTAACGGCAAGCCGATCAATAGCCACACGGTCATCTGGACATCGGGCGTGGCTAACTCGCCGTTTTACCAGGCGAATGCCGAACATTTTGTATTTGCCAAAAATGGCAAGATCGTTGTCGATGAACATATGCGGGCCATCAAGGACGTCCATGTGATTGGCGATAACGCCTTCACGCCATATAGCGGACTAGCCCAGACCGCACTGCACGATGCAATTTTTGTCGCCCGCAATTTGGAGCGAAAACAGGCGGGCAAAAAGCGAAAACTATACAAGGCCAAGTTGCCGCCTGTGGTAGTGCCGGTGGGTGAGAACTGGGCAGTTTTTGAGTGGCATTGGCTGAGGCTGAGCGGCTGGCTGGCGGCACTGCTGAGAGCGTGCGCCGATATGATCGGCTATTCGGATGTCCTACCGCTTGGTCAAGCACTTGGTGTTTGGCGGGCGCGAAAAGTCAAAGAAGACGATTACTTTCCACCGACTCTCAGCCAGAAAAAATAGCGCATCTGGTATACTGGAAGTAGTACTTACAGACAGTAATTCCGGAAGAGAATAGGGAGATATATGGCGACCAAGAAAAGTCAGAGAATATTTATATGGGTAATTGCAATCGTGATGACGGTTGGAACAATAGCAGGATTTATTGCAATGATGATTGCCCCGACCAATCAGAAGATTGACCAAGAGCGGCTATCGAAACTGACGTCGCAGTATCAAGAGGACTATACGGCCTACCAAGCGAAAGTTGACGCCCAAGCGACAGAACTTTCTGCCAAATATTATGATACGTTCAAGCAATACAGCAGCCGTCCAGCGGCGTTTGATGCCAGTAGTGTTAAAGAACTGAAAACTGAGGACCTAGCTGTCGGTGATGGCGAGGCTATTACAGATTCGTCAAACTATTCGGCGTATTACATCGGCTGGAATCCGACTGGTAAAGTTTTTGACCAGTCGATCGACGGGACGAAACTTAAGGCGCCAATTGCTGGTGGCAATTTGATCGAAGGTTGGAACACCGGCGTGGTTGGTATGAAAGTCGGTGGCGTGCGTGAACTGACGATCCCATCAGACCTTGCATACGGTGAAACTGGCAGCGGTGAAGACATTCCTGCTAACACACCACTGAAATTTATCGTCTTCATCATCCCGGCAGCGGAGGCTATCCAAGAGCCCGTCATGCCAGCCGAACTACAAAAATACTATGGTGGATAATTACTATATATAGTATAGTAAAAGGATGAATATGGAAGAACAAATACACGACGTTATCATGGTAGGGGCAGGACCAAGCTCGCTGGCGGCTGCTATCTATACTACCCGCGAAGATATTGAAACAATCCTATATGAGAAGGCCGTGGTTGGTGGCATGGCCGCCATTACCGACAAAGTCGACAACTATCCGGGCTTTCCGGAAGGAGTCGAGGGTATGAAGTTGGCTGATCTATTGCAGGCCCAGGCGGTGCGATTTGGTGCCAAGATCGATTTTGGCGATGTTTCGGAAGTCCGCGACGAGGGCGCGACCAAAGTTGTGGTAGTAGACGGCAAAGATGTGAAGGCGAAGGCTGTGCTCATCGCGACTGGCAGCGACTACAACAAAATCGGTGTACCGGGCGAGGCCGAATTCTATGGCCGCGGTGTGCACTACTGCGCCACCTGCGACGGAGCCTTTTACCGCGACAAACGCTTGGTGGTCATCGGCGGTGGTAACTCGGCCGTCCAAGAAGCTATCTTTTTGACACGCTTTACGTCGCACATTGATCTTTTGGTGCGAAGCACCATTAAAGCCAGTGAAATTCTGCAGCACGAACTTCAAAAGTTTGTCGATCAAGGCAAGATTACTATTCACTACGGCGTTAATACACAAGAAATTGTAGCAATCGATGGCAAAGTGACGTCGGTACGAGCCGAAAAAGACGGCCAGGAAGTTAGTTATGAAACAGACGGCGTCTTCGTCTTCGTTGGGCTGAGCCCAAATACGGAATTCTTGAAGGGTAGCGCGATTGAACTCGATGAACACGGCCTTATCAAAACCGATGCTCGTCACGAGACCTCAGTCAAGGGTGTCTTTGCTAGCGGCGACGTGCGCAGTGGTGCGACCCTGCAAATTGCCAGCGCGGTGGGTGAAGGAGCGGCAGCTGCACTGTCGATTCGCGAATACCTTGATGGCATGAACCATCACATTTGAATATAAACTTGAATAAAGACTCGTCGTCTCGACGCCTTGTCTAAGCCAGGCTAAAGCGACTGCAGCCCTAGAAATTACATCGCTAATTCGTGAATTTCTAGGCGCGTAAGGGCCTGGCGTGATAAGGCGTCGAGACCGACGAGCAACTACGCGACGTGGTCAGTAAAGAAAGTTTCCAGCTGTGCAATCATAGCTGGATTTTCTGTTTCCAGGGCGATTTCGCGGGTACCGAGAATGACCCCGCCATGCACAAAGTTGTGCGAACCAGTCAGGGCGATTTTCTTGCCGCCGGGCATAGTAAAGATCATGTATTTAGCGTGCAGGTACATCGGCCGCGTGTAGAGTGTCTGGTTGCGCGTGATGAGCCGGGTGACATAAATAACCAATTTAGACAGCGACGAAGCATCGCGAGAATTATTGAAGTAGAGTTTGGAATTGGTTTTTTTCAGCAAGCGATTGAGTCGGCTGGTCGGACCGTACTGAGAAACATACAGTACCGATTCGGCCTGCTCGGTGAGGGCGCAGGCGCGCCGGTAGATAACTGAGTCCAGAGGCAATCCACCGTCGATATGAACAGTGCCGTACGTCGAGGGAAAACTACGGCTGCGGTACGAGAAGCGGCCGCTATCGGCGCGGATTAAGCGGTCAAGCTCATCATCAAGCGTGGTGGCTAGTTTAGGGTCGGTCAGCTTAAACATATAGTCGTTGCTTTTGATCCCCTCGCTATAGAGATTGACGCCGCCAAACGAGTAGACTTCGTCGTCGACGACACACCACTTGATGTGCGTCCGGCCGGTAAATGGCGTATTGGCAAATCGTCCCAGCCAATTGAAGTGGACGTTACTTTCTTCGAATCGTTTGGCCATTTTGGTGGTGGCACGGGCTTTTTTAGTAAAGTAGCCGGTCGGGATGAAGTGACCAGACAGCTCCCCGTACGTAAAAACATCGGCGGCTACTTCGACGTGGACACCGCGCAGCGAGGCTTCATTGAGGGCGGCAATCAGTTCGTCGGTGTCGTCGTCGTCCGTCACTAACATGCACACAAATGACACCCGATGTTTGGCTTTTCGGATGGCTCTAGTGGCATCGTGGACGTACTCGGCGGGTAATAAAAGAAGGGGTGAGGTGGCCATACTGTATTTAAGTATATCCTTAAATGCCAAAAAACTGATAAAATGGACGATAGTAAACAACAAAAGGAGACATTAATGGCAGACTTTAACCAAATCCTGACACCCGGCGCTGTTGATGACGGCATTATCAACGTTGTCGTAGAGATTCCAGCTGGCAGCACTCACAAAATCGAATGGAACCGCGAACTAGCAGTGATGCAGCTTGACCGCGTTGAACCGAGTATTTTTGCAAAACCAACCAACTATGGTTTTATCCCTCAAACGCTTGACGAAGATGGCGATGAGCTGGACGTGTTGATCGTGACTGACGAACCACTGCCAACTGGTATTTTCTTGGAAGGCAAAGTTTTGGGTGTCATGAAATTCGAAGATGATGGTGAAGTTGATGACAAGATTGTCGTCCGCGTGGCCGACGATCGTCAGTCAGGCGACTGGTGTAACTCACTCGATGACCTCGGCGAAGGCTGGAAAAATCGCGTAGCGCATCACTTCAACCACTACAAAGATCTCAAGAAACCTGGTAGCACGACTGTCAAAGGATGGGGCGACGTTGAAGAAGCCAAAAAAGTCATCCATGAATCTATCGAGCGCTGGGACCAACGCTAGTAGCTCATGAAGCATATCCGCGCGGCTAAAATAGTCCTCCTCGATGCCGAGGGGAAAGCGCTGATACTTCGTCGCAGTCATACCCATCCGACCGATGGGCTGATGCCTGATATTCCAGGTGGGATGATTGAAGAGGGCGAGACGAGCGAAGCTGGACTCATTCGCGAGATTAAGGAAGAAACCGGACTGACTATTGCCGATCGTGACGTGACGCTGCTACATAATGTGGCGTTTCACGGTATCCCCGGCGTGACGATGGACTGTCAGCTGTACGCTGCTCGACTGACTGATACTGCGCCCCCAGTCACTATTAGCTGGGAACACGATGAACACAGCTGGGTAGACCTGGGCGATCTTATGGGTCTTGAGACGCCATATCAACAGGGTGTCGATTATGCCACGGCACACGGGCTGTGGGACAAGATCTAATCTTTCTTTTTGCGTAAAGCTTTTTCGCGAATAATGGCTGCGGCGTTGGTCATGGTTTCGATGACACCGAGTTGTTTTAGCTGCATGCGAATCTTAGAACGAGCATGGGTGGTCGTGACGAGATTGAGCCATGCCTGCTTTGGTTGCGCCAGCTTACGAGTGACAACTTCGACGATATCGCCATTATGTAGTGGCTTATCAAAGGGATGAATGTTGCCGTTTACCTTGAAGCTGTAGGCGTGCTTACCGATATCGGTGTGCACCATGTAGGCAAAATCAAGCGGTAGGGCGCCGACCGGAAGGTTATAAATGTCGCCATTTGGCGAGTAGACGAAGATCCGATCGCCAAAGATATCGACGTTGAGCTGGTCTTGAGATATCTCTTCGTCATTACTCAGGCGCTGGGCGATTTCCTGAAGCTCGGTAATCCATTGCAGTTGCGCTGGCAACGCCGCACTGCTGTGACGCTTGGCGTAGAGTTTCGAGTCTTTTTGGTCGTGATAGTGAAAACTGGCGGCCAGTCCGCGCTCGGCGTAATCGTGCATATCTTGACTACGGATTTGAAATTCGACGATCTGCTCGTTGCGAGTTATGACTGTGGTGTGCAGACTCTGGTAGCCGTTCGGCTTTGGTACGGCGATGTAATCTTTGATGCGAGCGATCATCGGCTGGTACATAGTGTGCAGAATACCGAGAACTTTGTAGCAGTCGTCTTTGTCTTTAACGATGATGCGAAGCGCCATTAGGTCGTAAATATCATCAATATTACCATCGACTTTGCCGAGCTTTCGGTACAGGCTGTAGATGCTTTTAACGCGGCCGTTAATCTCAAACTCAATGCCTTGCTTTTTGAGCTCTGTCTCGACTTCTTGACGAACGGCGCCGAGCTTTCTGGTGCTACGACCAAGCCGTTTCTTCATGAGGTTCTGGGTGTGTTTGAACTTGCCCGGGTCGAGGTATTGGAAACCAAGTTCCTCGATCTGCAGCCGCACTTGACCCATACCAAGCTTGTCGGCCATCGGCGCAAAGACCTCGAGGCTTTCAAGCGCGATTTTCTTTTGCTTGTCTTTGGGCATGTGTTCGAGTGTGCGCAGGTTGTGGAGACGATCGGCAAGTTTGATAATGATCACACGCACATCCTGGCCGATAGCAATGAGGAGTTTCGACAAATTATCTTTGGTTTGCGGCAGATAGCTAGAGAGGTCGCGCATACCGGCTCGAGCTTGGGAGACTTTCGTGACGCCATCAACCAAAAAGGCCACATCACGACCGAACAGATTCTCAATATCGCTGAGGCCAATTTCGGTATCTTCTACGGTGTCGTGCAGTACACCGGCTAGAATGGTGTCGATATCCATGCTCCATTCCACCAGTGTGGCGGCAACGGCAATCGGGTGGCTGATGTAGGGATCACCACTTTTTCGTTTCTGACCAGCGTGCGCCTTGGTGGCATAGTCAATGGCGTGTTCTAGTTCGAGCAGCTCGTTCTCGTCGTATAGTGGCTTGGCTAGTTTGAGCAACTCACTTTTTTTCATGGTAGGTCTTATTATAACACTGGCGAGTCGAGAGAAAGAAAGCTTGCTTTCATTTCCGAGGCGACCCAGTGTTTCAGCGAAGCTATAACACTAGGGGGTGGGCGAGAAACATAGGGCAAAACTTTCCAGCGTGGTACAGTAATACTATCGTGAGAATCTGTCACCCACGATCTCCCGGCTGGCGTTCGGCATTGAGCCTGCGTCAGTCGGGGCTTACATTGCACCGGGCTAATAAACGAGATACAATGAAAGCAAACGATATGCTAATGCTAAAAGGAGTGGGTAGACAGACATGGCAAAAGTAAAAGTTGCGATTAATGGCTTTGGTCGTATCGGCCGTAATGCTTTTAAAATTGCGTTCGAACGCAGTGATATCGAAATTGTCGCCGTCAATGATTTGACCGACACAAAGACGCTGGCGTACTTACTCAAATACGACAGTAATTACGGAACCTATCAACACAGCGTTACTAGTGACGACACGCATATTATCGTCAAAGACCAGCCGATCACCGTGATGGCTGAAAAGGACCCGGCGGCGTTGCCGTGGAAAGATCTTGGCGTTGACTTGGTGATCGAATCGACCGGCTTTTTCACCGACAAAGAAGGTGCTAGCAAGCACATCCAGGCTGGCGCGAAACGCGTTGTCATTAGCGGTCCGACCAAGAGTGACGGCGTCGATACAATCGTACTGGGTGCCAATGAAGACAAAATCGCGGGTGCCACCGAAGTTATCAGCAATGCCAGCTGTACGACCAATTCTCTGGGAATGGTCATGGCTATTCTGGATGCGGAATTCGGGGTTGAGAAGTCTCTACTGACGACCGTTCACAGCTACACTGCCAGCCAAGCCCTGCAGGACGCACCGAAAAAAGACCTGCGCGAAGGTCGTAATGCAGCCGAGAATATCGTGCCAACCTCGACAGGTGCAGCGATTGCTGTCACTAAAGCACTACCTGGGCTAGTTGGTAAGTTCGACGGCATTAGTATGCGCGTGCCGACACCCGTAGTTTCGATTAGTGATGTGACGGCGCTTCTGTCTAGGGACGTGTCGGTAGATATTGTGAACGCTGCCTTCAAAAAGGCCGCAGCCGATCCGTTCTACCAAGGTATTCTGGCGGTCAGCGATGAACCGCTCGTCAGCCGCGACTACATCGGTAATAGCCACTCCGGCACCGTTGATCTACCGCTGACCCGTGTCGTCGGCGGCAACCTGATCAAGGTCTGCGTGTGGTATGACAATGAATGGGGCTATAGTAACCGGCTTGTCGAACTAGTAGCTGATGTTGGTAAAAGTTTGAATAAATAAAGAATACTAGGGTATTAAAAATGCTACCACGTGTGGTAGCATTTGCTCCGTTGCATTGAAAAACAACTAGGTGACGGCCGCTTCCCGGAGGCGAGCGCAGCTCGCCTCCGGGGTCACTGGCTACTTGGCGGCAAGCATCTTGTCGACGAGAGGAGACTGGGGCCAGAAGGTTGAGCGATCGTCGCTCACCCCGATCCATCCCCACCTCCAGAGGAAAATCATGCCCAGTGAGGTGAAGACTCGAGTCAAGGAGTGAGAACTTCCTGTTACTTTACTCTCCTCTTCCTTGGTCCGTTCCTGAACCCAGTCGAGAAACTCGACGACGTCCAGCGCTGCCCATGTGCCGTGTTCCTGTTGGAATGCAGCAACTTGGTTTGCTGCTACTTCGCACTCGCGCTTGCCGAGTTTGGCGACATCCCCGTCCCTATCGACGGTAATACCGCTTGGTTCGCCGGGCAGGCTCACGCCATCCGGCAGTGGGCGTGCCACGCTGGATATATCCATACGCCATCTCCCTAGTTGTGGTGGTGCGTCATTGCTTCATGTAGGTGACGCAAAAACTACATATATTTATACAACATATGTATTCAAAAATCAATCATTGCATGATGTCGATGTCCTCTTTACATCTGTCAGTATCCCGCTTATACTTGAGCTATGAAGATCTACTTGGGCGCAGATCATAAAGGCTTTCATATGAAAGAAAAAGTGTTCGCATATTTGGCGAAGCATGGTTACGACGTGGAAGATGTCGGTGACAAAGAGCTCGACCCGAATGATGACTTTCCTGAATTTGCCCAGCTAGCAGCCCTCAAAGTTATCGGTGATGACAGCAAAGACCCGCGTGCGATTTTACTATGTGGTGGCGGCCAAGGTATGGCGATGGCGGCCAATCGTTTCCGTGGCATCAGAGCAAGCGTGGTGTGGGATGCGTATGAGGCCAAAATGACGCGCAATGATAATGACAGTAATATCCTCTGTTTGCCGTCACGTCTACTCGAAGACGATGAGAGTGAATGGCGAGGTATCATCGAGACTTGGCTAAGTACGCCATTTGCCGAAGCGGCTCGTTTCAAGCGTCGTAATGCGCAGATTGACGAGTTGTAACAATGAGTGAAGTTGCTCCAACTCTGCTTGCTGAGAATGCCGAGAGCTACAAAGAGCAAGCTCAAAAGTTGCACGCTTTTGCCAAGCGAGTTCACATTGACTATACCGACGGTGAGTTTGCGCCGGTGCAGACCGTTACTCCTAAAGATCTTTGGTGGCCTGGCGAATGGGTCGTTGATATCCATGCGATGGTGGCGCGTCCTTCGGAGCACGTTAAAGCTCTGGTGGCGCTTAAGCCTCATATGATCATTTTCCACGTTGAGGTGCAAGAAGATCTGCTGCCGGTTATGAAATTTATCACTCAAAATGGCATCAAGGCTGGGGTCGCATTACAACGTGGTACGGTACCACATTCTGTCGGCTCGCTGATAGAAGCAGCTGATCATGTGATGATCTTTAGTGGTACGCTCGGACATTATGGCGGCACGGCCAGTTTAATGCAGCTGGAAAAAGTACGATTGATTCGTGCTATCAAAGCTTCGGTGGAAATAGGCTGGGACGGCGGTGTGACTGTTGAAAATGCTTTCAGCCTAGCGCAGGGGGGTGTTGATGTCCTGGATGTCGGTGCTACTATCGGCAAGTCGGCTGATCCCACTAGCACCTACGCCACGCTCGTCAACGAAATCAACAAAGAGGGAGTAATCTAGGCGTGAGTGCATCCTTGACTATCTCTCAGCTCGAGAAAAAGGCTATGGATATCCGCAAGGATATTATTACCATGCTCGAGCATGCTGGCAGCGGCCATAGCGCCGGCCCGTTGGGTTTGGCGGATATCTTTTCGGCCCTTTATTTCAACATTCTGAGTATTAAACCTGAAGAACCCGATTGGACGGACAGGGATATTTTTTTTCTGAGCAATGGCCACTGTGTCCCGGTACAATATGCAGCGATGGCAGAGCGTGGCTTTTTCGACAAGGCAGAGCTGAAGACGCTGCGTAAACTAGGCAGCCGGTTGCAGGGTCACCCAGAACGAGAGCGTCTACCTGGACTTGAAAATACCAGTGGACCGCTGGGAAGTGGTGTGTCGCAAGCGGCCGGCTATGCCTACACTATGAAACACATCGATGATATTGCCCACCGTTGGGTGTATTTTGTGACCGGTGATGGAGAGCTGGATGAAGGCAACATCTGGGAAGCTGCTATGTTCGCCGGCAAGTACAAGCTTAACAACCTCATTGGTTTCATCGACCGCAATAATATTCAGATCGACGGTAGCACCGAGGACGTCATGCCACTAGAAGACCTGCGCGGTAAGTGGGAAAGCTTTGGCTGGCACGTGCAGGAGATTGACGGCCACAATATCGAAAGTATCATCGACGCGGCTAGTATGGCCCGAGCGATTACTAACAAGCCAAGTATTGTAATAGCACACACGATTCCGGGCAAAGGTGTTGATTTTATGGAATACGATTATCATTGGCACGGCGGCGCGCCTGGGACGGGCGTGCCTAATCACGAGCAAGCAGTCTTAGCGCTTAAGAAATTACGGACGCTTGATGGCAAAATTACGAGTGAGCACGAGTAGCAAAAATGTCATGGCAAGTTCTTATGCTTCTTCAGAACGTATTTGCCAGTGCGTATGCATTACAATCTCGACAGCTTGCTAAAAAATACAAGAGTGCACACTTCCAAATTCTCGCTGTTACTTTTGTAACTATGTATCTTGTCTTCATTTGCTACGCTCTATTAAATGTGTCCTCTATATCACTTATTACGCCCGTGCAATTCAGCGGAACCATTGTCCTGACCGGACTTTACTTTACCGTTTGGACCGTTCTGACATTCCTGGTTTATCGCTTTGTGGATGCAGCCATTGGAACCTTGCTCACCACGCTTAACCTCGTGGCGGTCATAGTGACCGCATCCATTTTGCTAGGAGAGAGCCTTACGTTATTACAAGGAGTCGGAGCGGTACTTTTACTAGGGAGTATCTTTATTATTTCATCTGCTCATCTTTCTAAAACAAAACAGCATAACCTAGTGGTGGCAATTTGCTTAAGTCTCATAGCTAGTGTATTTTTTGGTCTAGCGATCGCAAATGAAAAGTATCTTTTGGACCACATGGGCGCTCCGACATATCTGATATTTGGTGTAGGAGCTCAGGTTGTACCTCTACTGTTTCTTGCATTTTTATACAAACCTCGTGAGTTTAGGCATTTTAAACAAGTGAAATTTAGAAAGAATGTAATAATCATGGGGTTAACTCGTGCTGGAGCTGGATTATTATTTATCCTATCATTGGTACTAGCTAACAATGCCTCGCTTGTAGGCGTATTAAGTGGTTTAAAAATAATTTTGACGACCATTTTAGCTGCTATACTATTGAAAGAGGTTATGCTTATGAAGAGAAAAATAGTAGCATCGGTTATTGCATTCTTTGGAGTAGGAATACTGTTATGGTAGATTTTCATTTAACCCATAATCTATACGATGAGCCTAAGTTGGAACCAACTCGTGCTGGCTTTGGACGGGGGCTTAAGGCGGCTGGTGAAAAAGATGAGGCTGTGGTGGCGCTGTGTGCTGACCTGACCGAATCAACCCAAATGCATCTGTTTAAAGAAGCCTTCCCGCAGCGTTTCATAGAAATGGGTGTGGCCGAGCAAAACCTTGTGACGGTCGCGAGCGGTATGGCTCGTGCCGGCAAGATTCCCTTTACTAGTAGCTATGCAGCATTTAGTCCTGGGCGAAACTGGGAGCAAATCCGTACCACGATTGCGCTCAATAACCAACCAGTGAAAATAATTGGTTCACATGCCGGTATTAGTGTGGGCCCCGATGGAGCCACCCACCAGATGCTCGAAGATATTGCTCTCATGCGGGTATTGCCAAATATGATTGTCATTGCACCAGGTGACAGTGTCGAAGCCGAAAAGGCCACACTGGCGATTGCCAAAAACGGCAAACCAAGTTACTTACGCCTGGCGCGGGAGAAGACGCCGATTTTTAGCACCGAAGAATCGCCATTTAAAATTGGTAAAGCCTACCAATTGTGGGATGGCCATGATGTCACATTGCTCGGGACAGGAACAATGACCTACCAACTATTGGTGGCTGCGAAGCTACTTCAGAAAAAAGGTATCAATGTTGACGTAGTGCACGTACCAACTATCAAACCGTTAGACGATGAAACTATTCTGACTAGTGTGCGTAAAACTGGCCGCGTGGTCACGGCCGAGGAAGCTCAGATAAAAGGTGGTTTCGGTGGCGCAGTGGCAGAGATGCTGAGTGAGAAACTCCCAACACCCCTGATGCGCCTGGGTATGAATGATCATTTTGGCGAATCAGGCAAACCCGATGAATTACTTGATCATTTTGGCCTGACTGGAGAGAAAATGGCCGAGCGGATCGCTGATTTTGTACGCGATACGCCGAAGTATCACCAAGGATTTTAGAGTTCTTTCTCTCGGGAAAGAACCAAACCGCCTTCTTTTGGGCTGCAAAAGAAGCAAAACTGCTGGGGTGGCTTCAGAACGCAGTGAAGCATGAACTGCTTGGCTGTCTGGCAGCTGCGGAACGACCCACAAGGGGATCGCCCTCACGCCCCGACTTGTCGGGGGTTCAGGTAGTCCTCGCTACGCAGGCACCCCACCAGCTCAGTCTTCCTGGTTCTTGCAGATACCCCAGACCCCAGGGCTGCAAGCGGCGCGGTAGCCCAAAATGTCCTTCTCGGCTTGCCCGGCTACAGCGTTTGCAAAACTGACAATCTAACAGAATCGAAAGGTGTTTGAGGCAGGCCAGTTGTGCCAGTGGCACAACTGATGCGCCGAGTTCTTTCGATGATTGTCAGGCTTTACAACGCTGAACCAAGCAACAAAGAGTTAGGACTTGAACTTTTGCTTCTTTTGATTCAAGTCAAAAGAAGGCGGTTTGGTTCTTTGACGCAGCAAAGAACACTGGACATTTGGCTCTTTGCCGAAACAAAGAACTGAAGAATGCTATAATTAACCATAAGAATCATAAACAAAGGGCATCACAATCTTATGGGACTGACCATCAAACAAATACGCGACAACACGACTCGAGCCAGACACCTCTACCAGCGAACGCGGTCACAACATTTCGCCGTCGGTGCCTTTAATATCGACAACCAAGAAACACTGATCGCCGTTTGCCGGGCAGCTCAAAAACTTAATTCGCCGGTACTTATCGAAGTTAGCGATGGTGAAGTCAAGGCCATGGGCCTCGAAAACATTCGGGATCTTGTCGACAATTATAAAGTTGAATATGGCATTGAGATGTACATTAATCTCGACCATAGCCCGACGGTCGAGGACTGTAAACGTGCCATCGATGTCGGCTACGAGTTTATTCATATAGATATTTCACAGGCCAATCATGACGCTTCGCTAGAAGAGATTATTGCCAAAACGAAAGAGGTGGTCGAGTACGCACGATTTACTGGCGCTCTCGTCGAGGCCGAAGAGCGCTATTTCATGGGGTCATCAAACGTACATACCGAGACGATCGATTATGAGGAAGTAAAAAAGTATAATACCAAGCCAGAAGAAGCGAAAGATTTCGTGGCGCAAACAGGCATCGATACTTTAGCGGTCCAAATCGGTAATCTCCACGGGCTGTATCCAGTGCCGAAAGAACTCGATATTGAGCTGCTGCAGCAGATTCGCAATTCGATAGAGTGCCAGATTAGTCTGCATGGTGGTAGCGGCACACCACTGCATTATTTCGAAGAAGCTGCTCAGATCGGCGTTAGCAAGATCAATATCAACAGTGATATGCGCTATGCTTTTCGTAAAACCCTCGAAAAGGTCCTGGCTGATCATCCCGATGAATATGCCGTGGTGAAACTCATGCCCGAAGTCTACGAAGCAGTCCAGGCTGTCGTTGAAGAGAAGATTACTGCGTTTGGGTCGGCCAGCAAAGCGGTTATTTAGCTAGTTTCTGGCGAGACATCAACTGGATCGCCAAGAATCACGAAGTCGTAAAAAGGTTCACGTAGCACGGGCGTAAGAGCTCCTTCGCTAAGACGGCTCTCGTCGAGTGCAAACAAGTTTATTGCTACAATTCCGCGCGTAGTAAGTCCAGAGCGTGGATAATTGTTGTCACCAAAGAACCTAGCAATATTCTTAGCGCTATCAAATTGAATTATCTTTCGTTTGATAAGACTTGTCTGATCTATTTCCCCGATCTCAAATGGTCCTTGGAAAAATCGTTCGGCAGAACCGGCATGGCTAGCATTGTGTGAAATGATAGCAAGAAGTTCAGCCAAACCTGCAACGCGAGACATCTGACGCAGTGTATGAGCCTCTTCGATAGCTTCACGACCCATAAGCTCGTGTTCCGTTAAGCTTGTGTGGACAAATTTCGGGATACTCATTGGTTTGTTATAGCAACTTTTAGTCGAACATTGCAAGCATAAATGGTATAATGACAGCAATATGAGTGGGCAAACACCAAAGTTACTAGCAATTGGCGCGGCAGTGCAAGATGTCTTTTTGAGCCACAGCGACGAATTTAAACCGGTGAGTGATAAACCGGCGCATGAACAGTTCATGCGACTGGAGCTCGGTGCAAAAGCTGATGTCAATAATATCAATTTTAGTACCGGTGGTGGCGCTACAAATGCCGCCGTCACTTTTGCTCGCCAGGGACTGCACTCTATCTTCATGGGCGCGATCGGTCATGATCCAGCCGGAGCAGCTGTGCTGGCCGATCTGGACGATGAAGGTGTTGATACGACACATGTGAGCTATTCAAAGACATATAATACTGGCTATTCCGTACTCCTGCTTGCCCCGAGCGGCGAGCGCACCATCCTGACGTATCGTGGCGCGTCAACTCACTACCACGAACATACTTTTGATCTCGGCAAATTATCTGTCGATTGGATCTATCTTTCTACGATGAACGGCCACATGGATACGCTGAGTCGACTTCTGACACAGGCGAAACATCAGGGAGCAAAGGTCATGTTTAACCCCGGCAAGGCTGAGCTTGAGCAGCCACAGAAACTAAAAAGTCTACTGGAAGATGTCGATATTATATCGGTCAACAAAGAAGAGGCGGCCATGATCGTCGAAGGTGAGTCAGGCGAAGAGCTGACGCGACATCTGACGAACTATGTACCGGTCGTCATTGTCAGCGACGGCCCGCATGGCGTCTACGCCACCGACAGCCACACGGTCGTTCGTGCCGGCATGTACGAAGATGTGCGTGTGATCGACCGCACCGGCGCTGGCGACGCCTTTGGTTCGGGCTTTTTGAGCCAATGGGCACAGGGCAAATCGCTCAAAGAGGCTATTACATTTGCGAGCGCCAATTCCACTTCCGTAGTAACGAAAATCGGCGCCAAGGCAGGCATTTTGCATCATCATTCCAGATTGCACGACATGCCACTTCATGAGAAAGCGTTTTAGGTAAACATATGACGAAATTTCTACAAGAACTCCTGACATCAACTGAACCGCTGTTTCCACAGGCTCTTAGCCAACTCGAGCGTTCTACCGGAAACGAGGGTGTCGACGTCCGTCTGATTGCTGACATTACTCATAAGGCCCACCAGGTGATGCGCGAGCTACGGCTCGATACCGCCGACACAACCGCCAGGGAGCTCTACCTGGCTCTGGGTGCCTATATAAAACAAAGCACGAACCATGAACTATTTTTCGATGCCGACTTTACCTTACTGAAGATTGAAGATGACGTGATCTCGTTCAATCTCATCGATGTGATCGAGAATGCTCATCACGAGCTTGGTTTCGATCAGCGCATGCTGAGTCATGGCCAGCGCGCTCTGCGCGGTGAGATCGTGGCCCGCTATCTGGCACATCCACGAAGTGACGAGGCAGTGACCCGGCAGTTTGCGCTCGATGCAGGTTTAGTTGAGCCGACCGACAAACATTATCCGTCCGTAAAAGCCCACAGTGCGGCTATGACAGACGTCCTGACTGCTACGGGTCCGTATATCTTGACCGTGGGCGATATCTTCACTGACGCATTTATAAAACTTAATGAGGAATACGCCCGTATCGACACCGACCCAGATGGCAGCAAGCGACTGAGTCTGCCGTTTGGTTCAAAACCACCCTACGACAGTGTCGACGTCGTAAAAGCCGTTGGGCCGTCGCCCAACGCCGCCGTGGCATGTGCCAGACTAGGGCTAAACGCTGGGCTGATGGCGTGGCTTGGCGATGATATTCCCGGCCAGGAATCACTTGACTATCTGGCGACCCAGCGTGTCGATACGTCGCTGACTGTGACGCAGCCCGATGCCAAGTCTAGCTATTGGTACGTACTTCGCTATGGAGCAGACAGAACGATGCTCGTTAGAAGCGAAGCCTACAATTATGAATGGCAGGAGCCGAAAAGCGCGCCGGACTGGATCTACCTGTCTTATATTGGTGCCAATTCATGGCCACTGCACGAAAGCCTGCTAGCCTATTTAGATAGAAATCCCGATGTAAAACTAGTATTCCAGCCAGGTACGTTCCATTTCGAGTGGGGCACAGAGAAACTGGCAGCAATATACAAACGAACACACCTCGTAGTAATGAACCGTGAAGAGGCAGTGGAGGTCACGGGAAAATCATACGACTCACTACACGACCTGGCTGGTGGGCTTCACGAGCTCGGCCCAGCCGTAGTAGTTATTACCGACGGACCAAGCGGATCGTACGCGTCGTATGATGGCAAGCTCGTCACGGTGCCGAATTATCCCGATCCAGCACCGCCGCTTGATCGAACCGGCGCGGGCGATGCCTTTGCCTCGACGATCGCCGCTACGCTGGCTGAGGGTGAGTCTATCGAAACTGCGCTACTACGCGCACCAATCAATAGTATGAGTGTCGTACAAAAGCTCGGAGCCCAGGCCGGACTTCTCAGCAAGGAAGAAATACAGGCTCATCTCGATAACGCACCAGACTGGTATAAAGTTTCGGAGGTTACGAAGTGAGATACCAGATTTGTGTGTCGGGTGCCGCTAGTGGACTGAGCGTTGAGAGCTCGCACGAGCTAGCCTTCCAGCTGGGCAAGATTATTGCCGAAAAAGGCAAGACGCTGACAACCGGCGCCACTGTCGGGTTGCCGCACTATGCAGCGATGGGCGCGTTTAGTGTTAAAGATCGCCACGGCGTGTCAGTAGGGTTCTCGCCAGCCAGTTCATTTCGTGAACATGTGGCGGTCTATCGTCTCCCCACTAAAGAATTTGATTATATTAATTTCACCGGCATGGAATATGTTGGCCGTGATGTGCACTTGGTACGCAGTAGCGACGCGGTGATTACCGTCGGTGGTCGCATGGGTAGTTTACACGAACTGTCGACAGCGCTCGAAAGTCGTAAAGTTTGTGGCGTGCTTGTCGGCAGCGGCGGCTTGGCGGACTACGTCAAGACATTGCTCGAGAATGTCGAGGCTCCAGGGGCGAAAGAGGTGATTTTTGAGTCTGACCCAGAAGTGCTCGTCACTAAAGTAATCGCGGCACTCGATGCCAAATATGCTGACTTCCAAGACGATGGCACCGATAGTTACCTCGGCAAGCGTAGCGCCCTAAAGGGCTAGAGCTGATCCTTCTTGTGCTTTTTCTGACACAGTGCTTAAATGAAGGTACGTAAACAAGGGGTCTATTGGTATGGAAACACAGCAACTCTCACTGAAAAATGGAAAAAAGAAAACAGGCAAGATTCTCACAATTACGCTTGCGGTGGCGCTGGTCGTGGCGCTGGGATTCATTGTATGGCAAAACTTTATTTATAGTGCACCAAAAACCGAGTCGGATACAGCTTCGAAAACAACTACTTCGAAGACCGTCGATAACCCTGACGCACCAGTCAGTAACTCCGGGTTGCCTGATCTCATCGACTATGGCGCGGGTGTGAAAGTGAGTACTCAGTCTGATCTTAGTAAACTGACGGATGCACCAGCATCGTTTAGCTCGTATTTGTACGGTACGATTGAACAAGCCAATAAGATGGCCGAGACTGATGGTTGTACGACTGCCATCACGGTCAAAAAAATCTATAAACAGCTGTACGCCATCGGCGGCGTCAATGTCACAGGTAACGGCTGCGGTGGTGGCTATGCCAGCCTCTGGGGCGATACTGAGGGTAGTTGGAAACAGCTAGCCGGCTCACAAGAATCATCGTTTGCCTGTAGCGACCTCGTGAAATACAAAGTACCAGCCGCAATTGCCGGTGCGATGTGTATAGACGATGCCCACCCAGAGGGTCGCAGTTACACTCAAGAATAAATAATCTACACTATTTAGAGTGTAGATTGAAACCCATCCTCACTCGGAAATGAAAATAGATTTTCATTTCTCTCGTCTCGTCGGGTTATAATAAGACGATGAGTTCTCCATTTCGTCTTGAGACTAAGTACCAGCCGACCGGCGATCAACCGCGGGCAATTGCTCAGCTGATCGAGGGGCTCAATAAAGGCGAAAAAGAACAAACGCTATTAGGGGTGACTGGTAGCGGCAAGACCTTTACGATGGCCAATATCATTCAGGATCGTCAGGCGCCCACACTGGTGCTAGCGCACAATAAAACACTTGCCGCCCAGCTGTACTCAGAATTTAAGGGCTTTTTCCCGGACAATGAAGTCCACTATTTCGTGAGCTACTTTGATTACTATCAGCCAGAGGCCTATATCGCCAGCAGTGACACCTATATCGAAAAAGATTCAGCCATCAACGAAGAGATTGACCGGCTGCGTCATGCGGCCACCACGGCTCTCATCACGAGGCGTGATACGATAATTGTCGCCAGTGTCAGCTGTATCTATGGTATTGGCTCGCCAGATGACTACGCCGAGATGTCGATCGCCATCAAAAAAGGCGAGCGTCGCCAGCAAGACAAATTCATTCGACTATTGACCGACATTCAGTATCAGCGCAATGATATCGATTTTCACCGCGGTACTTTCCGTGTCAAGGGCGATGTGGTGGATGTTTTTCCGGCTGGCAGTGATGTGGCCTATCGAATTGAGTTCTTTGGCGACGAAGTCGACCGTATCACGCGCATAGATCCACTAACGGGTGAAATATTGGGCGAACCAAACGACATCAGTATTTTCCCGAGCAGTCACTATGTGACGCCGAAACAAAAGGTGGAACGAGCGATCGAAAACATCAAGAAAGAATTTGAAGAGCGCGTAGCGTGGTTCGAAAAGCACGACAAGTTTTTAGAGGCGCAGCGCCTGAGCCAGCGTACCAAGTATGATCTTGAGATGCTCGAGGAAACCGGTTTTGTCAAAGGCATCGAGAACTACAGCCGCTATCTGACTAACCGCGAGCCTGGCGAACAGCCAGCTACCCTTATGGATTATTTCTCTGATGATTTCCTACTCCTGGTCGACGAGAGCCACATGACCCTGCCACAGGTGCGTGGTATGTACAACGGCGACCGCGCCCGTAAGGAAGTGCTGGTCGAGCATGGCTTCCGTCTGCCGAGTGCGCTTGACAACCGTCCGCTGAGATTCGAAGAATTCAATCGCCACATCAACCAAGTGATTTATGTCTCGGCCACGCCATCGGAATACGAGCTGTCACGTAGTCCCGAGCCAGCCCAGCAAGTCATCCGCCCGACCGGTCTACTAGATCCTGTCATCGAGATCCGCAAAACCGAAGGTCAGATCGACGACTTGATCGCTGAGATTCGCGACCGTACCAGTAAAGGCCAGCGCGTCCTAGTGACAACGCTCACTAAGCGCATGGCGGAAGATTTGTCCCAGTACCTACTGGAACTCGATATCAAAACAGCTTATATACATAGTGATGTTGACACCCTGGAGCGTGGTGATATCCTGCGCGATCTGCGTCTGGGCGTTTACGACGTATTGATCGGCATCAACCTGCTACGTGAAGGCCTGGACCTGCCGGAAGTCAGTATGGTCGTGATTATGGACGCCGATAAGGAAGGTTTCTTGAGGTCTGAAAGTGCTCTGATTCAAAATATCGGCCGTGCGGCGCGCCATCAAGAAGGCAAGGTGATCATGTACGCCGACAATGTGACGCGTTCCATGCAGGCAGCCATCGACGAGACCAATCGCCGCCGTACTATCCAAGAAGCCTACAATACTGAGCACAACCAGTCACCGGTCAGTATCGATAAGGCTATCGATGAGGGTCTGCGCTCAATTATCCCGAAGAAAGATGACGGCAAGCCAAAACTTGACCTGAAAAAGATTCCAAAAGATGAATATGCTTCGCTCGCCAAAGAGCTGACCGGGCAGATGGAACTCGCCAGCGCCAACCTCGAGTTTGAAAAGGCCGCCGAGCTGCGTGATCTCATCGCAGAGATCAAAGCAAAGTCGTAATTTCAATGCTTATGTTTGCTATCCTCTCATTCATCTTTTAAGATTAACCCATGAGTAGCAATAGGGAGCGTCCAGATCAGTACATCGGTGTTAGCGGAGTTGTTAGTCCAGCTCAACAAGATGAGATTGAATCATTTGCAGAATTACTTAATCTCGACAGATCGTACATACGTCTCGCGTTGGGTGTCAAGGCTGTCCATAAGACACAATTTTTAGATGTAACGAATTCGTATGGAACTGAGTGGTATCCGGTTGGAGAAGTCCCATTTGCAAACGCATTAAGGCAACGCGACGAAGATGGCTTAAGTATGGGCATTGCTCAAACCTATTTTGATCCAGAGCATGTCGATAACCCAGGGTACCGGACTTACTTTAGCGATCGAATCTTTCGTCGTGGAGAACGATGGATCGACGGCATTCAATTTGATTTGTTGCCGTGGCACGAGAAACCTGAAATGCTCAGTTTTCTGACACAGCTCAAGGCAAAATACGGCAAAAAGATTTTACTACAGTGCCACAATGATGCCATGGAGGCATTGGGTCCCAGGGTGGCGGCGCGACGACTGGAGGAATATGCGGACGTTGTAGACTATGTGCTCTTTGACGCATCGCACGGGACAGGGGCTCGACTCAATACTGATGCATTACTGCCATTTCTCGATGAAGTATATGCCAAACCCGAGCTTGAAACTACGGGATTTGCAATTGCAGGAGGCTTGGACGCTGAGGTTGTAGAAGCATCTTTACCGACGGTCCTGGCCGAGTTTCCAGATATATCCTGGGACGCCGAGGGGCGCCTCCATCCGATCAATGAGCGCAATGTGCGGCCACTCGACATGGGTATGGTTCGAGACTACTTGAAGATGTCGCGCGATGTCCTTGAGAGAAGTTAACTTAGTAATACGCTTATGAATTGTAGACAAATGCCGCTAACTGTGCTATTATAACAACATTGCATTCGATGAATGTCGAGCCTCTTTCAAAGACTAGCGCAAATGATTTCAAATAAACACGCGCGGCCACCGAAATATCCTCTCGCTGTTCTCTCTGAATCCTTACGGATTCTCTGACTGCAAGTGATAGGATTTTTTATCTTATCCCAAAAACGCTATTACTAATAACGAAAGGGTTATATTTTCTATGGCATATCAACAAAACAGAGGCGGACAATCCCGCAATTCACGACCAACTGGCGGCAACCGAAGCTTCGGTGGCGGCGGACGTCGTGGCGGCGGTGGCAATCGTGGACCAGCTAAAAAGTACATCCACCCCTCAAAATTTATCAACAAAGCAGTCGCCAAGGCTGACGAAGTTGT
>Ga0172379_10000614_pt1 | contig 86916 bp, 71 predicted proteins | sample GrowelOW334metaG_FD_119756 | JGI IMG/M metagenome (GOLD analysis project Ga0172379, IMG submission 119756) | Groundwater microbial communities from an aquifer near a municipal landfill in Southern Ontario, Canada - Groundwater well OW334 metaG | ecosystem: Environmental > Aquatic > Deep... | reverse complement strand
CTTGATCTCTACAAAGGAGCGCAAGACTATGTCAAACTGGGTGACGGCACGGACGTGGACATCAACCTCAATGACAAACTGTTTGTAGAAGGGAGCAGTGGGAATGTGGGGATCGGGACGACGAGTCCGGGATATAAAATTGATGTTATCAGTACAGCTACGGGTGTCCCCTCGGCTAGATTTACTGGAGCAGACACCTCTTCTGGTATTAGATTAGACACAACCTTTTCACAAGTAGATAGCAGAAATTGGTTTATTGGCGCTAATTCTACTGCTTATGGAGATTTTGCAATAAAAACGAGTAATGCTTTAGCGGGCGACCCGATAGCAGCAGGGACAACTCGTTTGCTGATTGATAAGAGTGGCAACATCGGCATCGGGACGACGAGTCCTTCCGCCGGTTTGCATATCGGTTCAGCCGCTTCCGGAAAAAACGTCAAAATCGCCAATGGATATTTATGCGTTGACAATAATGATACCTGCACCGGGGCAACAGTGGCCGGAACGGTTTACGCGGTCGGGGCATACGCTACCGGCGCCGACTACGCTGAGTATTTTAAAACAGCGGATTCGGATTTAAAATCAGGCGAAGTAGTTTGTATTGACATAACGAGGGAGAACGGCGTAAAGAGGTGCGATCGGGGGGCGGATAACAACGTTATGGGCATAGTATCAACCCAGCCTTCAATCGTTGGTAATAATTCAAAAGAAATTGCCCTAAATCCTTCCGGCTACGCTATCGTCGGCATGCTCGGCCAGGTTGACGCTTTTGTCTCAGCCGAAAACGGACCTGTTAGAGTTGGCGACTCCCTGACTTCAGCCTCATCCACGCCCGGCTATGCCATGCGCGCCGAAGGCGGCGATTCAACCGTCGGCATAGCTCTTGAATCAAAACTGGAAGGAACCGGAAAGATTAAAGTCCTTATTTCCCGCCGCAATAAATCCTTAGCCGTTGAAGAAGTGGAAAAATTGGTTTCCGACCGGGTGGCGGATATGGCGATTGAAGATGAAGTTAATCGGCTAATCGCCTCGGCCGTGGAACAGCTTAATTTAGATTCAAAAATCGGGGAAATTGTAGATCCGAAGTTGTTTATGCTTTCAACCGAGTTAACTGTCACCACCGATGATCTTACCAGTAAAATAGAAGAATTAAGAATTAAGAATTATGAATTAAGGGACGAAATTTTCAATTTTTCCGCCGTCGCTAAAGCTTTGGCGGACGCGCAATTATCAATGATCAATAATTTTTCAATTATCAATAATCAAACGCTGTTGCTTAGCGACCAATGGTTAGTGGTTAACGGCAGACTGGATGAACTGGCGAGCTCTACGGCGGAGATATTGGATAACAGACGAGACGGCAGGTTTGGAGCTGACGGCGGCGCGACTGTGACCATTATTACATCCGCCACGACTACCGAAGTCGCGATTATGGAAATTAAAACCGCCTCTACGACAGCCCAAACCGCCTTTATCGTTAATCAGATCGGTTCGGGCGATGTCGCTGACTTTAAATCCGGCGAAGTTTCCATTATGAACATAACCTCAGGAGGTAAAGTGGCAATCGTCGGGGAGCTTGAAGTTGACGGTCGGATATTAGTCTGCTCTTCCGGTGCCTGCTCTTCCCGGCTGGACGAGAAAGTTGATGATACTTTAGGCGATTTAGGAGTTGAAGGCAAAGTCGTCGCCGGAGCTTATGAAGGTTATTGCGATGAAGGATTTACCTGGATTCCGGGTTCGGCTGAATACGGAACGCTTCCGGGCTTCTGCGTCATGGTTAAACTCGCGAATGAAAACGGATCAGAAACGAATTTAGCGAATATTGTTGATAACAGCTATCCGGTTTGGACAGGAATCAGCCAAGGCGAGGCGGACATAAGATGCCAGAGCCTTGGGCAAGGCTATCATTTAATGAGCGATTCAGAATGGCTCACCATCGCGGATAATATTATCCGGGCAGAGGGTAATGATATTGATCCGAATATTTACGGTTTACAGCTGGCGACGTCAACCGCGGCGAATCTTGCCGAATCGGCCAGCTCCACGCCCTTTATCCTGACTAACGGGAATATGATATATGAATTAGCCGGTATGGGCGAATGGACCAGGGGAATCGTAAACCAGGAAGATATGCCTTTGGCGGGAGCGGGCGGCTGGGAAGAATATGGAAACGTTTTTTCCTACAAATCGCTCGGCAACATCCGTCCGCCGTATTATATGAATGACACTGACAATGGAATAGGCAAAATCATCACCGGAGAGTCATCGGACAAAGTCCGCGGCTTTGTCCGGGGAGAAAATGGAATTTATTCGCTGGATCTTTCGCACGCCCCGCACGAAGCGATGGACGACGTCGGGTTCAGGTGCGCGAAGTAATTTTATTTATATATAATTGAAGATATTTATGAAAAAAATAGTTTTAAAAATGAATAAATTAGCCCGCCGTTTCTTTCTGCTTTTTGTCGACCGAAAAAAAATGCGTTTTGATTGGAAGCGCATCGGGGCGACTGTTTTTCTTTTGGCAATCATAGCCGGTTCGCCGTTCGCTTGGCGTTGGCTCAAGAATCGGTCGGTGAAGATAAACTATGATATTTCAAAAAACAGTTGGGGCGGAGAGTATGAATACCAAAATATCAATCGTGATTTTCAGGTGGGATTTTTGGACAAGAAAGATCCGTCCAAATCGTGGGTGAATTTTTCGGTGGGAGGTGACAGTCTGGCTATGGCGTTGGACGCTGAAATGACAAATGACAAATCACAAATAACGAATAAATCTCAAATCCAAAATTCCAAAGAAGACAAATTTAACAAAGATAAATTAATAATAAAAGATGTTTTGCCTCAAACCGATCTGACTTATGAGATTATCGATCATGGCGTGAAGGAAGAAATTGTTTTGAAAGACAAAAAAGCCATGGAGACGCAAAATTTTGCGTCTAAAAAGACGAAAAAATTTGTCGGGCCGGTCTGGGAATTTTCTTTGGAAGGGAAAAACGTGGAACCAATCAAGGTGGCGGAAGGAATTTATTCGCCGGCTTTTGTTGATAAAAAAACAGGAAAATACGCTTTTCACTTTTTGAAACCGGTAATGATTGATGCAGTGGGGAATAAATCAGATGAGATTGTGATGCAGATCAAAGAAATTAAGGATGAGAAAGTGGGAATGGATAGCGAAAATAATTTTCAATCAATTTTAAAAAATCAATTTTCAATGATAAAAACGGCTTTGGCTGGCGATGATAGTCAGAAATATAGTGTGATTATTAAGCCTTCCCAAAAGTGGCTCAACGATCCGGCCAGAAAGTTTCCGATTCGGATCGATCCGAGTGTGGTGCATGACGAGTCGAGTGAATTTACAGGCGTGAAAAACAGAATTTATGACTCCGGATCGGGAGCCAGTCCGAAGCTGGAAAGCTACTATCACGAACTGCCGGCGGACAAAAATACGGTCGGACTCTGGCATATGAATGAAACTGCCAATGATTCCTGTTCTGCCGGACAGGATGCTTGCGACAGTTCCGGAAACGGAAATCACGCGACTGAATCCGGAACGACAATTGAAACAACCAGCCAAAGATTAGGATTGGCGGCGAGAGCTTTTGACGGAACGAACGATTACGCGACGGTGGCGCACAGCACTTCTTTGGATTTTAATCAAGCCAGCGCTTTCACGGCTGAAGCCTGGTTTTATGCTGATGCGACAACTTCAAGGATTATTATTAACAAACAGGAAAATGTTTCCAACGAATTTGGCTACACTCTTTATCTGGACAGTAACGGCAAGGTTGTGTTCAGCGTATTTAAACAAGCTGTGGCGGCTAACGATATTACCAGCACCCAGACGATAATCGCGGGCAGATGGTATCATGTTGCGGGGGTGAGCGACGGGTCAAAAACTTATTTATATATCAATGGTGTTTTGGAAGGATCCATGGCTATTACTATTTCCGCGTCTACCCAGTCTGTCGCAACTCTGTATATCGGAGAGTGGTATAATAGCACCAACAGATTTGACGGTGTCATTGACGAAGTCCGCATTTCTAATGTCGCCCGCACTCCCGAAGAAATTAAAGCTGACGCGCAAAGGAGCCCTTATGGAATTTATACTTCTCCGGTTATTGACGGGGGAATAAACGGCGTTGACTGGCAGACCATCCAATGGACGGAAAACGGCAATCAAACCGGAGACGGGGAAACGCTTTCTTCTTCCACTGGCCTGGTGGCGCAATGGAATTTCAATGAAGCTTCCGGCACGGCGGCCAACAATGACGCGGAGGGGACTTCTTGCGGCGGAACGCCGGCCAATTGCGACGGAACGCTCACCAGCTTCGCGTCCACCGGATCGCGCGACGCCGCCGCCGGAACAGGTTGGACAGCGGACAACCGGAGATGGGGAGCGGGAGCTTTGATGTTCGACGGGACAAATGATTATGTGGATTTTTCCAATAATTCCAGTCTTGATTTAGGAAATAACGATTTTACTATAGAGGGTTGGTTTAAATTGTCAGGAGCCGCGACCGGACAGATAATTTCCAAAAGGCAAGCATCTCCTGACAGGTCAAATTATGAGATTTATTGGGGTGATTGCGGAACAAATATATTGGGCGCTCGCTGGACATATGACGGCGGAACATGGAGAACAGTTTGTTTTGGCTATACCAATCAGGGAGAGTGGTATCACTTTACGCTTGTTCATTCCGGAACTACTATTTATTCTTATCTTAACGGTGTTTTAAAGAATTCAAATACGGCAGGCGGTACTATTGACTCCGTAACTTCAACGAATCTTTTAGTTGGTGTTAGAAATGGTTTATCACAGTATTTTAATGGTACTATTGACTCCGTTCGCGTCTATTCTCGCGCCATTTCCGCCGAAGAAATTCTTGTCAACTACAACGCCGGGAATATTGAAATTCAGACAAGAACGGCATCTTCCGCTTCCAGTTCTCAATCAGCTACTGTCGCTGATTCCTATGCCGACACGACTAAAATCAACACTGGCTCATCTTCCAACTATCAAGTTGCCGGAGGCCAACTAAAACTGCAAACCGGAGTTTATGTCGGCGACGGATCGGACGGCGCGCTGACGGTTTCCGCCAGTAAAAACCTTAACACTGAAAGTTTGGGCGCGGACGGCGATGACAACAGCGCCTACGCCGATGGCATCGCCTATAGAGTGAGCGGCATATCAGGAACGACCATCACCGCGACAACCAACGCTCCCGGAATCGTAGCCGGCGATAAAATTTTGCTGGTTGATCTTCAAGGTGCATCCGCTGATTACGGCAGCGTGGGCAATTATGAAGTTCTGACGGTTTCCTCGGTTTCTTCCGCCAATATTTACGTAACTTCCGCTCCGACCAAAGACTATGACGGTTCCGGCAATTCTTATACCAACCAAAAAGTGGTTGTTCAGCGCATTCCTCAATATACCAATGTGACTGTGGAAAATGGGGGAACGATCACGGCTTCAGGATGGGATGCTCTCGCCACTGCGCCGACTGGCAACGCCGGTTTTTATACCGGAATCGTGGCTTTTTATGCCAATGGGACGGCAACAGTGAATAATGGAGGAAAAGTATCCGCCGAAACGCTTGGCTATAATAATAGTGAGACATACAGAGGTACTTATGCTTATGGAGGCGGAGGCGGAGGCGGAGGCGGACAATATTCCACCAGACCCATTGGGGTCAAGGGAACAGGGGGTACTACCGGTGGTGGAGATGGAGGCAATGGCGCCAATAATGGCGGTACTGGACAAAACGGAGTGGACGGAGCTTCTAGCGGAGGTACTAAAGGTTTAGGGGCGATTGGCTATGGCGGTAATGGTGGCGGCGGCGGTGCCGGCGGTGGCGCAGGTGCCGGAAGCGGTAATGGCGGTAGCTCTCATAATGGCAATAATGTCTATTTTGGCGGCGGTGGCGGAGGAGGAAGTATCGGCTATAGCGGGGCGGGAGGATCGGGCGGCGGCGGAGGAGGAAGTTGGTATGGTGGAGCAGGAGGAAATGGAGGTTCAGCAGCAGGCGGAGCTCCTGGCGTGATTGGCGACGAAACAGGTGTCGGCGGCGGAGGCGGCGGCGGCGGAGGAGGAGGATATGGAACAGCCGGCGGCGGAGGCAAAGGAGGGGCAAGCTATACCGGAAATTGTAATGGAGTAAATGGCAGTACGGTCGGAGGAAATGGCGCTGATACTTGTGGAAATTGGACTATTGGCGGCGGCGGCGGAGGCGGAGGCGGAGCAGGAGGTGTTGCCTATGGAGCAGAAAATCTTTCTCAATTATATTTTGGTAGTCCGGGCGCGGGACAAGTAAATAATAGTTCCGGAGGGATAATTGCAATTTTTTGTAATAATCTTGTAGTTGATAATTCCGGATCAATTACTGCCAATGGCGCGAATGCAGCCGAAGCTTCAAGCACATATGGTACGGGCGGAAAAGGAGGATCTTCCGGGGGAAGTATTTTGATTCAAGGAAATACAGCTACTTTGAATACATCAAGGGTTACAGCGAGCGGTGGCACTGGCAGTTCCAACGCTGGCGGCGGTGGTGCCGGCGGTTCGGGTCGCATAGCTGTTTATTATAACTCTGCACCTTCCGGCACAACGAGTCCCACGGCATATACCGCTCAGGGAGACTTGGTGGGTTATCAAACGTCCGGCACAGTTATTTCTACTAACCTGTTGACGGGCGTGAGCAGTGTGAATTCCATTACCTCATTTGTCTATAATCTTTCCGCCAAGCCCGGCAGTACAACCGCCACGATCCAATTTAGCCAGGACGGGACTAATTGGTACAACAAAGACAAGGGTTCCGGTTCGGAAACACTGACTACGGGGGTAAACAATACCATCACGTTGTCCGGCTGGACCGCTAGCGCCAATTTCTATTATAAAATTGCTTTTGGCGGCGATAGTACAGACACTCCGGTTTTGGATGACGTTACCCTTGATTATATCATTCCCACTGACGACTATAACTGGGAAGCCTGGAAACCGGCAGGCGCAGGAACGGAGACACAGATTGCGTCAATGGATACGGAATCAACTGCCTGGCAGGTTGATTCTTATATGAATTCAGACTCAACCATCAGTAAAGTCGGCGGAATAAACATTGGTACTGGCGATGACGGGGATTGCATCATTGATAACGGCACCAAAACATTGGATTCTGACGCCGGTTCAGCTGTTTGCAATAGCAGTGCCAGAGCTACGGCCTACGCGGTAAATTTTTCCGACACCACTTTGGAAAAAACGGGAGAGACATCAGTCACGGTTTCCGCTACCCCAACTGGACTCGCCGCGGGTGACGAAATCCTCATTATTAATCTCCAAGGAACAAGCACTAACTACAACTCCGTCGGCCAATATGAGACTCATATTATCTCTTCTATTTCTACTAATGATTTGAACTTCACCGACTATCCTCTCAAAAATACTTATGACGGAACCACTCAAAAAATTATGGTACAAAGAGTGCCAAATTTTGGAAATGTTACTGTTTGCGGAGGAAATACAGGCGGAGGTTGCAGCGCGGCGGCCACTCTCACTATTACGGCCTGGAACGGAACGAAAAATGGAGTGTTGTTTTTCAGATCTAATGGAACGGTAACAGTGAATAGCGGCGGAGCGGTCAGTGTTACAGGAAAAGGATTTACGGCAGGATCAACGGGAATGGCTTATGGAGGAAATAGTTTTGGCGGAGCTGCCGGTAATGGCAATTGGTATGCCTCCGGAGGTTCAGGCGGAGGAGGGGGAGGGATTGGCGGAGGAAGCGCTGTGAATTCAACAGGAGGGAGCGGAAGCGCGTTAGGAGGCGCGGGTGGCGGAGGCGGTTATGCTGGAAATTATGGAAGCGGCGGCGGAGGCGGAGGCTATGGAACTGGCGGCGGAGGCGGTTATGGAATAAATAACGGCGGCTCTGGAAGTTATGCAAGCGGATCTGGCGGAAACGGCAATAGCACTAATGCCGGTGGCGGCGGAGGCGGCGGAACGTTAGGATCAAGCGAACTATCAAATATTTTTTTGGGCTCCGGCGGAGGCGGCGGCGGAGACGGGTGGAGTTGCGGCCGTTCGGGCGCTAGCGGCGAGGGCGATGGAGGAGGAATAGCTTATATTAGCGGTAATGCCATAAGCGTGGCGGGATCTATTGCCAATAATGGAGACAATGGTTTAGCTGGGCTTTATTGTTATGTTTCCGGTGCCAGGTACTCGGGGGGTTCAGGAGGAGGCAGTGGAGGCACAATTCGCCTGGACGGAAACTCGGTTGGTATTTCCGGTTCAGTTACTGCCAGTGGCGGTTCCGGAGGAACAATCGCATCGGGATATAACGGGGGAGCTGGAGGATCCGGCCGCATCGCGGTTAATTATTCTTCTTCCCTTTCTGGCATCACTACTCCGGTTGCTTATACTAAAAAATTACAATCGCAGGCCAAGCAGGAGGGAACAGGATCATTACAGACTTCTGTAGGCGCGCCGCAAACGGATGCCAATACCGTCGGCCTTTGGCATCTGGATGAAACCAATGTCGGGGTCGGTTCGACCGCTTATGATTCTTCGGGGAACGGGCGTAATGGAATAGCGGGGGGAGCCGGAACAACGGTTACGGACGGATTTGCCGGGAAGGCAAGGAGTTTTAACGGAACGAGTGATTACATTTCTGCTACTATTCCGGCAATAGGCGCAGGAAATTTTTCAGCATCAACGTGGATAAAAACAACATATACCGCAGGTAACCAGGCGATTTTGGATAACCGAGGCAGCGCGGCTCAAGGTTTTATAACTTATGTTGAGCAAACAACCGGAAAAGCGGCAGTCTATATATATTCTTCCAGTGTTGAAGCATCGGTGGTAGGAACTACTAACATTGCGGATGGCAAGTGGCATCTTGTTGTTGGCCAATATGACAGCACGGCTCTTAAAATTTATATCGATGGAGCACTGGAGAATTCTGTAACAAAAGCCTGGACTAACGGAGGTATTAGCACTTCTCTTCTTATAGGTAAAGATAATGCCGGAGGAAGTTTTTTTCATGGGTCTATGGACGAAATCAAACTTTCTAACACAGCCCGCACCGCCGAAGAAATCGCTGAAGCCTATCGCGCTGGACGCGATCATCGGTTAAGTCGGACGATTTCTTCCACTGATTTATCTTCCGCGTCCAAACTGCCGTTCTATATTGCCGCCGATCGCCCGGGAACCTATCTTGAAACTACAGTCGGTGAATCGGCTTTTGCCAATTATGAACCGGACGCCAATACAGTCGGACTTTGGCATTTGGAAGAACAATCCGGATCCGGAGCGTATATCAAAGATTCTTCAAGCAGTGGAAATAATGGCACGCCGACTGGAACGACATTTAGCCAAGGTAAAATTGGAAAAGCAAGAAATTATACTGCTACTACAAATAAAATCACAACGGGATCTGTGGTTACCACCGCAACTAATAATTTTACTATTGATACATGGGTTAATTGGAGCGGCAGCAGCACGGGATATGGTCAATATTTAGTTTATAATGGCAATTCGGGAACTTCGGGCTGGGGAATATACTTGAACTCCAGTGATTCTCACCAGATCCACTTTTTATATGGGGGAGTCATTGATGTTGATACAAATATAGCTCTAAGTTCAAACAGTTGGAATCATATAGTAATGAAAAGAGATAACGGAACGTTGTACGGCTATCTTAACGGAGCACTTTTTTACTCAGGATCGGCTAGCGTTCCTAATACCCCTTCTGGCTATACCTATATATTCGGTGATCAAAATGCCAATGATGCTTTTAACGGTTTGATTGATGAAGTTCGAATTTCCAATACCGCCCGTACCGCCGCCGAAATCCGCCAAGCCTATGAAGTCGGTCGCCGCACTCATCCTATCACCATTGATTTTGCCGCGTCGCTGGACTCCGGCAATCTGATTGCTGACACCAACGATTTATCCTTTACTGTCAATTCCCAAACATACGGCGCTACCAACAAAGGCGACAACCTCTACACCGGTGATAAAGTCATCGTCAAAGAAAACTATAATGGTACGGAATATATCGCCCAAGGGACAACAACGGCCGTTGCCGCTTCCACTGGCGCAGTGACAATATCCGCTTGGGACGCCGGTTCCACTTTTCCTGCTGGCGGGTTTACGGTGAACGCCACCGTCTTCAAATGGCAAAGGGAATATTGGGATTTGACCGGCGCAATGGATGATCAAATCAACGCTTCCACAAATCTCACTCTTCGCCTTACCGACGGCTTGGGAGGAAGAAATATATATCTGGATGATTTTGAATCGGTTTCCAATTATCTTACTGATCCGGCGGCGACTTCCAACATCATCAGCACGGACAGCCGCTACATCCAATATCGCGCCATTGTTTCCGCAACCGACACCAATGTCAGTCCGTATCTTTCCGAGGTAAGTATAGACTATCTCCTTCCTCCTGACCAACCATCTGACGTAGCGGCTACTGACGAGACTTACGGCGAAAAAGTTGTTGTTACCTGGACTAAATCCACCGGTGCCACCGGTTACAGGGTCTATCGGGATGATGTTAGCGTCTCCGGCGACCTGGGTGACGTCGCGACATACAATGACAGTGGCGCTGATCCCCCGGTGATTACGCCTGGAACGGCCGGCGCCACAGACGGAACGAATAAGGAATATGTCGCGCTGTCTCTTTCCGGCGAAAGCGCGGCCAACGGGACAACTCATGTTTATAAAGTTGTCGCTTTTAACGCGTCCGGCGACAGTCCCGACAGTCTCACGGATACGGGTTATCGGGGAGCGCAAAGCCTTACTTACCAGTGGCAAAGATCCGCCGACGATTCAGACGCCTCTTATTCCGATATCAGCGGAGGAATCACTAATCCCTACAACGACACCGGCGCGCCGACTGACGGGAGCGGGCGGTATTTTCACTGCATATTAAGCGCTACCGGTTCAGTCAGCCAAACTTCAACTGCGGACAGAGGTTATAGAGACCCGACACCGGATATAACCACCAGCGCCGTTTCTTCCATAACCGACACTGGCGCGTCAGCCAATGCCGATATTACCAGTATTGGCGGATCAACCGTTATTGCGCGCGGTTTTGAATACGGGCTTACCGAAACCGGTACTTGGGAGACGCACGAAACAGGGTCGTTTTCAACAGGAGTCTTTTCCTTGCCTTTGGCCGGATTCACTCACGACACGACCTATTACATCCGGTCATACGCGACCAATTCTGCTGGCACCGGATACGGCGGCTGGATAATGTTCAGCACAACAATGGACGTTTCGCCGGTGGAACTCAAAAAGAATGTGGAACTTCGGAAAAATATAGAGATAAAATAGTTATAATTAAGCGGAGGCGAGACGCCGTCTCGCCTCCGCGCGGCATGATTACCGGTTAACCAGGGGAAAATGAGCCATAGAGTAAAATTGCTAATAATTTTTTCCGGCGCCGCGGCGATCTTGGGGGCGGTTTTTTTGTTCGGGATTTTTTACCATCCGCCGAAAAAGCTGGAAGCGGACTTTTTAGATGTCGGCCAGGGAGACGCGATACTTATTAAAGCCCCGGACGGGCAGAATATCTTAATAGACGGGGGACCTAACTCCCGGTTGGTTGAGCGATTGTCGGATGTCATGCCGCCTTGGGACAAGCAAATTGATTTGATGATTTTATCGCACCCTCACGATGACCATGTGTTATGAACAATGTTATACCAATTAGGTTTGAAATAGTGGAGAAGATTAAATAAGAATTTTTTATATTAACTATGTAATAAGGCTAAAAGGCCTTATTTTTGTTGACTTATCAATATATTAGTGGGAAAATGACGGTGTAATAAAGTCAGTTTAAAATCTATGCCTAGAACAATTGTCGAGGGATTCGATGAGTTTCATAAAAAATTAAAATTAATTAAAACTGAATCGGAACTGTTAGCGAGTCATAGGGAATCAATTAAAAGATGTCTTGAAACAAATTTTGGACTCAAAAATTTTTTTAGAACTGGATCCATTGGTCATGGAACGAGCATATATGGATATAGTGACGTCGATTATTTCGCGAGCATACCGACGAATAATTTGCATAAAAATTCAGCATATAGTTTAAAAAAAATAAAAGAGGCTTTAGAAAACAGATTTCCAAACACTAAGGGTATACATGTGAATAGCCCTGCGGTTGTAATTCCTTTCGGAAATCATGCTTCAGAAACAACGGAAGTAATTCCCGCTGATTATATAAAAAGTGAAAATGGCTTTAGTATTTATGACATTCCTTCTCCGGGAGGAGGGTGGATGAGAGCTGGGCCAACTGCACATAATGAATATGTTAAGAAAATAAATTTAAAGAGAGAATTATTTTTAAAGGTTAAGCCTTTAATAAGATTTATAAAAGCTTGGAAATACTATAAGAAAGTGCCGATATCCTCCTTTTATATTGAAATGAGAGTTGCCAAATATGCATCAAAAGAGTCATCAATTCTTTACCCAATCGATATTAAATATGTATTTGAAGAAATGTTAGAGTGTGAATTAGCCTCGATGGTCGACCCAATAGGCATTTCGGGATATATTGAATCTTGTACGAGTGAGGAAAGAAAAAAAGACGCATTATCAAAACTTGAGAGAGCATTTACAAGAGCCGAGAAAGCTGTTGACGCTGAAGATGATGGCGATACAGAAGATGCGTTTGATTGGTGGGATCTCGTCTTTGATTATAAATTCCCTTCTTATTATTACTAAAGAGCTATGAGCAATATAAAAATTCAGCAAAACTTACCACAAAATTTAAAACTTCTTACGGCACAACGGCAACTTTATAGCGAAGCTAAAAAGATCCGGAATATTAGAATTTTAGGAACAACATTACTAACAATAATTTCTCCGCTAATCTTCTTTTTTACTACAAAATTAATAATTCCCTTAGCCATAATAGGGTGTTTATGGTCAATTTTCGCCTTTGTTATTAAATCTATTGAAAACGATAAGAAAAAAAGTGCAGCTTTGATTCAGGAAGAATTTGACACCTCGGTCTATAATTTGCCTTGGAATTTTATTCTCGCAAAGGAAAGCTGTTGGCCGGAAAAAATTACCTCTGCCGAAAGGAGATATAAAGCTGATAGAAAATGTTTAGAAAATTGGTATGGTGATTTAAAAGATTTGACTTATCCCTTGGATATACTTTTTTGCCAAAGGTCTAATTTAGTTTGGGACTCACGACAACGAAGATCTTTCGCACTGGCAATTGTCGTTTTGCTAATTCTAATTTTCAGCGCTGGCATAGCCTTGTATTGGCATTCTAATAAAACAATATCTGAATATTTTCTGGGAATTCTAATACCTTCATTATCAGCCTATTTTCAGGGAATTGATGAAATAATGGGGAATTTTAAAGATGCTTTTGAAAAAGAAGGACTTGAAAAAAGATTAGAAAAATTATTTCGGGAAATTAAAAATAGCACTAGCAGGGCCGAATATAATAAAAGCGAGCTTAGACAAATACAAGATATTATTTTTAAACTTAGAGAAAATAGCCCGTTAATTCCTGATTGGTGGTATAAATTATTTAGAAATAAATATCAGTTGGATATGCAAGCAACAATCGATATATTCAATTCTTAAATGCAAAAAAAGTTTTTTAAATTGTTTTTACTTATTGGCATTTTTCTTTTTGCTATTTTGGTATTTTCTTTCAAGGTATTTTATAACCCTGAAAGAAAGTTAGAAGTTGATTTCTTGGATGTAGGTCAAGGGGACTCTATACTAATAGAAGCACCGGACGGTCAAAATATTCTCATTGATGGTGGGCCGAATTCCCGGGTGGTTGAACGGTTGTCGGAAGTCTTGCCGCCTTGGGACAAGCAGATTGATTTGATGATATTAAGCCATCCTCACGATGACCACGTTAGCGGTTTGGTCCAAGTAATAAACAGGTTTGATGTAAAAAAAATTTTATATACCGGAGTTAACCATGACAGCCCGAATTATATTGCCTGGCTCGAGGCGGTTAAAGAGAAAAAAATACCCATGATAATCATTGATCGGCCTCAGACGATTAAGCTCGGGGACTACTGCCGGCTGGAAATACTTTATCCCCTTGAAAGTTTTTTAAATAAAGAGGTTGAGAATTTGAATAATACTTCAATCGTCGCGAAGCTGGTATATGGCAATACCAGTTTTTTATTTACGGGCGACGCTGAAGAGCCGGAAGAAAAGGAAATACTAGAAAGCGGGGTTGACTTATCCGCCGATGTATTGAAAATTGGACACCACGGTTCGGATACTGCAACCGGGGAAGAATTTTTAAAAGCGGTGAGTCCGGAAATTGCAGTAATTGAAGTTGGGAAAGATAATGATTTCGGCCATCCTTCTTTAAGGACGATAAAAAAGTTGGAACGGATTAAAGCTGATATTTTCAGAACGGATGAAAAGGGCACTATAAGGTTTATTAGTAACGGGTCAGTTATTAGCCAGAGATGAATGTTTACAAATGTTTAAAAAAGTTTTAATATTAGAATAACAATTTAAGCCTAAACTTCAATCATTTTAATGCTTGAGGCATGGCACAAAGTCCAACCAAGGTAAATGACTCCTCGTCAGAATGCCTTGGTTGGCCATATTCCGAAAGGGATATGGATGACCAGAAATGGTTATCGCTGGCGGGGAGCTTTTTGTTTTCCGGCCAGGTAAAAATTAATATCATTTTAAGCGAATCTAATTTGCCTAAAATGACGCAACGCTATGTCAGACGGAAAAATTTGTCCCAAGTGTAGGGAGCAGGTGGATAAAAAAGCGACCAAGTGCCCCCATTGTCATTCGGATATTAGGGGATTTTTTGGCAAGCACCCGATTTTAGCACTTTTATTGGTAGTTATGTTTGTTCCCGTTTTTATCTCAGTTATGAGTGAAGAAATGGATAATGGCAGTCAGGCTCCGAGCGTTACTCCGGTTGTTGATACTGGTTCAAACGCACCTGCGGCAATAGAGGCCAATTCAACTAATATTGAGGTGACTAATCAAATCGTCAAAAAGGTTGCCGGTAAGCACAGGTTTTTCTTTGACATTCGGAATAAGGGAAAAGAAGATTTTACCGGATCAGTAAAAATAAAACTGATAAGTATGGAGAATAGGGATATTTGGGATGACACCTTTGATACGAGCAAGGCCATTGCCCCGGGTTTGGGGACTATCGTATATTCGGAACTAAGCACCGGGCCGACTTCAGTCCATGGTAGTGCCGGGATAAACAGATTTACTTATGAAGTTATTCAGAGCGGACGGGTAGTTCAGACCGGGGCAGGCAGGATAACCGATAAATATGAAGACTTATCATTTTAAGAAAGTATGAAGCAGGACGAAATAATTTTTAAAGAAAAAAAATGGAAAATGGAAATGCGGTTGAACAGGAAATTAACCAATGACGAGAAGCAACGACTTTACGGTGAAATTATAACCGGTTTTATTCTTGAGACAAAAATTCCAGCGGCAGAAGAAAGTGAACTTGAGTTAGACGGGCTGAAGGATTAAAGGTTGTGATAAAGTTGTATTTTTGGAAATTTTTTTAAGCTAACATAACGAATAAAACGGTATTGTTTGTAAGAGTTTATAACTAATATTAGCCAAAAAATCCTTGACATTTATTGCTATCGGGTGTAAAATGTAAGGACAATTAAATAATTGAAAAATGTATTAAACTGAAAAGCCACGGACTGACGTTAAGATCGGTTCGTAATCCAGAATTATAGAAGGCTTTCAGCCAAAAAGTGAAGTATTGAACGATGTAGTAGGGGATTCATATCTTCATTTTTTTGGTTGAGCCTACTCGTTTTATATCAAAGGCCCAACTGAAAAGTTCCGGGCCTTTTATGTATGAAAAAAATAAGCGAAAAAAATTCAATATTAAAATACGGCCTGTCCGCGCGGATGAAGCCACCGATGCGGAGCGGAGGCTGTTTGAAGCGGTCAGATTTTTATTAGAGTCGGGCGAGGACGACCAATTTGAAAAAAAGTAGCTAATAATAAATAAAATTTTATGAAAGACATAAACACTAAATACATCGGATGGATTTCGTATTACCGGAAATCCCTTGCCAACCCGATAATTAATCGGAATAAAGACTCTTGGTGTTTATGGACAAAGCTCCTGCTCATAGTAGCTCATAGGGGATATAAGACCTATTTTGGCGGTGGTGAGTGCACAGTCGGCTCCGGTCAGGTGGTAACGACCAGAAAATTTTTATCCGAGTTATGCGATATTCCGGAAAGCAATATTCACCGGAACCTGAGGTTATTTGAAAAGGTCGGGATGATTATTCAAAAGACTACCAATAAAGAGAGGCTGATTACGATTAAGAATTGGTCGGCATATCAAAAAAATACTCGGAAGCCGAGAAAAGGAAAGGACTCGGACAAAATTACGAGGGAACATGAAGGGAACAACGAGGAAGGGAAAAGTGGCAAAAACATTAAGAAATCGGTTGATATTCCGCTCTCTAATAATACTAATAATGCTGATAATAAAAACAATATCAATAAACATATTGATAGATTTTCAAAGATTAAAAATTACCAAAGCTTTTATGAATTTTTGGTCAAATATTACGGTTTAAATGAGCGGCAGGCAAAAGTTATCTCGGAGGATAGTGATTATGGCTGGTTTTCAAAAAGCAAGTTATGCCAAGTCGCTCATCCCAAGCATGAAAAAATTAAGAACATGGCGGCTTACGTCTGGACAGTCTATCAGAACTACAAAAAAGGAATCAAGCCCCCGCCACTTTCCAAGATACATCCCACGCCGTCATTTTTGGAGGGGGTAGTTTATAAAGAACAGAGTTTAGAGGATATTTTAAAGTCATTTAATAAATAATTTGGTGATTTAGAAAAACGAGAGCTCCGTTTTTTTGAAGGCCAGCAATATTATGATTATCAAAAAGAAAAAACGTAAATTTGGTATTAGCCTTGATAACGGTTATTTTGGCGAGATTGTTAAATTTATTCTAAATTCCCGGAGGCAAGGTAGGCGAGTTAGAACTATCTTTCGCCGATTAAGGAAACAAGACCGCTGTTCGGATTGGCGAGATATAGCCCTCTTGACGTTCATCTTAAATGTCGTCAAGGGCAATAACCTGCCTTTTTCCAGAAAAGAGGTCTTTTCCGCCTTCAAGCGGGTTGACCCTGAAGGATTACGCCTCCGAAGAAAAGCGGGAGTTATTGAACGGATTAATAGAGGGGGCTTCTAAGACCTCGGTTTTTAAAAAGTAGATCCTTGAGGTGTTCAATAATGGCTCGGATTGACCCTGTTTTTTCCCTGAGAGCGTTCCGGTTTGGTTTTTAATGGAAATTACCTTAATGGCATAGTTCGCCAACCGGGACGTTTTCAGGGTTAAGTTTAGCTAGTAAATGGATATGGCCAGAAAGGGACAAGATAGGAAGCTATTTACAAGCTAGACTGGTGGAATATAATAAAACCATAATTTAGCTAAAGTTAGCAAACTTATGGAAAAAATTCTTACTATCAAAGAGGTAGCCGAGTTGCTAAGGATATCGCCGAAATCTGTTTATCGGCTGATTGCTTCCGGTCGGCTTAAAGCGGTCAAGGTTGGGCATAATTGGCGGGTTCTTGATTTTTGGGAAAATTTTAGCGCTGAAAAAAGTAAAATATTTTTTAAGCTTTAAAATAAAAATTGATTAATTCTCTTTGGTAAAAACTGCCGATTTAGGAATGTTTATAAGTGGTAAAAAATGTATGGAAAAAGCTGTGTATTATGCCCGGGTGAGCACGTCCTTGCAAGAAGAGCGGGGAACGATAGAAAGCCAAAAAAGCGAACTCATCCAACAAATCAAAAAAGACGGCAATATTCTCATCCGGGAGTATTCGGACAACGGCTGGTCTGGAACAAGGCTGGATCGCCCGGCGCTTGACGAGTTAAGAAATGATGTAAAAACCAATCTTTTTGATGTGGTATATTTTTTAGACTCTGACCGGATTGCGAGAGACTCTACCTATCAAAATATTATTATCTCCGAACTGTTGAAATACGGAAAGAAAATTATAATCAGGGGCAAAAACTACATTGACAACCCGGAAAATAAATTTACCTTGACGGTAATGGGAGCGGTTAATGAATTAGAAAAGGCAAAAATAGTTGAAAGGCTGATGAGGGGGCGGAAAGAGAAAGCCCGGCGGGGCAAGATCGTGGATGGCGGTCAGTTGTTCGGCTATTCATATATCAAGAGGACGGATAAGACAGACGGCTATTATAAAATAAATGAGGAACACGCCGAAGTAGTCCGGCTAATTTATGAAACTTACGCCAACACAGACACTAGCATTACCGGGCTGATAAAATTCCTTGAAAAAAGAAAAATCAAAACCGCTCAAGGCAATTATTTTTGGGGCAGAAGTTCAATTAGCCGGATATTGAAAAATACCAGTTATTTCGGCTTGCATTACTTCAACCGGGCTGAAAGAATTGAAAGCGATAATAAAAATACGAGATATGCCAGAAACAGGAAGACTAAAACCCGGCCGAGAGATGAAAGCGAATGGATACCCGTCCCTATACCGGCTATAATTAGCGAGGAGCTTTTTAATAGAGTCCAGGAAAAAATAAAGAGAAATCAAAGAATGAATCGGGGAACTGATGAGAAATACCTTTTGAGCGGCTTGATAAAATGCGGTATTTGCGACCATACTTATACCGGAGCGGTCTGGAATACTAAGAAACGTGTTTATAAATGCAATTATCGGGAAAAAAATTCTAGTCATATTCCGGAAGTAATAAAGCAAAAATGCGATAATTATTATGTTTTTGGAGAAGATTTGGAAAATGCGGTTTGGGATGTAGTTATTAAAAAGGTTTTACAGCCAAGCATAATAAAAAAGTATATTGATATACTGCGGGATAAAAAAAGCGAAAGCCGACGGAAGTTAGAAGTCGCGATTAACTCATTAAATGCTCAAATTGAAAACATCAACAAAAGAAAAATGAAATTATTGGATTTATATTCCGACGGACTGGTTGACCGGGATAATTACCAAATGAAAATTGAAGAACTGGATGATCAAGCCGAGGGGCTTAATAATAGACTGGGAGAAGCAAAGACAAAGATTGAGCTACTGGACAAGAGGAAAGAAATAAACGAAAATATCGGTAGGTATTGCCAGACGGCTAAGAAAAAGGCCAGGACATTAGACCAAAAACAAAAAAGATTTTTTCTTCAGCAGATTATTAAGAAAATCGTATTTTTAAAGGATAGAATAACGATAATTGGTTATTTTCCGATAGTAGAGATATCAGATAAAACTGACGAGGATATAAAACATTGTTCATATCATACATGTTACCGGTCTGATAAACGTTTTAGAAAGATTTAAGGTGGAGAAAATTCTTTACACCGGCGTTAACCATGACAGCCCGAACTATATTGCCTGGCTGGAAGTTGTCCGGGACAAAAAAATTCCAATGGTAATCATTGACCGGCCGCAGACGATTAAGCTCGGCGACAACTGCCGGCTTGAAATACTTTATCCCCTTGAAAGTTTTTTGAATAAAGAAGTTGAAAACTTAAATAATACTTCAATCGTCGCGAGGCTGGTATATGGCAATACCAGTTTTTCATTTACCGGCGACGCTGAGAGAGAAGAAGAAAAGGAAATACTAGAAAGCGGGGTTGACTTATCCGCCGATGTATTGAAAATTGGACACCACGGATCGGACACGGCTACCAGCGAGGATTTTTTAAAAGCAGTTAAGCCGGAGATTGCGGTAATTGAGGTGGGAAAGGATAACCAATTCGGGCATCCGAGTTTAAGGACGATAAAAAAGCTGGAGCGCGCCGGAGCAAAAGTTTTCCGGACCGACGAGGCGGGAACGATAAAGATTGTAAGCGACGGGGCAAGGGTTGAAATTTTAAGATAAGGCTGATATGATAAGAAGTAAATAGACAATAGTAAACAGTAAATAGATTTTATTTTTACTGCTTACTGTTGTCTGTTTACTATTTACTGTTTACTAAGTTTATGCCTAAAAACAAAAAAGACGAAATAAAAGAAAAAAGCGGGGAAAGCAAGAAAGGGAGTAGTAAAAAAAAGGTGCTGATAATTGAAGACGATACGATGATCTCGGGCATGTATAAGATGAAGCTTGAAGATCATGGATTTATCGCCCTTACGGCGAGCGACGGCAACGAGGGCCTTTTGCTCGCGAAAAAAGAAAAGCCGGATTTGATTTTATTGGATATCATGATGCCGATGGTTGACGGTTTTTCGGTTTTAGCCGAAATTAAGGCCGCTCCCGGGATGAAAGACACGCCGGTTATTATCATGACCAACCTCGGCACGACCGAAGACATAGAAAAAGGAAAAAAAATGGGCGCTTCGGATTACGTCGTTAAAGCCGACCTTACTCCGGCGCAAATCGTTGAAAAAGTGGAGAAATACATCAGATAGAATTTTTAATTTTATAATTTTTAAATTTTTAATGATTGTATGCGGTACGATTTAGAGGAAAGGACCGCAAAATATGGAGAAGATGCTGTTTATTTTTGTTTGAAAGTTAAGAAAAATGAAGTAAACCGGTCACTCATAAATCAATTCATAAGATCGGCGACTAGTATCGGGGCGAATTATATGGAGGCAAATCAGGCAAGCTCGAAGAAAGATTTCCGAAATAAAATAAAAATTTGCCAAAAAGAAGCCAATGAAACTAAACATTGGCTGAGAATGATAGCTATTGCTATTCCCGAAGAAAAAGACCGATGCAGAAAATTATGGAAAGAATCTCATGAATTAACATTGATTTTTGCCAAAATATCTAAAAGTTGTGATGCATAATTTAAAAATTAAAAATTATAAAAATTAAAAATTCTATTTATGTCTCATCCAAAAAACGAACGAACACTTGTCATTATAAAGCCTGACGGCGTGCAGAGGTCTTTAATCGGCGAAATTATTCGCCGCTACGAGCGGGTGGGGCTGAAGTTAATCGGCTTAAAAATTACCGTAGCTGGCTTGGAAATGGCGGAGAAGCATTATTACGACGTCGGCGGAGAAGCATGGCTGGAAGAAGTGGGAAGAAAGGCGAGAGCGGCTTATGAGAAAAAAGGCCTTACTTCGCCCTATAAGACTAACCGCGAAAACGGCATGGCGGTCTTAAAATCAAACGCTAAATATTTAGCCTCGGGACCGGTTATCGCTATGGTCTGGCAGGGAGCGCACGCGGTCGGATTAGTCCGGAAAATTACCGGCGCGACCGAACCGTTATCATCCGACGTCGGAACCGTTCGCGGCGATTTCACTTTGGATTCTTACGCCATGGCCGACATGGACAGCCGCTCGGTGCGGAACCTTATCCACGCTTCGGGAGCGGTTGAGGAAGCGGAAAAGGAAATTCCCAACTGGTTTAAACCGGAAGAAATCGTTAAATACACCCATATTCAGGAGAAGATTTTGTATGACGTCAATATTGACGGAATACTTGAGTAAATTATCAATTACCAATGATCAATTTTTAATTTTTATTTAACTTTACAGGAAAATTTTAGCTATTGACGAGGTTTAGGGGTTTGTGCTATTATAATTGAAATATTGCAGAATTGTTTTATGAAATATTCAGCGTTAAAAACTAACTACGGCTTTAAGGGCAATTTGGCGACCATTTACATGGTTTGGTTTCACGTGCAAGCGCCCGGGCCGGGAATTAGATAACAGATAACAGACGACAGATAACAGAAAATAGGCCCGGACCCAAAAAGGAGTGCGGGTTTTTTGTAAGGCGCGATATCGTCATTCTGAGTGAAGCGGAGCGGAACGAAGAATCTCGTGTTAACCGCGAGATCCTTCACTCCGTTCAGGATGACAGAAGCGGAAAAAGTTCTTTGAAAATTTGGCTGGTAGCGGATCGCCCCGCCTTTCTTAAAAAGTTAAGGCGGGCAGGGCGGTCCGTTTGGCTGGATTTTAAGCAACTGGTGAATTTTGCCAGTTATTAACGCTTAAAGTTCTGACCGTGTCCCAAAAAGGATCCGGACGGCCGCACGCGGCCAGTATACGGTTTTTGTTTTTTGATTTTGCCCTAAGCCTCAAATTTTTTTCGACGGAGGCGAGGGGCGCAGATTTTCAAGGAGGGTTTAAAATGAGAGAGCTCGGAGAGATGCAACAAGAAGTGGTTATGACAGAGGATGGAGGAGTAGCGTGCCTTTTGGGACCTTGGCTTAAGGAAGATGCTGAGGAATCTGAGGCCGACGAGGGCCCCATGACTTACGGGTATTATGCTATGCCCGCGAAAAGGAGGCCCAAAACTCTGATGTAACCACGCCGAGCCCTCCCGGGTTCCGGAATTTGCGGCAGTTCTTTGCCGCAATAAGCGTCGGTCTTTGACGCTTGAGTAGTCCCGTATCCACTACGGGACGAATGTCCGGACCTAAGCCGCGTAACATCTGAGGGCTAAGAAATTTCCTGGTCAATTCACATCTGACCGGTTGAGACTTCTTAGCCCTCTTCCCACCCCTGGGAATTGACGATTGTCAATTTACGATTGATTTTTGTCTGAACCACTAATTTTCACGTGATTTCTCAGATTACACTGATTAATTTAATATATCAGTGAAATCAGTGTTCTCTGTGAAAATCAGTGGTTCAGACAAAAGGGTCGCGCCGGAAGGCGGCATGACCCGGAAAGGAGGAAGGAATGTTTCATTTTTGGAGGAAGTGCGAAGAGTGCGACCGCGATGAACCGCACGGGTGCCTTTTTATCAGGGAAGACGGTCATGAAATTTTCCGGATATGCGCTGGTTGCGATTTCCGGGGAGTGAAGTGCCCGTCGGCGCAGGCTCCGGTCACTTATGACGGGGTTTGTGTTGAGTGCGAACCTTTGCCGGAGTATCGGCTAAGGGTCTTAACAAAAAAGAAGGAGCCTGAGGCTCCTTCCTCCGGCGGCGTTGACGTGCCCTTCGCTGAAGGGCACGTCAAAGGAGATTTATTGCCCCGGGTATGTATACCGGGGAGAAAGGAGATAATATGAACAGTTCATGGCTGCCTTGTTTTTCCAGGCAGCCTTCTCTTCTTAATAAATCGTTTGACAACTTCTGACTCCGCTTATATAATAGAGTTAATATGGACAAGGATAATAAAAAACTTGAAATATTAAATAAGTTTGATGAGAAAAATGAGATTGTTTTGGGTATGGTAAAGACGCTGGAAGAGGACGTTAGAAAAATAAAATCAATCTTGAAAGTCGCTTAGCCGCGCGGTTTTATATGTTTAAAATAAATCAAAAATTAAATATTAAACCGTTTTTAAACTTGTTGCTCTTGTTGCCTTTAAGACGGGTGGCGGTTTTTACGTAGTTTACTAGATGAAGATTGAAAGAAAGCCACCTAAAAAAGGGTGGCGTTTTATATTAATGTAAAATGTAAAAATCAAAAAATCAAAATGACAATGTAAAATGAAAAAATAATTCGTCATTCTGAGGCCGAAGGCCGAAGAATCTCGTGGTAATAGCTCTATTCACGGGATCCTTCGCTACGCTCAGGATGACGATGCAATATTTTAAATTTTTGCATTGTCATTTTGATATCTAAATTATGACCGAAGCCAAAAAACAAATTCAGCTAAACGACGTCTGCTTACGGGAATCAGCCCAGGTTTCGGGCGGGGCTATGAGTCCCGGGGATCAGCTCACTTATGTCCGCTATCTTTTAGAAGGCGGCATTGACCGGATTGAGATCGGTTTTCCCGGGAGTTCTAAAGTCCAGCTTGAAAACTGCGGGCGGATTGTGGATTTCGTGAATAATAATGCCAAAGGAAAAAGGCCGCTTTTAGGCGGACTGGCCCGGGCGAAAAAAGAAGACATTGACGCGATTAAGGAGGCGGGGTGCGATTTATGCCACATCTATATTCCGGCCTCGCCTGATTTTGTCAAAGCCATGTTCGCCGCCGATAAATACGGCGATACTGTGGAAGGAAAGCAAAACTGGACCATTGACCAGGCAGGGGCTATGGTGGCTTACGCGAAGAGCCTTGGTTTTAAAAGTATAGAATATTCTCCGGAGGACGCGGCTCGGACCAGCCGGGAATTTTTGTACCGGATGGTCGGCGCGGTGATTTCCGCCGGAGCGGATGTTGTCAACATTCCGGATACGACCGGACTTCGGGTTGGTAATGAATTCGGGGATTTAATCGCTCTAATTGAAGAAAACGTCCCTAACCGGAAAAACGCCCTTATTTCCATCCACTGCCATAATGACTCTGATCATGGAACCCATAACGCCCTGCAAGCCGTGTTAAACGGCGCGGACATTATTGAAGGAACATTTTTCGGTTTAGGCGAACGCTCGGGCATGACTAAACTTGAGGCAATAATTATGAACATGCATACCCGGCAGGACATGTTCGGTGATTTTAAGATTGATTTTAAACCGGAGCTTTGCGTAAAAATCGTTAGCTTTATAGCGAACGCCTTAGGCATGAACGTGCCGCGGCATTGGGTCGTCGTCGGCGCGCAAAATTCAATCTGCTCTTCCGGCACCCATCAGGCCATAGAAGCCCGAGCTCGGGAGCAGGGAATGGAGAGCGCTTATTACAGCTGGCACCCGGAAACTTACGGTCATGCCAAAGTTACGACCGTGATCAACCAATCCTCCGGCCGGGAAGGGCTTCGCATCAGGCTGGAAGAGCTTGGATACGCGCTCGGGAAAGAAGAACTGCAAAAAATTTATAGCGAGTCCGTAAAAATTTCCGAGGCCATGGCCGGCAAGCCTTTATCCGACCGGGAGCTGGCGGCGATTGTGCACGAGACTATTGATATTATCCCTTTCCCGATTAAAGTAAAGCGCTGTCAGGCTATCGGCGGAGAAGGCAGTCTCCCGACCGCGACCGTGGTCGTTGAAATTGACGGCAAAGAAAGCATTAGCGCCTCAGTCGGCGTCGGGCCGTATGACGCGATCATGCACTCGGTAATCCGGGCGGCGGAAGAATTTTATCCCGAGTTAAAAAAAGTGAAGATCAGCCTTAATGACTGGCGGCCGGTAGCGGTTTCATCCGGATCAGACGCTTTGGCCGACGTTTACGGCCGGATAAGAATTAATAATGACGAAAACCATACTTTTTCCGGCCGGGCGGTCCATATTGATACTAACCAGGCCTCGGCCCAGGCGTTCGCCAATTGCTTAAGCTGGTATCTGGCGAGCTTGTGATTTTTTATTTTGTCATTCCCGCGAAGGCGGATTTGTCTCAATTGTCATCCTGAGCGCAGCGAAGGATCTGCGTATGTATTTTTTGCGTTCACTTATTATAATATATTACTGGTTTTCATCATCATTCCTTAATCTTTTTTATTTACTCTATAATCCCCAAATGGCTTAACTTACGAAATTCGCGTTCGCAGATCCTTCGCTACGTTTCACTCCGCTCAGGATGACAAATAGGGACAGCTTCCGGAATGACAAAAAAAAAGGGGGGGGGGGTAACTTACAAGCAGCTAAAAACTTTCTCTCCCATTCCCGACGTGCCGAGCAGTTTAGAGGCGTCATCGTTTTTGGTAAAGAGGTCTCCTGTGCGGTAGCCGTCGCGCAAAACCTGGTTGACGGCTTTTTCTATGGCTTCGGCGCCGACTTTCGCGCCAATATGTCTTAGCATAAGCGCTCCGGTTAAAATCCGGCCGAGCGGATTAGCCTTGTCCGCGCCTTTTAAAGTCGGAGCGGTTCCGGCGCCGGATTCAAAAAGTCCGGCGTTCGTTTCCGGGTTAATTGATGAAGAGCACATAAGCCCCATACTACCTAAAGCCGCGGCCGCGCCGTCGGAAAGAATGTCGCCGTGCTCATTTCCGCAGGCAATAACAGCGTTTAATTTCGCCGGCGTGAAAAGCATTGAATTGGCCGAGTCAACGAGCTGATGGATTAATTTCACGTCCGGAAATTCTTCGGCGCCGATTTTCGTCGCGATTTTCCGCCAAAAATCGTGGCGAGCCATGACATTGGCTTTGTCAACGGAGATGAGCGGGAGGTTTAATTCGCGGGCGTAAGAAAAGCAGGCGCGGAAATATTTTTCCAGCGTGGATTTTTTATAATAAGCCAGATCAGTAATAATTTCATCATCAATCGTTACATCTTGTTTTAATTTAAGTCCGATTTTCTTTCTTATTTCTTCGCGGAAGCTGATATTTTTCGCCAAAGGCGGATCAGCCTCGGGCTGAAAGTCAATATTGCCGAAATAGCTGTCTTCAAGAAGAAACCGGATCCAGTATTGCTTAACGCCTTCTTCGGGGATGTTTTCCGGCTTAACATTAGCTAAATGGTCCAGGGTTTTATAAAAGACCATTGGCCGGAAGTTCAATAATAGGCCCATGGTTTTACGGAGCGCTAAAAGCGCCCGGGCTTCAGGCATCATCTCCGGTTTTTCTTTGCCAATAGTCAGGTCAAATTCCGGGTCGCCGACGCCGCCGAAAAAAATCGTCCCGATTTTAACGGCCTTTTTAAAAGACTCCCCGGGCAGGGTATCGCCAAACTCATGGTAAGCATTCCAGCCCATGGGGGTATTTACGAATTCAATTTTAATATTATCTTTTTTAGCCGCCTCGGCTACTATCGCGCAAGCTTCCCGCATCATCTCCGGACCCGAGCCGTCGCCAGGGACGAGAGCGATTGTTTTTTTAAGCATAAATTTTCCCCTCCCCTTAAGAAGGGGAGGGTTAGGGAGGGGTTTGTGCTGATTAACTCGTTTTAAGCAAGTTTCATTTATATCGCTTAACACAGCGCCCAAGCTATATTTAATATCGTGATTAAAATATCTCTTCACGACTAATCCTAAACTCTTTAAATAATTTTCTCTTAAATTATCATACTGAATTTCCCTGTCACTTGAATGGGTGGCGCCATCAACTTCAATTACTATCTTTAGTCGGGGGCAGTAGAAATCAACTACGTAATTTCCGATTCCGTGTTGCCTTCTGAATTTATAATTTAACTGAGATTTTCTTAATTTATACCAAAGTAGTTTTTCACAGCTGACAACATGAGTCTGCGCTCTAAGCTTTTTCCTGATTTCTTTTTTAGCTTTTAGATTAAAGATTCTGGTCATCACAACCCCCCCCTAGCCTCCCCCTTGGTAAGGGGGAGGAAAAACAACCCCCTCCTAGCCTCCCCCTTGGTAAGGGGGAGGAAAAATCTTTACCGCCAGTTTTAGCATGGCGCCGACACTACCGTTATTTTGAATTAATTCTTTTTGATACTCTGATAGTTTAAATTTATATTCTTTTTTAGCTTCAGTCCTGATCCGGTCGTCATTCCAGTCAATATCAAGTCTGGCGGGTTTGTTATGGAATAGTTCTTTAATTTCCTCAGGTTTTAGTTCAACGCATAAAAGGCCGTTATTCCACATGTTATTGTAAAAAATTCTCGCGAAAGATGGAGCAATGATACATCTTATCCCGGCGGCTTCAAGAGCCCAGGGGGCGTGCTCGCGGGACGAACCGCAACCGAAATTTTCATCGGCCACCAAAATCCGCGACTGATAAATTTTTTTTCTGTCTTCATCCGTGAGTCCCGCGTCTTCAAGGCAATGCTTCCCGAGTTCGGTTTTATCAGTTTCGGTTAAGTAGCGAGCCGGGATTATCTGGTCAGTGTCAACATTTTTTATCGGCAGGTAAAAAACTTCTCCGGAGAAGTTTTTTTCTTTGCCGGCGCTTATGGTTTTTAGCAGGTTCTTAAAATCAGGAAGAGGAACAGTCTTCTCTTTCCAGCCGGTTAAAGCTTGGGGCGGTTCTTTGGATTCTGGCAGAGCCAAAATAAACGCTTCGGTTTTTTTTCCGAGCTCAATACCCGGTTCGGAAATTTTTCCCTCTATGGCCGTGAGCGCGGCGGTCAGGGGCGAGGCCAAGTGCACCATGCCGCCTTTGCCCATCCGGCCGGGAAAGTTCCGGTTGGTCGTAGAAACGCAGGTTTCACCCGGAGCAATCACTCCGTTACTCATCCCGAGACAGGCGCCGCAAGTCGGCGCGCTGACGAGACAGCCGGCTTTTAAAAATATGTCTATTAAGCCTTCCCTCATGGCTCGGCTGTAAATATGCTGGCTGGCCGGAACGACAATGCATCTTGCGTTTTTATGGACGCTACCCCCTCCCAGCCTCCCCCTTAGTAAGGGGGAGGAGCCGAATGTTTTAAATACTCCGGCCGCGATTCGTAAGTCGGAAATCCGGCCGTTGGTGCAGGAGCCGATATAGACCTGGTCAATCTTTTTGCCCGCCAATTTTTTAACCGGATGGACGTCTTCGGGTGAGTAATTATCAGTAATGACCGGCGTTAATTCGCTCGCGCTAATTTCAACGGTTTTTTCGTATTCGGCGCCTTCGTCGCTGTTCCATTTTGATAATTCATCCAGCGCCGCTTTTTTTGAGCCATACTTTTTTTTAAGCGAGAGCCAGAGATAATCAATGGTTTTCTCGTCAATCGGCATTAATCCCGAGCTCGCTCCGGCTTCAATCGCCATATTGGAAATTGTCATCCGACCTTCCATGCTTAAACCGGAAATTATCGGACCGCCGAATTCAAGGACCGCGTTAGTAGCGCCCTTAACCCCGATTTTTTTTATAAGCGTTAAGGCTAAGTCTTTGGCGAAAACGTTTTTCGGAAGCTCACCAATAAAATTAACGCGAATAACTTTCTGGGGCGGACAAATCCATAAACCGGTGATTAGCGCGTTTTCAAGGTCAGTCGTGCCGACCCCGGCGGTAAAAGCGCCGAACGCGCCGTGGGTGGAAGTGTGCGAGTCGCCCATGATGCCGATCTGGCCCGGCGCGATCCAGCCTTTTTCCGGAATGACCGCGTGGCAGACCCCGTTCCGTCCGACTTCAAGGAATTCAATATCCATTTCGCGCGCGAAGTCCCTTATAATTTTTGCCTGGATGGCCGAAGCTGTGTCTTTCGGGGGATTGACATGGTCAATCATGAGCTTAATCCGGTTAGGATTAAAAACCGAATTAATGCCCCGGGCTTTCATGTCTAAAATGGCGTTCGGGGTCGTAATTTCATGGCCCCAAACCCAGTCCAGCCTTAATATCAGTCTCCCGTCTGGAAGAGTTTTTTTAAGATGATCTTCTATAATTTTTTCAAAAGCGGTTTTATTACTCATAACTCGTAACTCATATCTCATAACTCATATCTCATAAATCGTAACTTTTATTCTGAAACAAAGTTATGAGATATGAGGTTTGTTTATTTAATATTACTTAAGAAAACCTTTGCAGTCAAATACTGAAAAAAGCCTGTAAAAAGCCCTTGACACGCATAAGGAAAAGCTTTAGAATTATAACATGATAAAAAAACTGCCAAAAAACCTGGATATTGTAGTAGTAGTAAGCTTGATTATTCCCACCTAGTGGCAGTTTCATAATTGGACTAAAAGGAAAAGAAAACTGCCACCAACATAGGTGGTTTTTTAAATATCTAGAGCTTCTGCGTTGGCGTCTGCGATACTCACTCGCCGTACCTTAAGTACGACTCGTTCCGTTTCTCGGCGCCGCCTTCCTGCCTGCCGGCAGGCAGGGAATCGCATCCAAACGCGCAAGCTCCATAAAGTGGTTTTGTAAAAATATATGGTTTCTTCAAAAGGCACAGTTAAGTTTTACCGGTTGCGATGCGTTAAATGCGGGACGGTTTGGGATGAAAAAGAAACATCTTCGTCCTGTTTAAAATGCGGCGACGCTTTGGAAGCCGAATATGACTGGGATTTTATCAAATGCCGGTTAAACCAGTTTAATTTAAAGTACGCGCCGATTTCCGCGACCAAGTATCTTAATTTTTACCCGATTCTTGATCTTAAAAAATTGGTAACGTTAAACGAAGGCGGGACGCCGCTTCGGAAATCGCGGAAAATCGCCAAGCGGCTCGGACTGGAAAATTTGTATTTTAAGGATGAGACTTCTAATCCGACTGGCGGCTTTAAGGACCGGGGGACTATGGTGGAAATAACCAAAGCCCTGGAAATGGGCGCTAAGGCGGTCGTCGTCGCTTCAACCGGCAATATGGCCGCTTCGGTTTCGGCCTACGCCTCTCAAGCCGGAATTCCGGCTTATATCGTCGTGCCCGAAGGCACGCCGATCGGAAAGCTGGCGCAGACCCTCGCTTACGGCGCCCGGGTAATCCAGGTTCGGGCGACTTATTCGGAGTGCGCGAAACTGGCCGAAGAAATCGCGAAAAAATATAAATTTTATCTGGCCGGAGACTATGTATTCCGCGGTGAAGGTCAGAAATCCCAAGGCTATGAAATAGTGGAACAGCTCGGCTGGAACGCGCCAGACTACTTAATCGTGCCGGTCGGTTGCGGAACCAACATTGCGGCCATCTATAAAGGCATGCGCGAGTTTTACGAGCTTGGTTTTATTAACAAACTGCCGAAAGTAATCGGCGTCCAGCCCGAAGGGTCCAACACTATTGCCCTGGCTTACCGCGAAAAAACCACGAAAATAAAACCAATCCCCAAACCCCGGACAATCGCTTCGGCCGTGGCGGTCGGTTACCCGGTGGACGGCCTGAAAGTTTTGAGGGATATAAAAGAATCCAAAGGCATGGCTTTAGAAGTCTCGGACGAGGAAATTCTTAAAGCGGAAAAAGAGCTCGCCAGCGAAGAATCAATTTTTGTTGAGCCGTCAGCCGCCCTGCCGCTCGCGGCCGTAAAAATGCTCGCTTTAAAAGGCGTAATAAAAAAAGAAGAAACCGTTGTTTGCGTTTTGACCGGCAACGGGCTTAAGGATCCGGTGACTATGTTAAAAATTCTGCCTTCGCCGCCGTCAATTGAACCTAACCTCTCCGAGGTAGACCATTACCTTAAAATGAAACTTTACAATATCCAGTCAACCGTGGAAAAAGATAAAGTGGAAGTGCTTTTTACCAAATGTCCGGTTTTAAAGAAGACGGAAAAAACCGTTAAGGGTAAATTCGGGGTGAGCCTTGATAAAAAATATCTCGTCGCCATCCAGGCTGAAGTGGAAAATTTTTTTAAAAAAGAAGATAAGATGAGGAAATCGGACTTACAGCATATTATTGAGTCCATCTTAAAAACCGATCCGGGAGCGAAAAAAATCATCAGCGTGGAAGATTTCAACGTATCAACGTCAAAAACCGCCCGGGCCGAAGCCGAGGTTTGCGTCCGGGTAGCGGGAAAGCGGGTTTGCCGGGGAAAATCTTTCGGCGTCGGTCCGGTGGACGCGATAATGAAAGCCGTGCGCGAAGTCATAAAGAACGAAAAACTGCCGAATTACTGGCTCATTGATTTTGACGTAAAAATTGACCGCAAAGGAACTGACGCGTCGGTTGAAGTGACTATGGGCTTAAAAGACGAGGCTGAAAACAAAGTTATTTCAACCGCCACCTCGCCGGATATAATTGTGGCGAGCATAGAGGCGTTTGAACGCGCGTATAATATTTTATGTAATAAAAAAGAGGACAAAAAAAAGTGAATCGTTATTAAAAGTTTACTACTCAGTAACAAGTAAAATTTTCAATTTTCAATTTCTAATTTTCAAACAATTTCCAATTTTTAAATTTTTAATTAATCCGGTGATTCGGAATAAAATTTAGAAATTAATTCATTGAAAATTGTTTAGAAATTGAAAATTTGAAATTGAAAATTATCTATGCAATCCACTAAATACATCTGGCAAAACGGGGAGATGAAATTATGGGAAGAGGTTAAAGTCCATGTCCTTAGCCATTCGATCCATTACGGCTCCGGGGTTTTTGAAGGCATCCGCGCGTATGAAACCGAGAAAGGGCCGGTCATCTTCCGGCTGGGAGAGCATATTGACCGGCTTTATTATTCGGCCGGAGCCATAAAAATGAAAATGCCCTGGACCAAAGAAGAATTTAAAAACGCGGTGATTGAGACCGTTAGGATAAACGAACTGAAACAGGGCTACATCCGGCCGCTTATTTATTACGGCTACGGCGAGTTAAGGATCAGTCCGTTAGGCTGTCCGGTGGAAGCTATAATCGCCGCCTGGCCCTGGGGAAAATATCTAAGCGCTGACCCGATAAAAGTGAAAGTGGCGGATTATATTCGAATCCATCCAAAGTCATCAGTTACCGACGCGAAAATCTGCGGCCATTACGTAAATTCCATTTTGTCCTTTTTGCAAGTTAACAGCGAAGGTTATGACGAGGCGCTTCTTTTGGATTTTAACGGGAACATTGCCGAAGGGCCGGGAGAAAATTTTTTCCTGGCAAAAGAAGGCAAACTGGTTACGCCTCTTTTGGGAAATATTTTAGCGGGGATTACCAGACAATCCATAATTGAACTGGCGCGCGATTTAGGATATGAAACAGAAGAAAGGATAGTTTTATTAGAGGAGGCTTTGGCCGCGGATGAATGCTTTTTCACCGGCACGGCGGCCGAGGTAACGCCGATTGGATCAATTAACGGCCAGTTAATTGCCAACGGAAAAATCGGAGCGATTACCGGGAAGCTGAACGAGGAGTTTATGCGAATTGTGGCGGGCGAGAACGAGAAATACAGTAAGTGGCTGACGTATGTATAAAATTTTTAGTATGTCATCCTGAATGAAGTCCCGAGTCATCGGGACGGAATGAAGGATCTCGTCGTTTTCGGAATTAACACGAGATTCTTCGCTTCGTTTCACTCAGCTCAGAATGACGATTATTTATGCTTCCATCACAAAAGCTAAAAACAGGAATCGCTACCATGCCGCACCGGGCGCTTCTTCGGGCTACCGGTTTAAAAGATAATGATTTTAAAAAACCTTTCATCGGCGTGGCCAACTCGTATAACGATATTATCCCCGGACATATTCATTTGCGCGAACTGGCCGAAGAAGTGAAAAAAGGAATCCGGGCAGCCGGCGGCGTGCCTTTTGAATGGGGCGTTCCCGGAGTTTGCGACGGCATAGCCATGTACGTGGAAATGCGCCTGTCTTTACCGAGCCGGGAACATATTGCCGATAATATTGAAATCATGGCGCTCTCCCATTCTTTAGACGGCTGGGTCGGAGTAACGAACTGCGATAAAATTACGCCCGGCATGCTTATGGCGGCCGGACGGCTGAACCTGCCAACGGCGATTTTAACCGGCGGGCCGATGAAAGCCGGGAAAGTGAACGGCAAGAAGATGGATGTAATTTCCGATTTTGAGGCGGTCGGTAAATACGAGGCCGGAAAATTAACGAAAAAAGAAGCGCTGGAAATAGAGTGCGCTTCCTGCCCGGGAGCCGGATCTTGCGCCGGACTTTTTACCGCTAACTCCATGGCGGCCATGACCGAGGTTTTGGGCATGTCAATAACCGGTTGCGCGACAACTTTGGCTGTTGATCCAAAAAAGAAAAAACAGGCTTACGCGACCGGAAAACGGATCGTGGAATTAGTAAAAAAGAATATTAAGCCGAGAGATATAATGACCAGGAACGCGTTTTTAAACGCCGTCCGGGTGGATATGGCCATCGGCGGGTCAACCAATACGGCTTTGCATCTCCCGGCCATAGCTAAAGAATGCGGAATTGATCTGCCTCTACATGTGTTTGACGACCTGGCGCGGGTAACGCCGAATATCTGCCATATCCGGCCGGCCGGGCCTTTTGTCATGGAAGAGCTGGATCGGGCCGGAGGAATGCCAGCTGTGCTAAAGCGGCTTGAAAAATATTTACTGGAAGCTGATACTATTAACGGAAAAAGCATAAAACAAATTGCCAAAGCGGCCAAGGTGAAAGATGATGAAGTGATTCGGCCGCTTAATGATCCGTTTTATAAAGAAGGCGGCATCGCGGTATTAAAAGGCAACCTGGCTCGCGCGTCTGTAGTTAAACAGACTGCCGTGGAACCGGAGATGATGAAAATTACCGGACCGGCGCGCGTGTTCCATTCTGAAGAAGCCGTGTTAAGAGCGGTGCGTGATAAGAAGATAAAGGACGGCGATGTCATCGTTATTAATTTCATGGGACCGGCCGGGGCGCCGGGCATGCCGGAGATGCTAACTCCGACCGCGGCGATTTCCGGCGCCGGCTTAAAATGCGCCCTGATAACTGACGGAAGATTTTCCGGCGGAACCCGGGGAGCGGCGATCGGGCATGTTGAGCCTGAAGCGTACTTAGGCGGGGTGATTGGAGTTGTACGAGATGGAGATATTATTGAGATTGACATTCCGAAACGGAAGTTAAATGTTAAACTGAGCACGAAGGAAATAAAATTTAGGCTGAAAAAGGTAAAAATACCCGAAAGAAGAATGACAAAACTGATGGAAAAATATAGATATAACGTAACACATAATGCATGACAATTGTGTTATACCGGCAGAATCCCCTTCGGGAGATTCTGCCGCAACATTGAAAAAAATTAATTTTGTTATGAGTTATGAGAAATATATGATTGGCGCTGATATATTAATAAAATCATTACTGGAGGAAGGGGTGGAGGTGATTTTTGGTTATCCGGGCGGAGTTACTATCCCTCTGCATGACCGGCTTACCTCTTATCCCGAGATTAAGCATGTCATGCCGCGAAACGAACAGGGCGCGGCCATGGCGGCTGACGCTTATTTTCGCGTTACCGGAAAACCGGGAGTCTGCTTAAGTACTTCCGGACCCGGCGCGACAAACCTTATTTCCGGCATAGCCAACGCCTACATGGACTCAATCGGCATGGTGGCGATTACGGCTCAGGTGTCCACGAAGATTTACGGCACCGACGCTTTTCAGGAAATAAAAATGACCGAAGTTACCCGGCCGATCACTAAGAAAAATTATTTTGTTAAAGACGTTAAAGACCTGCCCCGGATCGTTAAGGAAGCTTTTCATCTCGCGAGATCCGGAAGGCCACGGCCGGTGCATATTGATTTGCCGGTGGACGTAATTAAGGCCGAAGTAAAAGAATTTGTCTATCCAAAGGGCGATGAAGCGGTCTCGCGCGCTAGCATTGATAAAAAGATTTCAAAAGACCTGGAAAGCGAAATGGAAAAAGCCCTGGCGCTTATTAGCGGGTCAAAAAAGCCGGTAGTAATCGCCGGCCACGGCATAATTCTTTCCGGCGCTTCGGAGGAGTTTAAGCAATTTGTTGAATTAAACGATTTGCCTTTTGTTACGACTTTGCTCGGGCTTTCCGTTTTGCCGGATAATCATCCGTTAAATTTTGGCATGGTGGGGATGCACGGCATGGCGTACGCTAATTTAGCGATCCATAACGCCGACCTGATCATCGCCATCGGAACGAGATTTTCCGACCGGATAACCGGCAACCTTGAACACTACGCTAAGCGGGCTAAAGTCATCCATATTGAAATTGACCCGCGGGAGATCGGGAAAAACGTTCCGGCCGACGCCGCCCTTTTAGGCGATTGCAAAGATATTATTAAAGTGTTAAATTTGAAAACGGCAGGCATTACGGGCGGAGAATCCGCCAGTCTGCGAAGGAGAGGCTGGATTGATAAGATTTGCGAAATGGAGGAAAAAACCTGTCTGGATAAAATAAAAACCGAAGCTAAATTAAAAAGAACCAAACACATATTTGTTTTTGAAGTGATTGAAGAGATTTCCCGGCAGGCTAAAAAAGATTCAATCATTGTTTCCGACGTCGGCCAAAACCAGATGTGGACCGCCCATTATTTTAATTTTAATTATCCGGGGCAGTTTCTTTCTTCCGGCGGACTCGGGTGCATGGGCTACAGCCTGCCGGCGGCGGTCGGGGCGCAAATCGCCAGGCCGGAAAGGGAAGTCTGGTCAATCATGGGCGACGGCGGGTTTCAGATGAACATGCAGGAGCTCGGAGCGATAATGGAGTATAAACTGCCGGTTAAAATAATCATGGTTAATAATGGTTTCCTGGGAATGGTGCGGCAATGGCAGGAACTGTTTTTTAAGAAAAATTATATGTGCACGCCGCTTGAAAATCCGGATTTTGTCGGAATTGCCAAAAGCTACGGGATTGAGGCTTACCGAGTGACAAAATTAAGCGACATAGAGCCGATGATTAAAAAGGCGGCGGAGAGTGAAAATTCAATATTTTTAGAGTTTATCGTTGAGCCGGAGGCGAATGTTTTTCCCATGGTGCCGCCGGGTCAGGCGTTAAAAGATACGTTAATTTGCAAATAAATTAAAAAAACATAACACGTAACACATAACACGTAACATGAGCGAAAGAATATGTTCCATGTTATATGTTACGCGCGAATATTTATGGCACAGATTAATTTTGGAGGAGTTACAGAGGAAGTAACAACGCGCGGGGAGTTTCCTTTGGAAAAAGCCCGCGAAGTATTAAAGGACGAAGTCGTGGCCGTGATCGGCTACGGAGTGCAGGGTCCCGGACAGTCACTGAACCTTAAAGACAACGGCATCAACGTGATTGTCGGCCAGAGAAAACCTTCGGCGTCATGGGACAAAGCCGTGGCGGACGGTTTTCAGCCGGGAAAAGATTTATTTGAGATTGAAGAGGCTTTGGAAAAGGGAACTATAATCTGCTACCTGCTTTCCGACGCGGGGCAGATTACCCTCTGGCCGACCGTTAAGAAATACCTGACCAAAGGCAAGGCTTTGTATTTTTCCCACGGTTTTGGCATCACCTATAAAGAAAAGACCGGAATTATCCCGCCCGAAGACGTGGACGTAATTTTAGTCGCCCCCAAAGGTTCGGGGACTTCGCTCCGCCGGCTTTTTGTCGCCGGCAAAGGACTTAATTCCAGTTTCGCGATTTTCCAGGACGCGACCGGCCGAGCCGAAGACCGGGCAAAAGCCTTAGGCATTGCCGTTGGTTCCGGATTTTTATTCCCGACGACTTTCCAAAAGGAAGTTTATAGCGACTTAACCGGAGAGCGCGGAGTATTAATGGGCGCTTTGGCCGGAATTATGGAAGCCCAATATAATCTCTTGCGGAGGATGGGGCACTCGCCTTCCGAGGCTTTTAACGAGACGGTTGAAGAAGCGACCCAGAGTTTAGTCCCGCTGGTGGCTGAAAACGGTATGGACTGGATGTACGCTAACTGTTCAACAACCGCCCAGCGCGGCGCTTTGGACTGGCGCCATGAATTCCGCAAGGCAGTAGAACCGGTTTTTGAAAAACTTTACGCCCGGGTGAAAAACGGGGACGAAACCGACGTGGTTTTAAAAGCCAACAGCGATCCGGATTACCGGTCTAAGCTGAATGAGGAGCTGAAAGAAATGCGCGAATCCGAGATGTGGCAGGCCGGAGCGGCGGTAAGGGCGTTAAGGCCGGAAAGACAGAAATAATTATTTTGCCACTTTTTTAGAAAAAGTGGCGCAAAAAGCGCTCGCTAGTGAAAAATTTCGGATCACTCGTTATGAAAGCTAGCAAAATTCCAAACTCGTCCCCGCCGATTCGGCGGGTCCTCAAACAGTGGAATTTTGCACGCTTTCTACGCTTGTGATACGCCCGAAATTTTTCAATGCTCGCATCATTTTATTTAATTGTAGCCAATAGTAATTATGCAAATTTATGAAGCAAGCAATAACCGCATCCAACGCTCCAAAGGCCATTGGCCCTTACTCGCAGGCTATTAGATCGGGAAACTTATTATTCATCTCCGGCCAGATTCCTTTGGATACGGAAGGGAATATGGTTACCGGCGGCATAGAAGCCGAAGCCAGGCAGGTTTTAGAAAATATCAAAGCCATTTTAGCTGAAGCCGGCCTTAATTTTAGCGCCGTGGTTCGCTCCACCATGTACTTAAGCGACCTGAATGATTTTTCCAGGGCGAACGAGATTTATGGCGAGTATTTTCCCGAACCTTATCCGGCCAGAGTTACGATCCAGGTCGCCGCGCTCCCCAAAGGCGCGCTCGTAGAAATTGAAACGATCGCCGAAGTTTAGCCTCTCACCTAACCTTATTTTTCCCTCACCCCCCAACCCTTCCTCGCCTCGTCTTCGGCGAGTCGAAGCGGGTCTCGCTCCCCTCGCCCCGGTCTCTACCGGGGTAAGAGATCGCGGTAGAGGAGAGTTTAAATAAGTAAGTTTATTTTCCAGCTTCTTTAATAAGCGGAGCGAGGAAGTTTTCTACCGCTTTAAGCCCTTCGCCTTTGGGCGCTTTGTCATAGGCGTTTAAGCAGGCCGAACCGATAACGGCTATAGCAGCTTTGCCTTTTAGAGATTTGATGTGTTCGGGTTTAGAAATGCCGAAGCCGACAGCAATTGGGATCTTAAAATATTTTTTCAGCTCTTTTAAATGTATATTTAATTTGCTGTCCAGTTCGGCTTTAACTCCGGTCGTGCCTTTGCGGCCGACATAATAGAGAAAGCCGTCGGCGACTTTGGAATTTTTTTTCATCCTTTCCGGAGTGGAAGCCGGAGAAAGGAGGCGGATGGGAATGAGGTTATTTTTTTTCGCCGCCGCTATATAGCCCTCTTCTTTTTCTTCATCCAAAGGAATATCGGGAAAAATGAGGCCGCTCGCTCCGGCCTTTTGCGCGTCGCAACAGAATTTTTCCGCGCCGTAGCTGTGAACCGTATTAAAATAACCCATGAAAATCAGGGGAATATTAACCTGTTCGGATAATTCTTTCATGGCTTTAAAACAATCCCTTACCCGCGTCCCATTATCCAGCGCGGCTTTATTCGCGGCCATGATAGTCGGGCCGTCAGCCATGGGGTCGGAAAAGGGAAGCTGTAATTCAATAAAGTCAACGCCCAAGCCGGCCATGAGTTTAGCGAGCGAGAGACTTTCTTTAAGGTTCGGATAGCCGATAACGATATGGGTCATGATTCCCAAGCGATTTTGCTGTTTGATTTTATTGAGTTGTGAATTGATTTTGTTCATATTTTACTTTTTAAATACTCCTTCCATCTTTCATCTTTCAGCGCTTCGGCCACAATAAAGATATCTTTGTCGCCGCGGCCGGAGAGATTTATGACAATGGTTTTATTTTTACTGAGCTTGGGGGCGAGTTTTATGGCGTAAGCAACGGCGTGGGCTGATTCCAGAGCCGGAATTATGCCTTCGGTCCGGGCGAGCAGTTTAAAGGCGGCTAAAACTTCCTTGTCTGTCGCGTATTTATATTCCACCCGGCCTTTTAAATACAAAAGTCCGTGTTCGGGTCCGATTCCCGAATAATCCAGCCCGGCGGAAATGCTATGGGTGTTTTGGATCTGGCCGTCCCCGTCCTGAATAAAGTATGATTTATAGCCTTCAACCACTCCGAGCTTTTGGTTTTTCTGGAGCCGGGTGGCGTGGTCGCCGATTTTTTTTATTCCCCGGCCGCCGGCTTCAACGCCGATGAGCTTAACCTTCCGGTCATCCAAATAAGGATTAAAAATTCCGATGGCGTTTGAACCGCCGCCGACGCAGGCGATGACGCAGTCCGGTCTGTTAACGCCGTAATTTTCTTTTAGCTGTTTTTTTACTTCCAGTCCGACAATGGTCTGGAAATCCCGGACCATGGAAGGATAGGGATGGGGCCCTAAAGCCGAGCCTAAAAGATAATAGGTATCATCCACGTTTTCTATCCAATCCTGGAGCGTGGCGGTTACGGCGTCTTTTAAGCGCTGAGTTCCGTGCAGAACCGGGATGACTTCGGCGCCCAGCTGCTCCATCCAAAAAACATTCGGCCGCTGGCGGTGATAATCCACCTTGCCCATATAAACCGCGCATTTAAATCCGAACTTAGCGGCGACCGTGGCGGTGGCAAGGCCGTGCTGGCCGGCCCCGGTTTCGGCGATTAAGCGCTTTTTACCCATGCGCCTCGCGAGCAATGCCTGACCGAGGGAATGGTTAATTTTATGAGCGCCGGTTAAATTCTGCCCTTCGTTTTTAATAAAAATTTTCGCGCCGCCCAGTCTTTTAGTAAGGTTTTCCGCGTAATAAAGCGGGGTGGGACGGCCGTCGTAATTTTTATAAAGATCCATGAGATCGGCTAAAAAACGCGGGTCGCGCTTAGCGTCTTCGTAAGCAGTTTCTAACTCTTCCAGAGCCGGAATTAGCATTTCCGGAACATACCTTCCGCCGAGTTTTCCAAAATGCCCGCGACTGTCTGCGTCGTATTTGGTTTTAATAAAGATGTTCATAGGGTTGTATGTTTTATTTTTTCCATAAATTTTTTCATCTTCTCCGGACTCTTTTTTCCTGGACGCTCTTCTATACCGCTCGCGACATCAATTATTTCTGGATTTAGCTTATTTATATATAATTCTACATTATCCGGGTTAATCCCGCCAGCGAGGACGAGCGGATAACCTCTGGCCTGTAAATCTTTAAACAGCTTAAAATCTTTGAATTGGTTGTTTCTGTTATTAGCCTTGTCTTCGGCGCTCGCGGCGTCCAGTAAAGAGCGGTCAATTTTTCCTTTGAATTTTTCCAGAATTTCTATTGTCTGTCGTCTGTCGTCTGTCGTCTGTATCTTAAACGACCTCCAAACTTCAACTTTGTTTCTGAATTGGTCGCAAAATTCCGGGGTTTCATGGCCATGGAATTGTAAGACATCAATTAGATTTTCCGCCAATAATTCTCTTAACTTGTCTTCAGCCATATCCACGGTTACGGCGACGATAGAGATTGACGATTGACGACCCGTCCGAACGGATGTTCGTCCGGGCGGATTGACGACCCGTCCGAACGCCAGCCCGACAAGGTCATTCTGGTGGGGATGTTCGTCCGGGCGGATTGACGATTGACATTTTTTTATTGCTGATGCCAGTTGAATAAATTTTTCCATGGAAACACTCCTTGGGCTTTTGGGAAAATCAACAATAAAACCAAGGTAATCAGCACCGAGTTTAATGGCGTTTTTCGCGTCTTCCAGATTTGTAATTCCGCAAATTTTTATTTTCATATCGGATAAATTTGGCGGCTTAATATTTATCGCCAGCCATTAGTTCATCAATCGCCTGCCCGATGTCTTTGGCTTTCATGAGCGAAGTGCCGACTAAGATCGCGTCAGCCCCGGCTGTTCTAATTTTTTGAACAGCCTTCTTTGAGCTGATTCCTGATTCAGCCACCTTAATTATACCGCCGGGAATCAGAGGAGACAGATGGACGAAATTATCCAAATCTATCTTCATGGTTTTTAGGTCGCGGTTATTGACGCCGATTATTTTCGGAGAGCATTCCAGAGCCGTTTTAAGTTCATCTTCATCGTGGACTTCCAGTAAAACGTCCAAGTTTAATTGATTAGCCAGACTATGTAATTCCATTAACCGGGTTTTGTTCAGGATGGAAGCCATCAAAAGCACCGCGTCAGCGCCGTAAGCTTTGGCTTCGTAAAGCTGGTAGGCGGAAAGGATAAAGTCTTTCCTTAAAATTGGCAGGCTGGAAACCGAACGGACTGCCGGGATAAACTCCAGTTTTCCTTTGAAAAATTTTTCATCCGTAATTACGGAAATCGCGCTGGCGCCGCGCTTCTCGTAAATTTTAGCTATTTCGGCCGGGTTAAAATCGTCCCGAAAAAGCCGACCGCTCAAGGATGGTGATGAATTTTTTATTTCCGCGATTAGCGTCAGCCCGGATTTTTTCAGCGCCCCGCTAAAATCCCTTTTTATGAAATTTTCGGCGCTGATTATTTTTTTTAGATCTTCCAGGCCGGTTTTTTTCATCCTTTCTTTCACTTCTAAAATTTTATTGTCGCAGATTTTATCTAGAATTGTACCGGTTTTTCGGTAAAGCATGTTCATAAGCTGTTTGATATTTTTATGAATTCTTTCAGTTTTCTCAGGGCTTTTCCGGAGGCGATCATCTCTCTAGCGAGCTCTATTCCTTCTTCAAAGCTATTGACCCGACCGAAAGTAAGCGCTCCGGCGGCTGAGTTAAGGAGAACCGCGTCAATCCGGGCGGCGCCCGCCTCATTTTTTAAAATGTCCAGAAATATTTTCGCGCTTTCGGTCGGATCTCCGCCTCTGATTTCATTTAAAGGATGCGTGTTTAAGCCGAAATCGCGGGGATTGATTTTAAACTGTTTTAGCGAAAAATCGGCGCCATCATCATTGGTTTTAAAGTCATTAATCAGGGTGTCATTCTCAACGCTTATTTCGTCCAGTCCTTCGTCTCCCCGGATAATCATCACTCTTTTTGAGCCGGACGCGATCAGGGTTTTTCCGATCAGGCTGGTTTTAGAAGCATCGGATAACCCGATCAGCTGATAAGCGGCGCCAGCCGGGTTTAACATCGGCCCTAAGATATTAAAATAAGTTTTTTTTCCGTATTCAAAGCGGGCTTCTTTAACGAACTTTAAGGCCGGGTGGAAATTCGGAGCGAACATAAATACTATGCCGGCTGACAGAAAGCAATTTTTCGCCTGTCCGGCGTCCAGGTTAATTTTTACCCCCAGTTTTTCAAGCACGTCCGCCGATCCGCACTTACTGGAGGCGGCCCGGTTGCCGTGTTTCGCGACCGGAATACCGGCGGCGGCGCAGACTACGGCCGAAACAGTGGAAATATTAAAAGTATTAAAGCCGTCTCCGCCGGTTCCGCAATTATCCAGGCAGGGAAAGGAAACCGCCACCCTCACCATTTTTTCCCGGGTGGCTTTTAAAATTCCGGTTAATTCTTCGTCAGTCATTTCTTTTTTTTCAAACAGCCGAAAAATCTCCATTATCGCTTCTTTACTCGCTTTGCCGTTGATAATCTCGTTTTGCAGAGCGTAAGATTCTTCGGTAGAGAGATTTTTAAGATTTTTCAGTTTGGCGATAATTTTTGAAATTTGCATAATGATGCTATAAAAAATGAATGATGAATTATGATTTATGAATATTTAGTGATAAGAAATTATTCTTAATTCATAAATCATAATTCAAAAATTTTGATGGAATGGAAAAATTTGCTTTCAGTTTGCGGATGGTTTATTACGTAAAAAATTCTTTAAAAGGATTTTCCCGCCTTCGGTGGCGAATGATTCCGGATGGAATTGCACTCCCGAGATTGGATATTTTTTATGCTTAAGCCCCATAATTTCTCCCGTGTCAGCCGCCCGGGCGATAACTTCAAGGCAATCGGGAAGGGAATCCGGATCAGCGACTAAAGAATGGTAGCGCATGACTTCAAGATTTTGGGGCAGGCCTTTAAATAACCCTTTGGCGTTATGGGTTATCCGGCTGGTTTTTCCATGCATAGGCAGTTTAGCTTTGACGACTTTTCCGCCGCAGTAATGGGCGATGCCCTGCATGCCGAGACAAACGCCTAAGACAGGGATCTTTTTTCCGATGTCGGTTATAACGCGGGCGCATACCCCAAAATAGGCCGGATCAGCGGGTTCGCCCGGCCCGGGAGAGATGACTATTTTATCAAAACCGGCTTTAATAATTTCTTTGGCCGTTATCTCGTTGTTTCGTTTGACGATAAGCTCAAACGGCCGCCCGTCGGACGATAAAATTTCCCCGATATACTGGTAGAGGTTATAGGTGAAGGAGTCGTAGTTATCTATAATTAGAATTTTCATAAAATTAACCCACAAATCAACGAATATATTCACGAATCTACGAATATCGATAAACTTTAATATTTAGAATTTGTTGATTTGTTGTTGATTTGTTGATTCGCGGGTTATTCAAATTTTTCTAGTACTTTTTTCATGGCCGCTAACTTATTTATAATTTCACTGTATTCTTTGGCGGGTGTAGAATCATAAACAATCCCGCCGCCGGTCTGGGTAAAGGCTTTTTTTCCCGAAATAAAAAGCGAGCGGATGGGGATGGCAAAAGCGCATTCGCCATTAAAGCCGAAATGGCCGACGGCGCCGCCGTAAGGACCCCGCGCCCGCCTTTCTTCACGGGCGATTATTTTTATAGCTTCAATTTTAGGCGCGCCGCTTAAAGTGCCGGCCGGAAAATTAGCGGCTAAAGTGGAGAACATGTCTTCGCTTTTTTTAATCGCGCCAGCCACTTCGGAAGAGATATGCTGGACGTGGCTGAATTTTTTCAGGGTCATCGCGTTTCGGACTTTAACCGTCCCGAATTTGGCGACCCGGCCGATGTCATTCCGATGGAGGTCAATTAACATGGAATGCTCGGCAATTTCTTTCGGGTCGGATAAAAGCCGGCGTCCGAGCTTCTGGTCTTCATCGGCGTTTTTTCCCCGGGCCGCGGTTCCGGCCAAAGGAAAAGTTTCCATCTCGCCCTCGCGCAGGCGAAAAAGGAGCTCGGGACTCGCGCCGATGATTTTTTCAGCGCCGAATTTTAAATAAAACATGTGCGGCGAGGGATTTATCGTCCGGAGCCTTTCGTAAATCAAGATGTCCGGACCGCTGAGCTTAAATTCGCTTTTAAAACCGGCGACGCACTGGAAGATTTTGCCGTCCACGATATCTTTTTTTATCCTTTTTACCATTTTTTCATGCTCTTTTTCTGTTTTTGTGTCGCGGATGAATTTAACCCGGGGTTTGGATTTTAAACCGATATTTTTTCCGGCCAAGGCGATTTCTTTTAATAGCGCCGAGCGGTCGTTATCGTAGTAAAAATAAAACGCCTCGCCGGTCATTTTATCGTAAACCAGGCCGTCGGTATAAACGCCGAATTTAAACTGGTCAAAATCAGGATGAGGTTTTAAATTTATCGCCGGTTCAAAATAATTCATAGCCTCATAAGCGATATAGCCGATAAGACCGCCGGAATATTGGCGCGAGATTATGTCTTTAGGAACGATTTGGCGCAGGGCGTAATAGGGATTTTTGGTTTGATGGACAGATACCCGCGGTTTAGGCGCGCCGGTTAGAGACGAGGCATGCCTCGTCTCTACGCGATGGCATTTTAATTCATTACCGCGCGCCGACAAGATCATTTCCGGGTCAAAACCAATGACGTGATAACGCGAACGGTCGCCCTCTTCACCGAGGGATTCAAGGATAAAACAGTTGTCAAAAACCCGTTCAATAATTTTAAACAGCTTAAAGAAGTCTAAGTCCTCGGCGAATTTAACGTAAGTCGGTTTTTTGTTATTTAATAATATTTTAGGAAGCATAGTTATTTGGGCGCCCACAAATCAACGACGAATTTACAAATATGTAAATTTTATTTATTCCAAGACTTGTGCGTTTAACCAACAAATTCACTTTGTCATTCCGGCCGGAGTCCCGAATCATCGAGACGGAGAGCCGGAATCCAGGGTTTAAAGGTAATAATGCCTTTAATCCTGAAAATTTAGTTAAAGCTTCTAATCCTGGATTCCGGATAGCCAAACGGCTTCCGGAATGACAAAGGGGGTATTTACGCATAAACGCGTAAGTTCTATATTCGTAGATTTGTTGTAAATTCGTTGATTTGTAGATATTAAAAAAACCTCTCATCTTTTTATCCAAACATAAAATTTAGATAAAAGGACGAGAGGTTATCCCGCGGTGCCACCTTTTTTACCCGCCGAAGAAGCGGATCGCTTTCACCAGCTCCATGCCTGGAAACTGGTTATCCTGTGGTTACGGAGGAAGCCGGGCTTTCACTAACGCAAAAGCCGCCTTTCATGCCTATACTGTATCAGGCATGACTACCGGACCCAGTCCCTCGGGAATTCCAAGGGATCCGGCTAGACTTTATTTCTGTAAATGATCTATTTTATTTATAGCAAAAAGGGGAATTGGTGTCAAGCGCGGTTCACTATTTATACGCCTTCCACCTTAGATAATGATCCATAACCACCAACGCCGCCATGGCTTCTACTATTGGGACGGCGCGGGGGACGATGCAGGGGTCGTGGCGTCCGGCGGCTTTTAAAATGACCTTTTTGCCGCGGCGGTCAATCGTATCCTGAGCTTTTGAGATAGTGGAAGTCGGCTTAAAAGCGACGCGGAAATAAATATCTTCGCCGGTAGAAATTCCGCCCAGCGTTCCGCCGGCAAAGTTGGTTTTGGTTTTAACCTGGCCGTTGGCGCTGTAAAAAGAATCATTATGTTCGCTCCCGCGCATTTTCGCCGCCCCGAATCCCGAGCCGATTTCAAAGCCTTTGGCCGCGTTAATTCCCATCATGGCCTTAGCTAAATCAGCCGGTAGTTTATCAAAAACCGGACTGCCAAGGCCGGCCGGAACATTCCTGATAACGGCCGCCACCGCGCCGCCGACTGAATCGCCATCGGCTTTCGCGGCAATAATAAGTTTAATCATTTCTTTCGCGGTTTTTTCGTCAGGACAGCGGATAGGATTGGCTTCAACTTTTTTTAAACTCACTTTAGCGCATTCAATATCGGCCTTAATATCGCCTACCTGGTCAACAAAGCCGAGGATTTCAACGCCGAGTTTTTCCTTTAAATATTTTTTAGCGATTGCGCCGGCCGCCACCTGGGCTAAGGTAGTTCTCGCCGACGCTCGTCCGCCGCCGCGCCATTCTCTATGCCCGTATTTAACTTCATAAGTAAAATCCGCGTGTCCGGGCCGGTAAACCTCTTTAAGACTGCCATAATCCTTTGAACGGGCGTCGCGGTTTTCCACGATCAGCATAATTGGCGCGCCGGTGGTTTTTCCTTCGGTAATGCCGGACATAATCCGGATTTTATCATCCTCTTCGCGTGACGTCGTAATCGCGCTTTGCCCGGGTTTTCTCCGGTCTAGTTCTTTCTGGATGTCCGCCTCGGTAATTTTTAAACCGGCCGGATAGCCGTCAATAATAACGCCCAACGCCGGACCGTGCGATTCGCCGAAAGTAGTAATAGTGAATAATTTTCCAAATGTGTTTGACATATTGACAAAAATTAATAATTATGTTATGTTAATACAACTGTTCTTTATGAAAGGAGGTGAAAAAATTGTTGATTGAAATCGTCAAGTGGGTGATGATCTTTCTTTTTGTCGCCTTCGCCATAAATGAGCATGTTGCCATTTATAAAATAGTGAAGGGAAAAAAGAAAGAGGAATAAACCCCCAACCCCGGTAAGGATTAGAGGCGTGCCTTTTATCCTTACCGGGCACCCATTTTTTTATAAACATCCTTCAATTCTTTAACCGTCATTTGCCCCGGCGCTGTCGCCTGTCCGATTGACGCGAAAGTCATAAAGCCGCCCCAGAGCGGGGATAAAAGGCGGGTGATTTTTCCTTTTTCTCCCATGCCCAAAACTATCATCTTTGATTCATTTTTCTTAGCGGCCAAAAGTTCAAAAAGTTTTTGGTTGTCATCTAGTTCGTTAATCATGGTTACAAGTTTAATTATCGGCGCTCCGGTTTTTTCCATCTTGGCGGCGATTTTTTTAAGCTGTTCTAAACTCGGAGTCTTTTTAAAATCGTGATAGGAACAAATCATCCTCGGATTGCCGGCGGGAATTCTTACTTTGTCAAAAGAGGAGAGCTCAATGTCAATTAGATCAAAGCCTTCTTTAAGCGCGGCGTTTAATATGGCCAGCCGTTCTTTTTCCGCGCCTTTAAACTCTCCGCCTTCGTTTGGTTTTCTGCAGGTGAATATGGAATTTTTTTTAACCCCCTTTTTGATTTTTGCTATATCTTCAATTTTGAAATCACGAATATAATCCACCCTTAGCTCAACCCAGTCAGTTTGTTTCTGGGCTTTTTTCAGGTTAGTTATAAATTCTTTTAAGTTTTTTCCCGTAATAACGGCGCAGATACGGATGTTCATATTTATAAGATGTATTTTATTTGCCACTTTTTTAGAAAAAGTGGCGTAAAAATCGCGAGCAGGTGAAAAATTTCGGGTCAAACCTCTATTTTCCTAACAAAATTTTTAACTCGCTCCCCGCCGATTCGGCGGGTTCGCTCGGACAGAAAAATTTTGTAGAGGAAAATGTCCGTTTGTCTTATCCGAAATTTTTCAATGCTCGCATCTTTTCAAGGCTTTTCTCATTGCTTCAACCGGCGCTTTTCTGCCGGTATATAATTCAAACTGGGCCGCTCCCTGATATAAAAGCATTTCCAAGCCGGGAATAATTTTCGCGCCTTTTTTTTCCGCCTGTTTTAAAAGTTTGGTTTTTCGGGGAAAATAGACGGCGTCAAAAACAACCTGGTCTTTACGTAAAAATTCCGCTGGTACCAGTGATTCATTTTCACGCGGTTTCATGCCGATCGGCGTGGCGTTGATAATGATGTCAGAGCTTTTAACTTCATGGATTTGCGAATAACCGCCGGATTCTGCCCCGAATTCCTTAGCCAGTTTTCGCGCGTTATTAATGTCGCGGTCAAAGATTTTTAAGCGGGCGCCTTTTTTCGCTAACCCGTAGGCAATCGCCCGGGCCGCGCCGCCCGAACCGAGTAGAGCCACTCTTTTATTTTTTAAGCCATTTTTACCGGCAGAATTTTCCAAAGGGATTACGGCGCCCAGCCAGTCAGTATTATAGCCGGTCAGTCGGCCGCTCTCATTAACCACCGTATTAACCGCGCCGATTTTTTTCGCGATTGGGTCAATCCGGTCAAGGTATTTCATTATCGCTTGTTTGTGCGGCATGGTAGAGGTAAGTCCGCGGATTCCTAAAGTTCTCGCCGCCCGGACGCTGTTTTTTAATTCCCGCGGCTTAACTTTGGCTGAAAGAAAAATAAATTGGTTATCAATTTTTAAAGCCCGATAGCCGGCGTTATGCATGGCGGGCGAGAGGCTGTGGGCTACGGGATCGCCGATAATCAGGCAGATTTTTTTTAAGTCTTTTTCCAGCCGTTTAGTAATTTCCCGGCTGACGCGGTTTAAGTCCGGGTTAGCCGCGCAATTAATAATTTCATCGGCGTATTTCTCGTATAAGGACTGGCGAAGCTTAAACAGTTTTCTTGCTTTCTTTAAATCCTGAAAGAGCGGCCGGGTTTTATCTTTTTTTAATCTTTCCCGGATATTTTCAAAGCTGTCTTTTAAATAAACAATTTTTCCGGTTTTTTTCAGGTTAGCGATATTTTTAGCGTTCATGATAACGCCCCCGCCGGTAGAGATGATTTTATTATTAGTATTGGATAATTCTCTGGCGATTTGCGCTTCCAATTTTCGAAAGACCGATTCGCCGTTTTTTTCAAAAATTTCACCAATGGTCCTTCGACCGCTTTTTTTTAAAATCAAATCATCCATTTCAATTGCCTTCCAGCCCAAAGCGTCTGTGAGTATTTTGGCTAGCGTAGTTTTTCCCGAACCCATGAAACCGATAAGGATTATATTCATATATTCTCTTTTCGTCATTCTGACCCCGCATTTGCGGGGGAAGAATCCCGTCTTCGCGACGCTTACTGTTTTTAACGAGATCCTTCACTACGTTCCACTTCGCTCAGGATGACGTTGTTTTAACACCAATACTTTTTAATAGTGACCAGAATTCCGGAAATGATTTTGACACTACGGCCGGGTCTTTAATCGCTAAGTCCGGAATCCGCGAGCCAGCGATCGCGAAAGCCATGGCCATGCGGTGATCACCATAAGTATCAATTATCGCGCTGCCCGGTCGCCCGCCGTGAATCGTTATGGAATTAGCGGTAATTTCAGACCTGACGCCCATTTTTTTCAGTTCATTCTTTAGCGCTGAAAGGCGGTCGGTTTCTTTATGTCTTAGAGTGGAAAGCCCGGTGATTTTAGTTTTGTCTTTGGCAAAGGCGGCCACTATCGCTAAAGTCTGAGCCGTATCCGGCATGTTTTCCATATTAACGGAAATGCCTTTTAAGCGGCCGGTTCCGGATACTTCAATCCAGTTTTCTTTTTGGTTTTTTATTACTTTCGCGCCCATCCGTTTTAGTAGATCCGGAAATTTAGCGTCGCCTTGCGAAGAATCAGGCAGAATATTTTTTATCCGGATCCGGTTTTTGGTTAACGCGGCCAGGGCGAAAAAATAACTCGCGCCTGAAGCGTCGCCTTCAACTTGGTAATGACCCGGTTTGTAGCGAGCATCTGGCCGGACTATGTATTTTTTATAATCCTGGTTTTTTATCCTAACCCCGTGTTTTTTTAAACCGTCCAAAGTCATGTCTATATAAGATTTAGAAATTTGTCCGCCAATAACGCTTATTTCAATCCCTTGTTTTAAAACCGGGGCGATCAGGAGAAGGGAAGTAAAAAATTGGCTTGAGATTCTTCCGGGCAGGCTGACTTTCCGGCCGGTTAGATTTCCACCCCTGATTTTAACCGGCAGGCAATTAGCTTTTCTTTGGTATTGGATTCCGGCTCCGAGTTTTCGTAAAGCGTTAACCAGTTCGCCGATTGGCCTTTGCCGCATACGATACGTCCCGTCAAGGATTATTTCTCCGGGCGCCAGAGCGCAGATAGCGAGAAGAAAACGGGCGGCGGTTCCGGCCGCGCCAACATCTATTTTTCCTTTGAAAGGCTGGAATTCGCCGTTATTACCAAAAACAATCAACCGGTTTCGGTTTTTTTTAATTTTAACTCCCAATTTTTTTAGCGCGGAAACCATAATCCGGCAGTCGTCCGATTCGGACGCGCCCGTGATTACGGATTGCCCGCGCGAAAACGCCGCCATTACTAAGCAGCGGTTAGAGAGGCTCTTAGAACCGGGCATGGTGATGGTTTTACTGATTGGATGTTTGAGAGGAAGAATTTTATATGATTTTGAAGACATTGAAATGTAAATCGGAAAATTTTAAATTTTTAAACAATTTTAAATGAATTAATTTCTAAATTTTAAAATTGCTTAATTGAAAATTGATTGAAAATTGATCATTGATAATTGAAGATTTATTTTATATATCCTTTCTTCACAAGCAATTCGGCGTTTAATATTCCGCCGCCGGCCGCGCCGCGCACCGTGTTATGGCTTAAAGCCGCGAATTTATAGTCAAAGATTTTGCATTCCCTTAAGCGTCCGACGGTAACGGCCATGCCTTTTTCCCGATCCCGGTCTTTTCTCGGCTGGGGGCGGTTATGCTCGTTACGGTAAAGGATCGGCTGTTCCGGCGCCATCGGCAGTTTTAAGGTTTGGGGAAGAGCCCTGAATTCTTTCCAGATTTTCAGGATTTTTTCCCGGCTGGGTTTTTTCCCGGCGAATTTCAGGCTGACGCAGGCGAGATGGCCGTCAATCACCGGCACCCGGTTGCAATGGGCGGAAATTGTCGGATAAACCGCCTTTTGGAATTTTCCGTCCTTTATTTCCCCGAGGATTTTTAAAGGTTCTTCCTCGGTTTTTTCTTCTTCGCCCGGGATAAATGGCACGACATTGCCAATCATATCCAGGCTTGGCACGCCCGGATAACCGGCGCCGGATACGGCCTGAAGGGTGGTGATAAATATTTTTTCAACCGGATAGCCCGCTTTAGTAAGGGAAAAAATCGGGGTGATATAACTTTGAAGACTGCAATTGGGTTTGACGACGATAAAACCTTTTTTCCAGCCACGTTTTTTTTTCTGGATCGGAATGATGTCAATATGGTGCGGATTTATTTCCGGGATAAGCATGGGCACGTCATCGGTAAACCGGTTGGCCGAGGCGTTTGAGACGACCGGGATTCCGGCGGCGGCGTATTTTTCCTCCATTTCTTTAACCAGGTTTTTGTCCGGCATTTCAAAGGCCGAAAAAACAAAATCACAATGCTTCCTGGCTTTATTGATGTTGGCGACATTTTCAACGATTAAAGACTTTGTGTCTTTGGGGACGGCGGTGGCCATCTGCCAGCGGCCGATTATGGAATCAAAATACGTTACTCCGGCCGAATTGGCCGAAGCCGCGACGTAGGTAACTTTGAACCAGGGGTGGTTATTAAGCAATCTTATGTAGTTTTGGCCAACCATGCCGGTCGCGCCGAGGATGCCGACTCTAAATTTTTTCATAAATTAAAAAGGTCATTCTGAGGCCGAAGGCCGAAGAATCCCGTGGTAAGACTCTATTTACGAGATCCTTCGCTTCGCTCAGGATGACAGGCTATTTAATAAATTCTTCATGCAAAGCCCGGATCATTTTTTCCGTGTCTTCGGCTCGGACTACGGCTTCCAGCCGGACGCAATTCCGGTAAGGAAAAGCGCCCAGTTCCGCGTCGGGGCAGAGCTTTATAAGAACATCGTTAAATCGGCTGACCATCTCCCAGCTCAGGCTACCAATCAAAACAACCATGTTTACCGGAATGATTTTTAATTTTGCCACTTCTTCCTTTAGGTCGCGAACCGCCTCTTCAATCGGGCCGTTATAGCTTTCAGCGACAATATGCAGTTTATCACGGGTATTTCTTATAGTGTCCAGGTTTACTTTGCGGGAGGCCAATAGCCCGGTAACATGGGCGAGATAGCCGCGTTGGTTCATTTTTTCGTCGGTGATGATTAGAAGCGAGAGATCTTTTTTAAAGCTGACAATCTTCGGACCCTCTTTTTTATCTTTGGACGGGCCGACTAAGGTTTTTTTCGCCGGATCGGAAATGGCCGCCACTTCGGCCGGAGTCTTAAACATTTTTACGTACTGGATGGCTTTGTCGTGGATTATTTTGCCGGATTCTTCGGCTTCGGCGTAGCTTATAAAAGGGACGGTTTTCGCGGAAGGGACGATTTTTGGGTCGGCCGACAATACTCCGTCCACGTCTTTCCATAAAATTATTTTGTCGGCCCTGAGAGCGGCTCCTAAAAAGCAAGCGGTTGTATCAGTTCCTCCGCGGCCAAGGGTAGTCACGTTGCCGTTGGCGGTTTTTCCGGTAAAGCCCGGGATAACCGGGATGCCGGCGGATTTCAGGATTTTTTTTCTCGCGTTTTTTTCCGAAACTTTGTAATCAATATTGGCGTCGCGGAAAGAGTCATCGGTCATTATCGGAATGTCTTCAGCCATTATTGTCCGGGCGGTAAAGCCTTTGGAATTAAGGTAGGCGGTAAAAAAAACCCCGGCTAGCTTTTCGCCGTAGGCCGAGATCTTATCATCAAAAACATTTAAGAATCCAAAACGGAGGAGGGCGTTTAAATCGTTTTCCAGCCCGAAAAAAATTTTATCCATGTCAGCCATCGCTTTTTTCCGTTCCTCCCTTAATACTCCGACTTGCTCAAGGAGCTTTAGATGGTCTTCCTTTAACTCGGCGACAAAAGGGCTTACCAGGCGGATGGAAAATTTTTCGGTGTTGCCGCCAATCTGCTGGTTGCGGCAGACTTCATGTTTTAGTCCGGCGAGAAAATGGATGATCCGGTCAGTAACGCCTTTTAAAGCCGAAACGACAACCACCGGTCGGAAGCCGGCTTTAATCTGCTCTCTTAACCTTTCATCGGTAAAGGGGATATGTTTTTCAATCATGATCCCGCCGCCGAATTTATTAACGATGATCTTTCCGTTTTTTATCATAAATTACGGAATTAAAAGCTATTATTTCCCTAAAGTATCACTTTCGCCGCTATTTAGCAAGTAAACGGTCCGATATATTATTGGTATGGATTTATTTATTTTTCGGTTATGGTTTCTTTTATTTTCTGGCCGAAATGCCTCCCAACCCCTTCTTCCTGCAGGAAAGCCAGCACCTTGTCGCCGGGTTTTAATTTTGTAACTGAAATCGGCTGTCCGTCAGTTCCGGTAAGCCGGATGGTTTCGGCGTTTTGCATGACCAGGCTCATGTCTCGCTCACCGACTTTGGCCCGAACAATAAGCATTGGCCGCTTTTCTATTTTTATCCGGCCGATGATAGCTTCTTCGGTGTTGCCGGCCGGATCAACGGCCAAAGCTTTCATGCCGCTTTTTAGTTCTCCGAGATATTTAGTTTTGTCGCCGGGCAGGCGGATGTAGGCGTGGGCGCCGCCGGCGTTAACCCGGAAGGGACGCGGATCGCAGTAAGGAGTCTCCACGTTTTCATTATATACTAAAAACATACTTTTGGAAGAGTCTCCGACGAGCATGCCCTGGCCGGGAAATAATATGGAGGAAGTATCAACAACCACCCGGTCGCCTAGACCGAGCTGTTCTACTGAAGATATTTCAGCGTGGGCGAGTTTCAGTTTTTCGTTTTGGGCGTCTTTAATCAGGGTGGCTGTTTTTTTTATTTCATTCAAATCGCCGCTTTCCAGTAATATCCCGTCACAGCCGCTTTCCAAAGTTTCAAAGGCCAGCTTAGCCTCGTCATAACCGCGGACATGCTGGATTAAGTTTGTTGTTTTTGAAATAAGATTTTCCAAAGGGATTATTGTCCAGTCAAGGTTCCTTATAATAACCGGAATTCTTCCCTGGTGCCGGACGACCAGTTCTTCAGCCTCTTTGTTTTTGATTTCCACTTCGTCAACGTTTTCGCCGATGATGAAATCAGCCGGCGCGGCGGTTGAAACGACTTTGGCCAGGGAAAGTTCTTTTGTCCTTAAGATGTCTTCTGGCCGGACGTAGATCGCGGAAAAGCCCGATTCAATGGCCGCGGTAACTAATTTTTTATCCCAGACCGGGGGCTGGTACCAGAATATTTTTTGCATATCTTTTGTCATCTCGAGCGTAGCGAGAGATCTAATCGCTACGTATGAGATTTTTTTTATAATATGTTCAACTCAATTATATCTCTCCAAGCTACCCGACAACTCCTTTTTTTGTCATTTCGACCCGCCGAATCGGCGGGGAGAAATCCCTTAAACTAGCCACTTTCACCTTTAAGGGATTCCTCCCCCGCAAAAGGCGGGGTCGGAATGACAATTATCGGACAGTCTGTATAGATGACAAATTAAGGGTCGCGTTATAGACAGTGTCCCGGACTTTTTTTACCATACCCGGGACGTCTTCGGACTGGAAGACGTTCCGGCCGACCGAAACTCCGGTCGCTCCGGCCCGGACGCAATCCCGGATGGAAGAAAGCATGGCTTCTTCCGAGCCTTTGGCTCCGCCGGCGATAACGACCGGTACGGGACAGCTTTTGACCACTTCGCCGAAACTTTTCGCGTCGCCGGTGTATGGGACTTTAACTATGTCGGCTCCGAGTTCGGCCGCGAGGCGGGCGGCGTGCGCCACCCGGGCGGGGTCGTTGTAATGGACTATCCGGCCGTCAATAATGCCGCGCGGATACATCATGGCTAAAAGCGGCAATCCTTCCTCTTCGCATTCGCGGGAAATAATGCCGAGATCGCGGAGCATTTCCGGTTCGTATTCGTTCCCGATATTCAAATGGACAGAAACTCCGGCCGCGCCGAGGTTTTTAACTTCGCGGGCTGTAGCGACTAAAACTTTTTTTAAAGAAACGCCCATGCCGGTTGAAGCCGAGATATGGATTAGAACCGGAAGATCGCCGATGGCTTCCCGGCATAATTTAAAAATGCCTTTGTGGATGATAATAGCGTCGGCGCCGCCTTCTTTTACTTTGCGGATGATTTCATCCATTTTTTCAAGGCCCGAAATCGGTCCGTCGGTAACGCCGTGATCCATGGGAACAATAACCGTCCGTCCGGAAACGGGATTGATAATTTTTGATAAGAGTTCTTTTTTTGAAGCCATAAAATTAAAAAAACCGGCTCTTTTGGGCCGGGTTCTATTTGCTTATTTTATTTATCTATTGATTAATGCAAAAAACCGGCCTTGTTTTAAGGGTAAAGTAAAAATAAAAGTAGCTAAACCAGATTTGGCCGAATTTCATATTTTATTTATTATTTTTGTTCACTTTTTTAATAATACATTTTTTCCGATTTGGTGTCAAGGGGGATTGATAATTAACGGAAAATTGATATACTGAATTCAACATTCCGGGTATTATTAGCAGAGTGTTTAATGATTCATTATTAATTTTCAATTTTCAATTTTTAATTTTCAAACAATTTTGAATTTTTCAATTTAAAAATTTAGAAATTAATTCATTGGAAATTGTTTAAAAATTAAAAATTAGGAATTAAAAATTTAATTTTATGTCCGCTAAAATCATCATTGGCGTTTCGGGAAACCGGGGAAGTTTTACCGAAGAAGCCGCCAAACATTACGCCCGGGAGGAAAAGCTGGAGCATTACGAGTTGGAATATCTCACTTCGGTTGAGAATGTTTTGCGGTCGCTCGGGAAGGGAAAAATAAATATCGGCATTTTTCCGATTGAGAATTCTAATGGCGGAATCGTAGTAGAAGCGGTTGAAGCCATGGCTCGCCATATTTTCCAGATTGAAAAAATGTTTGAAATTGATATTAAGATGAACCTTTTAATGAAGAAAGGCGCGGACCTGAAAAAAATTGACGCCATCACCTCGCACCAGCAGGCGCTCCGCCAATGCCGGATGTATTTAAAAAGAAAATGGCCCCAGGCTGAATTAAACGAGTATCCGGATACGGCGACGGCTGCCAAAGATTTAGCCGACGAAGTAATCCCTAAGACCACGGCGGTTATCGCGCCGAAAGTTTGCGCCGAATTATATGACTTGGATCTCGCGGAAGAGGGAATTCAGGATTTAAAATTCAATTTTACCACCTTTATCGCGGCGGTTAATAATTATGACCGATAGGACGCGGATATACCGCGGAGCATGAGACGCAGATTTTACGCGGAAATAATGGCTATGAATGAGAAAAATAAAATTAGATCCATCCGAAGAACGGTGGCTATAATCGGGTTCGGGCGTTTCGGCGAACTGGCCGCGAGCGTTTTTTCTAAACGGGGAGATGTTCGCGTTTATGATCATAAAATCAGCCAGGGAGATACTTTAAAAGCTAAAAAAATCGGCGCGAAAATTGTCAGCCTGAAAGAAGCGGCCGGATGCGATCTAATAATTTTAACGGTTCCGATTTCGGTTACGGAAGAGGTGATTAAAAAGATTGCCAATTATGTTAAGCCCGGGGCGTTAATCGTTGATACCTGCTCGGTTAAAGTTTATCCCTGCCAATGGCTTAAAAAATATTTGCCTGAAAATGTAATGATTATGGGCACCCATCCCCAGTTCGGGCCGGTTACGACTAAATTCAGTTTTGAAAAGCAGTCGTGGAATTTAAAAGATTTGCAGATTGTCCTTTGCCCGATCCGGATTAGTCCGGAAGAATTAAAAAAGATCAGGGGATTTTTGACTGGTCTCGGTTTAAAAATCATAATCACCTCTCCTGAAAATCATGACCGCCAGAACGCCTATACTTTAGGGCTCGTCCATTTTGTCGGCCGGGCGCTACTCGGCGCCGGAGCGCGGGAGCAGGAAATTTTTACTCCCGGCTATACTGATTTACTTTCCATCCTTCCGCATACGACTTCGGACAACTGGCAGTTATTTTATGACATGCATAATTTTAACCCTTACGCCGGGTCAGTGCGGGAAAAATTCATGGCCGCCTGCGAAGCGCTTGACGGCCGGATCAGGAAAGCTAAGAGAGAAGACGAACTGGATTTTAGGCGGGAGACAATTAATAAAATTGACAACCGGATTTTTAAACTTTTAGCCGGTCGTTTCGCCGAAGTCAAAGCCATTGGCCGGATTAAAAAGAAAAAAGGCCTCGCGGTTATTGATAAGAAAAGGGAAGAGGAAATTATTAAAGACAAGGTTAAAAAATTCAGGATGAACGAGCGGCTGGTCAGGGGAATTTATAAGGCGATTATGGAAGAGTCATACAAAAAACAAGCCAATTAATCAATTTTTCCTAAAACATAGCGCTATTGACAAAAGTTAGAGTTTTTGTTTATAATATAATCCAAGATTACAACAAAAGCCGTCTCAAGAAAAAGGGGACGGTTTTTTATAACCTACGAATCAACAAATCCGTTACAAATTTACAAATATTAGATTTTGCTCTTTATAAATTAAGCCAAGTCCTCGCCAGCCTTTTGTTTTTTATTTTGTTTTTTGTCATCCTGAGGCCGATTAGGCTGAAGGATCTAATAAGGGTATAGATAGTTATGGATGGAAAGCAGAAAGTTGGCAGAGGACGTGTTTTAATATTTGACAGGCGACCCTACATTAAGAGAGGGGCGCCAGAAGGAGGAAGTGATGGTTTCAATAAGTTTTTTTGTTCCAGTCTGTTGTCGGCGTTGCGGGCTGGAAATCGGCCGATTCGGTAATATGCTGAGTAAGGCCGAAAAAGAAGAGTATGTGCGTCGCTTCAAGAGGGCGCACTCGGAGAGGGATTGCGACCGGGCGAAGGCTGCCCGGGAGCAGAAAGCGAATCCGGTAAATGAGATGTACCGGCTTCGCCATTTAGAGCTCGGAATTATTAAGGAGGAAAAAGCTAAAAAGTAGCCCTGGCAAGGCAAAAACCCGCGCGTGAATGGATTGTGCCTGCACTTTTCCATCTCGTCTTCCCATTTCCGCGCGGGAAGATTTTCTTTATACCCACAAATCAACCTGCCTCGCCGGCAGGCAGGCAAATCTGTTACAAATTTACAAATATTTCGTAATGCTAATACGCGAATGCGCGCTAATGACGCGAATAAAGAGAATTTACTTATTTGCGGGATATTAGTTCTAGGACTTACGCGTTTGCGCGCAAATACCCCTTTTGTCATTCCGGAAGCCGTAAGGCTATCCGGAATCCAGGGTTAAAAGCTCTAACTGCATCTTAAAAATATACACATTATTACCTTTAAATCCCTGCCTGCCGGCAGGCAGGCTGGATTCCGGCTCTCCGCTACGCTCCGACCGGAATGACAAAATGAGTTTATTTTCCAAACGCGTAAGTCCTAAGTTCATTAAAAAATAATAAATCGTCAATAGCTTTCTGTTTTTGATTTAAACACGAAAGACAATGAAAATCAGAGAGGTGTTGATCGTTATTAACAGCAGCCCGGCATCGCCGGGCGGAAAGGAGGACAGAAATGTCCGAACAAAAGACTCCGCCCACCCCCGGGGAGGAGACGTTGACATGCGGGCCCGGGTGCCAGAGACCGGAATGCCTTAGGCACCGCGGGATTATTTCGGCGGTTGGGGAACCGCCGGTGGGAGCGGATTTTCGTGTTAGCATGGAGGCCTGGTTAGGGTCTCCACAAGAGTTGGCTACTTTGAGGGGCAACTCGCCCCTCACCGCCCCCCCTCCGGCGACGAAAGAAAGGGCACCCTTGTGTCCTGACCGCCGGTAAACCAGGCCCTTCGCGCGCGTTCTGTGTATTTCGCAGAACCACAAATCCCTTAATCTTCGCGCGGAGGGCTTTTTTTTTATTTTGGATGCCGTGTCAGGTGCATGTTATTGACAGTTTCGTTGGTGTTTGATTAAATATAAACATGACGAGAATAAACGCCACCACAATTAAGACCATTATGATGATGACCGGAATTATTATGACCGGGGTTTTAATTGCGGGCGGCGAAAATAAGTTAGAAGTAAGAAGTTAGAAGTAAGAAAGTCAAAGAATAATCAGCCAGCCGCCCGCAATTGGGGCGGTATTTTTTTATCTTTATGTCATTCCGGCCTCCGAGCCGGAATCCAGGAGTTAAACGTAATACCGCTGATTACAATATTAAGGTAATTAGCCGGATGTTCCTTTTTACCCTGGATTCCCGCCTCCGCGGGAATGACAAATGCTTTTGATTAGCTGAAACATAAAAATTTAAGTATAGCCGTTCTTTTAAAACAATCGCAGATATTACTTTGGCCTTTATTTATAATGTGGATTTGACGCGGATAAATACGCGGAAAGAACGCTGATATTTATAACGTGGATGTTTTTGTTAGAGGCTGGAGTTGTAGAGGCGATTTATTGTTTTTCATTTTAAAGAGGCGGCAGTTCTTGCGCCGCCAAGGAGGGACTATGAAGGGTTTTGAACTTTTCAGGGGCAGGATTATTGTCTGCCCCTGCAGAGTATGCCGGGGACTGTTCCCGGTGAAGGGGCGAGGAATTAAGATATTTGACCTCGCCCCTTTACTGGGACAGATGGCCTGCTCGATGTATTGCCTCGAGCAGGAACGTCATCAAATCGTATCCCAACCGGGACCAATCCCGCGCGGAATGTGAAAAAAGAGAAGAGCGAAACACGGAGGACTTCGCTCTTCTCCTCAACTTTTACCTTATCCGGAAACTGACCGGAAAATGAGTTAAGGGTTGAGGAGGAATAAAAAAATTGGCGTTAATGAGACGCCGGAAAGGAGGCTCCTGATGGATCAAAAAAAATCTCTCCAACCTGCAAGGGAGAGAGAAACAGCTGTTTTTACTTGCAGGAAAAAAGGCTGCGGGAGAGAGGTTAAGGTGGTAATCTTTAAAGATTGCCACGACCTGATCCCGCAGATGAGGCCCCCGTTTTGTAAGCTATGCAAAAGAGATTTGGGGCTTCGTTAGGGGAGGAAAGACGGAAGAAAATGTCTTTTCTCCTCTCCCAAAAATCAGGCTTCATTCCATGAATCCCGTTTTTATGACGAAGCATGCCGAAAAAATCATTTATAAGTAGCTGAGGATTGAATTTTTAGGAGTATGTGCTAGATTGATATTATAAGGGGATAATTGAGATGGTTGTAAAATTAGTTTTGCCACCGTCTCAATAACTCTAAACAATATGCCTCACAAAGAGAAAAAATTCTTTGAACTTATGGACTATCGGGTAATAGTCCAGAAAGAAAGGGACTGGGGGGAGCCGGCGGCCGAAGCTGAAGTCGGGATTAAAGTTGGCGCTAATAAAGAGCGGAATACGGCGTCTGGCGTCGGGCCGGTTGACGCTCTAAACAACGCGCTTAGGAAATCCCTTGAAAAAGTCTATCCGCGGCTGAAAAAAATGAAGCTCACTGATTACAAAGTCCGGGTACTGCCGTCCAAAGACGGGACCGCGGCCAAAGTCCGGGTCTTTATTGAATCAAGCGACGGCAAAGATCGCTGGGGGACTATCGGCGTGTCATTGAATATTATAGAAGCGAGCTGGATAGCGCTTGTTGAGAGTTTTAATTACAAGCTGAAGAAGGATGAAAGAAGCTGTTAATTTTTTTATCTAAATTTAGACTATAGAAGAACGCAACAAAAACCCCTCTTTTGTCATTTCGAGCCCGACGCAAGGAGGGCGAGAAATCTAATCTCCGTGAAAAAGCATTCATAGCAATTAGATCTCTCCTCCCTTCGGTCGTCGAGATGACAAAAATGATTATTCTACAGTCTAAAACCGCATCTTAAAAATAATGAAATTTTTTAGCTTAAACGGTAAATCACCGGCCGTTAATTTTAAAGAAGCCATGTTAAAGAGCCTCGCGCCGGACGGCGGGCTTTATTTTCCCGAATTTTTTCCGAAATTTTCCGAAGAAGAACTGGAAAATTTAAAAGGAAAGGATTTGACTGAGGTCGCAACGCAAACGCTTTTAAAATGGGTAGGCGACGATTTTAGCGAGGGAGAACTTCGGGTGATGATGGAAGAGGCTTTAAATTTTCCCCTGCCTTTAATAAAGATCGGGGATTATTATGTTCTTGAATTGTTTCATGGCCCGACGCTCGCGTTTAAAGACGTGGCGGCGCGGGTTCTCGCGCGGTTCATGAGCCGGATCCTTGAAAAAGAGAAAAAAACCGCGACGATTCTCGTTGCCACTTCCGGTGATACCGGCGGCGCCGTGGCGCACGGCCTTGGCGGGGTTCCGAACGTGAAAGTAGTAATCCTTTATCCTAAGGGCATGGTTTCCAAACTGCAGGAAGAGCAGTTGACCAGGGTGGAGCCGAATGTTGCGACTATTGAAGTTGAAGGCGTTTTTGACGATTGCCAGGCGTTCGCCAAGCAGGCGTTTAATGACCCGGATTTAGCCGCGTTAAACCTTACGGCCGCTAATTCCATAAGCGTCGGCCGGCTATTGCCGCAGATGGTTTATTACGCTTATGTTTATTCGCAACTCTACCCCCTCCTAACCTCCCCCTTAGAAAGAGGGAGGAAACGGGCGGGACAAAAAATATCTCCCCCTTTAAAAGGGGGAGACCAAGAGGGGGTGGAATTTGTCGTGCCTTGCGGCAACTACGGCAACCTTTGCGCCGGAGTTTTTGCCCGGGAAATGGGATTTCCTTTTAGCCGGTTTTTAGCGGTTACCAACGCCAATGACGCGGCGAAAAAATATTACGAAACCGGAGAGTTTAAGCCGCGGGCGACGGTGGCGACCCTTTCTAACGCCATGGACATCGGCAACCCGAGCAACTTCATCCGCATCCAAAAAGTTTTCCATGATAACCCGGATGAATTCCGCAAAGTGATAAAAGCGGAAAGAGTGGATGACAAGGAAACGGCCGAAACCATAAAAAAAGTTTATGAAAAATATAATTATCTCCTTGATCCCCACACGGCCGTGGCGTTCGCCGGAGCGGAAAAGGAAGGCGAGAACGGACTTACTAAAGTTGTTTTTTCCACAGCCTCGCCTTTAAAGTTCGCTGACGTGATTAAGGAAAACACCGGGATTTACGTTGATGATTCGGAAGAAATAAAAAAGCTAAAGCAGAAAGAGAAGCGGAAAATCAGTATTAAAAATAATTATGAGGAGTTGAAAAAAGCGCTTGGGAATTTGTAATTACATAAAATTATGTTTATCTCTTTAATCGGCATGGCCGGAGTAGGGAAATCTTACTGGTCGGAGAAGCTTAAAAAAGAAAAAGGCTTTAAAAGGTTTGGCATTGACGACATGATTGAGAAAGCGCTCGGCCCGGAACTGGAAGAACTCGGATATTCGGGAATTAAAGACATGAGCCGCTGGCTCGGACAGCCTTATGACGAGAGATGCCCGGAAAACAGCGGGAAATATCTGGAACTTGAAGCTAAAAACCTAAAAGAAGCGCTGGATGCCGCGGAAAATGGAATAAGCGAAAATATTGTTATTGACACGACCGGGAGCGTTATTTACCTGTCCGGCGAACTACTCCTAAGAATGAAAAAACTGACCAAAGTAGTTTATTTTAATACGCCGAAAGAAGTAATTGAGAAAAAAATTAAACAGTATTTTGACAACCCGAAGCCGATAATCTGGGGTGAAGCGTATAAGCCTTTGGCCGGCGAGAAAGAGGTCGCGGCTCTAAAAAGATGCTATCCGGCGCTTTTAGCTTATCGGACCGGGCTTTACGAAAAACTGGCGGATACGACGATTGATTATTACGAGCAGATGGATAAGAGTTATACGGTTGATGATTTACTCGGATCACTTATTTAAGACAGCCCCGCACGCCTGACGGCTGCGGGACGCCTCGCTCACACGCTCGGCGCTATTGACACTCGGGCGAAAATTATTTAGCATATAACTATGAACATATCCATCTTCAAAATGTCTCTTTCAGGCGGGTGCGGCGGCTCGGGTAGCAAGCCGGTTTTGAGGATGGTTTCCCACGAGTCAAAAGTCTAAGCCTGAAAGTCAAAAATCCCATGAATAGCAGACTGTAAAAAAGAAACCGTCCTCAAAAGGGACGGATTTTATTTATATGATTTATAATAATATACTGGAAACAATCGGCCGGACGCCGATGGTAAAGATCAACAAGCTGAATACGAAAAAGGGCGTGAATATTTACGCGAAAATTGAAGGCGTTAATCCGGGTGGAAGCATAAAAGACCGGATTGCCCTGAAAATGGTGGAGCAGGGCGTAAAGGAGGGAAAATTAACCAAAGGTAAAACCATTATTGAAGCGACGTCCGGCAATACCGGAATCGCCCTCGCCATGATCGGCGCGGCGCGCGGCTACGGCGTGGAAATAGTGATGAGCGCGGCGGTCTCGCCTGAACGGATTAAAATGATTAAGGCCTTTGGCGCCAAAGTTACTTTGACGGAGAAGACAAAAGGCACGGACGGGGCTATAATGAAAGTCCGGGAGCTATTAGCGGAAAATCCGGAAAAGTATTTTAACCCGAACCAGTTTTCCAATGAGTATAATAAGATCGCCCATTACGAAACTACCGCCCGGGAAATCTGGCGCGACCTTAATGGCAAGGTTGATTATTTTACCGCCGCCCTTGGCACTTCGGGAACGCTCATGGGCATCGGAGCGTATTTAAAAAAGAAAAATCCGGCGGTGAAAATAGTCTCGGCTGAACCGGTGCGCGGCCATTATATTCAGGGTTTAAAAAACATGGAAGAAGCGATTATCCCAGAAATTTATAATCGCGAAAAACTGGATGACGTTATTATGATTGACACCGAAGAAGCCTTTGCCATGTCCCGGCGGATTATTAGCGAAGAGGGAATTTTTGTCGGCATGTCGTCCGGCGCCGCCCTGCTCGCGGCCTTAAAAATCGCTAAAAAGATTGATAAAGGAAACATAGTAACGATCTTTCCGGATAGAGGGGAAAAATATTTAAGTACGACGCTATTTGGTTGAAAGATGTATAAGGTTGCGTTAAAATTTTTGCCACTTTTTTAGAAAAAGTGGCGCAAAAATCGCGAGCATTGAAAAATTTCGGATCACTCACTATGAAAGCTAGCAAAATTCCAAACTCGTCCCCGCCGATTCGGCGGGTCCTCAAACAGTGGAATTTTGCACACTTTCTACGCTCGTGATACGCCCGAAATTTTTCAATGCTCGCATCCATTTTTAATAATTTTGTTCTTTAAAAAGGTTCAGTGGATAGGAAAGCGGGAAGTAAATATGAATCATGGTTTAGTTCCTGGTTTCGTGTTCGTTTTATTTTTTGCCGTGTAGCTCCGGCGGAGAGGAGGTGATATTATGGGCTACGGGCTAGATGACAGAGGCGACTCTCTGGAAGAGGGTCGTTATGAGTATGAGGGGGATATTATTGACGATCCCCCTGATGACGAGGACGAATGTCCAGACGACTAGTCCTCGTCGTTCCGGGAGTGTTTCCTTACTAGTATTGGCAGAGTGAATTGTACTACCTCTGACCAATGGAAACGCTCCCGGTTTCCAAATTTGGCTGTCTTTTATTATCCTCTTTTTCTGTCATTCTAAGCGCGAGAGAGAAATCCTTTTTTATTTTGTCATCCTGAGTCCCGAATATTCGGGACGAAGGATCTGCGAACGTAAATAAGTATCTAAGGGTTTAAATAAAGATGGTTGTCGTTTGCCGCAGTCATTTTTAAATTTACTGGATTTAAGCGAGGGGTTATTTAAGGATTACGGGATAAATAAAAAAGAGGTTGAAGAGTATGAGAAAGAATCGGTGGCGCGTTATAAAAAGTGAATATATGAAACGCATCCGCAGATCCTTCGCTACGCTCAGGATGACAGAAGAAATATGACTCTCTGTTGCGCTAAGGTTGAGATGACAACGTAATTTAAACTTAACATTTATTAATTAGCGAACATAAAATTTATGCCAAAAGTATTGCTTTTAGAGGGTATAAGCGAGCTCGCGAAAAAGTATTATGAAGAGCGCGATTTTCAGGTAGAGTTAATTAAAGGCACTCTGCCAAAAGATGAACTTAAAGAAAAAATCAAAGACGTGGAAGTGCTCGGCATCCGCTCTAAGACTGAAATTGACGCGGAAGTTCTCGCGGCCGCAAAAAACCTCAAAGTCATCGGCGGATATGTTATCGGCTTGAATAAGGTGGATCTCGCCGCCTGTACTTCGGCCGGAGTCTGCGTTTTTAACGCGCCTTTTTCTTCTACGAGAAGCGTGGCCGAACTGGCTATTGGTTTTATTATTAGTTTGCTCCGTAAAATCGGCGACCGGAACCGGGAGATGCACGCCGGAGACTGGAAAAAAAGCGCCAAAGGTTCTTATGAAGTCCGGGGAAAAACTTTGGGCATAGTAGGTTATGGCAATATTGGCTCCCAACTTTCGGTTTTAGCCGAAGCGCTCGGCATGAAAGTTATATTTTTTGACGTTTTTGATAAGTTGGCAATGGGCAGGGCGAAAAAGATGAAAACCCTGGAAGAGCTTTTAGCAGAGGCGGACGTTGTATCGCTCCATGCCTCGGCCCCGAATTTAATAAACGCGGAAAAAATCGCTTTAATGAAACCGGGAAGTTATTTAATTAATTTAAGCCGGGGAAACGTTGTTGATATGAGCGCTTTGGCCTCAGCTTTAAAATCCGGGCATTTAGCCGGAGCGGCAATTGACGTTTACGCTAATGAGCCGAAAACTAACGATGAAAAAATGGAATGTGAATTACAGGGTCTTCCGAACGTAATTTTAACCCCGCATATCGGCGCTTCAACCGAAGAAGCTCAGGTTGATATCGCGCTGTCAACGAGCGAGAAAGTCTGCCGGTTTATGGCCGAAGGCAGAAAAGCTGGGAGTGTGAATATGTGATAATGTATTTTGTATTTAAATATTTTTGCCACTTTTTTAGAAAAAGTGGCGCAAAAATCGCGAGCAGGAAAAATTTTGGATCATTCGCTATGAAAGCTAGTAAAATTCCAAACTCGCTCCCCGCCGATTCGGCGGGTTCGCTCAAACAGTGGAATTTTACACGCTTTCCACGCTCATGATTTTTCCAAAATTTTTCAATGCTCGCATCTCTTTATAGAAATCATTTACTAATAGCATAAACCGTTATGTACTTAAATTTCAATGTCGGTCCGTCGGCCGTTTCGGAAGACGTAAAAAATGACGTTCGCGAGGCTTTGGACAAAAACCTTTTGTCGCTTTCGCACCGCCATAAGGATTTTTTAGCGATTTTCCAGGCGGCCAGGGAAAATTTAAAAGCGTTTTTAGAAATTCCGGACGGTTATACGATTTACTTTGTTTCTTCGGCTAGCGAATGCATGGAAATTACCGGCCGCAATCTTGTTCTAAATAAAAGCTGCCATTATGTTTTTGGCTCGTTTTCCAAGCGCTTCGCCAGCACCTTAAAAAAAATCGGCAAAGAAGCGGTTGTGAAAGAGGTGGAATCGGGCATGGGTTTTAATTACGCCAACGAGGAAATAAACGGCAACGGTTTTGAACTGGCGGCCCTAACTTATACTGAAACTCCTACCGGCGTTAGTTTGGTTGAGGATGAGCTGGAGGCTTTCAGAAAAAAACATCCGGAGATGTTGATCGCCATAGATATCGTATCCGCCGCCGGAGCCCATAAAATTAATTTTTCGCTGGCTGACGCCTGGTTTTTTTCCGTGCAAAAAGGTTTTGGACTTCCGGCCGGGCTCGGGGTGTTAATCGTTAATGACCGGGCTAAAGCCAAAGCCCTGAAAATGGCGGAGGAGGGAAAGGACGTCGGTGTTGTCCACTCAATCGCTAACCTTGAACAGTACGGCGCGAAAGACCAGACTTTTGAAACCCCGAACGTCTTAGGGATTTATCTTCTCGCGAAACAGGCCGGGCGGTTTAAAAATAAAGGCATGGAGCGGATTGAAAAAGAAACCCGGGAAAAGGCTGACTACATTTACGGCTGGGCGAAAAATAACGGCATGGAAGTCCATGCCAAAGAGGATAAATACCGGGCGCTTTCGGTTTTATGCATTAAACTGCCGAATGGCGTAACGGGCGAAGAATTTCATAAGCAATTGAACGCCAAAGGGATTTTTCCGGGTAAAGGCTATAAAGACATGAAAGAAACCCATTTTCGTCTCGCGAATTTTCCGACCCATACTCTGGAAGATTTTAAAATACTAACGCAGGCGATTGATGAAATCGCCGGGCAGTAGGCTGTAATTAAGGACGCGATAACATGCCGAACAAATATCTCATTATTGATTTTGACAGCACCCTGGTTCAGATTGAATGTCTGGATGAGTTATTTTTTCTGACCCTGAAAAATAATCCGGAGCGGGAAAAAATTATGCGAGAGTTTTCGGAAATCACCAATCTCGGCATGGAAGGGAAGTTAAACTTCGGAGAATCGCTTAAACGCCGCATGGCAATACTGAAAGCTGGGAAAAAAGAACTGGATGAATTCATTACAATACTTCGCGGCCATATTACCGAATCTTTTTGGCGCAACCGCGGATATTTAAAAGAACGCGCCGAAAATATTTTTGTTTTCTCCGGCGGCTTTAACGATTATGTTATGCCCGTCGCCCGCGAACTCGGACTCAGGCCGGAAAATTGCCGGGCTAATACATTTATTTTTGACAAGGAGGGGAATATCACCGGCTACGACCAGTCTAATTTTCTTTCCCAGACCGGAGGAAAAATAAAACAGCTTAAAGCGCTCGGCCTTAAAGGCGGGATATACGCTATCGGCGACGGCTGGACTGATTACGAAATGAAAGAATCCGGCGCGGCCGATAAATTCATCGTTTTTACCGAAAATGCGGGGCGGAAAAGCGTGATAGACAAGGCGGATTTCACGGCGGAAAATTTTGAAGAAGTGATCGGGTATTTGGAGCGGGAAAAGCTCGGCGCGCAATGAACTAGAACCCGGGTAGCTGTTTTACGGCGGAAAAAATACTCTTTTCGCGTCTTTACTTTTAGAAAAATCGTGATAATATGTTGTTTGTTAGGCGGGGCATAGTATAGTGGTAGTACGCAAGGCTGGGGGTCTTGTAGCTTGGGTTCAATTCCCAATGCCCCGACATTGAGATTTACGATTGACGATTTGCAGGAAAAAAATTCATCCCCGCGTTTTGCGTTTCATGGGACATAACCCCATTTACCGCCTTCCCGGTTTTGTGGTATAATACCGGTATGACGGGTATAAGCCTTAAAGAATTCATAATCCAAAAGTTACGGAGGGCGTGTCTTTATGACCGGACGAAAAAAATAAAGACGCTTTCTATCGCGGCGCTCTTTTTTTGCGGCGCATTTTTTATTTTTATAACGTCTGTAAACCGACCGGTTGCATCTGCCGACACTGGTTCTTCTGATGCCATTGCCATCCGGGTTATGCCTAATCCTGACCACTTTTCGCCCTTAAGATGGTATTCCAAAAACGTAAATGTGCAGGGCGCGCCCCAGTCGCTCTCGGTTGACGGCTATCAGGCGGTTCGCGACGGCCGGACGGTTTACGTTAACGCGGCCAATATCGTTGATAACGGTGGAGACGGAATTTATGAAAATTATTTTACCAACATTTATATCATTTCCTATAACCAGGACGCGGATCAGGCGACCATGGACATACTCGGTCAAATCCTTGACCATTGGAAGTTCAATGTTAATCTGATGAATGACAACGGCGCGGCGAACAAATGCGAAAACATCGGCGAGGAAAAAAGTTGCTCCGGCGAAACTTGTCTGGACGGGTATGTCTGCGAAGGAAATAAATGTGTCATAAAATGCCTTTTTGACAAAGATTGTCCGGCGGGCGGATACTGTCTGAGCAAGAAAGCTCGTTTAGTTCGGGATACGATTCGGCTTTCCGATCTCGCGGAAATGAAAATCGCTTTAAAAGATTATCACGAGCGCGGCTATTATCCGAAACTGGAATCAGGGACTTACCTTAAAGGCAGGACGATTTCGGTCTGGCCGAGCTGGCAGGAAAATTTCGCCGGGGAACTGGGATTAAAGCCGCTTATGTCCGACCCGGTCAATAAAATCGGAGCCTGCAGTGACGCGCGCTTTAAGGCCGAGACCTGCTGGGATGAGGAGAAAAAAGAATTTGACGATCCAACTCCCAATAACGGCGTATTTAATATGCAGGCCGGAAGCAAAGTTTATTATTATGAGCTGAAAAAAGATGACGGGAGCGAATATCTACTTTGCGCCAATCTTGAGTCGGACAAGGCGGATTTTATTCCTAGCGCCCTTTCGGGGGAGAATTGCGTCGGTGATTAATTACTAACTTTACGATATGAGCGAGAAGAAATATTTTACCTTGGAAGACGCTAAAAGAGTGGGTGAGAAGATCGGGGTTGATTTTGGTAAATTTGATTTGGAGCAATTCCGTTTTGGCATGGACGTTGAGCTTGAACACGGCTCAATTGATTCCGAAACCAACGTTACCGATGACGACGAAATCATGACCGGAAAAATTGCCTTGGCGCACATGAAAGAATTCCCGGATTACTATGAACGGCTGGAAAAAATGGAAAAAGAGGCCGAGGCTCACCGGGATAAAAAAGAGGGTTGCTGTTGCTGTTGCGGCCATTAGCCCTGAGGCGCCGGCATCCGCAACAATTGACAAGCGGGAAAAAATCTGTATAATATAGAGAAGCTTTCAGAGCTTATTTTTATTTAAGATTTACAATAATCAGCTCGCAATAGTTTTTAGTGAATTTGAAGATTCATTAAAAATTAAAAATTAAAAATTAAAAATTGATTTGATATGTCTATCGCAGTAATAAAAACCGGAGGAAAACAATATAAAGTCAAAGAAGGGCAGTCTTTAAGGATTGAAAAATTGGACGGCGAAAAAGACGCCAGTGTTATGTTTGAAACCTTAATGATCGCTTCGGACGACGGCGCCAAACTGGATTTAGGCGCGCCGAGCCTCGGTGAAAAAGTAACCGGAAAAATCATTGAAACCGCGAAAGGGAAGAAAATAACCGTGGTGAAGTATAAGAATAAGATCCGCTATCTCCGAACCAAAGGCCACCGCCAGGCTTATACCAAAGTGGAAATCACGAAGATCGCGGCCTAACAAATAAACAGTGAAACTCTTTAACAGCCTTTCTTAATTTAAGAAAGGCTGTTTTGTTTTGCCGGATTATTGGCTAGATTTCGCTCCTGTATTTTAATGAGTTGGATAAAGTCATCTCGTCGGCGTAAAGAATGTCCGCGCCCATCGGCAATCCGCGCGCGAGGCGGGTAACCTTTATGTCCGGAAAAGTTTTTTTAATCAGCCTGGATAAATACATGGCCGTAGTTTCGCCTTCAAGAGTCGGGTTGAGGCCGAGAATCGCCTCTTTGACCGGCCCGGATTTTAGTTTGTTAAGCAGTTCCTTAATATTCAGGCTGTCCGGTTCAATGCCTTCAATGGCGTTTATTTCCCCGCCCAAAACCAGGTAATAGCCCTTGTAGTTTTTTGTGCTTTCTATGGCCGTGAGATCTCTTGGATCAGCGACGATGCAAAGCTCCCTGGCGTCGCGCTTAACGTCCGCGCAGATCGGACAGCCGCCATTTTCAATAACGGTCAGGCAGCTCGGGCAGGTAGTAACGCCGTTTTTAAGGCTGGCGACGGCCTCCCCGAAATTTTTTAATTCTTCGGCCGGCCGGCTGAGCAAATAAAAAACATACCGCTCGGCCGTCTTCGGTCCGACGGTTGGCAGGGTGGAAAAAAATTTAATCAGGTTTTCAATGCTTTTGGGATATTTCATAACTCATAACATGGAACACGTAACAGAGTCTGTTTTATGTTATGTGTTACGTTTTAAAATCCCGGCAGTCCGCCCATGTCCTGCATTTTTTTGGCCATGACTTTTTGGGTCTTTTTTATGGCGTCGTTAATGAGGTTTTTTAAGATTCCTTCCAGGCTCTCTTTAGCGATGTCGTTGTTAATGGTAAGAGATTTCACTTCCATGTTGCCGTTCATGATGATTTTTACGCCGCCTTTTTCCGCTTCAATGGTTTCTTCGGCGAGGACGTTCTGGATGTTTTTGGCCTGACTTCTTAAGTCTTTCAGCTGTTTTAGTTTGTTGAACATGTTGCGATTAAGCGAACGGATATTTTCATTTTTTCGCTGTGGAAACGCACGCATTCTTCTCATGGACGCATTATATTTTTAAACGTCCTTTGCCAGGAATCAACGCATGTTCAGCGGCGTACATGTCCTCGCTTCAAAAATGAAAATATCCGTTCGCTTTTAGTATATTATAGATGAATAATTATTAGAATTGCGGGAGGTCGGTTTTTGATTTTGAGTCTAGATTTTTAAAACTCGTGGTCTGCTCGTCAAAATATAAATCCACCCGGCCGGTCGGGCCGTTTCTGTGCTTAGCGATATGGATTTCGGCCTTATAGCGGTCTTCGTCTGAGAGGTCTTCTAAGCGGTAATTCCGGTCTGAAGCTTTGCGGTAAATGAACATGACAATGTCGGCGTCCTGCTCAATGGAACCGGATTCGCGGAGGTGCGAGAGTTTTGGGATGGCCGGCTTTGACTGCTCAACGACGCGCGAGAGCTGGGAAAGGGCGACGACCGGGATGCCGAGTTCGCGGGCAATGCCTTTTAAACCTCGGGTGATTTCGGAGACTTCCTGGGTCCGGTTGTCGGAGTATTTTCCCCGGCCTTCCATGAGCTGGAGATAGTCAATAATAATCATGTCCAGGCCCCGTTCCATCTGCAGGCGCCGGGCCTTAGTTCTTATTTCCATGACCGAGGTATTGGCGCTGTCGTCAATGTAAATCGGCGCTTCGGAAAGCCGACCCATAGCTTCGCCGATGCGGGCGAAATCATTGTCTTCTTCGCGGTCGGATAATTTTCCGGTCCTCATTTTCCAGAGGCTGACGCCGGCCTGGGCGCAGAGCATGCGGTCAACGAGTTGTTCTTTTGACATTTCAAGGGAAAAAAGCCCGACTGAAGCTTTGGATTTTACCGCCGACTGGCGGGCGATATCCAGGGCGAGGGAAGTTTTTCCGACGCTCGGCCGGGCGGCTAAAATCACCAGATCGGATTTCTGCAGTCCGGCGAGCATGTCGTCCAGTTCGTAATAGCCGGTCGGGATGCCCCGGAGTTTTCCCGACTGCTTATGGAGTTCGTCAATCCGGTCAAAAGCCTCGGTTAAGAGGCTGTCAATCGGGACAAAAATATTTTTTACGTATTTTTGGGAAACCGCGAAAATTTTCTGCTCGGCTTCGTCAAGAATTTTTTCTAAATCTTCGTCTTCGCGGTAACCCATCTCGCCGATTTGGGCGGCGGTTTCAATAAGCCGCCTTAGCGTTGATTTTCTATGGACGATCTGCGCGTAATGGACAATATGCGAAGAGGTGGCGACGGCGGTGGAAAGATGGGCGAGGTAAGTCCGGCCGCCGACCTGGCTAAGCTCGTTTCTTTCCTCCAGTCGGTTTGTAAGGCTCAGGATGTCAATCGGTTCGCGCCGGGTATAGAGCTCTTTCATGGCCCGGTAGATAAGCTCATGGCTTTCCTTATAGAAATCCTTTTCAAAAACAATATCCGCGATCCGGATAATCGCATCTTTGTCAATTAAAAGGCAGCCTAAAAGCGATTCTTCGGCTTCAACATTCTGCGGCGGCATTTTTTCGGTCAGGCTGGGGGTGGTCATGAAAAAAGAGTTAAAATTATAGCTCCATGTTACAGGGTTTTTCTTTCTTTAACAAGCCCTGATTTTCTGGACTTTTTTCACATGTCTTATCATATGTTTCACCCTTGCATTTTTTTAATTATTTTGTTAATATATCAGCATCTGCTACGGGCAGATTTTTAGTTTTGCATATCCCGTAGGTTGCAGTGATGCGGGACGGGTCGTTAGCTCAGCTGGTAGAGCAGCTCCCTTTTAAGGAGAAGGTCATTGGTTCGAATCCAATACGACCCACAAAGGATTGACGATTTACGACCTGCCTGCCGGCAGGCAGGTTGACGAATGCCAAATGAAATTTTGTAATTTAAGAATTATCATTCAACACTCGCTATTCTTTATTTTGCATTAGTCTAATGGCAGATCTGTTAGTTGACGGACTTGCAGGCGGTATGCCGTCTTAGCTCAATGGTAGAGCAACTGTTTTGTAAACAGTAGGTTGTCGGTTCGAGTCCGACAGACGGCTCAGGAATTTTTAATTGTCAATTGCAGATTGCCAATTTTATCCGGTATACATTAATGCTCTTGCTTTTTGGCAGGGGCATTTTAAAAATAAGATGGTTCGGGAAAATAAATATAAAATTTACACTCTCGGGTGTAAAGTCAACCAGTATGATTCGCGGACTTTGGCCGGAAAGCTTAAGGCGGCCGGTTTCAGCCTGGTAAAAAATGATGCTGACCTAGTAATTATTAATACCTGCGCCGTAACAAAAATCGCGATCCAAAAAGGCCGGCAAATGATAAATAGGGCGCGGAAGGAAAACCCCGGAGCGCGCATAATCGTGACCGGTTGCTGGCCTAAGGTGTATGAAATTGATGGCTTGCGGGATGCAGAAATTGTTGCGGATGAACAGCGGCTGGAAAGCTTTGTTTCAAAATTAAAAATTAAAAATTCAGAGTTAAAAGTTACAAATCAAAATTTAGAGTTATTAGCATGCCATCAAACCGGCAGTCCGGGAAACGGTGACCGATCCCGATATTTTATTAAAGTCCAGGACGGGTGCGAACAGTTTTGCTCATACTGCGTTATTCCTTATGCCCGGGGAAAATTAAAAAGCCGCGATAAGGACGAAGTGATCGCGGAAATTAACGAGGCAGTAAAAAACGGTTTTCGCGAGATCATTTTATGCGGGATCCATTTGGGGTTGTATGGGAAAGATTCGGGAAGCAAGAAGTTGGAAGTTAGAAGTGAGAAGCCGGAAATTAGAAAAGGGGAAGATCAATCAAATTTGGTTAATTTATTAAGGAAGGTTATAAGAATAGAAAATTTAGGGCGGGTGAGGCTGAGCTCCATTGAAATTACCGAAGTGAACGACAGGTTGATCAGGCTTCTTAGCGGGAATAATAAGATGTGCAAGCATTTGCATATTCCTCTGCAATCAGGATCGGATAAAATTTTAAAGCTCATGAACCGGCCGTATGGGGTTAAGAATTACGAATTAAGAATTAAGAATATCAGGAAATTAATGCCTGATATCGCCATAACGACAGACATTATTGTCGGTTTTCCCGGCGAAACCGAAGCCGACTTCATGGGCACTTATAATTTCATTAAAGAAATAAAATTTAGCCGTTTGCATGTTTTTCCTTTTTCCGCCCATGAAAAAACTCCGGCCGCGAAAATGCCCGGAGCTGTTAGTGATGAAATAAAACAAAGGCGCGTGAAAAAACTCAAAATGCTCGGTGAGGCGCTCTCCCGTGAATACGAAAAGAAATTTATCGGCCGCGAACTCTACGTTATTGTTGGCGGGAAAAAGGCGGGTGATAAGCTTATTGGCAAATCAGAATATTATTTTGATATTGCTTTTGATAAATCGTTGATCGTTAAAGATAAGACCGGCAGGAAAAACCGGGAAAAGGAAGATGATCGCGATAGGGGGTTTACCGGCCGGCTGGTAAAAGTAAAATTTGGTAAAGAAAGGATGGTATAGGGACAGGACAGTGTCCTGTCCTTTCGCGAGTGTTGCGAGTGAGAGTAAAAAATAGTATAATGGAGAGGATAAAAGAAACGCTTTGAATATGCAAAAATCTGCTTCCAAAATTATTGATTTCATTAAATATAATAACGCGGCAATTATTATTTTCTCGGTAGTTTTTATTTTTGGGGCCGGGGTTTTCGCGGCCGAACCGGACGCCATCGGCCAAAAACAGACCCGCGTTGAGGGGATTGATAATACGCTTCTTCTCGCGGTTGATTTGGAAAATCATGACTTTGGCTTTAAGATTGAAAAAATTGAGAGTGACGAAAAATATTATTACGCGACATTTACTTACCTTGATATCTCCGTAATTAACAGCGCCTGGCAGTACGGGACGCGGGAAAGGACGATAAAAGTTACGAAGAACCTAAAAGAAGATCTTGGCGGATTTTTAGCCGGAGAGCTCGGGGAAATTAAAGATAAGCGGTTAAAAGAATTAATGGAAGTGAAGGCGGGCGCGATAAAGAACGGCGAAGAAAAAAGGATTGAAGTGATAGAATATACGGGATTAATCGGCAAAACCATGAATCTGGCTGGCAATGTTTTCCCGGGCTATGAACCGGTTAAAAAAATTGAATTGCCGACTCCGGCGACCGCCGGGGCGCTAACCGCCGGATTTGAAAATTCGTCCGGCGACGGCGCTGAAACCGCTTCCGGGCCGGATAACCTTACCCAGGTTTATAATAATTACATAACGGAAAATGACCCGGATAGCGACAATATTTTTGGGAACTTTGATAATTGTCCGAACGTCGCCAATTCGGGACAGGAAGACGCTGACGGAGACGGTAATGGCGACGCCTGCGATTTGGAAGACGGAAACGCTAATGGGGAAAATTCAGGACCGGATAATGGCGCGACGGGCGATGGCACGGCTGGAGAAACGCCAACCGCCGGCGGCGAGACTGCCGGTTCTGACGCTACCGTTCCTGGCGGCGGAGAAAATTCTCAACCCGGGCAAAGCGAGCCGGAAGATGTCCAGGTTATTGAATTGCCGGTTAATCCGGAGCCGGTTGCTGAATCTGAACCTGCTCTGGTTCCGGCGGATTTACCCTCGGATTAACAACTATTTGAATTACGAAACGGGTTCCCTCCCCTTACGAAGGGGAGGGATGGGGAGGGGTTTTTACCTAAAATTATACTGCCCACCCCCTCCTGGCCTCCCCCTTTGTAAGGGGGAGGAATAGGTATTTTGTAATTCAAAGTAATCAAAAAATATGGCTGACAATTTTTCCCAAACCGTAAATTTAAAAGAAGAAATGGAACGGAAAGAAATGGAACGGAAGAATAAATTTTTTAAGAAGCCCAAAGAAGACCCGATGGAAAAGATTTACGGCCAGGAGAAAGAAGAAAATAAAAAAGATCTCCAGAAAATATCCCGGCCGGCGGAAAAGAACGAAGGCGGGCCGGTTTGGAGGATACTATTCATCCTGGCGGTTTTCGCTTTGGCCGGTTTCGGAGCCTGGTGGGTATTTTTTCGCGGGGCGCCGACGGCCGGCATGCCGGAAAATAAGGCCGCGGACGCTACCGGCTGGTACGCAGTGAAGCTCGTAAGTGATGAAATATTTTACGGCCAGGTTAAAGACACTAAGGCTGATCCGGTTGTTATTGAAAATGTTTATTATAATTACGAGCAGACCCGGGACGATAAAAAAGAAGTTGACGAAACGGCGAGCCTGAAACTGGTAAAACGGGGAAAAGAGACGCACGGCCCGACCGGCAGTATGAACGTCGTCCGCTCGCAGGTTATTTATATGGAACCGTTAGGCGTTGATTCAAAGGTGCTAGAGGCGATTTTGGAGTATGAGAAGTAGTTTGCGTTTAAGCGGAAAATATTTCATTTTTTCGCTCCGGAAGTCCAGGCATAATTATTGTGAGTTTGTTGATATTGCATGGCTTTTTGGGTGGCTGGAATTCGCCTGATCGGTCAGACACAAGCCTCGCTTCAAAAATGAAATATTTTCCGCTTAAACTTACGGAGGAGAGGAGCGATATTTTATTTTTTAATTATGACGGGGCAATTAAGCCCTTTTCTTTGTATGACGGGAATTAATGCAAAAGGAGTGGTAATTAAAGGCAAGGGGAAGGGGACGGAGTTTGGTTTTCCGACCGCCAATATTTCTTTGAAAAAAAAAATTGACAGCGGAGTATATTCGGGTCGGGTGAAGTTTAACGGCGCCGGATACCGGGCGGCCTTGTTCGTTTTACCTGGCGGGGAAGCGCTGGAAGCGCATATTTTTAATTTTTCCGGCGATTTATATGGTAAAGAAATTACGGTGGAAATCGGCGAAAAAATCAGGGAAGCGATTAAATTTAAAAACAAAGAAGAGCTTATTTCGCGAGTGAAAAGGGATATTGAGAAGATGAAAAAGGGCTAATAGGCTATTCTCGCGCGGTATTGAATTTTTACGTGAATTTTGTTAAGTTAACTCCGTTGCCGATACGTCCGATAGCCGCGGTTTTTTCCGTTAACCCCGGCTTAATTTTTTCAGTATATTATACGGGTGATGGAATTAATTATTTAAAGTAAGTTAAATATGAATTACAAACTAAGCACGCTGAAAAACGGATTACAGCTTATAACTGCGCCGGTAAAGGGAACTGAAACAGCGACGGTTTTAATTATGGTTGCCACCGGTTCAAAGTTTGAAAACCGGAAGAATAACGGAGTTTCGCATTTTCTTGAACACATGTTTTTCAAAGGCACCCGGAAACGGCCGACGGCCAAAGATATAGCGAACGCCTTTGACTCTATCGGTTCGGAAAATAACGCCTTTACCACTAAAGAATACACGGGTTTCTGGGTTAAGGTCGGGACAAAAAACCTTGAAAAAGGCGTAGAGATTATTAGCGACATGATCAAGAATTCAAAATTTGACGCCCGGGAAATTGAGCGGGAAAAAGGCGTTATAATTGAAGAGCTGAACATGTACGAGGATAATCCGATCATGCATATTGACGATGTTTTTGAGGAATGCCTTTACGGCGACACCCCGGCCGGCTGGGAAATTATCGGGACGAAGAAAAGCATTACTGGCCTCCGGCGTGATGATTTTTTAAGTTATGTTTCTTCGCAATACGGAGCCGGGAATATTGTAATCGCCGCGGCCGGAAATATTGACGAAAAAAAAATTCATAAACTTCTGGAAAAATATTTTTCCGGTCTGGCTAAAGCGCAAAGGCTGAAAAAAGCCGCGGTTCGGGAAGAGCAAAAATCTCCCCGGGTAAAAGTGAGTTTTAAAAAAACCGACCAGGCTCATCTCATGCTCGGCGTCCGGTCTTTTCCTTACGGGGCGAAAACCGAGATGGCGGAAAAACTTTTAGGCGTGATTTTAGGCGGCTCCATGGGCTCCCGGCTTTTTACTGAACTCCGCGAACGCCGCGGCCTCGCTTATTACGTCCGAGCCCAAAGCGAATTTTATAGCGACACCGGCTATTTCGCCGCCCAGGCCGGACTTAGGGTGGAAAAAGTTGAGGAATCAATTGAAATAATACTCCGGGAATTTAAAAAAATCGTCCGGGAATCCGTTAGACCGGCTGAATTAAAAAGGATTAAGGATCTCATAAAAGGCCGGATGGCTATCCAGCTTGAATCATCCGATTCTATTGCTTCCTGGTACGGCCGGCAGGCGGTTTTAGCCCTGGAAAAAGCCGAAGCCTTAGGCGGCGCTCCGGATTATAAAAAAGAAATACTGACCCCGAAAGAATTCTTTCGCCAGGTGGATAAGACGCGAGCCGGAGAAATCCAGGATCTGGCAAAGGAGATTTTTAAAACTCAAAGCCTTAATCTCGCGGTTATCGGACCGTATAAGGATGAGAAGAAATTTGAAAAGCTGTTAAAATTATGATCTTAGATTTTGCCGGAGCGAAGAAAATTAATTTTTAATTATCAATTTACAATTTTAAAATTTTAGAAAATTGAGTCATTTCTAAATTAGAAATTGTTTGTAAATTGAAAATTTAAATTTTCTTTAAGTTTCGTATTTGTTTTTTCATGAATAACTATATAGACAGCCTTAACCCCGAGCAGAAAAAGGCGGCGACGCATACGGACGGGCCGCTTTTAATCGTGGCCGGCGCCGGAACCGGAAAGACGACGGCGCTAATAAGCCGGCTGGCTTTTCTAATTGAAAAGGGTCTGGCAAAGCAGGAGGAAATTCTCTTAATCACTTTTACCCGCAAAGCGGCCGAAGAAATGGACGAGCGGGCGGATAAGCTTCTTCCTTACGGTTATGTTGACCGCTGGATTTCAACCTTTCATGATTTTTGCGGACGGATTTTGCGCGAACACGCTTTAGACATCGGCCTGCCCGGTGATTTTAAAGTGATTACTGAAACCGAAGCCTGGGTGATGGTTAAAAAGAACCTGAAAGAATTTAACCTGGATTATTACCGGCCGCTCGGCAATCCGACTAAGTTCATCCACGAACTTTTAAAGCATTTTTCGCGGTTAAAGGACGAAGATATAACCCCGGCGGAATACTTAGCGTACGCGGGTGAATTAGAGCAGGATGGCGACGCTATGCTATCCGGAAGCAAGACAAATAAAATTTCCAATTTCCAAACGAAAAATCATAAATCCACGTCAAAACCCGAATCCAAAATCAAAACCGAAGATAAAAATAAAATTGACGGAATGGAGGTTTTAAGGATCATGGAGCTCGCCAACGCCTATCATGTTTATAATAAATTATTACTGGATAATGGTTATCTTGATTTCGGCGATCTCATTTATTACACACTTAAGCTTTTTAAAGAACGTCCTAACATACTGGATTTTTACCGGAAAAAATTCAAATACATCATGGTGGACGAATTTCAGGATACCAACTGGGCGCAGTATGAAATGATAAAACTTTTGGCCGGAGAGAAAAAAAATCTGGTTGTTGTTGGGGATGATGACCAGTCAATCTATAAATTCCGCGGGGCGTCATTATCCAACATCATGCAGTTTAAAGACGATTTTCCGGGAGCCAGCGAAGTGGTTTTGGGCGTGAATTACCGCTCCGGACAGGCAATCCTTAATAAGGCGTATGAATTTATTAAGCATAACGACCCGAACCGGCTGGAAGTAAAATTGAAAATTAATAAAGATTTAAAAGCCGGAAAAAAAGAAAAAGGCGAAGTCGCGCATTTGCGCTTTGCCAACGAAGAAGAAGAAACGCGAAACGTCGTGGAAAAAATCGTTAGCCTGAAGGACGCTGATAAAGACGCGGCCTGGCTGGACTTCGCGATTTTAACCCGCGCTAACGATACGGCCGGAAAATTCATCGCCGAATTAAAGCGGCGCGATATTCCGGTAGATTTTGTTTCGCAAAGAGGGCTTTATTATAAACCGGCGATTTTAGATATTATTGCTTATTTTAAACTGCTGGACAATTACCATGAGTCATCGGCTCTCTACCGGGTTTTAAATATTCCGGCTTTCCGCTTAAGCCACGCCGATATTATCGCCGTTAATTATTTTGTCCGCGCCAAGGGCTGGTCCATGTACGAGGGGATTTTAAATATCACCGCCGTGCCGAAAGTCAGCCCGGAATCGGCCGCGGCCGCCGGAAAGCTCGTTGCCATGGTTCGGCGTCATTCGGAATTATCGCGCCGGGAAAAGCCTTCGCGGATTTTTTTAAATTTCATTAACGAATCGGGTCTTATTAAGGATTATGATTTTGACCGCGACAAGGAAATTTTTAACCATATCGGTCAGTTTTATAAAAGGATAAAGTTTTACGAGGATAATGATCCGGATTTGCGGTTAAGGGCGTTCATGGAGCTTCTAGCCCTGGAAATGGAATCAGGCGAGACCGGCTCCTTAAACACGCAAGCCGACGACGCGGACACAATAAAAGTAATGACCGTCCACGCGGCCAAAGGAAAAGAATTCAAATACGTTTTCATTGTTAATGTCGTTGATAAGAAATTTCCGACCGTCGGGCGTTCGGAAAAAATCGCTATTCCCGACGCGTTAGTGCGGGAGAAATTGCCGGAGACGAGCGACGCGCATTTAGAAGAAGAGCGCCGGCTTTTTTACGTTGCCATGACCCGGGCCAAAGAAAAGCTTTTCTTTACGAGCGCCGAGGATTACGGCGGGGTAAGAAAGAAAAAAATTTCCCGCTTTTTAGCCGAAGCCGGAATGGAAGATATGTCTGTTTTGCCGGCGACCTTGGTTCTAAAAGGCGAAACAAATGATTTTTTAAGGGATCTGGCCGGAGCGGCCTCTTTTTCCAAAGCGCCGGATTGCAACGATAAATATTATCTGCCCCAGAAATTTTCTTTTTCCCAGACTGAGACCTACGCAACCTGCCCTTTGCAATATAAATTTAACTATATTCTAAAGATCCCGACGCCCGGCAAACCGGTCTTTACTTACGGCCGGGTGATGCACGGCATCTTAAGGGATTTCCTTTTTACGCTCATGAAGGGCGATATTGCCCAGCCGGGGCTCTTCGGTTCAGCGGAAAAAGAAATTAAAAAGCCGGATAAAGAAAGGCTCATGGAAATTTTTGAAACCCGCTGGGAGGATGATGGCTATGATAGTAAAGAACAGAGGGAAGGTTATAAAAAGAAAGGCCGGGAATCGCTTAAAATGTTTTATAAGAGCCTGGAAGAAAACGGTTGGCCCGAACCGATATACCTTGAAAAAAGTTTTGCCGTCCGGCTCGGAGAGTATATGTTCCGCGGCGCGATTGACCGGGTGGACCGCCTTCCGGACGGGACAGTCCGCATTCTTGATTATAAGACCGGTTCGCCGAAAGAAAAACTTACTTTTGACGAGAAGAAACAGCTGATTTTATATAAGATCGCGGTGGAAAGCCTTTTTGGCCATAAAGTTTCCGAGCTGGCTTATTATTACCTTGATAACGGGACCGCGGTTTCTTTTGAGGCCAAAGAAAAAGATCTTGAAAAGTTTAAAGAAATAACTTTTAGCCTGATTTCCGGCATTCGCTCCTGTAACTTTGCTCCTAAACCGGGCATGGCCTGCGGCTGGTGCGACTTTAACGGAATTTGCGAGTTCAGGAAAGTGAGCCGGTAGAGACGCAAAATTTTTCGTCTCTACCGGCCGCGGGGTGTTGAAAAATGAGCCGATAAGTGATAACATGTTTGTAGAATTAAAAATTACGGATTAATAATTAAGGTTGGAAAAATTCGTAATTCGTAATTCGTAATTCGTAATTTGTAATTTTTTTCCATGGGACTGAAAATGTATTTATTCATCATGACTCTGGCGGCCGTTGCCTGCTTCGCGGTTTTTTCTTACGTCGCCTGGACTGTCAACCCGGAGATTACGAACTGGGTCGGTTTTATCCTTTTTTACGCTTCGCTTTTCATGGCCATAACCGGCGCGGCGGCCATCTTCGGTTTTGTAATCCGGTTTATTACCCTAAAACGGCAACTAGCCGGCCGCTCAGTCATAGAAGCTTTTCGCCAGTCGTTTTTATTCGCCGCTCTGGTTATTGTCGCGCTAATCCTTTTATCCAAAGATTTATTTAACTGGGCGAACCTCGGATTTCTGGTTTTAGGTTTAAGCATCCTTGAATTCTTTTTGGTGAGTTATAAAAAAGCAATATGAAAAATAAAATTGAAAAATTTAAGGAAGAAATATTAAGTAAACTGTCCGAAGTGAAAGACGGCGGGGTTTTGCGCGAACTGGAAATAAAAATTCTCGGGCGCAAAGGGGAATTGGCCGGAATATTAAAAGACGTTGCTAAGCTTACTGATGAAGAAAAAAAAGAAGCCGGAAAGCTGGCTAATGAGTTGAAATCGGAAATAAGAAAAAAGTTTGAAGAAGCCAAGGAAATTTTTGAAAGCGCCGCGAAAAAACCGGGCTTTTCCGACCCGACTCTGCCGGGCGGAAAAATCGCGCGCGGCCATCTTCATCCGATAACCATAGTCCGCGAAGACCTGGAGGATTTTTTTCGCGGCCTTAATTTCATGGTTTTGGAAGGCCCGGAGCTGGAAAGCGATTATTTCTGCTTTGAGGCTTTAAATATCCCGAAGTGGCATCCGGCCCGCGACATGCAGGATACTTTTTATATTGACCCGAAAGGCCTTAACGTCAAAGGCGAAGAAGGCGGAGCGCCGGATTTAGTCATGCGCACCCATACTTCGCCCATGCAGGTCCGGTCAATGCTGAAATACGGCCCTCCCTTAAGATGCGTCGTCCCCGGAAGATGTTTCCGTTCCGAAGCGACCGACGTCCGGCACGAACATACTTTTTATCAGCTGGAAGGTTTGATGGTTGATAAGAATATAAACATCCGGCATTTAAAAGGGATTTTAGAAGCCATGGCCAAACATCTTTACGGCCCGGAAACCGAAGTGCGCCTGCGGCCAAAATTTTATCCGTTCGTTGAGCCGGGATTTAACGGGGAAGTAACCTGTTTTTTATGCCATGGCCAAGGTTGCCGGCTTTGCAAACAGACCGGCTGGCTGGAAATTTTCGGCGCCGGGATGGTCCATCCGAACGTGCTCAAAGCCGGTAAAATTGATCCGGAAAAATACACCGGTTTCGCTTTCGGATTCGGCTTAAACCGGATTGTCCAGCTAAAATACGGCATTGAAGATATAAGATTATTTAATAGCGGAGATTTGAGATTTCTTGAGCAATTCTGACTTGCATAACATAGAACACACAACACATAATAATCTTGGTTAAAACTATTTGTTACGTGTTCCATGTTATGTGTTATATGAAATTTATATGTATCTATCCCTAAACTGGCTAAAAGATTACGTTGAAATTCCGAAAAATATTACGCCCGGCGAGCTGGCGCGGCTTTTAACTTTGCATACGGTTGAGATTGAAGGTGTTTCCAGTCAGGCCGAAAAGTTTAAGAACGTCATTGCCGGGGAAATTATTGAGGTAAAAAAGCATCCCGACGCCGACCGTTTGCGGTTGGCTTTGGTTGATACCGGAAAAGAAAAATTGGAAATCGTCTGCGGCGCGCCGAACATAGAAGCCGGACAGATGGTTCCGCTCGCTCTTATCGGAGCGGTTTTACCTAACGGCCTTGAAATTAAAGAGGTGGAAGTCCGGGGAGTAAAATCCCAGGGCATGCTCTGCGCTCCGGACGAGCTCGGTCTCGGGGATGATCACGCGGGCATCATGATTTTAGATAAAAATACTAAAACCGGAAAACCGCTCGTTGAAGTCCTTGGGCTAAGCGACGTGATTTTTGAGGTAGATAATAAATCCATAACCAACCGGCCGGATCTTTGGTCGCATCTCGGGGTGGCGAGGGAAATCGCCGCGTTTTTAGATTCCCGGCTAACGAAAAAAGCCGAAGAAATTAACGCGGCATTGTCCGGGCAAAAATCCGGCAAATTGAAAATAAAAACCGATGATAAGCTTGCCCGCATCAGGGTGGCGGTTGAAGATAATAAGCTGGCGCCGAGGTACATGGCGCTTGCCATGGGCGGAATTAAAATCGGACCTTCGCCCGAATGGCTTAGCCAAAGGCTTATCGCCGCCGGAGTCCGGCCGATTAATAATATCGTTGACGCGACGAATTACGTCATGCTTGACGTTGGCCAGCCTCTGCACGCTTTTGACCTCGCGAAACTGGAGCCGGAATTAAATAAAAAAGAAATTTTTGAATGCGATATAAACGTGAGACGGGCGAAGAAAGGCGAGGCGATAACGACGCTTGACGGGAAAGAGCGGGAATTAAACGAAGAAACGCTCGTAATCGCCGATAAGGAAAAGCCAATCGCGATTGCCGGGGTAATGGGCGGGGTTTTAAGCGAAATATCGGAAGAAACTGATTCTATAGTCCTTGAATCGGCCAATTTTGATTTTGCTTCCATAAGAAAAACTTCCCGCTACCTGGGAGTGCGGAGCGAATCATCAATGCGCTTTGAAAAATCACTTGACCCCAATCTGGCCGCAATCGCCCTTTACCGCGCTACGGAATTGATAAAGCGAATCTGCCCTTCGGCGAGAGTGATAAGCGAAACAACGGATGAAAATAATTTTCAGCAGTTTACCGGGCCGCTGGAAATAAAGTTAAGCTGGATTGAGGAGCGGATCGGGGAAGGTATTCCGGAACAGGAAGTTACGAGGATATTAAAGAGCCTCGGTTTCGGCATCGCGAAGAAAAATAGCTCATTTTCTTTAACAATCCCGACTTGGCGAGCCGGAAAAGACGTAAGTATCAGAGAGGATGTTGTTGAGGAAGTGGCGCGGATTTACGGCTACAATAAAATTACGCCGGACATGCCGGAAATAAGTCTTGGCCGGATGCCGCGCGAAAAAGCGCCGGACATGAAAAAAAAGATCAGGGAGATCCTGGCTTTTGGCGCCCGTCTGACCGAAAGCTATAACTATTCTTTCGTAGGCGAGGAACAGCTCTCAAAGCTCCAGATTGACGCCGGGAGCGCGATAAAACTTTTAAACCCGATAGCAGAGACCATGAACTTTTTAACGCCGGCGCTCGCCCCCAATCTTATAGAAAACATAAAAAAGAACCAGGCTCGCCGGGATCGGATCGGACTTTTTGAAATCGGCACGGTTTATTTTAACCGGCCCGGAGAAATTGACAGGGACGCTTTGGGAAAAGATAAGCTTCCGGCGCAGTTTGAGCGGTTAGGGATAGCGGTTGCCGGCGGCGAAGCGGATGAAGTTTTTTTGAAAGTAAAATCAATAACCGGCTTTCTCTTTGAAAGCCTTGGGCTGAAAGTTAAGTTTAGCCTGCTTGATGAAAAACCGGGCTGGATGGATGGCGTTCGCGCGGCCGGAATTTCAGCCGAAGGCGTCCGGATCGGAATTGTCGGATGTCTTGATTCCCGGATCGCGAAACGCGTTGGCGTAAAAAAAGAAACAGCCATCGCCGAATTTGACCTTCTGGAGCTGGAGCAATTTTTCCCCCGGCCAGCCGGTTATTCGGAGTTTGAAAAATATCCGCCAATAATCCGCGACTTAGCCTTTGTCCTTGACGCGAAAATATTGTATAATGATATAAAAGAAGAGATAGAAAAATTTTCCGAACTCGTTAAGAGCGCTGAAGTGTTTGATGCCTACGAGGGAGAAAAGCTGGAAATCGGAAAGAAGAGCCTCGCGTTCCATATTATTTATCAGGCCGACCGAACCATGAAGTCCGAAGAGGTTGAAGAAGCGCAGAACGCGCTGGTAAAACATCTTGGGGATAAGTTCGGGGCCAGAGTAAGAGACTTTTAATTAGTAAACAGTAAATAGACAATAGTCAATAGAGTTATAAAGTTTCTATTTACTATTTACTGATGTCTATTGTCTGATTTATGACTGAAATAAAAAAAATCAACAACGCGAGCCTGGCTAAAATTATCGGCGCGGTTTACGGGACTATCGGGTTTTTCGTAAGCATAGTTCTCGCGATTTTAGTCGGCGGCAATATAATAGCTCAGGCGAGTTTCGCCGGATCAGCCGCGGCGGTCGTCTTTTTCCATGTCGCCGCCGGCATCCTTTTTGGCGTCCTGACTTTTGTCGTTTGCGGCGCGTTCGGCTGGATTATCGGTTACGTAATCGCCGCGATCTACAATTTTGTCGCCAAAAAAATCGGAGGAATTAAAATTGAGATTGACGAAAATCCGGATTAGCCAAAATAGTCTAATAGTCAGTTAGTCAGTTAGTCAATTAGTCCGTAGTCTGACAGTCTGACTATTCGGCTAATGGACTGCTGGACTCGTACCATATGTTTTCTACCAGTCGAGACATTTTAAATTTGGTACTCGCCGTCTCCGTCGCCGGAGTGGCTTTTTTTCTTTGCTGGCTTATGTACTACCTGGCCATGAGCTTGCGGAACGTTTATCAGGTTAGTAAAGACATTCGCGAAATAATAACCGAAGCAAAAGAAACGGTAAGAGCCTTTCGCGGCAAAGTTAAAGAAGCCGCCGCCTTTTTCGTCATGATGAACGAGGGCATGAAAAAGGTAATGGATTACGTTAAAGAGAAAGGCGGAAGGAAAGAGGGAGGCGGAAAAGGGAAGAAGTGAGTGATAATCGTGAATGTTGCCAATATCACAAAGATTTAAAAATAAATTTCGCATCAAATCCGCCAGATTGGAAGGCTATGATTATAGTCAAAACGGCGTATATTTCATAACGATTTGCACGAAAGACAGAGAACATTATTTTGGAGAGGTTAAAAACGGAAAAATGAGTTTAAATGATATCGGGAAAATCGTTCAGGAGGAATTGTCGCAAACGCCGATAATTCGTCAGAATGTAATTTTGGATGAATGGATAATTATGCCGAATCATTTGCACGCAATTTTGGAAATTTTGTGCAAGATCAAATCATCCGTAGAGACGCCCCGCGCGACGGTAGAGACGCCCCGCCGGGGCGTCTCTACCACCGCGATGGTTGCGGTT
>Ga0172379_10000613_pt1 | contig 86983 bp, 95 predicted proteins | sample GrowelOW334metaG_FD_119756 | JGI IMG/M metagenome (GOLD analysis project Ga0172379, IMG submission 119756) | Groundwater microbial communities from an aquifer near a municipal landfill in Southern Ontario, Canada - Groundwater well OW334 metaG | ecosystem: Environmental > Aquatic > Deep... | reverse complement strand
TCTATCATCGAGACCGACTATAGAAAAAGAATTCAAACCATTTGAAATATCAACTTCGACTGTTATGAGTTCAGCGAGAAGTCCTACAAGTTGTGCACTGTATGATTTTGCAATGCTCATCAACAGATCGTATCAGAGAGAGATAAAATCCTGATAAAATTCTCCTAAAATTTTGATAAATTCTTGCTGAAGAAACGATAAAATCAATGTCCGTGTTTTATAGAGACTTTAGAACTCGGATTTGCCTCCAAACGTTCCTTTTCTATCGGTACACCACAGACTTCACAAATACCATATGTTCCCTTTTCTATCCTTTCCAAAGCAGATTTGATATCTAAAAGCTGATTCTCGAGTTGTACAACAATACTTTTATTGTCTTCCAATTCTTCGAATTTATCTGCCATTTCATTTTCATCTGCTGAATTGACCTCCATATCACCACTTGTTGCTTCCCAGCCACCCACAACTTGTGGATTCTTGTGTCCGATGCTACTCAACTCTCCTTCAATAATTGCCATCTCTGCCAATAATTTCTGCTTGAATTGTTCTGTCTCTTTTTTATTCATAATAATATCCTAGCGCAAAAAAGCTTGTTGCTCAAGTCTTTTTATTATCTCTTCTAAAGTTGACTCTTTCGAAGCAATAACTAACTTCTTACTATCTACAAAAGAATATAAGAATATAATGTCTCCATTTTCTGTACGCAACTCTCTCACATCTTTGTTTTTGACAATAGCATCAAAGAATCTACCTTTGATCGTAAAATATTTATTGATTATCGGTGGTGTACTTTCTATGGTCGTAGTAGCAGTAGTTGTTGCTGTACTAGTAGATACGACATTATTGATTGGTGGAGCAATGCTTTCTTGTATCGACTGTGGTAGATACAATTTGAGATCATCAGCCATCATTCCTTCCCAAGATAACATTCCAGCAAAAGCGTTTTGGAAATAGTCTGTTGTTGCAACGATAAATACGTCTTTGTTTCCGAATTGTGAGGAATAAATACCCATCATCCATTCGTCTGTGATTGTCCTTGCCAATATATCTGGAACTAAAATATCCATTATCTCCAGCATTTTTTGACCACGTATCCTTGTCAGAACATTTTCGTCTCCAGTAATATTATTTGTCTTTTGTACAAATATAATTTCCTTTATCGAATTCACTGCTTGCTGTTTCGAGACTTCATTATTGATCTTTGTGATAATATCATTTGGCAATAATCCATCTACAGTAATAGTTACAAAAGAATCCGATAATACCAATGAATTGGTCTTATTTTGAAGTGGAGCAATGATAGTTTCTTTTGCCAGTGGACTCTTGGTATATAAATAATAAGCACCTACTATGCCACCGCTGATAAATAAGAGACTTATAAGCAATAAGGACAGTTTCTTAAAATTGTGCTTTTTCTCATCACTATCTCTTTCATTATTTTTTTGACTGTCAACAGTATCCTTTTCTTTCTCGCGACGATTGCTCTCTGCAATTGCAATCGAAGCCACAGATGATTTCCCATGGGACATAAAATCTGCAACATCGCCCTCATATGTACGTATAGCTTTTTGTACAAAAACTTCTTTTGGAGTCACTTCTGGAGTTTTGTCTCCTGTACTTACAAGAACAGTTTCTTGAGTCTGAATCACAGGTTTCAGCACTTCAGACGAACTCTGTGGTATAACACTAACAGTTTCAATCTTTGGGCTTGGTGGCATAACATTAACAGTCTCAATTTTTTGACTTGGTGGATCTGCAATAACAGTTTTTGCTTCATTTGTACCCAGATCCTTTATCTGCTCTATATTTAGATCAGGTGTGATCTCAAAGATGTTTTCTGTCATACTCCTATTATACCTAGAATAGGTTACAATTAGAACCTCTTTCTAAATTCTTTTCTTGGGGGCTTCGGCATTTCTTCTTTCTTGGAGAAGAAGTCTGGATCAGCCTGTTTGATAGATAGATTGATACGTCCCTTTTCATCAATTTCTTTCACTGCAACTGGAACTTTCATACCTTCTTTGACATATGTTTCGACTCTTTCAACACGAAATGGGGCCATTTCAGAGACATGAACAAGTCCTTCTCCACTTGGACCTATCTTTACGAAGAATCCAAAGTCCATGAGACGTGTCACTTCTCCTTCGAAGCGCTCGCCTGGCATATATTCTCTAGTCATATTGTATATGATTTCCTTTGCCTTCTCTGCTGTACCATTTTTGCCTGTGATAAATACAGACCCATCATCTTCTATAGTTATATCTTCAACACCAGTTGTATCACGAATTTCATTTATCGTTTTACCTCCAGAACCTATGATAAGACCAATCTGATCTGGTTTGATCTTCATCGAGATTATCTCTGGTGCATTTGGAGATACAGTTTTCCTTGGCAAGGCTATCTCTTTCTCGATAATATCCAATATCTGAAGTCTCGCTGTTTTGGCTTTGACAAGTGCTTCAGACAATATCTTGAGTGGAATTCCTCCAACTTTCACATCCATCTGAACAGCGGTAATACCTTCTCTTGTTCCTGCAACCTTGAAGTCCATATCTCCATGATGATCTTCTGGGCCTTGAATGTCTGTGAGAAGTTTGTATTCATAACCAGAGGTCGCTCCCTCCTCGGGGCGACTAAATGCCTTCGTTCGCTTCGCGAAGTCGCCATTTGTCGCCCCTGCGACGGTCGCGACCGAACCTGTTCTGCGCATCATGAGACCAGAAGCAATGCCAGCCACAGGAGCCTTTATGGGAACTCCACCATCCATAAGAGCAAGTGTTGAACCACAAACTGAACCCATAGAAGTAGATCCATTGGAAGCAAATGCTTCGGATACTAGTCTTATCGTATATGGGAATTTCTCTTTATCAGGTATCACTGGTGCCAATGCCTTCTCTGCCAAAGCTCCATGACCTATCATTCTCCTATTTGTCCCCCCTATCCTACCAGTCTCACCTGTAGAAAATGGAGGAAAGTTGTAGTGATGCATAAAGCGCTTACTTTCTTCTACGGTTACACCTTCTATAAGAAGAGCATCACCAGGACCACCGAGAGTCAGTGCCGAAAGTATGTGTGTACCACCACGATAGAATATTCCTGAACCATGTAATATTGGTGATATTCCTCCTGCTTTTGCAAATATTGGACGTATTTCATCCATACTACGACCATCAACACGTTTATCATTGTCTATTGCTTCATTGTGCATGAGTTCATTGACAGCATCATCAAATATTTCTTGTGCCATTGCTATATTTCCTTCCGGCATCTTTTCTAGGAATATTTTGCTCCATGTTTCATGTATTTCAGAGATTTTCTCTTTTCCCGGTTGATTTGAAAAAACATATTCGTGAAGTTTTGGTTTTATTTCTTCATCGAATAATTCTTTTGTACCTGATGTAATTTCTGGTAACTCTACTTTTGTCTTCTCTTTACCAATTTCCTTGATTATTTTCTCTTGCCATACTTGTATTTTCTCAATCTCTATTGAGGCTTTTGATAGAGCATCATTTACATCTGATTCAGCAACTTCTTTCGAGGCAACTTCTATCATATTGATCATTCCATCTTTGCCACACGCTACAAGGTCAAGTGTAATTCCTACATCATCTTTCGTCTTGAAATCAGGATTGATGAGCCATTCATGATTCTTGCCCATCCTTATCGCAGATACTGGACCATCCCAAGGAATATCAGACGTGCCGAGGGCAAGAGATGCTGCAATAACAGAAACTACATCTGGATCTTCATCGGCAATAGAGATAGTCGTCAAGACTACTTGTACTTCATTGCGCATTTTCTGATTGAATAAAGGTCGGATAGTACGATCGACAATGCGACCAGAAAGTATTGATTCTGTCGATGGTCTTCCCTCTCTCCTCATAAATCTAGAACCAAGTATCCTACCAGTAGCATAGAATCTCTCTTCATAATCAACGGTTAGTGGGAAATAATCCGAATCTTTCTTGCCTCCCATAACTGCAGTTGCCAATACAACAGTATCTCCATAACGTAACATAACAGAGCCATTCGTTTGATCTGCCAAATCATTGAATTCAGCGGTAAGCGTTTTACCACCGACTTCTATCGAATATTCTTTTGTTTTCATTTATTTTGGACCTATTACGAGGTCGGACCTCGTGATTTAGTCATTTTCGCCTATAGATTTCAGCTTTGAAATATATCTCGAAGGAAAAACCTTCGTTGACTTTCAAACCTGTCTATCTCTAGGCGAAGTTAATTTGTAATATACGAACTATCGAACACTTTCAATATAACACAGTTATTGAAAGTTACAAGATCGAGAAATTAATTTTTATTTCTTCCCTGCCCTCAAAAGATACTTACTTGAATTCTCATCTAGATCCATGAAGTGATCAGCAACTTCAATGAGTTTTGCTGATGTTGATTTGCCGAAAGAAACAACTTCTACCTGGCAACCTTCATTCATTTGCAAATATTCTACAAGTGGTACAAAGTCTCCATCACCAGTAACAAGGATAATTGAGTCCAACTTTGGTGCCATCTTCACAGCATCTATAGCTAGTCCAACATCCCAGTCGGCCTTCTTGGCACCAGAACCAAATATTTGCAAATCTTTCATCTTTGTCTCTATACCAACCTTCGTCAAAGCATCGAAAAAGCCAGTCTCTTCACCAGATTCTGTCGAAATAACATATGCAATAGCACGAACAAGTCTGCGTCCATCGAGTGCTTCCTCGACTATTTTGCCAAAATTAACCTTCGAATGATACAAATTTTTACCACTATGATATAGATTTTGCGCATCTATGAAAATTCCCACTCTTTGTTCTTTTTGTTTTATTACTGACATATTACTTCTTTAGCTCTAACTTTTTTATGATAGCTGAATATCTTCGTGGATGATTCTTCCTCAAATAACCCAAATGAACTTGTCTATCTGCAACCATCCCCAATAAACCTCTTCGTGAATGATTGTCTTTCTTATGCTTCTTCAAATGAGAAGTGAGCTCTTCTATCCTCTTTGACAAGAGCGCTATCTGTACTTCAGAAGAACCAGTGTCCTTTTCGTGAACACCAGTTTCTTTGATGATTTTTGTCTTCTGTCTTAGTTTTAACATGGCTACTAGATAATAGCATATTGTGGACAATACAGCAAGCGGTTACAATATAAGCATGTCGCACAATCTGAAAACTTTGAAACAGCAATTTCTAGAATATGTAGAGATCGAAAAGGGTCGCGCTTTGAAGACAATAGAGAATTATGATCATTATCTTAGCCGTTTCCTAGGATTTTTGAAGAGTGATAACCCTTCTGCTATAACTTCTGATTCTGTAAGCAGATTCAGAATGTGGCTCAATAGACAACCGAGTAAATACAATAAAACTGATGGTGGTACGATAAAGAAAAAGACCCAAAACTATCATCTCATAGCATTACGAGCTTTCCTCAAATATATGGCAAAGAAAAATGTTTCTACCCTATCTCCTGAACATATAGAATTGGCAAAAATAGGTGAAAGACCGATCGATCTCATCACTTATGAAGAACTTCAACAACTGATCTCTGCACCAAAAGGCAGTGAACTGAGATCTCTGCGAGACCGCGCCATAATGCAACTCTTATTTTCAACTGGTCTCCGAGTTTCGGAACTATGTTCCCTATCTAGAGATATAAACCTTCGATCAGATCAACTATCTATACGCGGAAAAGGTGAAAAAATAAGAGTTGTCTTTATTTCTGAAGAAGCAAAAGATGCAATAAAGAAATATTTGGACAAAAGACCAGATATAGACGATGCATTATTCGCTAGAATAACAAATAAGAAATCACAAAAAAGTGATTTAGCCCTAAATAAACGCTCTATTGAACGGATAGTGAAGTATTGGGCCATCAGGGCCGGCATCTCCAAAAAAGTCACTCCCCATGTCCTCCGACATGTCTTTGCAACAGATCTCTTGAACAATGGCGCAGACTTGCGTTCGGTGCAAATGCTTCTAGGGCATTCCAATATCAGCACAACGCAAATATATACACACGTTACAGACAGTGAATTGAGGAGAGTTCATAAGCAGTTTCATAATAGGAAGAAATGATACTTATTTCTTGCCATTCAGAAACCATTCATATGCCGGTACCACTTCTATCTTATATCCATCATGAGGAATAGTTTCCTTTGTGTCAATCGTAATGATTGTAGCCTTTTTTATCCCTAGTCTCTCTATGACTTTATCTATTGACCTTAACTCTCTCTTTCGCGTTTCTGGATCACTCATATTCCATGCTACCTGAATAGCTTCTATATCCTTATTATCTTCTCTGACAATAAAATCTACTTCATAATTCTGTTGTCTGTAATAATATATTTCCTTCCTCAGCCTTTTTAGTTCGAGAAACACAGCATTTTCTAGAAGTCTGCCTTTGTCTAGAGAGAAGCTCATAGAAACAAGATTGGCAAGTCCTGTATCAACTGCATATATTTTTTTGAAGCTTCTCTGTCTAGATTTCAGAGAGGGATTGTATGCTTCCAATTCGTAACAAATCATTGATTCTTTGAAGTAATCAATATATCTCGCGACTTTTTCAAAGGAAACCGAGTATAGGTTTTTCAATGAACTTGGAGAAATTATTTTGGAACTATTGGTTATCAAAAATAACCCGATTTTCTCAAGTGTATTTTTGTCTCTCACATCATATCTTCCAATAATATCTCTTTGTAGAATATCACTATAATATGATTTCAAGAGATTGTATTCTCTTGTCAGAACTACTTGTGGAAATCCTCCATAATAAAGATAATTTTGAAAAGCCTCTTTCATTTTTTCACCCTTTATGAGGATATCCTCGCTTTTTTCTATTTTTATATTTATGAATGGTAAATATTCTTGGAAAGAAAGTGGAAACATATTATACGATAAGTGTCGTCCAGTGAGAGAAGAACCTAGTTCTCCACTCAGTAATTTTGATGATGACCCTGTTATGAATATTTTGTATTTTGAGCCATCTCTATATTTCCTTACCGATTTTTCCCATGAATCTATATTTTGTATTTCATCAAAAAATAAATATGTTAATGTGTCACTAAAATATTTCACATAGGTCTTTATCAAATCTTCTATTACTGTCGCTCTATTATTCTCTGTGAAATATGGATCTTCAAAGTTTATATATAACCAAGAGTCCTTGTTATTCAAGCTTTTTGCTAATATGCTCAACACTGACGATTTTCCTGATCTCCTAACTCCTACTATATCTATCACTTCATTACCGTTTACATTTATCTCCTTTGACAAATCACGAGGAAAAAGATTGTCATTCAAGACACTTTCTTTCCAGAAGGTTATTAAATTTCTTAATTTATTTACTTTTTCAGTATCCATATATTTGATATTGTTATTTTATGACTTATTTAAGTCAAGTATACCCTATCAAAATATGATATTAAAGTCAAGTATACCTGACTATAATCTTAATGTATCAAAATAGCTATATTTATAGCCATTTATTTCTCGTAGGCAATCATGTTTATTATCAGAACTTTAACAATAAAATAATTAAGCTCCACAAGATTTCTCTTGCGGGGCCGGAATTTGACGCTATTCTCCAAAGCATTTGGCAGATCTACTGCCGTTCCTGCTTGCGAGGTTTGACGAAAACAAAGGGATCGCCATGAATTACTGGGGTTGAACGTTTATACCAATAGCTATCTTTGTACAACACCACATCGTCATAATCGACACAGGCGTGCACCTTGATGATGCTACTGATCGAATAAAGAAGGCAGAAAGTTTCGTTCCCCTGCTTCTAAGGGTTTATGCAACTCAAAATCGACCAAGAATCAAATTTTACGAAGGGACTGAAGGATTGAAACATGTGTATGAAGATACTTTGACCTCGACTGAACCAATTCGGGTGTATGCGACTGTAGATGATATGCACAGTGCGCTTCCGAATTATTTCCCCGAATATTACAGGAGACGAGCCGAAAAGAATATCTCAATTAGAGCAATTGTCCCAGAAACCCCTTTGGGAAAAGAACGTGAAACCCTTAATAAGGAGGAAAAAAGGGAGATTGCAGACGCTATGAAGAAAATATACGAACTGGCTTGGGCAGAAGCAAAAAGACTGAATGAAGATAAAAAATAAAAAGGTCGGACCTTTTCGGAAAGTTTGATATGGTATTATTATCCTATGCGCATCATTTCTTGGAATGTGAACGGCTTGCGGGCAAATATCAAAAAGGGTGGTTTTGATTGGTTATTAAATGAGAGTCCAGATATCTTTTGCATGCAAGAAACCAAAGCACATCCAGACCAACTGGAAGTAGGTGTTCGCAATTCACCTGGTTACAATTCATATTTCGATCATTCAAAAGGAAGAAAAGGATATAGCGGAGTAGCTGTATATTCGAAAGCAAAGCCAATAAAAGTAGAATATGGCCTTGGAATTGAAAAATACGATCAAGAGGGTCGCTTCTTGGGATTATTCTTTGATGGAGTTATAAAGGACATTTCTAAATTTGCACTTTTCAATGTCTACTTCCCTAATGGAGGTGGTGGACCTGACAGACTCAAATTCAAACTTGAATATTATGATGAATTCTTGAAGTATATAAATCGTTGTAAAAAGGATGGTTATAAAATAATTTTCTGTGGGGATGTAAATACAGCACATAGAGAGATAGACCTAGCGAGACCAAAAGAGAATAAAGACAATACAGGTTTCTTGCCTATCGAACGCGCGTGGATAGATAGAGTTATTGACAATGGATATATAGATATGTTCAGACATTTACATCCAAATGAGGCTGGAAAATATACATATTGGGATATGAAAACATTTGCTCGTGAACGCAATGTTGGATGGAGATTGGACTATTTCTTCGTAGACAAAGATCTTGCAAAAATAGTGACAAAATGCAGAATACTTGATCAAATATTGAATTCTGACCATTGCCCTATCGATATTTTACTTGGATAATTTTACGGCTCTAATAAAGCATAGAAATCTAAATTCTCATGAAAAATCATGTGAGATTTTTTACATTTTTACCGAGATCGGATCTCGGTATATGAATAAGAAAAACCGCATCATTGGCGGCCTCGAGTAATTGAGTTCGCATAATGCGGTCTCGAAGCCTGCTAAAAGAGCTGGACCCAAAACTATCCCTTGGTATGTGATGTACATCTTGCTCTCTATTGATTGTGCTCTCCTGTGAGGAGGCAATAAAATTGATTGGAGAGAGAAACATCACCTTTTTAACACAAGCGATCGAAGGATCAAATACGTGCAAGCTTCATGAAAAGGAGTTGTGGTCTATCGCGACCACATAGTTGATAAAGATCTATTGCTCGTTTTTCTATGCTCATCAAAATTCTAAACATCAACACAATTTAATAACTACGCCGCTCCCTCCTCGGCGCGACTAAATGTCTTCGTTGGCTTCGCCAAGTCGACATTTGTCGCCGCCTCGACGGTCGCGGCTAACTCAAAATAAAAAACTGTTTAAAACTTTGATGAGCATAGAGAACCTCGGACAACGAACGGGTCTGAAAACATTCTATGTCCTTTATGATTGTCTGTAAAGGACAAACTGTGGATAACTAAAGGACATGATACTTTTTCCTTATTTCTCCTATGTCTTTTTGCTGTTCCTCTTCCCTTCTCTCTTTTCCAGCTTCACCCAGAGTTTTAAGTTCTTTTAAAGATAATTTTGCCAATTCAATTGCTTTATTTTCCAAATATTCTTTTGTATTTAATTTTGGATCTTCCAATACTTCATTGAATAATGCATGTAGAATCAAGCCAATCTCTGGAGAAGGTTTCATGTGACACACTTCCATAATGTCAGCACCATTTATTTTCAGCATTTTCAAACTTATCGGATCCTTCAGTGCCTCTTCAACCATTGCTTTATATTTTCTCAACCTATATGGGTTTTCTTTGGGCCTACCCGTTCCTACCCTGTCACAAACCCTAAGGTTCATCAAATCCCATATATTGTCTTTACCAACGTTTACGATCATTCTACGCACTGCAGAGAGTGTAATTAAGCCAGTATCAGAGAAAAACATATGCCATCTGACTAATATAACTGTTTTCTCTATAATTTCACGTGAAAAGCGCATTCTTTCCAATATCTTACGAGTTTCACGTGAACCAATGACTTCATGGCCATAAAATGTGATTTGCTCTGTTTCACGTGAAAAGCTCTTTGCTTTTGGTTTTGAAATATCGTGAAATAGAGCCGCCAAACGTAATTCTATACTAAAATCCTTATCCGCAGAACATTGAACAGTTCTCAATAAATGCTCCCAAACGTCATATTTATGGGCCTGGTTTTGCTTAACACCAATAGATTTCTCAATTTCTGGAATTATATGTATCAATAACTTTGTTTCATGTGAAAGCTCTAAAGCCTTTTTTGGCTCTTTTGACATTATCATTTTTGTGAATTCATCACGAATCCTTTCAATAGAAACATCTTTCATCAAATGATTTAACTCTTTAATTGCAAAAAGGGTATCTTTCTCAATTGAAAAGTCCAATTCAACAGCCAATCTTATTGCTCTTAGCATTCTCAGAGCATCTTCATCAAATCTGTCCTTTGGATCACCAACTGTTCGAATTACTTTGTCCTTTAGGTTATTGAAGCCACCATGAAGGTCAACAATGTCTTTTATAGCTCCTTTTGAAAGGGAAACTGCCATAGCGTTTACGGTAAAATCACGCCTTTTGAGATCATCATCTATTTTTTCACTAAATTTAACCTCATCTGGATGTCTACGATCTGAATATCCTGACTCTGTACGAAATGGTGTGACTTCTATATTTCTGATAGTTTCATCTTCGGTCAATTCATTGATAACAGCTACTGTACCATATGTATTTTCATATACTGTTTTTGTAAACAATGTTTGTATTTCTTCTGGCTTTGCATTTGTTGTAATATCCCAATCCTTAGGCTTTTTTCCTAAGAATAGGTCACGAACACAGCCACCAACTAGATATGCCTGAAAACCGCCCTTTTCGAGTTTTTCCACAATATCTACAACTTCCTCTGGAATTGGATTGTCTTTTACATTATTCATATATGAATAAGAATAGCACATTCATGATTTTTCGTGATAGTATTATTTTACGCCCTCGTGGTGAAACGGATATCACAACGGTCTTCGGAACCGTTGTTGCAGGTTCGAGTCCTGCCGAGGGCACCAACAGTAAGATCAAAGATTAAAAATCAAAAATTAAAGATAGGTCAAGTTATTCAAAGTAGGTATTTGAAAAATTACTTTTTTGATATATACTTGTTCTGAAGTATCTTTGATTTTTGATCTTTGATCTTTGATTTAAATCTGCGGGTATCGTTTAGTGGTAGGACGCGTCCTTGCCAAGGACGAGGTTGGAGTTCGATTCTCCATACCCGCACAAAAATGAGCGCAGCGAATATTTTGTGCTGGGTAAGAAAGCGCGGGGCGCTTTCGTGCGAGAATCGAAGCCCGATTGAGCATTTTTTGGAGTGCGAAGCACGAACAAAAAATCCAATCGGGGTACTGAAGCTGTAAGCTTCGATTCTCCATACCCGCACCAAATAGACAAAAGTCATTTCATAGTTTGTGTCCTAGGGAAATGGCTTGAAATCGTAGTTCTTAAAAGAAAACTGTGGATAAGTCTGTGTACAGTGTTCATAAAAGTCACAATAAATGGCTTTAACTCGTTATTTTTAGTCCATTATAAGATCAGCACTGTAATGCAATGGCTCTATTGAGCCGATTATCCTCAAAATAACTTTAAAAGTCATGGACAATGTGTTGAATAAAAGAGCAAAAGGGAATATTGGTGAGGATATTGCCTGCAAATATTTGGAGAGCAATGGTTTTAAAATTATTGAAAGGAATTATCAGAAGAAATGGGGTGAATTGGATATTATCGCTCTAAAAGAAACCATAATTCACTTCTTTGAAGTGAAAAGTGTTTTGAAAAAATTTGATCCAACGATGTCCGATACACATAGACCAGAAGACAATGTAGACGGATGGAAGATGAAACATTTGAGACGTATTATTGAAACATATTTGAGCGAGAAAAATAGAAATAAAGAGGAATTCCATTTTCATGTTTTATGTGTATATATGAATTCAAATAGTAGAAAAGCTAGTGTAAAGTGGCTAAAAGACATTATCTTATGATAGAATGTTTTTGACACCGGAGCGTGGTGTAACGGCTAACATACCTGTTTTGGGTACAGGTGACTCCGGGTTCGAATCCCGGCGCTCCGACTATGATTAAAAAGATATTACATTTTTTTGATAAATTAGAGGACCATATAAGAGGCCACCTTAGCCATTATCCTATCGTATATACATTCATAGGTGGTATTGCTATTGTGCTTTTCTGGCGCGGTGTCTGGCATACTGCTGATATGTTGGAAGAAAGTGATAGCTGGTATAGTTGGTTATTTTTTGAACCGACCAACCTAGCTATCGTAGTAATAATACTTCTTGCAACAGGACTATTTGTATCATATTTTATTGGGGACACTATACTAATTAGTGGTTTAAAGCATCAAAAGAAAGGAGCAGATAAAACCGAAAGGGAGATACAAGAGGAGGAAATAGAATTGAAAAATATTGAGACGGCTATAAAAGAAATAAAGAAAGAAGTTGGAGAGATAAAAGAGGCAGTCGAAGACGCCGCAGAAAATAGGTGTGATAATAAATAAATATATTTAATTGTAGTTGAAATAATATATTCAAAAAGAATATGATTTCTTATGAAGATTTCAAAAAGATAGAAATAAGGGTGGGGAAGATAATCTTAGCTGAAAAAATACCTGATACAGACAAGCTTTTAAGACTATCTGTTGATTTTGCCGAGAAAGATGATCTTGGCAATACAAAACCACGACAAATAGTATCTGGTATTTCTCTTTTTTATCCAGATCCGCAAGTGCTGATTGGTAAAACATGTATGTTTGTCGCAAATCTAGAAACAAGAATTATTCGTGGTTATGAAAGCCAAGGAATGATATTGGCAATACTGACACCAGAAGGAAATTTTTCTTTACTAGAACCAAATGCTTCGATACCAGTAGGGGCAAGGGCGTCTTGAATTATGACATCAATACCGAGATCGGATCTCGGTATTCCGTTAGATCTTGTTACAGTAGAAAATACTTGCTACGATTGATCGTATCCATGAAAAGCGGGATTAGTTAAATGGTATAATAACAGTTTTCCAAACTGTGGTCAGGAGTTCGATTCTCCTATCCCGCACCATAGAATAATTATTCATAGATATCGTGTCCACCTGCGGAATAAAACCTAAATATATTTTTATTTAATATTTTAAATATTATTCGATATTTTTGATCCAATGAAAAAGCATAGAAATCACTAAATTTACCGTGTAATTTATGAGATTTCAGACTTGGATGAAATGGGTCTTTCCTGAATATTTCTTCTTTCTTTTCTGCAATGCGTTTAATTCTATCCGGAAGCTTACGATATGAGCGCTCGAATAACGAAGAATACTCAATTATCATTTTAAACGAGTGATTTTAACGACGTAAGAACCTTACCTTTGCCTTGCTTGAATTCTAATTCGCTTCTTTCCAAAGCACGAAGCAAACGATCTTCTTTATAAGAACGAATAAGATGTCTGATGTATTCACTAACAGATGCAAAACCACCACTTTTGGTTTCATCTCTAATCTCTTCAGCCATAGAAGCTGGTAGGGAAATGTTTATGATATTTCTCATATTGAATATGTGTATTACTTATTATTACTATATGTTACAGGATTAAATAATATTGTCAATAACTATATATAGTAATCTATATGTCACACAGTAAAAGACCGCCCTAGGGCGGTCTTTTACTACAGAAAATAACTATTCTGGTGTTATTTCACTGCGTCCTTGAGTGCCTTTGCTGCTCGGAACTTTGGAACCTTCATGGCAGGGACTTTGATGGCCTCACCTGTGCGAGGATTGCGTGCCTCACGAGCTGCACGCTGTTTTACCGAGAAGATACCGAGACCAGCTATAGAAACCTCTTCACCTTTCTTCAGGCTGTCAACTATTGAGTTAATCACTGTTTCGACCGCCTGTTCGGCTTGAACCTTTGTTCCGCCGAGAACACCGTGCACTACATCTGCAATTGCTGCTTTGTTCATTGTTTTTATTATTAATTCTTATAATATGGTCTCGGCTCGCCTCACACTTTCGTTTATTGGTTACGAAAGGGTTATTCGAGTTTCCAACCTATAAGACTATTATATAGTAAGCCATATATTACGCAATGGCCTAAAAACAAGACTGTGAATTACTCAAACTTGTCAAATTACCTTGCAAATTCTATTGTTCTCATTTCGCGAATAACAATAATTTTGATTTCACCAGGATATTTGAGATCTTTTTCTATCTTCATAGCCAAATCTCGCGCTAGATTGCGTGCCTCTACATCGCTTATTTCTTCTGGCTTTACAAATACTCGTATTTCACGACCTGCTTGTAGAGCATATGACTTTTCGATACCAGGAAAAGAGTTTGCAGTAGCTTCTAGATCGCCAAGACGTTTGAGATAATTTTCTATGCTATCACGGCGTGCGCCAGGACGAGCTCCCGATATAGAGTCTGCAGTTTGTACAATACGAGATTCAATTGTCTCATAAGGATATTCTTCATGATGAGCTTGCATTGCTTTTATGATCTCTTCTGGAGCTCCAAATTTTTGTAGGATTCTGCGACCAATCTCTACATGTGTGCCACTTACTTCATGGTCTAATGCTTTGCCTATATCGTGTAGAAGAGCACCAGCTTTTGCAACTTGGACATTTGCACCCAATTCTTCGGCTATCATACCAGCTATATGAGACATTTCTATAGAATGTTGTAAAACATTGTGTCCATAGCTCGTCCTGAAATGAAGTCTTCCCAATATGAGTAGTATCCTAGGATCAAGGCCCAATACACCACATTCATATGCAGCCTGTTCGCCTCTTTCTTTTATAGTCTTATTGATATCTTGTTTGGCTTTTTCGACTACCTGTTCTATCCTAGCTGGCTGAATACGGCCGTCTTTGATGAGTTCTTCCAGTGCATTCTTTGCAATATGACGTCGAACGGGATCGAATGAAGAAATGGTTATTGCGCCAGGAGAATCATCAACCAAGACTTCTGTACCACTGATACGCTCAAATGCTTTGATGTTACGACCTTCTTTACCGATTATTTTTCCTTTTACATCATCACTTGGTATAGGAACAACAGTAGACATAACATCAGAGGCAACAGAAGTAGCAAGCCTCTGAATAGATACAGCCAAAATATCTTTTGCTTTATCTTCTAGCATCTCTTCGCCTTGTGTTTCCAGTTTCTTGATACGAATCATCAAATCTTCTTCTGCTTGCTTCTCAATAAGCTTAACAAGCTCTTCTTTTGCTTCATTTGAAGTCATCTTGCTTATCTTTTCTAATTCTTGTTTCCTATGCTCTTCCAATTTGTCTGCTTGTTCACGAATCACTTTTACTTCTGCTACACGTTGTTTGACTATTTCAACTTCTTTATCAAGATCTACTTGTCTCTTGTCCAACATATCTTCTTTCTTGATAATACGCTCTTCAGATTGACGAATCTTATTTTCTTTTTCACGAATCTCTACTCTAGCTTCTTCTCCTAGTTTTTGACTCTTTGCCTCGGCATCGGTAGTGATCTTCTTTGCTTCTTCTTTTGCAGAGAGAAGCATCTCTTTGATTTCCAATTCCATAGAACCTTTCTTGCCGAGAGAAATGATAAGTCGCAGATAATAACCTACGGCTATACCGGCAACTCCTGCTATGGAGAGGAATAATGCTACTAATTTTAATGACATTGCGGTTTACGGATCCGCCTCTTTCAAACTAAGGTGAAATGCAAACTTTATGAGTCTTTATGTGAAACTCTGGCTCTATCCTTACGTTTTTTTCTAGCCTTTTTGGAATCATAATTTTTATATTCACTAAGTATCGAAAAGGGTGAATCAAAATTTAATTTGGTAACACCATCATCTTATAACAGAGAAAGATATTTGTCTAGCGAAAGAGACGGTAGTTCTTATGGGATATTTTTGTTTAGCCTTCAGAAGGATTGTTTACTTTATTATCGAGCCTTTTGGCTTCCGACCAAGCTAACTCATATATTTTTTTCATAACATCTGCGATTTCTTCACTTTCTATAATGATACCAAGCTTCTCACGCCATGAAGCGATCATAACTTTGTTATCGTAAATATTAATTTCTGGAGTGAATCTATATTTATCATATGGAACAAGAAGACTTTCTCTTTTTTCATCTTTATCCAGTGCTGAACGTTCATGTGCCAGGGGTGTTTCCGGAAAAATTGCACGAATATGTATATTTTTCGATGCCCTTCTTTTGAAATATTCTGGAAAATAATTTGGAATACCGCTATTTACATCTTCTACTGATGCATATGCAAGAATTGTCTCTGAACTACTTAGTGTATCCTCATAAGCATATTTCAAACCATCAACTCCCTCATAGAAACGAATCTTTGGTCTATTTTCAAAAGTATAGAGTAAGTTTAATTCTGGAATAATATTTTCAGCCCTTTTAATGTTTTCTGTAGCTTGTGTAGCTTGTCTCTTTAAGTATTCAATAATAGCAGTTGGAGGCTCGGCTACGTATTCTTGCTTGGGTTCTTTTCCTGAAATACTAACAAGCTTCTTATTAACTAGGGAATTGAGGATATCGTAGCCAGTAGTTCTGTTTATACCAGCTTTATAAGAGATTTTCGTAACCGTTTCTCTACCTAATTCAAGAAGTGCGATATAAACATCGGTTTCTTTGGTACTAAGTCCAAAAGACAAAAGGTTTGTCTTTAATTGAACTAATTTATTATCCATGTATCAAGTCTATACTCAACTATTCATTGTGTCAATACTTTTCCACAAAAATATGGCTAATACTATAAATATGTTGGTAAATAAGGCTCTTTCGCTATGTTAATTGACGAATAGTATTGACATTGAGTAAAAAAGATGATATACTGTTAGCAGGACGATAAGGTAAGTTCTTTGAGAACCTGCTTGCGTCATAACAGTAAACAATTAAAAAAGGGAAATTATGAAGACTAAACTCATGATTTGGACGACGGTGAGAATCGGAACAATTAAGAGTCTCGAAAATGTGGATGATCTACTAGATGGGTTTGTGTCGATAAGGACATGGTTTAAGGATCAAACAATAGGTCTTGCCCAGTCCGAGCTTGAACTTGACCTGGTTAAGATCAAAGGCGGAGATCTCTTCATGACGGACCGTTACTCTAGAAGAGAAATCTGCACAATGGCGTTGACACTTGGTCTTGAATTGTGTCCAGCCGAGGTTGCTCTGGCCTTAGTAACACAAGACAAAATTCCGTCCAGGTCAACCGAGATCAATATTGGTTCGGAAGAATCTGTCGGCGGGCGTTCTGATGTATTCATGAGTGTAAACTCAAGACTTGGTGCTATCTGTCTTAACTCCTATGTTGATCCATCCGAAGGATTTGACGATTACTCAGATTGGGTCTTCGTCAAGCCTCGCAAGCAGGAACGGCAGTAGGTCTGCCAAACGCTTTGGAGTTCGCCACGGCGAAAGCGTCAAACTTCAACCCTACACGAGAAATCGTGTGGGGTTTTAACTTTTCAATGTGAAATATTTCCTACTTTTTACTAAACCCAATTGGTGCTTTCATGGGTACTGGTTCGTCAAGTAGGTGTTTGAGGATATTGAGAACTTTTATCAGTTGCTGGCCTTGTTTTTCTTGTTCAGATTCTAAAACTTTCATCTTTGCTGCCAATTCCTTGTGGGTAGCAAGCATTTCGCGTAATTTGATAAATGCACGGACTACAAATACACTCACTTGTACCGCGCGAGGACTTTTCAAGACGGCAGACAACATCGTAACACCGTGTTCAGTGAAAGCATATGGCAAATAACGGACACCTCCCCAACTTGAGGTCGCAAATTGCGACCTCAAGTTTTTGTATTCTTCATTTGTCAATTGAAACATGAAATCCTTGGGAAATCTATCGATATTTCTTCGTACTTGTTCATTCAATCTCTTTGCACTCACACCATATAATCTAGCAAGGTCAGAATCTAACATTATTTTCTGTCCACGAATCAGAAAGATTCTATGCTCAATAGATTCATCGGGAATAATCTGTAGATCCTTGGAATTATCAGACAATTTTAACTTTTTCATGGCGACATTATAGCACAGAGAAAATCCACATTATGAAAACTTGATTTTTTCGGTAAAAGTGTTATTATAGCGGTGTAGTATATAATAAATAAGACAAACTAAAATACTATGTCAATATTAATACCAACAGTTATAGAGAAGAGCAATTTTGGCGAGAGGGCATATGATATCTATTCGAGGCTCTTGAAGGAGAATATTATATTCCTAGGCGGACCAATAGATGATCATATAGCCAATCTAGTTATTGCCCAGTTACTATTCTTGCAATCAGAAGATCCAAAGAAAGAGATCAATATGTATATCAATTCTCCGGGCGGAATGGTATCTGCTGGACTTGCAATAATAGATACAATGAATTCGATCAGGAATGATATTTCAACTCATTGTGTCGGTATTGCCGCATCTATGGCAGCAGTCATCGTTGCATCTGGTACAAAAGGGAAGAGATATGCATTGCCAAATGCAGAGGTTATGATACATCAGCCACATGGTGGGACAGAAGGACAAGCAACAGATATTGAAATTAGCGCAAAACATATCATAAAAATGAGAGAAAATCTGAACAAAATATTGGCAAAAGCTACAGGTCAAACATTGGCAAAGATAGAGAAAGATGTTGACAGAGACTTCTTCATGAGTGCAGAAGATGCAAAGAAATATGGCATTATAGACGATGTCTTGTCTCCAAACAAAAAATAGTCTGTATGAGACTTCATAGATTTTATTATAGAGAATTGATAGGGAATAGAAGTGAGATAACTATCAATTCTCTAGAAATTACGAAACAGATTCGTAGGGTTTTCAGATTGAAGACAGGAGATCTGGTTATAATCTTTGATGGTTCTGGTTTTGACTATGTTTGCAAGATAAATAACTTCACAGAAGATACAATGAAGCTTTCTATCAATGAGAAGAATAGCAGTCGATACATACCAGAGAAAGATATTGTATTGTGCGTAGCAATAGTAAAGAAAGATACTTTTGAATGGATTGTAGAGAAAGCAACAGAACTAGGAGTAACAAATATAATACCGATCATATCTGAAAGAAGTGAGAAGAAATCCTTGAATATAGAAAGACTAAAAAAGATATCAATAGAAGCTAGCGAACAGAGTGGTAGAGGACGTGTGCCAATAATTGAGCCTATTGTGTCACTAATAGAAGCAATAAATACCTATAAGGATCAATACGGAGGTCAGACCTCCGTATATGCGTTTCACACAGAAGGGGATACTATACCGAGATCGGATCTCGGTAATGATAGAAAAATTGTCATATTTATTGGCCCAGAAGGCGGTTGGTCTCCATCTGAAATAGATATGTTTCACAAAGATAAAATATCCATACATTGTCTAGGTAAACAAATACTGCGCACCGAAACGGCTGTAATCGCTGTATTATCTAGATTTGTATTCTAATCACTCTTTCTTCTCCAAGAATTGGAAAACCATTTCATTGCTTAGCATGGTTTCGACATATACTCTTACACTATCACGATCTGCATCTTTGTAATGCTCTAATATATGTTCCACTTCATGTTCAATATCCTTATCTGAAGCAACAATCTTTTCTTTCCTAGCAATAGAGTTGAGTATCAATTGTATCTTTGCCTTCTTTTCTGCATGTGGCCTCCATTCTCCTCTTATATCTTCTATTGTCTTCTTTGCATGTTTCAAATAATCTTCCATTTTCACATTCATTTTCTCTATATCCGTCTTGAATTGGGCTTCTATTCTAGAAAGTTCACTTTCAACTAATATTTCTGGTAAATCTATATTTGTATTTTCTACAAGAGAATCGGCTATCTTTACTCTCAATTTCTGATGTTCTTCATCTGCCTTCTTCTCTGTAAGCATAATGGAAAGTTTCTCTCGAAAATCTGAAACACTTTCAAAGGCCCCTAATGTTTTTACAAAAGCATCAGTTAGCTCGGGTAGACCGTCCTTGTCTACTTGCCCTACGTATACCGGCGCCGTATTTTTCTGTGGGTTCTGTCCGCCGGGACTGTCGACGGGAACCTTCTGGGACGACGCATCGGATCTGATACGTGTAATTGTATTCTCAATTTCTTCAAAAGTCAACTTCACATCTTCAGGATTTTGTTGTCCAATTTCTTTTTGTGCCAAAGATTTGTAATCTGGAAGATTTATTTCTGGAACAGTTGCTATCTTTATCATAAACTCCAATGGATTACCTTTTGCGAGCTTTGTGATCTGTATTTGTGGCTTGCCAATAACATCGAGATTGTTATCTACAATAATATCAATAAAAGCCGGGGATAGAGCGAGTTCTGCCATCTCTTCTAGGATAGACATTTCTCCAATCTTGGCCAATAAAACATTTTCTGGTATCATGCCTTTCCTGAAACCGTCCATTGAAACTGATTCATTTATATTCTTCAATGCTTTTGCACGATATTTCTCCCAAATATCACTTGATATAGAACCCGTAATTTCAACTTGTGATTTTTCGAGCTTTTTTACACTTGCAGAACCATAGTTTTTTATTTGCTCTGTCATGCGCCACAGTCTAACGATTTATGGCTGGATGTGCAAGTAAAGTACAATAAAATGCAAAAACCTAGACTCTTTAGTCTGGATTCTCTGTATTTTACAAAAATTGTATTTAGAAATTCTGTGCATCGAGCCCATCGACTGCAGTGTTCAAATCTTCTTCTAGAGACTGAACATCGACATCGGTATTTGTTACTGGCTGTACAGACTCTTTTGTGATTGTTCTTATTGTATCAGTATTCATGGCAGTATTAGTATTTATGTCTGTATTTTCAACATTGTTGCTTGTCCAGAGTTGTGAGGCAAATATATATAGTGCAGCAATTATCAAAACAAATACTACAACTAATATTGCTATGGTTGAACCAACTTTCTTATGATTATCACCTTCTGGCGAAGTCATATTTTGACTACTAATATCGATATTATTGATACCTCCTGTATTTGGGGGTATTTGTGTGTTTGGGTCCATAATTTTACAATTTAATATTTTAATAAATAATTATTCCTGTGTAGAAGACGCTATATTGTCGTCTAATGTACCTGTCCCGAGACCCATAGAATGAGCGATTTCTCTTACTACATCTATGAGCGCATCCCTTGCTACTTTTATAGCTATTATTGCTTCATCGGCGATTTGTCTTGGCTTCACAAGATCTACTGTATCTTCATTTGAGGCTTTATTTGTATTTGAAACTAATACTGGTTCATAATTTGAAAGATTTTTTATTGCTTGTTCTGCCAGACTCAACTTTTCTCTTGCAATAAGAAGGGCACCTTTCGCTTTTGTCATATCTCGTCCACTTGTCTCTGCTTTCTCAATTCTCGCAACTATTCGACTTGTTACTTGTTCTAGATTCTTGAAAGACAATCGAATCTGCCTTATAAGTGTACTATGTCGTATCTTGAAAGCTTGAATCTTCATATTCTGAACATTATTCCTTCTTTCTATTGTCGTTGAAGCCCTCTCTGCCATAAGTTTATTTCGCAATTCGCTTTTTTCTTCTATATTATTTTTTATTTTCTCTTTGACTGGAGCATTGGCTCGTAACTTTTCTTTTATCGTATTTGTGACATTTGTCTGACTAGAGTCTGTACTTGTAGGAGTTTCTGCATTTACTTGTCTGTAAATGACAAATACACAAGCTACTATAATTACCAAAAGAACTATTATTTTGAGTGTTTTCTTCATTATTGTTTCATTTATATTGCTAATTGCCACAATCTGATGTGACATGGCTATTGTAGCACCGTTCTGTGATAAATAAAAAGGGCGGTATCATGTGATGAATTGACCAAGTACAAAAAAAGAAGGGTTACCCCTTCTTTGCGCTTTTGGCCATTCTCTTGTCCAACTTGTTTTGCTTTCTCTGCTTAATGGCTTGGCAATCTGGACACTGATCGGCATGTTTACCGAGATATCCAAGTATCACATGGATACCACACAATGCCCTTGAACAGCATGGGATACAATGACTAGTCATTACATCCTTGCTCTTTCCACTCCTATGACATCTGCAATGGCATTTGTACGGGAATTTCAAGGGTCTAATTCTCCGATAGATGGAAAACTTCCACGATACTAGCATAAAGATCCTTTCTCTTTCTTTATTCCTATTCAACAAAACATTAGCACAATAAATGCCAATTGCAATAATTAGGGACAAAACAAAATACCGGCTTTGAACCGATATTTTGTCTTCGAAAAATAAATACTAAATAATGAAAGCCACGATCAACAATGCAACAATGTTCAATATCTTTATCATCGGATTGATCGCAGGACCAGCAGTGTCTTTGTAAGGATCACCGACAGTGTCACCAGTAACAGCAGCTTTGTGTGCATCAGAACCCTTGCCTCCGTGTGCACCTCCTTCAATATGCTTCTTGGCATTATCCCAAGCACCACCGCCAGAAGTCATTGAGATTGCAACAAAAAGACCTGTTACGATAGAACCAACGAGCATCCCGCCAAGTGCTACTGGACCCAATACAAAGCCAACAACTATTGGAGCTAAAACAGGTATGAGAGCAGGAACAATCATTTCTTTTATAGCAGCAGAAGTTACGATATCTACACATCTAGCATAATCTGGCTTTGCTGTACCCTGCATAATGCCTTTTATCTCCCTAAATTGGCGACGGACTTCTTCTACGACTTTACCAGCTGCTTTGCCAACTGCTTCCATTGAAAGTGCCGCAAAGTAGTAGGGCAAGAGACCTCCGATGAATAGTCCAACAATAACTTTTGGATCACTTAGACTAAATGCATAACCACTGCCAACTGCTTCTGTATATGATGCAAAGAGTACTAATGCCGCTAAACCTGCAGATCCGATGGCATAACCTTTTGTTACAGCTTTGGTCGTATTGCCAACAGCGTCGAGAGGATCTGTAACATCACGAACATTTTGTGGCAATCCTGCCATCTCCGCTATACCACCAGCATTGTCTGTAATAGGGCCATATGCATCTATTGCTACGACAATTCCTGCCATAGAAAGCATACTCATAGCTGCAACTGCAATACCGTACAAACCACCAAAGTGGAATGCAGCAAGAATTCCCAAAACTATTGTGATGAGAGGCCATGCAGTAGCTTTCATTGACATTGCAAGGCCTTGAATAATATTCGTACCATGACCACTCACAGAAGCGAGAGCAATAGACTTTACAGGATGATATCTAGTAGATGTGTAATATTCTGTAATGAATACGAGTGCTGCTGTAACGACTAAGCCAACAATAGTACAGAAATAAAGGGATAGATAATCATAAACCCCATTTCCATTCATCAATGCCTTTGTAATAGGTTCAAATGCAATTGCTGCCAATATACCTGCAACAGCAAGACCTTTGTACATAGCACCCATGATATTTTGAGACTTACCCATACGGACAAACCATGTACCAATGATAGATGTGATGATAGCAATACCACCTATAGCAAGGGGATAGATGAGAGCATTAACAAAGCCCGGAAATACTGTGAGTCCTAGAAGCATAGCTGCAATAGTAGTTATGGCATAAGTTTCAAATAGGTCAGCGGCCATACCTGCACAATCTCCAACATTATCTCCTACATTATCCGCTATAACTCCAGGATTTCTAGGATCATCTTCTGGTATTCCTGCTTCAACTTTGCCTACTAGATCAGTACCAACATCAGCTGCTTTTGTGAAAATACCGCCACCGAGACGAGCAAATACAGATATCAAACTGGCTCCAAAGCCAAGACCGATGAGAGAAGCAACATCTTTTGTTATGGCATAGAAACCAGCAACTCCTAGAAGAGCCAAGCCGACTACAAGAAGTCCTGTAACAGAGCCCCCCTTGAAAGCAAGTGATAGTGCAGGTGATAGTCCATCTCTAGCGGCTTCTGCAGTTCTAACATTTGTGCGAACAGATACATTCATGCCTATAAATCCAGCAAGAGCAGACAATACTGCACCTACGAGGAATCCAGCAGCAATCTCTATACCTAGTGCCCACCACAATATGATAAATAGAATAATTGCGATAATAGCAATGGTTCGATATTGCCTATTCAAATAAGCTTTTGCTCCATCTTGTATGGCCTTTGCAATTTCTTGCATCTTTGCATTGCCTGCAGGCTTTTTCATTATTGAGCTTATAAGGAAGGCGCCATAAGCGATGGCTATGACTGAAGATATGAGTGCAAACCAGATGTATGGATTCATTTTGTTTATTTTAATTTCACGAGGTCGGACCTTGTATTGATAAATAACGATAATAATGGCGATTTTAGCAGGTATTCTAGGTAGTTGATAGTCTTGACAACAGAGATAATATATTATAAGTTAATTATGAATAGTAACCGAACAATTCAACAAAGAAAGTATAGAGTTATGAAGATAGATGAGAAAGACCGGGCTTTACTCACCGCCTTCAAAGAGTAACAACCTAAACCCTGATTCATCATGTCAGCGAACCACCCTCGGTTCGCTGATTTTTTATTATCTATATCAAACATTTACAACATCACACCAACTTTACTTGCTTACCAAAGGCACCAGCAATCTGATAAAGAGTGTTCAGAGAAAAGTTATGACGACCAGTTTCTAAACGGGCGATGACGGACTGTGGCATGCCAACTCTTGTGGCAAAACTTTTTTGTGTTAACTTTTTTGATCGACGAAGTTCGCGAATTTGACGTATCAGTCTAAGCCTGGCCAATCTAACATCAAAAATATCTCGATATTTGTTTGACCTTAGAAGTTTTCCAAAGACTTCGTCAAATGTATTAAATTTTAATATTACTTGATTTTTTTTCATATTAATTATGTGGCCCTAATTGTTTCATAAGCAAACCATGCAAGTGTTCGGCGATTTTTATTTCTTTTGATGGAGTCTTTGTACTTTTCTTGAAAAATGCATGCAATATATAAAGCGTATTTCCATACACACAAAATATTATCCTGACTCTCTTGACTATCAACTCTTTTATTGGCCCTCGCAAAGTTTTTATATAAACTGTTTCAAAATCTCTATCACACAAAGACTCTATATCAACAGCAATCTTGATCTGGTCAGCAGAAGAGAGTTCGTGAACAAATGCAGTAACTCGACTTAACACTTGTAATACAAGTCTGCGCATGTGATATTACAGATGAAATTGTTAATACCTCGACCTTAACAAAGTATAGCAAAACTGCTATATTATTGTCAATTGGTACAATTGCCCATAATATGAATACATGCCCTCACTCAACCTCCAACAACAAAAAGCCGTAGATACGCATACTGGTCCTGTGCTCATAATCGCAGGAGCAGGGGCGGGCAAAACGCGTGTAATCACTCATAGAATATTGAACCTCATCAAAAGTGGTATTGCGCCTGACAGTATTCTCGCAATAACTTTTACGAATAAAGCTGCCAAGGAAATGAAAGAGAGGGTTTTCGATCTACTAGAGAATGAAAAGAGTTTGAACTTGCCAATTACAGCAGATTGGCAAAATGAAAAACCATTTGTTAGTACTTTTCATTCGCTCGGCGTATACATCATACGAAATCATGCGAAAGAATTTGGACTGAATAGGCATTTTACGATATACGATAGAACAGATTCGAAAAGGGCCGTGAAAGAGGCAATGATGCAAGCATCTGTTGATCCAAAAAAGTTTGATCCTGGTTTTATATTAAATAAAATTTCATTGACAAAGGGTGATGGACTCGGCCGACTACAATATCTAGATAGTTCGAAGGGATTTGTAGAAGAGATAGTCGCAGAAGTTTGGGAAAAGTATGATGCTATATTGGCGAAAGACAAAGCATTGGACTTCGATGATCTACTGTCAAAAACGGCTCAACTAATTGGCAGAAATGAAAGCCTGAAAAAATTCTATGGTAATAAATGGAAGTATATCCATGTAGATGAATATCAAGATACAAATAAAGTCCAATACAATCTCATCAAATATCTAACCGAAGGACATGTCTTGTCTGGACAAGAAAAAAATATATGTGTGGTAGGTGATATAGATCAAAATATATATAGTTGGCGAGGTGCAACGATAGAAAATATTTTGAATTTCGAAAAAGATTATCCAGAATCACAGGTGATCACTCTCGAGAAAAATTATCGCTCTACGAAGATCATCTTGGCAGCAGCAAATGATGTCATAAAGAAAAATGTAATGCGTAGAGAAAAAACTCTTTATACAGACAATGTTGAGGGAGACAAAATATCTATCCTTGTTTCTTATACAGAAGACGATGAAGCTCGCTCTATTGCAGATAATGCAAGAAAACTGATAGAGAATGGTGTTGAAGCAAAAGAAATAGCTGTTTTGTATAGAGCCAATTTCCAGTCCAGAGCATTGGAAGAAGCATTTATCAAAAAAAATGTACCATATCAACTTTTGGGTACAAAATTCTTCGAAAGAAAAGAGGTAAAAGACGTTCTTGCATACATTCGAGCTGCACTGAATCATGGTAGCTTGTTGCAAGAATCACACTCTTCAAAAGGATTGCACGAAGCGAAGCGAGGGGTGGGTGATATTTCAGAAAATGAAAGTTGGGGAGATATAGCTAGAATAATAAATATACCAGCAAGAGGGATAGGGAAGGTAACAGTTGCAAAGATACTAAATGCAAGATCTGATCTTGTGACTCTTCCCATGCCAATACAAGATAAAGTCAGAGAGTTTTTCAAATTGCTTGAAGATATTGGTAAAGAAATAATAGAGAAAAAGCCGTCTGAAGTAGTCAAATTTGTGATCAAAGAGACAGGCATGGAGAGGATGTACAAAAAAGGAGATAGTGAAGATGAAGAGCGTCTTTTGAATATGCAAGAATTGGTATCTGTTGCAATGCAATACGATAGTGCAACCGTTGCGGAAGTGCGACCTCCGCAACCTCCGCATTTAGAAGGAATCGAGAAAATGCTAGAAAACGCAGCGCTTGCAACAGATCAGGACGAAATCAAGGCAGATAAAAATGCAGTTAGACTCATGACTGTACATGCATCGAAAGGGCTAGAATTTGAGCATGTATTCATTGCAGGAATGGAACAAAACCTTTTTCCATTCAAGCATATGGATGAAGAGAAAGTGAGCAAGTCCGAGGAAGAAGAAGAGAGACGTTTATTCTATGTTGCACTTACGAGAGCGAAGAAGAGGATATGTTTGAGCTATGCAATAGTCAGAACTATTTACGGTGCACAGAGAGTGAATACTCCTTCAGAATTTATAGATGATATAGATAAGGGACTAATCGAAGAGCAGGTAGTAGAAAAACCAACAGGTGCAAAAGCGATATTTATTGATTTTTGATTCCTTGAAAGCAAGGCGCAATATTGTATTTGTATGGAAATTAAAGTGGACGGAAGTACACAAAACACATCTAATAATTTAATTTCCATACAAATACAATATTGCGCCTTGCTTTACTAGACATGAATGACTAATATCAAAGGTAACATGAAGATCCGGCCAAAAAAATCTCTTGGGCAACATTTCCTCAATTCAAAGCATGTACTTGAACGGATTATTGATACTGCAAAAGTCGAAAAGGGTGGGGTTGTATTGGAGATTGGACCTGGTATGGGGGTTTTGACACAAGAATTATTGAAAGCTGGTGCCAAAGTTGTTGCTATTGAAAAAGATTCTTCAGTAATTCCTTTCTTGGAGAAAAAATTCTCTAAAGAGATTGAGAACGGGCAACTGAAATTGATAGTAGATGATATATTGGAGATCAATCTGAATAATATTGGCACTAATCTGCAATCGAAAATCATCAATTCATCATATGCAATCGTTGCAAATATACCTTATTACATAACTGGTGCAATATTGGAAAAATTCCTAGAATATGAACCCCGTCCAGAGAAAATAGTACTACTGGTACAAAAGGAGGTCGCAGAAAGAATCATAGCAAGAAATGGTAAAGAGAGCATATTGTCCATATCTGTAAAAGCCTTTGGTACACCGAGGATGATAGCCAAAGTTCCACGCGGAGCATTCACGCCACCCCCAAATGTAGATTCTGCAATTCTTGAAATATCAGATATTTCAGATGACAGATTTTCCTCGAAAAGTGTTGAAATAAAGCACTTTTTTGACATTTTGAAAGCTGGCTTCGCTCACAAAAGAAAATTTCTGATACGAAATTTAGAGACTATTTCTAATAAAGAAAAATTAGACTCTGTTTTTACAACATTAAATATCAATAGAAAAGTTAGGGCCGAGGAGATCAAACAAGATCAATGGCTTGATATAACTAAATTAATTTTTGAATAATCAATATGATATCTAGAGACTTGAACCGTGATATAAGATAGGCATACCAGCTCCCTTAACTACGGTTCCGAGAGTACAAGGGACAGGAACACTTAGAGCCATTCCCAGCAAATATTGTCTAGGATGAGGAACTACTCTCATAAGATATGGTAATTGGCCCCAATTCCACATAAATTGTTGTGGGCCTCTAAAAGGCACTTGAACAGTTAGAAGTAATCCATTGTTACACGGTTGAGTCATAGTAACCGCGCCACCAAAAGGCATTATTGCTGCATTTGAAATAACTGGTAATGAAATAGCTATAATTAAAACTAATATGATCAAAGCTAATATAAATTTATTATTCATAATACAATCATAACATATATATCTTTGCACTATCCACAAAAAATAGGGCTTTGTACTCTTTTCTGCGATATAATTATAACAGTATGCATGCATTTTACCCGCGCAAACAGACAGTGGTGATTTTTATACTATGCATAGTTGTCGTAGTTCTAGTTACTTGGTATGCAAAGCCAGACTGGAAAATAGGAGAAATAAATTATAAGGGTCAAAATGCAATAGAGAGTGGAAAATACGATCCTGTAATTGCTGATGATAATACAAGCTGGAAAGACCAATTTATATCTAGCTCAACAGGAACAATCAACTTCAAGTCGGCAAGTTCCGATAGTACTGCAAAGAATGAACCACTTACTTTGACAGATCAATTGGGTAGAGACTTCTTCGCGAAATTTATGCTTATGCAACAAGGTGGTATCGTGAATGACCCTACAAAGATACAAGAAGTCACAAATCAGTTGATATCAGACAGCATTACAAATGCACCATATCCAGAAACAATTTCAATAAATAAAATAAAGGTAAACAATAATATAATTACTAGTCAGATGCTCAAAAATTATGGAGACATGGTTATCAAGATACTAAACAATAATATGCCAAAACAAAATGAAGCAGAGATAGCAGATAGAGCATTGAGCGAAGATGATATGGAAATATTAAAAGAGATAGATACAAATATTTCTGGTTATCAATCGGCTCTATCGGCTATGTTGAATACCCCTGTACCTAAACCACTTTCGGAATACCATCTAGGTCTAGTAAATGGGGTAAATATTCAACTTTTCAATTCAAAGGCACTTCGTCGCCTAGATACAGACCCTGTTTTGGCACTGAACGCCATAAACTATGAGATTTTAGGACTGCAGAAAATAAATGATTCTTTGGCATCTATTAAACAATATTTTATAACAGCCGGAATACCATTTGGCTGGTAATACAATGAATATTTTCAATTTAACAAAAATAAAGATTCCAATAATTATCCTATGTATCGTTGCAATTGTAATTGTCACTATACCATTTCCAAAAAATGTAAATGCTCAAGAGGGCGCGGCTAGTAGTGCTGCCACAGTACCAATAAATACAGGTCTTGACTACAACACTACAATGCAAAAATTGAAGAGTTTTACTCTGGACAAGATTGCATCAATGATTGCAAAGAGGATACTTCATCAAATGACAATAAGTATTGTAAACTGGATCAATTCTGGCTTTGAAGGCAGTCCTGCATTCCTGACCAATCCTGAATCATTCTTCATGGATGTTGGGGATCAGATAACAGGACAATTCATATCTGAAACGGGCGTATTGTCCAAGCTTTGTACACCATTTGGCCTAGATCTTCGTCTTTCATTGGCTATTGGACAAGCACAGTTGATGGATAAGAGATATGCTTGTACTTTGTCCACTGTCATAGACAATGCCATGAATGCAAGAGCAAACGTCTCTATCAATAGTAGTCCTGGTGGTGCAACGATAGGGGATATAGTCAATGGAAATATACTCAACAATCCAAATCAATTGAGTGTAAATGGGAGAAGTGCCAATAACACTAGAGATTTTATTGAGGGTAATTTCTCGAAGGGTGGTTGGCCAGCATTTATAGCACTTACTAGTCAGCCACAAAACAATCCTACAGGTGCATGGCTCATGGCACAAAGTGATTTGCAGTCATCAATTGCTAGAAAACAAAATGCTATAAATACAGATCTCAATCGTAGTAGTGGATTCTTATCATGGCCAAAATGCGAAACACTTGAGACTCTCTATCCAGGAGATACACCTAATTATTCTTATGCATCTGATCCTAGATATACATTGAAATCAGGCTCTGACGGAAGTACAATCGTACAAGTCTGTTCTACACAAACTCCGGGTTCAGTAATCTCCGGAACACTCGAAAATCAACTTGGTAGTGCTGCAAGAGAATTGGAATTGGCAGACAATATAAATGCAATCATTGATGCTCTAGTTTCCCAAATGGTCACAAAAGTCTTGAGTAATGGTCTTACATCTGTAAGTAGTAATACTGGTGGACGTGTCTCTGTTACGAGTCAAATACAGGCAAATTCGGTTTCGACTTACAATCAACAGATAATCTACAATCAATCTCAAGCATCGGATATGACCTCTAGGGCATTGACTTCACTCCAAGAATACAAAGCTATATATGATAGGGCAATAGCATTGGTAAGAGATAGTCAACAAAGGTTTCAAACTGCAAGGTCGTGCTTTGTAAATAAGATAAATATACCATCTTCATCATTAACAATTAATGAAATATCATTTGCACAAAGGCAGATGACAAATATAGATGCTATTTTGAATCAAAGATTTCAACCGACCCTATCTCAATTGACGATAAAGAGTGCAGAAGCTGAAACAAAAATAACAAGTATCAGAAACTTACCGAGCAATCAGCTTTCTTATACTACATATAATGTTCAGGGGCAAACAGACAATTATTCAAATGCTGTTGATGCGGCAATATCTGTCAATTCAAATGCTGCAGAAAATATGGTCTCTGCACAAAAAGATTTGGATGCTGTAGATTTGCAGGTAACTGGATGGAATGCAGAGGCGACATCATATCAGAGATCGTGTGATTTGTTCCCAGAACGTATCAAAGATCCTAGCCATTAAAAATGATAAATCATTATTTGAAAAAATTTGTTCCAACCATCTTTATCGCACTTTTTGTGTGGTTGTGGATGACAGATGTGACATATGCAGCAGGCATATTTGACCTCGATCCTTGGAATTTTGCTTGGGCTTTAATGTCAAACCTAATGCAAGTATTCTTGACTATGACTTCATGGTTGGTTGGTCTTACTGGAACACTGATGAATGTATCCATAGGTCTCACAACAAACATAGGTAGTTTCGTGAATGATACTCCTGTGATCTATACAGTTTGGGAAATCATAAGAGATCTTGCAAGTATGGTTTTGATATTCTTTATACTTTGGGCTGCTATTCAGATGATCGTTGGTATCAAAACTCCAAATTTCAATAGTTTGATCTTCAGCATCATAATAATGGGTATCCTAATAAACTTTAGTTTCTTTTTCACTAGAGTACTGATAGATGCATCAAATATAGTATCTCTACAATTCTTGAATGCTATTGCCCCCGGAAAAGAATACGTGAGTGGAAGTGGTATATCAGACTGGACATTAAAAGGTTTCAAAGATGGTGGTTTATCTGACATATTTATGGGGTCTCTTGCAGTGAATAAATGGTATGACAATGCAAAGATAATAAATACATCAGCGTCTGGCGTCAATACAACTTCCAATCAGGATGCGGCACCAATCAGAATAGTACTTGTAACACTTGGTGGAATGATCGTAATGATATTTGCTAGCTTGAGTTTCTTGGGCGCAGCTGCTGCAGCAATATTGCGTTTGGCAATGCTCATATTCTTGCTTGCCTTTTCTCCTATATGGATAGCTTCAATTGCTATGCCACAACTCAAGGATCTTACAAAAGATTGGTTTTCTCAATTCAAAGCTCATTTGCTATTCTTGCCTGTTTATTTGATGTTCATGTATGTTGCAATAAGAATACTGACAGAAAGCAAATTGAATATGCTGACAACTACAAATAGTGCTTTCTTGTCTCAAGATAATTTGAATGGGTATATAACTCTATTCGTCGGCTTTGCTATCGTCATAATAATGCTAAATCTGCCACTTATTGCAGCAGTAAAAGTCGCTGGAGCAGGATCGGCCATGTCTGAAAAGTGGTTCAAGGGTGTAAAAGGTGCTGTGGGCGGATGGATGGGGAGGAGTACTGTTGGTCGTGTGGGTTACAGTGCTGGAAAATACATTAACAAAACTTTTCCAGGATTCTCAAACACTTTGGTTGGTCAAAGCTTAGTACAGAATACAGCTGGAAGACTTGCTAATGCTAGATTTGGTGGTCAAACATCAGCCACTGCGGCTGCCACCGCAGCAAGAACACGCGCATCTGCAAGAACAACTGCAGCTAGAAATCAAAATAATATTACCGATCTCCAAAAAGCAGTTAACACAAACGACTCCGCATTAGCTAGATCGGTACTCAATAGAATGACAAACAGTGAAAAGGCTCAGTTGGACAAAGATAAATTCCTTAAAAAAGATGTAGTCTTGCAACATCTTGATGAAGGCGCTTTCAAGGCAATAGACGGAAATAGTACCCTAACCGATGCAGACAAAGCAGACATCTCCAATACTCGTATGGGACTTCTTAAGAGTTCAGTTTCAAGTGGAAATACGGCAGTAATCGCAAACATGATGAAGAATGCCTCAGGGGCAACTCTTGCAAAACTCGACGATCCTAGCGACCCCACAAACCACGCAACTGTTAGAGATCAAAGGTTTATAACACATATTAGACAATCCCATCTCAAAGATATGGACCACATTGACCCTAGTTTGAGAAAAGCTATCGGTGATGAAATTTATAACAATCCAACTTCTGGACCAACGGGAGGTGCCCACCCAGCATTTGATCATGTAAATAAAAATCGTGGCATATGGGGTTGATAAATAATTAAATTATGTCTATATCTACAAACATACCGGACCAAATAAAAAAAGTCGCATCATCTATCGAGTTATCAGATAGTATTGTCAAAATTGGAAATCGTTTCAGCCTACATGTAGATCAGATCGGAGAGCTCGGGGCTGAAATCAGAGATATTCTATTTGGCTTTAGTAAGTCATCAGATTTCGTCAAACATGTTTCTGAACGACTCGAGGTAAATCGAGACTTGGCTGAAAAGATCGCAATTGAAGTAAATAAAGAAGTATTTGCTGTGATAAAAGCAAAGCTACAGAAAAATGAATCTTCAAAGGACGAACAAGATAATAAAGACTATTCCCCTCTCGAACGCGCCGGGAATATGGAGATCATTGAGGAAAATGAACACGTTGATGCTATTCCTGACCATATGCTAAATGCTCCAGATGGAAAAACAGAAGAAAAACCAGCACTAGTAAAAGAGAACACAGGGGAAGGAAAAGGGGGTAGGATAGAAGAAAAAAGTATTGATGGAGTAAGTTTTAGTGATAGATATAGAGAACCTGTAGAGTAATACAGTGCGAAAAATGTAATCCATAGGGTATAATATAGTAATGCGTTTCCAAGTGCCCCAATTTATAGAGGTTGAAGACAAAATATTTGGTCCTTTGACTTTGAAACAGTTCATATACCTGGCGGGTGGAGGAGGACTTTCATTTGTTGCATATATACTCCTCGGAAGTCTGGCATTGTCACTAATACCAATACTTATAATAATGGCAATATCTGTATCTCTCGCTTTTTACAAAGTCTACAATCATTTTCCACTAGTAAATATAGCCGAATCAGCATTCAAATATTGGAGAGGTGGTAAATTGTATATATGGAAAAAAGAAGACAAGATGAAAGCAACAACAAGCGCTGCTGCATCAAAGGATGTAAAAAATTATGCTTCTCTAATGGTTCCAAAAATATCCGATAGCAAGTTGAAAGATCTTTCATGGAGTTTGGATATCAAAGAGAGTATTTATTCCGATAAAAATCAAAAGTAGCACTGTGTCAAACAAAATATTAATTGAATAATCTTGGATCCCCGCTTTCGCGGGGATGACACCATTGAATATGACAACCAAATCCAAAACAACACAAGACTTTGTACCCATTCAGGAAATACGTGATGGTGTAGTAATACTCCGAAATGGTGGCATGAGATCTGTCATACTCGCATCATCATTAAACTTTGCACTCAAATCGGCTGATGAACAGGCATCTATCATGTATCAATTCCAGAATTTCCTCAATTCACTGGACTTTTCTATACAAATATTTATACAATCAAAAAAGCTAGATATCAGGCCATATATCGCTCTTTTGGAAGAGAGATACAAAGAGCAAGTATCAGAACTTATGAAGATACAGGTGCGTGAATACATAGAGTTCGTAAGAACATTTGTCGAAAATACAAATATCATGACAAAGAATTTCTTTGTTGTTATACCTTATGATCCGCCTATCATAGGTGGTGGCAAGAATCCTATCTCAAGATATTTTCCTGGGAAAGACAATGTTGGTCCAACACCAGATGAAAAATTCCAAGAATATCGCACCCAGCTAGAACAGAGGGTTTCTGTTGTGGAACAAGGACTAGTGAGGTGTGGTGTCCGAACTGCAGAACTTGGTACCGAAGAAGTGGTCGAACTATTTTATAAATTATTCAATCCAGGAGAGACAGAGAAGCCGATACAAATCACATGAACCATGCACAATTATTACATCATATATCAATAGAGCAATCAATAATATGAGCATATTCAATAAATTATTTGGTAAGAAAGATCAATCGCCGATTGTTTCGGTTTTGCCCGAAGAAATATATCAGGCGGGTATCTTGGAATTGAAAGATGTAATAGCTCCGTCTGCACTCAAGGTCAGTCCAAAAGAATTGAACCTAGGAGAAAAGGTGGGTAGAACACTATTTGTAATATCATATCCACGATTCTTGCAAGAAAGTTGGTTTGCACCGATCATCAATCTGGACAAAGTATTCAACGTCTCTATCTTCATACATCCCGTTGATACTGCAAAGATATTGCGTCATTTCCAGAAGAAGGTTGCAGAGGTACAAAGCCAAATATCTAGAAGAGAAGAGAAGGGTTTGGTGCGTGACCCAGGACTAGATACAGCATATCAGGATCTCGAATCGTTGAGAGATCAGTTGATGCAGGCTCAAGAGAGACTATTTGATGTAGGAGTATATATAACACTGTTTGCAGATTCCGAAGGAGATCTCGATAAACTCGAATCTGAAATCAAATCTATACTTGAATCAAAACTAGTATATGTAAAACCAGCACTTTTCCAGCAAGAACAAGGATTCAAGAGCGTGTTGCCACTTGGAGACGATCAATTGAATGTTCATTCAAAGCTCAATTCTTCACCACTTTCAAGTCTATTCCCATTTGTATCATTTGACCTAACGTCAGATAAGGGAATACTGTATGGCATAAATAGACACAATTCATCACTGGTTCTTTTTGACCGATTCCTTCTTGGTAACTACAACTCTGTAACATTTGCAGTTGCTGGGGCAGGCAAATCGTATTGCACAAAGCTAGAGATATTACGCACGCTCATGTTTGATACAGATGTTCTAGTTATTGATCCAGAAAAAGAATATGAATACATGGCAGAAGCAACCGGTGGCAAATACTTCAATATTTCTCTCAATTCAGAGCACCATATCAATCCATTTGATCTACCAGTACCAAGAGAAGATGAATCTACAAGCGATGTTTTGCGATCAAATATAATTAACTTGGTTGGTCTATTCAGGATAATGTTGGGTGGTCTGTCCCAAGAAGAAGATGCGATCATAGATCGTGCAATAACAGAGACTTATGCACTCAAAGACATTACTCCTGATTCTGATTTTCGAAATGTTGAACCACCACTACTATCAGATTTTGAAATGGTACTGGGTGGAATGGAAGGCGCCGACTCTTTGGTTGAGAGATTGTCCAAATATACAAAAGGTACATGGTCGGGCTTTATAAATAGACCTTCAAATATAGATATAAATAAGAAATTTATAGTATTTTCTCTAAGAGATATGGAAGATGAATTGAAACCCGTAGCAATGTATCTCATAACTCACTATATATGGAATGCTATACGCAAAAATCTCAAGAAAAGACTACTTGTCATCGATGAAGCATGGTGGATGATGAAGTCCGAAGATACAGCATCATTTTTGTTTGGCCTAGCAAAAAGAGGTCGAAAATACTTCCTTGGTCTTGCAACAATAACCCAAGATGTGGATGATTTCTTGAAATCTCCATATGGTATGCCCATCGTCACAAATTCATCTATACAGATACTATTAAAACAGTCGCCATCGGTCATTGACTATGTACAGAAAACATTCAACCTTACAGATGAAGAAAAATATTTATTGCTAGAATCAGATATAGGAGAAGGCATGTTCTTCGTCGGACTAAAACATGTTGCAATGAAAATAGTTAGTTCATATACAGAAGATCAGATCATCACCACAAATCCACAGCAAGTTATGGATATAAAGAGGGCAAAAAAAGAGCTTGAAGACGCGGGACAATGATATTACAGATCGCGACCGTCGAGGCGGCGACAAATGTCGACTTGGCGAAGCCAACGAAGACATTTAGTCGCGCCGAGGAGGGAGCGCTGTGTTTGGAGAAATAGTACTGTGTTATAATTTTGTCATGGAAGAAAAGAAAAAACATCGAATGGGTGTTGGTGCTCTGATATTGCTCACCATAATAGCTATTATATGTGACACTATTGGGCTAATACCGGGCGTAGAAGATATTGCTGGTACTATATTTTGGGGTATTGCTGCTATCTACTTCTGGGCTTCAGGTATGGGAGTGTTCAACGGTCGAAGATTGGCCACAATGTTGGTATCTTGGATCATTGGACTTATACCTATCTTGCAATGGTTGCCACAACTATCTGTAGGAATAATAGCAATCTTTCTTATGTTGCGAGCAGAAGAAAAAACAGGTCTTCCAATATCTTCTGTAGCTGGAGGGAAAATAACAAATACAAGTAGTGGGCCGACGAGACTACCCAACAAAACTGCTCCATTGAATCAAGACGGTATAAGAATGCCAAATAGTGGATTGACAGAGAAATAACTCTCCCCAACTATTTTCGCAACTTTCTCTTATTATTGGTAAAATATAAATGATGAAATCCAAATCTGTACTGACCGTCCTCATATTTGTTTTTTCATATTTACTTTTTCAATTTGCATTTGCACAAGGGATACAATTGCCCGCACAAGATGTTGATCTGAAAGTTTCCCCAGAAAACCCCATGCCGGGGCAAACACTAACAATAACTGCAGAAAGTTATATCGTCAGTCTGACTTCATCAAATATTACTTGGAGCTTGAATGGTAATGTATATCAGAAGGGTATAGGTATGACATCCATACAAGTCATTGCACCGGATCTTGGTAAGAAATTATCAATTGGTGTAAATGCAATAACTGCAGAGGGGGCACAACTCAATGCAGAAATTGATATTACTTCTGGCAATATTGATCTTATTGTTGAAACCGATGGTTATGTACCACCTTTCTTCAATGGCAAAATGCCACTTGTATATCAAAATAGTTATAGAATTGTCGCTATACCACATTTGGCCAATTCTTCTGGCACTGAATATGATCCAAAGACCCTTGTTTATTCATGGTCAAAAGATACAAAAGTTATGCAGGATGCTTCTGGTTATGGTAAACAAGTATTCTCATGGAAAGAAGAGATCATACCTAGGTCTAGATTGATAAAAGTCAAAGCAACGACCAGAGATGGTTCGGCACAGGCCGAAAAAACAATAATATTACAAGCAAATAGTCCTTTTATACAGTTTTATAAAAATGATCCTTTGTATGGACCTATGTATAATAAAGCCATTATAAATAACACCGGTCTTGGTTCTAGTAGGGAATTGTCTATACTTGCAGTACCATATGGCTTCAACAAGCCATTTAGTTCAGTTGGTAATCTGCTTTTCTCTTGGTCAATCAATTCTACATCGCAAGATGCTCTATCTACTAGTCAGTCAATAGTACTTCGTGCTCCAGTAGGAAAGACTGGTTCATCGAATATTGACCTTGAGATAAGGAATGAAAAAGATATACTTCAATCTGCAAGAAATGCTTTTTCTATAATGTTTTCTTCTGGAGAAACAGAAATATCAACAGATAATATAAATAATTACAATGGTATATAAACATCACAAAAATAAATATTGGTTGATTTCACTAACAATCGTAATGGCTCTTGGTATCTTTTCAATACAAACAAATATAACAAATTCTCAATCTCTTCCAGAACCTGTCGATCCAAATGCTAATATCTTTGATTATTCTGGTCTTGAACCATTGCCACCGTCAAACGTTTATTTGCCTGCAACCCAACCGACTCAAACATGGCAAAATACTGGAAAAACCTATAAGCTTCTCGAACCGTTACCGTGTTTGGACTCTCGTATGCCCGACTGTAAAGGCGGACAGATAGAAAACATAGATCTTGGCAACTTCTTTCAATACGCTTTCAACCTTTTGATAGCACTCTCTGCCGTGGCTGCTGTATTTATGATTGTTTGGGGAGGATTCCAGTATATGACTACAGATTCGTCGCCAGGTAAAAGTGAAGGCAAAGAGAAATTCAAAAATGCTATTTATGGCCTTCTCATGGTCATTGGTTCATTCCTCATCCTCAAAACCGTCAACCCAAAACTTGTTCAGATACCAGCTAGCATTCCGCCGGTTAGGGTAGATTCGTCACAGACGCAATCGCCTTTGAGTTTTTTTGATCAGATAAACAGAAAAGCTGAAGAATATAATACCAACCTGTCAAACATCCAGAATGATTTGATGCAAGCACAAACAAAACTTAATGGTTTATACCAACAAAAAACTGATCTACAGAATCTTTTAAATGGCCCATATGATACAGAATTGGCAGCCACATATGAAGTTCAACTTGAACAAATAAACAGCCAGATAGAACAACAAGAGGCTATAATTATCGGCACAGGAACAAATGAAATGATGACACAAAAAGCCATGCAAATAATAAACGCCGACAGTGCCAAAAGAAATTTTCTCGGTGATCCTGCAACACCCAGGGAGATACAGAATAATATTACCGAGATTGACAACATAAAGACAGATGCGTTAATAGAGCTAGAAAAGTATGGTCAATCTGATATTGTAGAAAAACAAAAACAAGCTGTGATAGATCAGGCAAATTATAAAAAAGCAGACATTGAAATAACTACTAGTATTAATGCAATCAATCAAATAAGTGAGACCTGGAAGACAACGGATACTGGTAAATTATTGAGTCCAATGCCAGCTTGGACAAAAAACGAAGCTGAAACTGCTTTAAATAATGCTTTGATATTAAAAGGGCAGATGCAAGATCCTGTTCTGCAATCTAAATTGCAAACACAAATAAAAGACCTGAATACTCTACTAAATGAGAGGCTGTATGGTAAACCTTCAAGTTAATTATTGCCATGAAAAAGCTCATAATCATAATCACAATACTGATTCTCGTACTCGCTGGTGCTTTTGCTTATTGGTATTTTTTCTTTCGTATTTCAATTGACACAATTCCAGATGATGGTTCGGCAAATCCAGCAGATTCTGGTTTTATACCCTTTGACAGGCCAGGAATAGGTACTGGGCGAGGGACGGGAGGTGCAACGACAACAGGTACAGGTACAACACAGGGTGATGTGCCGATGAGAATACCAGCACTCCGACAGTTGAGTGCAACACCTATTGGAGGATACTCTGCAAGCACTACAGCAAGCACAACCGTTGTTAGGTGGGTAGATAGAGGTAGAGGCAATATTTATGAGGCTGGGATGGATTCTGTGACAATAAAGACTATATCAAATACACTCCTGCCAAAAGTATATGAAAGTTGGTGGAATAAGAATAATACAACATTCATTGGTCAATATATGGCAGGAGACAGTGATGCCGTAACAACTGTTATAGCAAACATAATAAAAAGGCCTTCTATTACAACATCTTCTGGAACATCATCACCGAATATACAAAATCCCAGTGAAACTATCTATGAATTGAAAGGTAAGATTGTATCTGGAAATGTAATAGGCACAGCGTCTTCTCCAAAAAGAGATAGGATATTAGTGATCACAAATGAAAATAATAATGCTGTCGGTTATATCTCAAACTTTGATGGCAGTAAACAAGTTCAAATATTTAGCTTGCCATTTGTACAACTCGTAGTTGAATGGCCAGAAGAGAATACAATAGCAATAACTACAAAAGCCGGTGCTTCATATCCTGGATATTTGTACTTTATCAATACAAAAACTGGTGTAGTCAAATCTATTCTCGGAAATATACCCGGCCTAATCACCAAAGTTAGCAAAGATGCAAATAAAGTTCTTTATTCTTCTGGAGACAACAATAATATAAGTACAGCATTATTTGATGTAAAAACCAAAAAAACTAGTCTTGTAATATTCAAAACACTGGCTGATAAGTGTGTTTGGTCAAGTACTTTCAAAGAAAATATCTATTGCGGAGTATCTTCACAAATACCAAACGGTACATATCCAGATACCTGGTATCTAGGAATAAACTCTTTTATAGATAGCGTATGGGCCTTGAATTCAAAAGATGGCGACGTTAGACAGGTGGCAGATCTCTTGAATCAAAACAGCGTTATTATAGACATAATAAATCCTAGTCTTAGTGAAGATGAGAATTATCTTTTCTTCATGAATAAGAACGATATGTCACTGTGGTCGTTGGATCTGGTGGCATCAAACTAATAGGATAGACGGGGTGTCAAAATCAAACTTTAGAAGTCATCAAATATTTTCTTTTGACGAATAATTCTTGTCCGAGGGTAAATAATGCACTTACTGACCAGTAAAGGGCAATAGTTGATGCTGCTTGTGGGAATTTGGCTGGTATAAGCCAATATATAGAAGCAAAAGCCAATATTGGCAACATATATTTCATCTGTTTATTCATCGAAGCTGCAATGTCTGGCATACCTTGGTTCTGCTTACCGGTATTTGATGATGTCTGAAATTGTTTTCCAGCCAAAGAATAATGTAGCTGAATATATTGTGCTATTGCAGTCAAAATAGCCAGTATCAAACTTGGTTTTGTCAGGTCTATCAAACCAAGAAACATTGTATTTACTATTGGTATATCTATAAATGAATATAAATATTCTGGATTTATAGTAGGAATAATCTTATAGAAAACAGACAGTAGAGCTAGAAGTATAGGCAATTGAATAATAATCAAAAGAATACCAGCAAAAGGTTTAACGCCTTTGGCTTTGTACAATTCCATTGTCTTTAGTCCTTGATTTTGACGATCATTTGCATATTGTTCTTTGATTCTCCTTGTCTCTGGCTCTATTTCTTTCATTTTTATCTGTGTAATTATTGAGACTTTGGAAAGATGAAATAGTGCCAATTTTACAATAAGTGTAAAAATAATAACTGCGACACCTAGATCTGCCCACGGCAAAAAATCCATAATACCGACGAGGCCATTGTAAAGTGGTAAAAATATAAGATTGTGGTACATATTTTAACTATACACTATTTGGCTTTATAGTTCGACTTTGGGGTTTTGCAAAAATTGAGATCAAGTCTTTTTTCATTTCTTCCTGTTTTATGCCAGAAATATCGCTTTTTGCAATAATGATTGCGTGTAAATTGGTTGGAATAGTATCAAAAATGCTTCCAACGGCTTCATACATCACCCTTCTTGATCGGTTTCTCTTTGATGCTTTACCTAGTATTTTCTTTGGCATAACAACTGAAACTTTGGTGTATTCTGCATCTTGTAGGACTCTTATAAGAAAAAACTTAGACGGAGTCAGTTTACCCCTCTTTATAACCTCGTCAAATTGCTTGGTATTTAACCTTTGGGATTTTTTTAGCATACTAAACAGAGATCTTCCTCCTTCCTTTGGCTCTACGTCTAGATATAGCCTTCTTTCCGCCAGGAGACTTCATCCTCATCCTAAATCCGTGCTTTTTTGCTCGCTTTCTTCTATTTGGTTTATACGTAAATGACATAGTGAGATAAGTATTGCATTTTTATTATCTCCATGCAAATTAGAGAATCAATTCTCTAGACGTGGATCCCCGCTTTCGCGGGGATGACACAATAAAATAGTTCTCCACAGCTTATCAACATACTTTTGATGTCTCCACAAGTTCCCAAAATTATAAACAGGTATATAATGCAAACAATATGAATGACCATGAACAAATATGGCAAACAGCTTTGCTTGAGATGCAATCTATTGTTTCTTCGGCAAATTATTCTACATGGGTAAAGACAACAAAGATTGTACGCGAAGAGGGTGGTACTATTTTCTTGGGTGTTCCAAATGAATTTACACGACAGTGGTTATTGAAAAAGTGCCACAACTCTATTTTGCGTATATTGAGACAATTGAATGAACACGTGAGGGCTCTTGAATACGTCGTTCTGCGAGATGAGGAGCAAAAAAGAGAAGAGGCCAGAAAGAAATCTTCATTGGCCCCGACAATGGCAATGCCTCTTGAAAATTACTATATCAATAAAGAAGATAATCTAAATTCTAGATATACTTTTGAGAATTTTGTTGTTGGCCCATTCAATGAGTTGGCCCATGCGGCTGCACATACGATAGTAAAAGCGCCTGGTCAGACGTACAATCCACTATTTATATATGGAGGTACAGGAAGGGGCAAAACTCATTTGATACAAGCAATAGGGAATAGAGTGAAGGAGCTTTTCCCAAATAAAAAAGTGTTTTATCTCACAGCCGAACGGTTTGGATCCGATTTTTTCGACGCACTTCAGACAAACAAGGCTCAACAATTCAAAGAAAAATACAGAAAGTACGATGTTTTGATAATGGACGATATCCAATTCTTTTCTAGTAAAGATAAATTCCAAGAAGAATTCTTCCACCTATTCAATGTTTTTCATGATAGCTCTAGACAATTGGTATTTTCGGCCGATCGCCATCCAAATATCATACCCGACCTCGAAGACCGTGTACGTGGCAGGTTCAATGCTGGTATGGTGATAGATATATCCGAATTGGACAAAGAATCACGCATGGCCATAATCAAGGCCAAATGTGCAATGAGTAATATCACCTTGCTTGAAGAGATAGTTGACTATCTGGCTGTTGAAATTGAGGATAATATAAGAGAAATTGAAGGTATTATAAATATAATAACCCATAATACTTTCCACAAAGGACGAGTTTTGAATCTAAATGAGATAAAGACTATACTAAAGAACAGCATAAAACCCAAAAAGATGCTCTCTGTAAAGGATGTAGTCAAAACTGTTTGCACTTTTTATAATATAGAGGAGGACAATATATATAGCAAAACTAGGAAAAAAGAGGTGGTTAAGCCACGTCAAGTGATTATGTATATTCTTAGAGAAGATTATAATATTTCATTCCCTTCAATAGGTGATAAACTTGGTGGTAGAGACCATACAACGATAATACACTCTTATGAAAAAGTTAAAGATGATTTGAAAAGTGATAATTTACTAGCACAAGAAATATTACAATTAAGAACCATGCTTTGATTTATATAACTTAATGTTGGTAACCTGTTGATAAGATGTTAATAAAATTGTTAATAATTTATTAAAAAACAATATTATAAAAGTTATTATAAAAATAAATACAAGTTATCAGATAAATATAATGTTTCAAATATAGAAAATAGTAAGATAAACATAAACATATAAACAATCACTTTAACTTCTCAACATATCCACACTACTAATAATAAATATGTGTATATATTTTAAAAAATAATTTAACTATTATGAAAATGGAAATAGGATTCCAAGAGTTTAAAAAGTCTATCATATCAGTAGATCATGTAGCGGGTAAGCATATGACATTACCAGTTTTATCATGTCTTCTTTTTGATGTGAAAAAGAATTTCTTGACAATAAAAGCAACAAATTTGGATATTGGAGTAGAAATCATTATTCCAATAAAATCCGACAAAGAAGAACAAATTGCTATTCCAGCCTCTGTTTTATCTTCATTTATATCTCAAATTTCTGATTATGATGGTATTGTAAAAATTGAATTAGTATCAGGTAATCTACAAATAAATACAATAAAATCAAAAGGTATTGTAAAAACAGTGCCACATGAAGATTTTCCTAGTATTCCTACGGTTCAAAATGGACAAAAAACTGTTATTTCTCCTAATATGATAGTCAAAGGTCTTCGAGCAGTTTGGTATAGTGCCTCTGTTTCTAGTGTAAAACCAGAATTATCTAGTGTTTATATTTATTCCAAGGACAATCAACTAGTCTTCACTTCTACAGACTCTTTTCGTTTGGCAGAAAAGAAAATACAATTGAGTTCAAAGTCAACAATTGGAGATATATTGATTCCGTTCAAAAATGTAGGTCATATTATAAGACTTCTAGAGTCATTTTCAGATAATGTAGATTTAGAAATAAGCAAAAACCTGATTTCTTTTGAAATAGCCAATAAAATAAAGGTAACATCTAGAGCTATAGACGGAGTTTTTCCTGATTATAAACAAATAATTCCAAAAAGTTATACAACAGAAGTTATTTTATTGAAACAAGACCTACTTAGTGCCTTGAAGGTATCAAACGTTTTCTCTGATAAATTCAATCAAGTTCACTTTACAATAGATCCAAAAGCAAAGATATTTGAAATTCAAACAAAAAATAATGATATTGGAGAAAATAAAACAACAGTAGACGCCGCTATAACAGGGGAGAAAATAGAGATAAACTTCAATTATAAATATATTGTTGACTGTTTCCAATCTGTCGAGTCAGACAGCATGTCTTTGCAACTCTCCGGATCCAACCGCCCAATGGTTATCCGCCCAGTTTCTGGAGATCAATCATTTATGTATCTTGTAATGCCGATGAATAGATAATTATTTTTTCACAGATGTTCAATATAAGTAATTTTCTAAAAAGGATTCAAAGTACTAGAACAAAAGAACTATATACAAGATCACAAATTATAGACGTATTGAAGAAGCTTTTGCCTATAGATTTAGCAGAAGAAGGTATTATTATTAAAAATAATACAATAAAAATAAAAAACATCTCTCAAGGCGCAAAAACCACTATCTTTATGAAGAAACAACAAATTCTTGATGAAATAAACAAAACAGCAGGATCAAACTTGAAAGATATTTTATTTTTCTAATGAGAAATTGACGACAGCTTGGCCTTTATTGGAAACTTTATCATAAAGAATGACAGACAAAGTGTTGTTTTCACTCGTAAGATTACCAATATCATTTGGTATGAAAGAGAAGGTGAGTGGATTTGATACGGATGTAAGTATCAATTTTCCATTGACATATACTTCTGTTTTTTGTGGAGGGTAACTTCCTTCAGACTTCAATTCTACGGATAATATTTGATTTGGATTGATTGGAGAATTGTTTATTGGTTTTACAATAGTTATTTTTGGTGATTTTTCTGGAGTATGCACGTCATCAGTTTCTGTTGGTATTACAATATTTGTCACTTCCTGAAGCTCTGGATGTGATACTTGATATTCTTTGAACCAGTTTCTAACTCCATATTCCCAACTTTCATACTGTGAGTCATTTTCAGGATGTTCTGGTATTGGGCCTGTGGGGTTATCTTTATTAACCCAGTGCAAAATTGAATGAACACTTGGGAAAATAACTTCTTCTTGTAATTCGGCCGGAGTGTATTCGGTTGCAACCTTTCCAGAAACCTTGTCTTTCCAATAAGAGACTCCGCTCTGCCATATGCCACGCAGCGCCGGCTTTGTTTTTTCTTGTTGCGGAGCTGGCGGTACAAAAGATTCTTGTGGAAATTTCTTGATAACCTGGGACGTAAAAGAACCCCATAAAGGTGAAATGATAAGGCCAGCAATATTATGTTGCATCGGTGTATTGTCACTATTTCCAGCCCACGCACCAACGACCAAACTTGGTGTATATCCAACTGTCCAAACATCACGATAGTCATTTGTCGTACCTGTTTTTATTGCTACCTGGTTCCCAACACTATCGGCTATTGGTTTTAGACTATTCATCCTGATATTTTTATCAGATAGAATATCAGAAATTTGTCTTACAATCTCTGGATCTATGACCTGTGATGGATTTGTAGTACTCTTTTCCATCACATTTCCGTTGGAATCATAAACTTCCAATACTGAACGATATGGATTTCTTATACCATCGTTTGCAAATACACCATATGCACTCGTAAGGTCTAGGAGAGAAACCTCTCCACCGCCCAATACAAGTGTCAATCCATAACGATTGGGATCATTTAGAGATGTTATGCCCATATCTTCTGCTGTTCGTATAGAATCATTTATTCCAGATAAATAAAGTGTCTTTACTGCAGGAATGTTCCTAGATTGAGCAAGAGCCTGCCTTATGGTGAGCGGACCCATAAAAATCTCATCAAATTCATCAGGAGAATAGCAGACTTTTTCTGGATCAGAGCCAGAGTTTTTTGGTGTTCCGTCTGGATTACATAGGGAAGAAAACTCTGTTCTTACATCAAAGAGCACAGTTTCTGGAGTATATCCTTTCTTGAATGCTGTTGCATATACAAATGGTTTGAAAGTAGAGCCGGGTTGTCTTTTTGCTAGGGCAACGTTGTAATTGCCATCAATAGAAGCGTCAAAATAATCTCTCGATCCAACCATTGTCAAGATATCTCCAGTTTTTGGATCTATTGCAACCATTGCAGTATTGCTTGCATTGAAATTTGTAGACAGTGTTGGAGCAAACTTCGCAATAACTTCCTCTGCCTTTTGTTGCATTTCAAAGTCCAGCGTTGTTATTATCTTTAGTCCACTACCGTTAACCATTTCTTCACCATATTTTTGTACTAGATAATCTTTTACCATCATTACAAAGTGAGGCGCTCTTATACCAGAAGAATTTTTTGACAAGAATTGAACCTTTTCTTCGATAGCCGTTTTGTAATCAGCATCAGATATCATATTTTGTTCTTTCATGCGCAAAAGAACGGTCTTTTGTCTTGCATTCAAATCTTCTCTATGTGTTCCATAAGGAGAAAAATATGTTGGTGCTTGTGGTATTGCTGCTATATATGCCGCCTCCGCAAGACTCACTTCTTTTGCTGGTTTACCAAAGAATGACATACTTGCTTCTTCGACCCCATATACTGTTCCTCCATAAGGGCTTTCATTTAGATATACCTCAAGAATTTGATCTTTCGTCATAATTTTTTCCAGTTTGACCGCCAATACCATTTCTTTGAGTTTCCTAGTAATTGTTTTGTCTTTTGTGAGAAGGGAGTTCTTTACCACCTGTTGTGTGATCGTTGACCCGCCCTGTTTTACAGATGCAGAAGTAAAGTTTGCTATAGCCGCGCGTACCATAGAGAGGGGTCTTATGCCAGAATGGGAATAGAAGTCAGCGTCTTCTATTGCTATTGTTGCTTTTTGTATGTATGGAGATATTTCGGACAAAGAGACGATAGTTCTTTTTACATCGGTATTCAGATCATATAAAAGTATTTCACCTGTTCGATCGTATATTTTTGTTGATTGTGTGACTACACGATGTTCAAATGCATTCAGGTCAGGCATTCGGAGAGTTGTAATCCACAGTGCAGATATACCAGCAATAATAAACATTATTGAAAAGACAAACATGATTAGGCCCCATAAAAAGCGCCTTTTCTTGGAACGGTGAGACATAGACTATATTATAGCAGAGTTTATTATTGCTCCCATCTATCGTTAAATGGATCCAGGTCTCCGTCATCGAATCCAGCAACATCAGCAGTATCGGCCTCAACATCTTCTGTTTCCAGAGACGGATCATCAACTAGGACATCATTTACTTCTGCAATATCGCTCTCTAGTATAGCGATTTCATCTGTAGATATTTTTCTTATATCATCTTTTACACTAGACATAACACTTTTATTATTTAACTAATAATCAAGTGTCTAATTTGTACCAAAGCTAATGGAAATTGGCAAGAACAAAGGGCTGTGGATAATTATTTCCTTATCCTAGCACTATGGGTGAGAGCAACAGCTATTGCATCGTATTCATCATCGTGTTTTTTGTCTGAAATATCTACCAAGAGGTGTACCATCTTTATCATCCTTGTTTTATCACTTGTACCGTCGCTCGTAATGGCGGTTTTTATTTCCATAGGACTATATTCAAATACGTCCACACCCATTTTTATTGCTTCATATATTATGATACCTCTTGCTTCGGCCACGCGCATGGCAGTTTTTTGATTCTTGGTTATAAAAAGTGTTTCTATAGCAATTGCTTCTGGACTAAACTTTTCCAAAATACGAACAATCTCATCGCCTATCATTGATAGGCGTTTGTATATAGTGTCCTTCGAAAGGGTAGTGAAGCAATCTGAATACAGCACTACCTCTTTCTTTTTGGGCAGTTTTTCTATTATTGCTATACCGAGCCTGTCATAACCCGGATCTATTCCAAGGATTTTCATTTTTTATTGTTTAATATTAGTATCGTGATTATTTTATCAATTAGAGACAAACAATAGATACTAGACAAATCTTCTCATCTGTGCTAGGCTTGTTTTTGGACTTAAGTAACTGTTATGGTATAAACACAGTTGCGCCAAGAGGTTGTTCTTTAATGAGGCCCTGTGTGGCTGGCCAGTGCACAAGATCTGTCGAGAACATTGGTTAATAAGTTGGGGTGGATCGGTACTTCCGTGACTCCACTATACCTTAGTTTGCGTTTTGTTACGTGGTATTCGGGACGCAATTCGTTTGGTGAAAACGAGTGTCAGACCACTGCATACTCTTTTGGAGCGACCTACCATCGCTCCTTTCTTTTTATAATAGCCTTGCAGCCCCCTTGATACCCAAATGACCATATGCTCTATCGGTTGCGGTTCGGCCTCTAGGAGTACGCTCTATAAGTCCCAATTGTATCAAATATGGTTCATATACCTCTTCAACGGTTGCTTGTTCTTCAGACAGAGCGGCTGAGATAGTATTTAATCCGACTGGTCCACCACCAAACTTTTCAATAATTACTCTTAATATCTCTCTATCTGCTCGGGTAAGTCCAAGTGTATCAACACCAAGCATTGTTAGGGCCTTCTCGACAATGTCTTTGGACAGTGGAACTTTGTTTATTTGCGCATAGTCACGACAGCGCTTCAAATGGAAGTTTGCTGTGCGTGGTGTGAAGCGTGAACGAATAGATATTTCATCTACAGCGTGTTCGTGAATATCTACATCAAGTATTTTTGCAGAACGACGAACAATATCAGATATTTCTTCATTGGAATAAAACTCAAGTTTAAATACACCACCAGAAAATCTCGATCGCAAAGGTGCAGATATCATAGCAATCCTAGTTGTTGCGGCGATGAGAGTAAATGGTGGCAGATCGAGCTGTATTGTTCTCGCAGAAGGACCTTTGCCTATGATGATGTCTAGAGTTCCAGATTCTAGACAAGGATATAAGATTTCTTCTATTGCTTTGTTTAGGCGGTGAATTTCGTCTATAAATAATATGTCACCAGCGGACAGGTTTGTTATGATCGCTGCCAGATCGCCAACCTTTAGTATTGCAGGACCGGAAGTTATTTTCATTTGCGCACCAGTTTCTCTTGCTATTAGATGGGCAAGGGTAGTCTTACCAAGTCCTGGAGGACCATAAAATAGCATATGTTCTGGAGGGTGATTGCGCTCTTTTGCTGCGGTCAATAGAATATGAAGATTGTCTTTTATTGATTTTTGACCAATATAGTCATCCCAACGACGAGGACGCAAGGTCTGGTCGAGGAATCCAGCCTCTTTTTCGGTGGAATCATTGTTTTTTTGGCTTCTTGACATTTCGGTTTGAATATGATAGCATAGTCATAAACGAGCCTGTGAACCTCTAAGCAATGGCCTTCCGAGGTTTGGGCATGGTGCTAAGGACATTCTGGTTTTCTTTTTTATAAAGAAGTGACTGGAATCATCCTCGGGACCCTGCCTCGCTTGTCGCATCACGCGACAAGATATTGCTTAGAGATTTATGGGCTCGTTTTCTCTCTTTTGCAACACTAGCGCCACGACAATAAAAAAGCAATTTTTTCTGTGGATTACTTTTATGATATATTGGATCTAGTGATAATCTAAACCTTTTACTCCAGAGGAATGGAGTTGTTTTGTGTAATCACTCCTGATATCTTCAAGTTTTGTGTGCATTTTTACTTGTTCAAGCCTGATCCGATTTATTTCAGACTTCAGTTTTGGTATATCTCTATTATTTTCTGAAATTTTACGTTTATTATCATCTATTTTTCTTTGAAAATCTCTATTTTCTTGCTCTAATTTTGTATTTAGAGCCTCTTTTTCTTTTAATTCCATTTCTTTTGCCTTCATTTCACCAGTTTCTTTTTGCATTTGTGCTTCAAGTTCCTTTAATGCACTAGCAAGATCTTTTGTATTTAACATATTGATTAGAATTAATTTGAAATTAATTGATTAATCTTGTAATGATATAACCCTCTCCAATTCTTCTAGTGAAGTCACTCCTTGAAGTACTTTTACTATACCATCTTGTCTCATTGTCATTATTCCCTGACCTTTTGCTGCAAGCCATATTTCACGATCGCTAGAATTTGCTTCTACTACATCCTCTATATTTCTATTCATGATAATTGCTTCATATATACCAATGCGACCTTTATAACCAGTGTGATTGCATTTGTCGCAACTGCCAGGCATCCACATTTTTGAGCGATCAATGGGTACTGCTGATTTGTCTTCTATAGACTCTATAATAGATTCGATATTTTGTTTTTGATTTTCTTCTACGGCCACCTCTTTCTTGCATTCACTACACAACACTCTGACCAAGCGTTGTGCCATAGATACACGCAGAGCAGATGGAATAATGTTTGAACTAACACCAAGCTCTATAAGACGTGGGAAGGTACCTGCAGCATCGTTTGTGTGCAATGTAGAGAATACCAAGTGACCAGTAAGGGCAGAATTGACTGCAATATTTGCAGTTTCTCCGTCTCTTATTTCACCAACCATTATTATATCTGGATCCTGACGAACTGCCGCGCGCAGGCCCTCTAAGAAATTGTAACCCTTGTCATTAACTTGTGTTTGGACAATACCAGGCAAATGATATTCGATAGGGTCTTCTATGGTAATTATTTTTACTTCTGGATTGTGAACCTTTTTCAGAAATGCATAAAGCATTGTAGTTTTGCCAGAACCAGTTGGACCAGTAGTTAATATCATTCCGTCTGGACGAGAGATTTCTTCTAGGAGAATGTCTAGTAATTTCTTATTGATACCCATTTCTTCGAGAGGAATGCTTATTGATTTTGGATTTAGCAATCGTAAAACTATTGATTCATTGTATGCTCCGGGCAAGATCGATGCACGAACCTCCATATCTCCATCTGTTAGCCGGATACTAAATCTTCCGTCTTGTGAATCTTTCTTTATATTCAATTTCATTCCCGACAGAAGTTTTATCCTAGAAAGGAGCAAGTTATATGTTTCAAGATCAAATCTTATAATATCTTGTAGCACGCCGTCCAGACGATATCTTAGACGAATGTAGCCTTCTTCTGGCTCCAAATGAACGTCAGATGCATTGACTGCAAGTGCTCCGGCCAAGACTGTTTCCAATATACGAGAAACTCTATAGCTTTTCTTGGCAGAAATAGTATTTTCTAGTATTGAAATAATACTAGGTAGGCTTTTGGCTTGTTCGATGATGGAAGCAATATCTTCACTAGATATTTCGAGCGAGCCGGCCTTGCTAACATATGCAAAAGAAAGATCTTTATACATTCCCCAAGCCTTTTCCAAGCCCTGTGTTGATGTAATATATATTATCGGCTCATAATTCTTGCTCTTCAGATCATTCACAACAGCATTTACTTTTTCATCGTCTGGATTTCTAGCCGCAATCTTTATTTTTTTGTCTATAAGTGCAAATCCTGCTACTTTTGCGTCGCGAGCAACTTGTTCGGGGATCAGTCTTATTGCGTCAAGATTTATAGGATTGCCCAATAGATTTATATATTCTACTCCGTACTTTACTCCGAGAATTTGCACCAAATCATCCTCCTCTTTTCTGTGAATCTCATCTAATTTGCGATTTTGTTTGTCCTCATCAAAAGTGATTGTCATATTGATATTATTATATCAGAAAAAGATATATAGGTCAGAGACCTATACGGAGGTCTGACCTCCGTGTAGAATAATGATATGGATAAAAATAATGATCGAAATAGACTAGTTCTTCTAGATGTACATGCAATATTACATCGTGCATATCATGCTTTACCAGACTTCATGACAGCGAAAGGTGAGCCAACAGGAGCATTATATGGTCTTTCTTCTATGCTTATCAAGATTATTGACGATTTGAAGCCAGACTATCTCATAGCTTGCTATGATGTAAAAGGTCCAACTCATAGGCATGAATTGTATAAAGCTTATAAAGCCGACAGGAAAAAGGCTGAAGATGATCTCATAAAGCAGATAATCAAGTCTCGCGAAGTATTCATTTCTCTCAATATTCCTATATATGATAAACAAGGCTTTGAAGCGGATGATATTTTGGGGACGATCGTTGAGAAGATCAAAAATCAAAAATCAAAAATAAAAGATAAAGGACAGAACGCGGGATTAGAAATAATTATTGCATCGGGAGATATGGATACGATGCAATTGGTAAAAGGGGATGATGTAAAAGTATATACTCTCAAAAAGGGTATAAATGACACAATTATTTATAATGAAAATGCTGTAAATAAAAGATTTGGTTTTGGTCCAGAATTGATACCAGATTACAAAGGATTGCGCGGAGATCCGTCTGACAATATTCCCGGTATCAAAGGAATTGGTGAAAAGACAGCAACTATACTTATTCAAAGATTTGGAAAGATTGAAAATATATTTCATGAATTGGAATTGGGTCATAAAGAAGAATTTGAGAAAATTGGTATTACACCTAGAATGATAAAGATTATCGAGGAGAATAAAGAAGAAGCGGAATTTAGCAAAATGCTTGCCACGATAAATAAAGATGTGCCTATAGATTTTGAATTACCCACCAAAACATTCAAAGAAAATATTGATTCGAAGAAAATAGGGGATCTGTGGCGCGAATTAGAATTTAGAACATTGCCACAGAGGTTTGAGAAAGTTATTGGGGGACTGTTTACAGGACGAAACCTTGAAGATATGGTTCCTTCACCCACTTCGCCCCGCGACTCCGCAAATATGGCTTCCTCACCCACGATCGGCCTCGCCGACACTGACAAAACGCTCGGCGAGGCCGTCTTTTCTCGGCGGGGATTGTCGGGCGATAGAACTATTGGTCTCCACCCCGCCTCCGAAGAGGGTTCGGAAGCCATATTTGCGGAGTCGCGGGGCGAAAACGACAAATCATTCAAACAAACAGCAATTGCATTGTGGCTTCTGAATTCGAATACTACGAATCCAAAAATGGAAGATGTGTTAAATTTTGCAGGCACAAATGATTTTGATCAAGCTAGTAAGATCATATTCAAAGAAATAGATCAAAAGGGATTGAGAAAAGTTTATGATGATATAGAATTGCCACTTATCGACACAATAGACAAGATGGAAAAGAGAGGAATCAAAATTAATAAGAGTATATTCGGAGAATTATCAAAAAAATATCATATAGAACTTGAAATTCTAGAGAAAAAAATATGGGATATTGCTGGGTGTGAATTTAATATCAATTCACCCAAACAATTGGGAGAACTATTGTTCGATAAACTTGGTCTCAAGATAAAAAATGCAAAGAAAACAGGAGGAGGAGCGCGCTCTACGAGAGAATCAGAATTGGAAAAGATGGTGGATATGCATCCGATAATTAATTTTATATTCCAATATCGTGAATTAGCAAAATTATTGTCTACATATATTGATGCAATACCACCACTTTTGGATGCAAATAACAGATTGCATACACATTTCTTGCAAACAGGCACGACAACTGGACGAATGGCATCGCAAGATCCAAATATGCAGAATATTCCTATTAGATCGGACTATGGTAAAGCGATAAGAAAAGGGTTTGTTGCGGAAGAGGGTTTTAAATTAGTCGCTTTTGATTATTCACAGATGGAATTACGAATATCAGCATTTCTTTCTCTGGATGAAAAATTGATTGAAATATTCAGAAACGGAGAAGACGTACATACTTCTGTGGCATCTTTTGTATTTGGTGTTGATCATTCAAGTGTTACTAAAGAGATGAGGAGAAAAGCAAAAGTAATTAATTTTGGAATTTTGTATGGTATGGGAGTAAATGCATTGAAACAAAATTTAAAGACGAGCAAAGAAGAAGCACAAAAATTCATGGATGATTATTTCAGAACATTCAGTGGACTTGCAAGCTATATAGATAAAGTAAAAAGTGAAACTGCCAATCGTGGTTATACAGAGACATTTTTTGGACGCAGGAGATATTTCGAAGGTATAAAATCTAGAATTCCATATATCAAAGCGCAAGCCGAGCGTATGGCCATAAATGCACCCATTCAAGGCACAGAAGCAGATGTGATAAAGCTTGCAATGGTAAAAATAGAAGAATATTTTAGGCGTGAGGATATAGAGAATGATGCATTTCTCTTGCTTCAAGTGCATGATGAACTCATATGTGAGGTAAAAGAAGATATTAGAGAGAAAGTTTCTAGGGACATTAAAAATATCATGGAATCTATAATAGATCCAAAAGATATTTCTGGAATTGTTTTGTCTGTTGAGGTGGCGATCGGCAATGATTGGGGAGAACTCAAATGAAAAACACCGTTTCAAATTCACTCGAAGAAACACAAAACATTGCCAGAAAATGGTTATTGTCAATTTCTGATAATTCAAATAATACCGAAGCTGTAATTATCGGCCTTTTGGGCCACCTCGGATCTGGGAAAACCACATTTACGCAAGCAATTGCAAAAGAATTGGGAATTGAAGACCATGTTACAAGTCCAACATTTGTGATTATGAAAACATATGAGACCAAGAATAAAAGATTTCCAAGACTTGTTCATATAGATGCATATAGACTTGAGTTTGGTCGAGAATTGGAAGTATTGGATTTCGAAGAAGTTGTATCAAACCCTAATAATTTGGTTTTGATAGAGTGGGCAGATAATGTCAAAGAAATATTGCCAGTTAATGTGAGGTTTATTGAATTTGAAGCAATTGGAGAAAATGAACGCAGTATAAAGTTTATTTCAAATAGTATATTTGAGTAGTTTCTATAAATATTATGCTTTATGTTTTTTTTGGTTCAAATATTGGGGTTAATGCGAAAAAAGCGCATTCACTTCTTGCATCTTTGAGGGACAAAAGACCTGATGCTGCATTTATATCCATTGATGCAGATAGTTGGAGTGTGCAATTGATAGAAGAAAATTTGGGTGGACAAGGACTCTTTTCTAGTAAATATATAATATTTCTTGATCGCATCACAGAAAATGCAGAAGCAAAAGAAAAAATCCTTGACTTTATTCCTGCCATGAATGAATCTGCGAATATTTTCATTGTCTTGGAAGGAAAGCTGAATGCAGAACTAAAGAAATCATTTGAAAAGCATGCAGAGAAAATCGTTGAATCGTCTGATGACGGAGATGGTGCTTCGATGAAAGGGGAAGAATTGAATATCTTCACTCTCGCAGATGCCTTTGGTGCAAGAGACCCTATACGGTCATGGTCAATATATCGTAATGCAATTGATATTGGCATACCTGTAGAAAGTATTGTTGGTACGCTGTTTTGGCAGATAAAGTCTATGATCATAGCTTCAAAGACCAAGAATGCAGGAGAAGCGGGTTTGAATCCATTTGTTTTTGGCAAATCAAAGAGATATGCAACAAATTTTTCGGACAGGGAATTGCAGAAATTATCGAGAGACCTTGTAGTTTTGTATCATGAAGGTCATAGTGGCACCGTAGATATTGAGATTGATTTAGAAAAGATGCTTCTTTCACTCAAACAAGATAGAACAAAATAATTGTCAACAAAGCCAGCTTGATGTATCATCTTAATCATGCGCCCATAGCTCAGCCTGGTAGAGCACCTGCCTTTTAAGCAGAGGGTCGAAGGTTCAAATCCTTCTGGGCGCACCCTTCGCTAGATTTTATAAACATGTTGGAAGCTATAGGTTTCTTCGTATTTTGGCTTTTTTGTGATGCATGTTCTAGCTTCAAAAGTTGGTCAAAAAGTAGGGAGGGATTTGATTTTATTATAAGTCCATCGGTAACTTGGAAATTGTTCCAAAAGAATCCGAGATATTGTCTTTTGAGAGCGTCTGAAGCTTTTTGATATGCGTCATAAATATTTCTTGTGAGGTTCAGGATTTCTTGGGCAATATCGACATTCACATTCTTCTGTTTCTCAAGTTCTATCAATCTATCGTCTATGTTTTGGATTTCTTGGTCTATTTCGGTCTTTACTCTCGTGAAGTCATTATCGGAAATGATATTTGAAAATAACTTTTCCTCCGCCACCTTTCTTTTGATTTCATAAGCCGTTCGTTGATTGATACATTCCTTTCTTCTGCTGTCATACGCCTTGCGCCGTTCATAGAAGATAACTTTTGCTTTGCTTATTACCATATCAATGAATGTTTGGCTGAATTCTATGGTCTTGAATTTCTCCGCGACCATGTCTTCTAGCTTGCCGACTTCAATGTATTTGCCACAACCCGACTGATTGGTGCAATGATAGTATGCTTTGCTCTTATTCAAATGCCATTCTGCGGAGTAACGACATTCATGTGTATAACAACGGATGAAACCGCTCAAAAGCCAAGAGTATTTCCTCCTACGACAAGCGTGTTTGTTTTTCGCCATGATTACTTCTTGCACCTTGTTGAATAACTCCTCGCTTATAAGAGGTTCATGCTTTCCAATTTTGATGTGAATATCGCTCCAATGTACTTCGCCAATGAAAAACCTATTTTTCAGTGTGTTATAGAGCTGGGCGTCAGATCGTTTACCACCATGTTTTGTCTGTAACCCTTTCTCAAACATAATGTCGTTTAGTTCGTAAACATTGTAATTGCCCGTTGCGTACAGTTTGAACGCTTCCTTGACCAATGGTCCGTCATGTGGGTCAACGATAATACTTTTCTGACCAAAACGTCCGATAGATAAATTGGGGGTGCTGACATATTTGTAGCCGACTGGAGCCATGCAAGGGTAGTAGCCCGCTTTGGCTTTTTCTTTCATTGTCATACTCACTTTTTCGGAAGTAATATCTCTATGAAATTGATTCATTGACGCCATGACAGTGCCGACCATTTTGGAAGTCGCGGAATCATCCATATCTGGTTGCTGAATACACTTAACCAACACCCCATTTTTACGGAACAAATCCATGAGGTTGAGATGGTCTAGGGTGTTACGAGCCAATCGGTCGCTGTGGACGACATAGATAGCGCCGATAGACTTTGCCAAGACAAGTTTGATGACTTGCTGAATGCCTGGTCTTTTCAAAGTACCAGCACTTTTGCCTTCATCTTTTATAACTTCTAATATTGAATATCCGTCATTTGTAGCGTCTTCGGTACAAATATTTTCCTGTGATTCAATCGAAAGTCCTGTACTAGCTTGGTCATCAGTAGAAACACGGCAGTAAATTACTGCAGTCTTTTTGACGGCTTCTGATTGGTTTTCAACTCTTTGTATTGGTGTCATGTTGTTTTTCCTCTTTAACGATATCTAACTTGTCTTCAAGCTCCTCAAAGTTTGAATACATCTTGTCCTCAATATCTGCGAGGCGTGAATATATCCTACTTTCAATGGCGTCCATTCGTTCCTCAAGTCGCTCAAAGCTACGACCGATAGCGACAGCGACTTCATCGGTACTCTTGTAAAGAATGTGCTCGATTAATTCCAAGTCCTTTTTTGTAAGGTTATTTTTGTCTGTGATTATATTTTCTTTGTTCATTGAAGTATTTTTTAATCTAGTAATACCTACATTTACCCCATATCTGCCCTATATTTTTATGGTGAATTTGACATGATAGTAAGCTAGTGTCTTTATATTTTATAAACTTACAAAGTAATATCAACCATAGTTATCCACACTTGGTGGCTCAACAGAGCCGTATTATTAGATGAATTATTAGATTCTAATAACCATACTGAGCCTTTAGGTCTTCCTCCTTTATGATTTGTTCCTGCTCTTGCCATAGATTGATTGAAAACAATAAAACATTATTCTTAGATTCTAATAATTCATTAAATGTAGGAAACTATTAACACACAGGGCTGTCTTTACTTTATTGATTCAATCAATAAAGGGAATCAGCACCTGTGTCTTCAGTCGTTGTATCCTCTGAAACAGTAGGCGGTAATGTTGGGAGTCCTCGAATAGCTCTACATTCTTCGCTTAGGAACCATGCAAAGTCCTTGGATAGATGGAGTTTCTTTTCAGGTTCACCAACAAAACCATCACTTTCTGCTGTAACATTTGCGATATGAAGTATTTTGAGAGTCTCCATCTCTGTGTGAGCAGTGGGTGTGGAACATTGTAGCGATGCTTTAACTTCATGAGTTCTCATAAGACCGTTGTTCAAAAGCAAAGCTCGAAATAATTTCGCTCGCGTAGTCGGCGCACTTTCGATTGCAAGCTCAACAGCCAAGCGCAAATCGTCAGGCGATATCTGTTTTCTACCACATAGCACGGCGTGTCCTCTGCATAGGTTGTATAGTAACTGAGTAATTCGGTCAGGATTTTCGATAGTGGGAGGGTGATATTTATAAGATACTTCGTTTGAACCAGAGGTTTTTTCCTGTACATAAATTACGCCACGCAGTTTTGCTAGTAATTTTGCACAACGTGCGATTATCTTTATATACAGGTGATCATCTCTTTCTCTATTCCACTCCACACCATCAGGGTTTTTAGACCAGAGAGTGTGTAATAAATCTTTGGTTGCCTCTCTACACACCCTTTCCTTATCCTTAGTGGAACGGGTAATAATCTGCTCTGCAAGCTCATCCTCACTTTTTTCTTTTGTTCCCATGTTTAGGAAAAACAGTCTTGAACCAATATTACCCATCACTTTCCATACTCGTGGCTGGATTGGTGTTGACGCCGCCAACATCATGAATAGGTAATCACCAAGATAACCACGTTGTCCGTGAGTTCCTGAGTCAGTACTTAGACCTTGACCATCAAGCACTCTGGTCAAAAGTCCAAGCGATTCGTTGAGAGAGTCATCACTCTTGGAAAAAATTGTTGCCAAATCTCGAATGAGAAGTGCTTTATATCTGATACGAAGTAACAAATCTATCCCAGCCAAATCCTCCTTTTTGATATTTGATGCATTTGAGACGAAAGATGCAGGTGTAAACTTATCGGTTGAGTAAGTGATGCCTTCAATTTGGTCAAAAAAGTTTAGTGTGATGGTTTTCCCAGATGAGGGCACATCAACAAGTACTAATGCGAATGGATTAGTTATTTCTGTAATGAGAATCTGCACAATAACGGACGCGGCGACTTCTGCTGGGAACATCAAGCCATGGAAATTTGTTTCTATCGTACTACTCCACTCATCGAATGAGACTTCACGAGTAGGTTTATCAATTTTTATAATTCGTTTAGCTGGCGGAGGTGGCTCTTGTTTGGAAGTCTCCTCACTATTGTTTCTTTTTCCTTTGGAATACTTTTTGCGTGGCTCGCTTACTTCTTCCTTATCTGATATTCCTAATTTTTCTAACCATACCTCTTTACCAACTGTTATTTGGCATTCACCACATTCACCGCGACTTGTATCCGGGTTAATCATAAAGGTCATGTCTAGATGTTTTGGTGCGCATTCCTGATCGCGATACGGACAATCGATATAAATCAAGCCTTCTGATATAGCATTGAGTATATTATTGTCATTTAGTAATTTAATGATATTCATATTATTTAATTATTTTTAATAAGTTTTCCTTCTTCTCCTTTTCCATTTCGTCAATGTGAGCAACTAAAATTTCTGACAATGTTGATATAGCCGTCTCAAAAATATTGTCCGTAGTCTTATCGACCTCTTTATTTTTTATTTGATTTTTTTCCATAAAGAAAAGTACCCTTAAACAATAGGGTACTTGACTATGTATTACAACTATGGTGTGGTCAGTTAAACACTTCTTATGTGTCCTATGTGGATAAGACGATTTTGTAAGATTATATAGTTATTCATGGCTAAAAAAAGACTATATCTTTTGGTTCATTTAGCCCAATATCATGTCCATAGACTATTTGTTTTTTAATATTATCTGGTATCTGTTTTCCTGTTCCTAATAATTTCCTATACTTACTTCCAGCTCGTGATGATGCTCTTCTCAAACTGTCAGGAAGTCTTTTTATCTTATCTGAATATGCCCTGACCACATCTTCTATTCTTAGCCTCTGCCCTTGTTTCCCATATATGCTATTTTTCAAATCTTTAATTTCTATCCACCTATGCACGATTTCCTCTTTTGTTGTAAGACCTGAAATCTCAAAAGAGATGGTTGGTTCGTAACCGCCTCTATTATTTTTTAACTGTAAATTAATAACTGATGAATGGCGGGGCAAGTACCAGTCACCCGTTAGCAATAGAACAACTATTGATTCATACCAACAATATTCAAGACCATAATCTTTCATAAGACTAAGAAGATTTTTATTAAATCTATATGGCATATAGTCAATTGTTATTTTATTGTTTTTATATTTCTGCTCACATGCAATTAGCCAAAAAACATATTCTAATTTTGCATGCCAGACATTAAGTATGGGTAGGAAAGCAAAACCAAAGTCGAACCTGTCAAACTTGTATTTGAATCTTAGCAAATCATTTGCTTCAGCAAACTTTAACAGATCGCGGATAAATCCTTTTTTATTTAGGACAACGACAGCTACATTTAAAAAGAACTTATTTAATTGTTTTCTATAGTCTTTATCTTTTTCGAACTCAGGCAGAATAGATGGTCTGATCAATTGTTTAATATCTTTATCTATAAGATTTTTGAACTTTTCTTCCTTTGTTGTGGGTATTTCATAAATACTATACATCCATTTTAGGGAGTTTAGTTGTGATTTTGTTGGAATTCCTGAGATTGACATGATAATGGGTATGTTTATACTTGGTTCTTTCACGTAGAACTAAGTTATAACACATTCAAACTCGCTTTTGTATGGGTAACACTATTCTATCAAAATATTGTTTAAAAACATTAAAACAATCTTTTCTTAGAATCTAATAACTCGCTTTATCCGACATATATCATAGCTCTATCATAGGTCTTTCCAGTAACATCCAGTAACATTCATGGTTTTTTTATCTTTGAATCTTAGGTTTTCTTAGGTTCTTCAGAGTTATTCACAAAATACTGTTTAGTGCTATTATAAGGCTACAACTGAATATGTAAGTAACCTAACCCAGTAAGCAATTGCTGGTATGGTGAAAAAGTCCTGACACGGATAAAGAACCCATCATATGGGGTTGCCGTGTCAGGCTATATCAGGAAACTGGTATAGAGGGCTTCGGTCCTCACCCATGTGGTGGGCTTTTTGCGTTCACTTCTTTAAATATTTATGAAAAAGAAAAATCTAAATATACCAAAACCGTCACCAGAAGAAGTCCAGTACTATCTGAATTTTTGGGATTCTAATGCTGATCTTAAATTATCTGATAGTAGTCTAAAATATTTATTTTCGAAAACCTATCCGCAGAACAATAATCTTGAAGAAGTACTTATAAAGGTGTGTACACTGAAAAGTTTGTTTGGTTTGATTATATTTTCACCAATCACAGTTGCTAAGCATATCATATCCCTAGAAATAGACAGCAAATTTTTGAAAGACGACCTAATGATAGTAAATGAAATTGCTTCGGTTAATATCAGTACAAATAGAATCATTAACTTCTATTCATTTGCAACAAAATACTGTAGTTTTCATAAGCCAAATATATATCTTAAATATGATTACCATGTATCAAAACTACTTAAGCATCATGAACAGACGGATAAATTTGATGAATTTACAGAGATGGAATTAAGATACTACGATAAATATCACGAAGTCTTCATAAATTTTAGAAAAAAATATGGACTAGATCTATTTAGTTTAGAACAGATTGAAAGATACTTATATTTAGCAGGTAAAAAATATTTTCCTCAAAATTATTAGAAATTTTATGAATCCTAAAGAATACTATTACAACCGCTTTCGCCCCCAGTTTGATGAATGGATAAGTAAATTATCTTTACAGGGTTTTGTATTGGGTATTTACAGAAATATTCCTATTCAATTCCTGCGAAAAGAAAATCTCTCGCACATTCCTCCAAAAGACTATATGTCGTTCTATCATGCACTTGCATACACTGTTTTAATTGATCAGGTCATGTATACCTACTTTAGGAAAGATTATCCGAAATTTGAGCAAATGACACATTATCCGAAAATTGAGTACGGATTAAGCAATACATATGCTCGCCCCTGGGATATTTCACATGGTAGCGGTGGTATTACAACATTTGAACAGTTTGCTGAATTTTTTGTTGTAGATATTAAGCAGTTTTTTACTGATTACAAGTTTGAAACAGCGACATGGAACACAGTAAAGAAAGCAATGCTTAGTGATGAAGATGTTGTAGGTGGTTCACAAGGAGAAATCTTTAGAAAAACGTTAGAGAAAATAAAATGATATCCACACAAAGGTTGATGTTTCTAATATAAGTATTTAATATATAAAAATGTGGATAACCTTACTTGAAATTATATGAATGAAAATAACAACATAACAAATGAACACGAAAAAATAAAAAACCTTGAATCAAAGATTTGGTTTCGTCTTCTAAAGGTAATTTTTATTTTTGTGTATCTAGCTATATTTTTATTTCTATTAGTTTTTGCGTACTCTAGTAAACCCTATGCTATCATTGATGAGTATAATTCAGTGATTGTGTGTGATAATGGAACGAGATACAAAGCTGGAGATAATGGTATTAATGCCGAAGAAGCATGGGCTGAACAATTAGGTGCCACAAGGGTAGACCTAAATGGACTTACTCCAACAAAAATACAAGCAACACATTTATGCCTAGGTTATTCTGAAGGAAAGATTGGCTTTATTCCTGATATACCTCCCTATAAAGTAGAGATAGTGAGAAAGACTGTAGGGGATTGGAGTAGTTTTATTGGGTATACCGCTTTAGTATTATTCGTTACTATTATTGTCTTTGAGTTAGTCAAGCGATCTTTCTTCTATATTGTACTTGGGAAAAGGTTTTTTTAGATAATTAATATGCACCTCTGGACTTACATAAAATCTCGCAACGAAACGCTACTAGTAGTGGTTATTGCTGTAGTCGTGGTTATATCACTAATAATTTGGTTTTTCCAAGATAAGGCACCAATACAAGAGATATCCGAACAATCAATCACGAATCAAAAAGAAATCACACAAAATGATAATTTCCAAAATAGTATGTTTATTAGAATTAGAGATAAACTTACCTTTAATAACGAACCCTATCATGGTCTTGAAGACGGGAGCTACCTTCCAGTTCTACGATTACCCATAAAGTATTTCCATAAGGATGATTTTCGAGGTGGGATATGGAATACTGCGGAAATAAAAGATAGCGATTATACCAATGCTACCCTTACTGGAAATGACGCATACCAGTCATTCCCAACAACTACGATAACTTTCCATAGTTGGTCATCAGATGCTGAACCCATACTACCAATAAAAACAAAAAGTCAAATAAGAGAAATCATAAACACATATCCCGAACTCTATGAAGACAATCTGAAACAATACGGAGAATTTACCACTCGCTTTTGGCCTAATAGATATGTTACGGAAAAACAGTACTTTGATGTTGATAATGATGGGAAAGACGAATCAATTATCTCCCTCTGTAGTAACATGGGTGGAAATATGGATTGCCCTGATAAAATCAATATCATAAAAGGAAATCAGATTATTTTCACAGCATCGGGTGAAGGAATAGGTATTTCGTCATCGAAAACAGACGATGGATTCTATATTGAATGGACAGATCGAGATACTCCTCCGAATTTATTTATGGGCTATTGTTGTTCCGCTGGTAATAAGAAGACAAGGTTCATATTATATAATAATGAATTTAAACCATTATACGAACAAGAGATACGATATTTTGAGGTAATTGATACTCAATTTTGAATCCCTAACAATCAAACATGCACCTCTGGACTTACATAAAATCTCGCAACGAAACATTACGGTTGGCAGTTATTGCTATGGTCATAATTACCTTCTTAATCATTTGGTCTTCAATACATAAGACGCAAAATTCAATTTCTTCTGATTTCAAATGTCCCAATGACTACAAAACAATTGAGGAGTATGTTGAGAGTCTCGCTAAATGGATTCGAGTTACAATGGATGAAAATCCCAAAATAACACCTGATGAGATACAGAAATTAAGAGATGAAGAAATTGCAGAACATAAATGCAGTTTAAGTAATTGGCTATCGGAAGATGATATGGCTATGTTAGATAAATCAGTAACTTCTTTGACAGAAAGCACGACTACTACAAATGAACAGATTTTCAACTTGAATATTACGATAGCTAGAACACCGTATGAGCTTTCCGATTATTCACCAAATGGAGATTACTGGATAGCCAATTATTATTCAGCAACCACATCATCCAACCAATTTAATCCTAAAATTATTGTTTTATATGTTCCAATCTATTCCACCTACGCAAACTCTGATGGAACAGAAGTTACAGCGAAAAATGTAGCAGATAATTTTGCTTATCACACAAAAGAAGACGGTTTCACACTTCTCAACCCACTTTCATTTACTGACCCCAAAAAACCTGATACAGATATTTATGTACTTACATCCTATAAATTACGCATGGATGAAGATTACAGCCCAATTTTCTTCACAGTTATTCGAAAGACCAAGTCTGGAGTTTTTGCTGTGCTTTATGATAAGGAAATTGAAAATGGTATAGATGAAACTTTAACAAGACAGAAAATACTAGAATGGCTAAATATCCATACAAAATACATGGAACAAATTGAGAAATTCGATCCATTTGATTTCCTCCATGAAGACATGACATCATATTCTAATATCTCACAACATCAAGAAGTTAATATAACTGGAAGAGTTGTAGATTGGATGACCTATGGAAGAATCTTGGTAAAAAATTCAGTTTCTGACTATCCGTTTATGTATTTTATAGCAGAACCAGATGATGTAATTTCTGAGGGTACTTCACGGTATAGTCCAACAACCAATGCAATCAAAAATGAAGCTACTATTAAAATAATTGGAGAGATAATTGATGGATGTTTTTGGAATGAAAAAAAATATGATGGCTGTGTGCCATGGGTTACAATAAAGAGTTTACAACAAATATAAAGAGTGATGGAGTAAACTGCATTTAAACACCCTGTTCTTACCGCTTATCTTCGCGTAGGACTGATTCATTCTCGAGATTGGTGTACTTTATGGCTGAAAATGAGGGCGCCTGTTATCTTAGGTTTTCTTAGGTTCTAGTTTTTAGATTTTTAGCGTATATAAGGGAGATAAAACTATAAACTATTTTTCTGGTCAGAATGCCCATATATCTTATTGATTGAAGATGTCAGCACTGCGTTTAACTTTGCATTTAGTTGAAACTGTTTATTTTCAACATTTCCTAACTCTATGGTCTCTTTCGGTTTCCCAACTGAATATTCAAGCAACATCTTAAATGCTGATGTATTTGATTTCTCTGCTAATACAGTCTTAATCTGCGCATCTATCATTGGTCCGATCTGTTCATGGACTCTTTTTGTAATCTCCTCATTTATGCGTTGAGTTAGAAGTGTCTTTGTAGCAAGCGGTCGTCCCGCCCCTTCCCTTTTTCCTCCTCTATTTTCCATGATACTTTAAGTTAGTTTAAATTCTCATACTTATTCAAACAATCAAACTAATATTTAGATTATAAAGTAAGGGTGGGGATAATCAACCGAATAACAAAAATGTAGAATTCTTTGATATGATACTGTATATGATAAGACTTTGGTTTTTGGTTAGATATTTTGTCTATTTTCCAGCCACAAATGGTTATTGGGCGAACCAAAATGATGCGATAGAGAGGGATAAATTCATATGGTATATTGTTACGGATAAGTTACTTTTTCAAAATATTATAGATACTATTAGAGAGTTCTATTTTAGAAAAATACAAGGACACTATAACAATGAGACAGATGAGGTTGTTATGGAGAGATTGCGTAGGCGTCTAAAAAAGATTGATGATCTTATTGATAGAGCTATTTCGAAAAATTACTTGGTACCCATAAATAAGAATGGATATCATCAAAATCTAAAAATTGAGTGGCAGGGAAAGAATTTTATTAAACTGTTACCGTTCTGTGAGGCGTGTCTAAAAGAATATGGGCAATCCGTGACTATCATTATTGCTTTGTTAGGATCTGGAATAATTTCGGTGATTATTACTAATTGGGGTAATATAATTTCATATTTTCATTCATTATAAAAAGTATATTGATTGATTTGCTGTTTTAAAATAAAGTTGTATAGTTAAATTACCAAAATGCTAGAAGAAAAAATAATAAAAATTATCTTGAAAGTTGCTGGAATTTGTTTGATTTTCTTAATCATATCTCCTTTCTTTATTACACCAGAAACGGGAAGTACACTTGAAACTATTATGCTTATACCTGTCATTCCAGTAATAATGGCAGGCGTGATTTTGGTTGTGCTTAGTCGTTCTCGTCACGATACAATACTTCCTCCATATCTTCGTGTAGTTGGTCTTATTCTCTTTGGACTATGGATTTTGTCATTCTTCATTGATAACCCTTTTCGTGGATAGGATAATAGTGACGAAGTTATCTAAGATCTGCTATAGTTTATTCGGAGTAGTGAGAGTTGGTGTTTTTCGGTCTTAGATTGAAAACAATGTTGTGTACTAAGTCCGTCATCCGCCTTTGTGCGGTGGATTTGCCCATTAGGGCGAAAGGTGCGGTTAAAAGCAACAGTGACCTACTGGGTACATCAAGAGTTCAGCCGAGCATAATGGGAGCATAAATGAGGGCTGAAAGGCGCAAGAGGATTTATCCTCCCGCTTGCTACTCCCACAAAGGACTTCTCTGACGAGGAGTTTTTTGTTTGCTCACTTATTAAATCCTATGTATGGCAGAAAAATAGAGATTGAGATATTTCTCCTTGAATTCCATCTCTGATTGCGAAATCATTTACGCATTATTTCTTTTTATGGTGGACCTCACGTTCGGTGGTACGAGGATGCTTAAGAGCGTATGCCTCCCTCACTCTTCTTCCTGTTACTGAACTTCGATAGAATATAATCACCTTGTTCATTTTGGTTTTGGATTAAATATTTTGATAATTCATCTATTGATTTTTATCAGAGACGGAATTCAGGGAAAAATTAACAATTTGGTCCAACACCCATGGTGTATTATACCATTTTTATCTATTTGCGATAAGTACAAATTTGTTGTAATGTTGCTTTATGTCTATTTTCCAGATCCAAAATTCAAAGCTGATCGCTATAAGGGATAAAGATGTAGAACTTGAGAAAGATATTCAGAAATTGACGGAAGAAAATCTTGAAACCGTATTTGGTTTACAATTTATCAGAACGGAGTTTCCTCTTGGTGATTTTAGAATCGATACTCTTGCTTTTGACAATGAGTCAAATTCATTCGTGATTATTGAATACAAACGAGATAGGAGTTTTAGTGTTATTGATCAAGGATATTCTTATCTTGCTCTAATGCTTAATAATAAAGCAGACTTTATTCTTGAATACAACGAAAAACTTCAGACCAATCTTAGAAAAGATGATGTAGATTGGTCTCAGTCCCGTGTTATTTTTCTGGCAAAGTCATTCAATCGGTATCAGCAAAATGCTATCAATTTTCGCGACCTTCCAATTGAATTGTGGGAAGTAAAGAACTATGACAATTCAACTATTCTTTACAATCAACTTCTTTCTCCTGAAGCGAAAGAATCAGTAAAATCTATCACTAGAAATAAGACTATAGAAAACGTAACCAAAGAGGTAAAAGTTTATACTATTGAAGATCATACTAATCATATAAATAAAGATACTAGGGACCTTTTTGAAATGATTCGTGAAAAGATTTTAGCTTTAGGTGGTAATATTGAAGAGAGACCTAAGAAAAAATATATCGCATATAGAACACATCAAGCATTTTTATATGTGCACATTCAACAGTCACAAATAAAATTACATATCATTATTGGTAAATCAAAATTAAACGACCCCAAAGGAATCACTAGGGATGTTTCAAAAGTTGGTCATTATGGTGGGGGGGTAACTGAAATTGTTCTAACTAAAATGGAAGAAATTTCATATATAATGACGTTAATTGAGCAGTCTTTTAATTCTTCTAAAAGTAGTTTCTAGTGATAATAGGAATTTCAGCTAGAGAGCTTTTTAAATAAACCTATGGCTACTAAATCATTAAATAGTAATCTACATAAAGCAGGTAGAGCAAAGCAAGACGAGTTTTATACCCAGCTTATTGATATTGAAAAAGAATTAAAGCACTACAAAGAACAGTTTCGAGGTAAGGTGGTGTATTGCAACTGCGACGATCCGTTTGAAAGCAATTTTTTCAAATATTTTGCCACCAACTTTAATGCGCTTGGTCTCAAAAAGTTAATCACTACCAGTTTTACAAAGTCGCCAATTGCCGGAGGGCAGTTGCCGCTCTTTGAAGTCAAAGGTCTAAAACCGAAAGGTAAAGAGCCGTTTAAAATTGAGCTTAATGAAGTAACCGATAGCAATGCCGACGGCGCTGTTGGGATTGCCGATGTGAAATGGCTTTTGAAAAACGATGCCAACATCGCCACTGCTCTAAAGGGCGACGGAGATTTTCGCAGTGATGAGTGTATTGAACTGCTTAAAGAGGCAGATATTGTCGTAACCAACCCGCCGTTTTCGCTCTTTCGTGAGTATGTAGCGCAACTTGTGGAATATAATAAAAAGTTTTTGATTCTAGGCGACCAAAATGCAGTAACCTATAAAGAAACCTTCGGTTTTATCAAAGAAAATAAATTATGGCATGGTTACGATAATGGTGGTACAAAATGGTTTCAGGTTCCTAATGATTATGACATTGAAACAGAGTCAAGAATAAAAATTGAAAACGGTACAAAGTTTTTCAGTATGGGTAGAATTGTATGGTATACAAACCTCGACACTACAAAACGTCATGAAAAAATAGAATTATATAAGAAATATTCGTCAGAAGAATTTCCTAAATACGATAACTACAACGTAATAAATGTTGATAAGGTAGCCGATATACCAATGGATTATAAGGGAGTAATGGGCGTACCGATTACCTTTGTTGATAAATATAGTCCAGCACAGTTTGAAATATTGGGCGTTGCAAATTCTGCAAGATGGATCGGTTACGAATGTTTTACTTTAATTGAAGGTAGAAAAATATATAATCGAATTTTAATTAAAAATAAGAAGGTAAAAAAATAATATGAAAATTGATTTACATAAAATTTCTGTGCGCGAAGTATTTGGTGGCTACAAAGACAGTGCCGAAGAAGGAGTGGTAGCTTATGGAGGTAAGCTAGATATTCGCCCAAAATACCAGCGGGAATTTGTCTACAAGCCCGAGCAACGTGATGCGGTCATGCATACTGTTCAACATCAATTTCCGCTTAATGTCATGTATTGGATAGAAAATAGCGCCGGAAACTATGAGTTGCTTGATGGTCAACAGCGTACACTAAGCATTTGTCAGTACGTGAGCGGCGACTATTCCATTCATGACCGCTATTTCCATAATCTCACCAAGGAAGAAAAAGACCAGATACTCGACTACGAGCTCATGATCTACTTTTGTGACGGCACCGATAAGGAGCGCATTGAATGGTTTGAAGTTATAAATACAGCTGGTGAAAAACTTACCCCGCAGGAGTTGCTTAACGCCGTCTACACTGGACCATGGCTCTCGGATGCAAAACTCAAATTCAGTAAAACGGGCTGCGTATCCTATCATTTGGCAAATGATGGCGGAGCATTAGTCAGCGGATCGCCAATTCGGCAAGAGTATCTGGAAACCGCACTTTCGTGGATAAACAACGGTGAAGTGGCGGGCTACATGGCTAAACACCAGCACGACAAGAACGCTGACAAATTGTGGGACTATTTCCAAAATGTAATTGATTGGGTACGGAAAACATTTACCAATTATCGTCGAGAAATGAACAGCGTGGGGTGGGGTGAGTTGTATAACGAATTTAAAGACAAAAAACTGAATGCCGAGAAACTGGAGACCGAAATCAAAGAGTTGATGCAAGACGAAGATGTAACGAAAAAATCTGGTGTTTATCCGTATGTATTGACGAGACAAGAAAAATATCTTTCAATTCGTGCCTTTACCGATAAAATGAAGCGCGAGGCATACGAGCGACAAAACGGTATCTGTACAGATTGTAAAAAACAGAAAAAACAGAAAATAAAGTGGGATATTTCTGAAATGGAAGCTGATCATATAAAACCGTGGCATGAAGGAGGAAGAACAATTGCAGAAAATTGCAAAATGTTATGCAAAGACGATAATCGAGATAAATCAGGAAAATAAAATAGACCAAGATTATGACAGGAATATTCTTTGCACATCCACATACACTTCTAGATCAAGTAGGTAAGGTTATGGACAGAGTCGGTTCTGAAAAATTCTTTTCAAGTTCAGATGAAAAGGTAAAGAAAGCCAGAGAAGGATTTGTGGCATATTTCTTCACTCTTGCCTTAAAGAAATATACGAGGAGAGATTGGTGGTTGGCGCAGTATGACCAAGCCACAAGGGCTTACCCAGATTTCGATTTTATATCTTTTGCAGAAAATCCTGATGATATGAAAATGGAACCAGTGGAGCTAACTGGTATTTATCCTCACTTCAAATCTTTTGACGAAGCTCTAAAAGTTGTTGAGAAGAAACAGAACCAATATGGTGATAAGTCAGTGAAGTTCAGTTTGTTAGTCTTTGTTAATCACGAGAAGAGCGAAGAATGGATCAGTCTACTTAGACAGAAAGTAAGTAGTGAGCATCCATTCTTGAGTATATGGACAATACACTTGCGTTTTAAAGATGGCAGAAAGGAAGTTGGCAAGGCAGTTGCCCAAAGGATTGTGCCATTACCATATCTAAGAGTCGAAGCCAGAACCGATGACCCTGAGATGCATAAAAGACAACCCCTTCCAACTTATATAGAACAACACCAAGACGGTGAAAATATTTATATTACATTCAAAGCTGAGTTTATTAATAAAATGCGAAGGACTAAGTAGTAAATACTTACAATCCGATAGATTAATCAATAAAGTAAATCAATCCGTGTGTGCCATCTCCAACTCCGCCTTAATCCCCACAAAGCTTGTATACAACGATTCCATATATTCCCAATCTTCTAGTATACTTATAATACCATTTGGACAAGGACTCTTAAACACACATCGCCTTAATAAACATCAACCGATTGTACAACCCCTGCATATAATCCCTATCCGAGAAAATGGTTATAATAATCTCTTGTTCGGGGCACCAACATATTTACAACGGCATATCAAATGCAAAGAAACCTGCTCCTGTTACGAGAAGTGAAATTGCCATGATGAGTAGTAGGAGATAGTAATTGACTCCGTCTGTGAGGAAGGCTTTTCCTCGGATGCGATCTATGAGGCGAACAATAAGGTCAATGAGAATAATTAGGGCGGCTAGTTGAGTCCATAGGCCGATAATGAGCATGATTCCCAACAGACCTTCTATGATCTGAATTATTTTAGTATTGAGAGAGACATTGTTTGACGATTTGTTTGCACGAAAACTACGATATGCCCAGAATAGAAATACGGCACCGAGAGAAAGGCGGATCAGAAATGGAGAAAGTTGTTCATATGTAAGTAGTGAAGGGAATATTGAAAGCATATTGATGTATTTATTATTTTTAGTTAATGTCTATACGTCAAGGTTAGTCCTTGATGTGCATATCTATGATAACAAAAAAACGAGACATACGCTTGTTGCTCGACAATATACGGAGTGTTCACAACGTAGGTTCCATATTTCGTACAGCCGAAACACTAGGTATATCAAAGATATATTGCCTAAATACTACCCCTACACCAAAAGACCGCTTTGGTCGTAAAAGAAATGATTTTGCAAAAGTTTCTCTAGGTGCAGAAGAAATGATCGATTGGGAAAAGATAAATGATGAATTGTTAGCTATAAAATTGATCAGAACATTGAAAAGGGAAGGATTTGATATTATTGCATTGGAGCAAGCATCAGGTTCTATTGATTACAAAAAAGTAAAAATTGGTTCAAAGGTCATGATTATTCTTGGAAATGAAGTCAATGGTATATCAGATGAATTACTAAAAATGGCTGATACAATTGCCGAGATTCCAATGAAAGGAGAGAAGGAATCTCTCAACGTCTCTATTGCTAGCGGAATATTCTTGTATAGGATTCTCGATAGATAGTTATCCATTCTAGGCTTGGCAAAAATCTGCTAAAATATGGAGGATGAGACATCTCATAATCGCTTGTTTATTGTTTGCTCTTATCGGGGCTCCTTGGATAGTCAATAACTATCCTCTTCAGTCTCAATATATAACTGATGCAATCGCAAATATTGCTAGTCAACTTGCCGCGGTTATCATGCACAAGCCAAAAACTGTCGCTGGATTGCAATCAAAATACAATATTTCTGCTACTCGTGGTACAGATAAGATTCACATTCTCTTGGTTCCTGGACATGAGCCAAATTATGGTGGTGCAGAATATAGAGATCTTAAGGAAAGAGATATGAATATTGAATTAGCGAATAATTTAGCAGACATACTGAGAAATAATAATAGATATGAAGTTATTGTTGTTAGAGATGATAAGTCTTGGTTGCCAGAATTATCAAAGTATTTCAAAGATTCTTGGGGAGAGATAATTGAATGGAAAAATCTATATAAAGAAGAATTTCTTCGTCTCCAATCAATAGTTGGTACCAATTCGACGAAGCCAAAAGTATATCATAACAGTGCCCCAAATAATGTTGCTTTGCGCCTTTATGGCATCACAAAGTGGGCAAATGAAAAGGATATGGATATTGTTATTCATATTCATTTCAATGATAATCCTGGACATTCATCGAATAGTCCTGGGGACCACAGCGGTTTTGCTATATATGTTCCAGAAGAACAATTTGCAAATAGTACAACCACAAAGACAATTGCAGAATCTATATTTCAAAGATTGGCCAAGTACAATGCAGTAAGTGATCTAAAAGGTGAAAGTGAAGGGGTAATAGAAGAATCAGAATTGATCGCTATAGGTGTGTACAATACTTCTGATGCACCAAGTATGCTCATAGAGTATGGATATATATATGAACAACAATTTGCAAATGAAAGTACAAGAGATCTTGCAATCAAAGATCTTGCTTTCCAGACATATCTCGGAGTACAAGATTTCTTTGGTTCTGGCAATGACTATAGTCTTGCTTATGATACGCTTATGTTGCCATATAAGTGGCAAAGGGAGATAAAAATAAATGATGGTCCGAGCAAAGACATTCTCGCATTGCAGACGGCATTACAATCAAAAGGATGGTACCCACCATCTTCAAGAAGTAAAAATGATTGTCCGAGAACTGGTACTTTCGGTTCATGTACAAAAGCTGCGCTTACTGAATTTCAAAGCAAAAAGGGTATAAAAAATGAAAATGGAATAGTTGGCCCAAAGACACTTGATGCACTAAACATAGAATACGGCAATAAAGTTATATAGTTTCTATTTATTTCTCTTACTCAATTCGTCCTCTATCTCTTCTCTAGCAATACGTGCATCGCTCCATGGTGTTTTGGTGCCACGTAATCCCATAATATATGGATCTGTACCTTTGCCTGTTATAAGTATAGAATCTCCTGATTGTGCTCGGTGAATTGCTTCGCGTATCGCTTCTCTACGATCCATCATAATGGTTGGTGTTTGTGAAGTTATACCATGCGCAACATCGTCAACTATCTTTTTGGGGTCTTCATCATATGGATCTTCATCTGTTAGTATAATCTCATCACAATACTGGTCGGCAATTCTTCCCATTTCTTTCCTTTTCCAAGAATCTCTACCACCACCAGTACCACCAAGAACGCATATGTTTTTTGATGATTGGAATACCTGATATAGCTTTTCCAATGAATCTGGTGTATGAGCATAATCAACTATTACAGTAAAGTCTTGTTTGGCGAGATTGGATCTTGCCATATCTGCCTCGATCTTTTGTACTCGTCCTGGAATACCATCAAACTTTTCTATTGCACGAATTATTGTTTCGTCAGATACTCCCTGACTCTTTGCAGTTGAAGTTGCAGCCAAGATATTGTACAGATTGAAGAGACCAGACAGTTGCGAATTGACTATCCTATCGTTCAAAGCAAATGATATGTTTTCTCTTTTTATCTCATATGGTCGTGCATCATTTACAGAATATGTAATCTTTCTATCGGCATTATATTCTAGGAAACGATAACTTTCTTTATCATCCGCATTTACTATAAGAGCCTTGTTTGGCTTCTTGGATTTGACCAACCTATCTGCAATAGAAAGTTTGGAGGATACATAATTCTCGTATGAGCCGTGTGCTTCTATATGTTCTGGAGCAAGATTTGTAAATATAAGAGCGTCTAACTGTATGAAGCGATGACGATATAGTAGGGAACCTTGGGATGTCATTTCTATGATTATATAGTCACATTTATGGTTTACAGCTTTTCTTATGAGTTTCTGTATTGCAAACCTGCCCGGCATAGTCATTTTGTAGAGATTCTCCGACGAAAGTTCACCAACCTTGAATCTGATTGTACTTGAAAGTGCTGTTTTGTATCCAGACTCTTCTAGGATTGCATTTAGTATTTCAACCGTTGAGCTTTTGCCTTTTGTTCCAGTAACACCAATAACCTTTATTTTGCGAGAAGGAAATCTATACCAAAGAGCTGCAAAAAAAGATAGTGTCCAGTGATATATTGGTTGAAAAGTCTTGAAGACAGAAAACGGTATTATACGACGAATTTTTTCTAGTGTATTGTCTATCATAGTTTTGAAGATGATTGCCCTAGAATTTTTAGAGCAGCTTTTAATTTTGCACTTGTATCATCTGTTGGACCAATATTAACCTTTTTCAAAGCTTGTCTCGCTTCATCAAGATCATAACCAAGAGATTTGAGAGCATCGAGTACATCGGCATTGCTAGACATTTCTTCACTCATTTCTTCATTACTATCGAAAGTACCGAGCTTGTCTTTGAGTTCCAATAATATCTTTTCTGCAGTTTTCTTTCCAATTCCAGAGACTTTTACCAAATGATTTATTGAACCAGTCCTTATTGCATTTGTTAGCGTATCACTCGATACAAGAGATAAAATGTTTAAAGCAGATTTTGGTCCGATACTAGAAACAGTTAAAAGAAGTTCAAAGAAATCATGATCTTTCTTTGTTGTGAAGCCATACAAGTCTTGTGTATCTTCACGTACCCTGAAGTGAATCCATAGAGATACTTCAGAATCTTTTTTGAAATCATGAATAGTACTTGGAGTTATATAGATTTTGTATCCAACTCCATTTGTATAGAGCACTATATCTTTTGTATTGATCTCTAGGATTTTACCTCTAAGAAATGCAATCATACTTGCATAATAGCATAGATTTGTGCTAATTTGAGAGTCGTTATGGCTATTACTTCTTCTGCCAAAAAAGCATTACGCGCATCAGAAAGAAAGCGCATATTCAACCTACGTAGTAAAGCATCTATAGAAAAGGCAATAAAAGCCTTTCGAAAATTGGTAAAAGTAAAAGACAAGGACGGAGCAATGAGTATTACCCCAACTCTATACAAAGCGCTAGACAAAGCCGCCAAGACTGGATATATCAAGAAGAATACTGCAAGCAGACTGAAGTCTCGGGCTATGGCATCTCTCAATAAGCTAAATTGAAAATTAAAATCTTTGATCTTTAATCTTTGATTTATATTCTGCCCTCGTCGTTCAACGGATAGGACTCAGGATTGCGGATCCTGTAATAGAGGTTCGATTCCTCTCGGGGGCACCCGACTGAAAAGATCAAAGATTAAAAATCAAAGATCAAAGATTGATTCACTGTGGCGAACAAAAATAAGATCTAACAAAAAACATCCCGAGTCGATCTTACGACGTGAGATGTTTTTTGTGTTTTCACTATTGCTACTATCGGCGGCGCTTCTTTGCCTTCTTGGTTTTCTTTGTCTTCTTTGCCGCCTTTCTCTTTTTCTTTGCCATGTGAGTTATTTGAGCATACATTAATTTGCTGACAATGCTCGACCTCTATCAATTATAGAATTATTTGTGTATCATTGCGAGCAAAAAAATACGAAAAGTGTGTATAACTTTTTATTACAAAAACTTTTTATTAATTTTATTTGAGAAATAATTTTTTCACTCGAGATAATTTGCAAATCATTTTTTAAAAACCAAATCTTTCGAATATTTGTTTCAGAAGAGATTCATGATGTTCTGTCTCTCCTATATATCGGAGTAAAACTTCTCGCACAGACTCTGGATCTACTTCATCTATGTAAAGAATTATGTATGGTGAAAAAGTTTTTCGAGATTTTAGGATTATTTTGGGTGGGAATTCATCGTGTGGTATCCAAAATGATTCTAGAGAGAGAAAAGGGTATAGTATATTGTCTACAATGATGCCACGGTCATTGACTTCATGGTATATATTCCTCGCTGGTTTTGCCGCATGTATTACAAGTGCTGATGCTGCTACTACTATGAATATTGCAGTTATTATATTGCCGAATATTATTGCAACAGCGGTCAGAGCAAGAGTGATAATACCGACTGCCCAATACCAATCGGCACCTTTCTCGGTGTGAATATGTTCCGTCGCATTCCAAGATACTAGAGCTTCTGTTGCCATGACACTATTGTAGCATTACATGGAGAGAAATGGGTGTGAATATTTAATCTATTTTGGCGGAGGGGACAGGACTCGAACCTGCAAGGGATTGCTCCCGGCGGTTTTCAAGACCGCTGCCTTACCATTCGGCACACCCCTCCAACAAAGCAGACTATATCAGTAAATTGATCTTTTTTCAAAGAAATTTTTCAGCCAGCTTTTTTCCAAGAAATGTTCTTTTGCGTGACAATTTGGACAAATCAATTCTAAATTTTCTAATCTGTTATCATTCTTGTCTCTGTTCTTATGGTGGGTCTGTAATATTTCATAGATGTCATAATTACATCTTTCGCATATCTTTCCGCGCTGTTTCATAAGTCTGATCTTTAAGGCTTTTTGAGATTTGACTATATCTTGTGGTCTGTTGATCTTGTATTTTATTCCAGCCCTGTGTCTATTTGCACATTCTCTACTGCAAGTCTTTTTATTCATACTAGATATTATGGGTTTTCTACAAACAATACAAGGTGTTTCTTTTCGACAGAATATTCCATAACATATCTTATTACAGAAAACATGACCACTGTTATTTTTTATCACAGAAGGTTTTCTATAGATATAACTTTTGCATACAAGACAATTAATATTGGGATTTCGATCATATTTTTTATTCATTTTTGGATTATATCATCGATTTATAGTCGTTTTCCAATTTGTCTCAAAGTAAAGTACAATGTGTGAATGCAAATCCTCGGCATAGACTATGGCACAAAACGCATTGGCGTCGCAATTTCCGATCAAAATAGGGAATTTGCTATGCCACTCGTTGTTATCCCAAATTCAAAAGAAGCAATAAATAAGGTCAAAAAGATTTGCAAAGACAATGAAATATCAGAAATCGTGATAGGTGAGTCTAGGAATTATAAAGGTGAACCAAATGCTATATTTGATGAAGTAGAAATATTCAAAAAGGAATTGGAGTTGAAGAAATTCACTGTTTATCTAGAGCCAGAATTTATGACAAGTGTGGAAGCAGAAAGAATACAAGGCAAGAATGATATGAGTGATGCTTCTGCCGCGGCTCTCATACTACAAGCATATCTAGACAAAACAAAAGACATAAAATAAATTACAATGCCTCAATTTTTAAATCCAGAAATAATAATAGGAACAGTAGGAGCAATTGGAGTTATTGCTATTATATTTACAGAGACTGGACTATTCTTTGGTTTTTTCTTCCCAGGAGATTCTCTCCTTTTCACAGCAGGATTCTTGGCATCTCAAGGTTATATATCATTTGCCTGGCTTCTAGTCGGAGCATTCATTGCTGCTGTCGCCGGAGACAGTGTAGGTTATGCTTTTGGCAAGAAAGTTGGTCCTGCAATATTCACAAAAGAAGATTCTTTATTTTTCAATAAGAAATATATTATACGCGCGCAACAATTCTACGAAAAATATGGAAAGAAAACGATTGTTATTGCTCGATTTATACCGATTATAAGGACATTTGCACCAATTGTTGCTGGAGTAGGGAATATGCCTTATAAAACATTTATCACTTTCAACATAATTGGTGGTTTCATATGGACTTGGGGTATGCTTTGGCTCGGCTATGGTCTCGGCGCACTCATACCAAATCCAGATAGATATATATTGCCAATCATTCTGGTCATAATATTTGTATCAGCCTTGCCGGCACTAAGGGAAATATTCAGAGCTTATTTCAATAGAGACTAATATGTTACAATTTAGGTATGAGACATTCATCTTCGTTCTTCAAATTGTTTCCTCCACCAAAAATTTTATTCATGCCACATGTTGGCCTCGACATCTCTGATGATGCGATACGTTGTATTGCCTATGATAGGACAATTCATGGCAATAAAATCGCTTTTTATGGTATGCAAGAATTACCAACAGGTCTTATAGATGGTGGTGATGTAAGAGATGAGAAAAAGTTTGTCGAAATCTTGTCTTCGTTTGTTCGCAAATATAAATTATCCTATGTCAAAGTATCTTTGCCAGAAGAAAAAGCGTATCTATTTCAAACAGATATATCATCAGATGATCCTAGGGCTGTACATGAAAACATAGAATTTAAGCTTGAAGAGAATGTTCCTTTATCCGCAAAAGATGCAGTATTCTATATAGATATATTACCAAAATCTGTTACCGGTGGAGTTTTGAAGGCTACAGTATCTGTAGTACCAAAGATATATATTGAGAAATATATATCTATATTACGTCTATCAAATCTGACGCCAGTAGCATTTGAAGTAGTGCCAAAATCAATAGCTCGAACAGCGATTGAACCCACGTCTGAAGAGACAAAACTAATACTTCATATCATGAATAGAAAAACAGGAATATATATAGTATCTGGTATGGCAGTTCACTTTTCTTCTACTATTGTTTGGGGAAGCAGAATGGATGGTACAAAGCCAGTATCAGGATCTTTGAAGACAGACATTCTAATAAAAGAAATTGGTCGTGTTAATAACTATTGGACGACTCGTCCAGATACAAGTACATCCATATCAAAGATTATGTGTGTTGGTAGGGATGCGATATTATTAAGAGATTCTTTTAAAGGTAGCGCCGTAAATGATATACAATTGGACCAAGAGATAGATGTTTGGAAAAATGTATTGGATATCAATCATGATATACCACCAATATCTTTCGAAGAATCATTTGAATATATTGTAGCTGCTGGTTTGGCCCTGCCTTTATAATAAATAAAATGCGCCATATATTACTTCCAACAGCCGAAAAGTTAGCCATACGCAGAGAATATTATATTCGTCTTCTTACTGTTGGTTGTTTCTTGTTTTCTGTAGCAATATTGATTGGTATTGTGTCAATGCTACCAATATATATCAATGCTCGTATCAAAGAAAAAGATAGTTTAAACAAAATTTCTTCTCTCAAAGACGAGAGCAAAGCGAGTGGTCTTTTGGCAATAGAAAAAGAACTGAAAGTAGATTCGACACTGTTTACATTCTTGGATAAGATTAGCAATAAAGTTCATGCATCATCTATTATCGAGGAGATGGTTGAAGCAAGAGGAAATGTCACAATATTATCTTTTGATTATGCTACAGTTTCTGCTTCTTCTGTGTCTGTAATCATTCAAGGCAAAGCACCAACTAGAGAATCTTTATTAGCTTTCAAGGGCAGACTAGAAAGCTTGGCAAAAAATGCTAGTGTCGAATTGCCAGTATCCCAACTCGCAGAAAGATCAAATATACAGTTTTCACTTAGATTTATTCGTCCATTACCATGAAGCCAAAATACGCACATTTGTCACTGTTTATTGTTGCTATCATAACGTTATTTTCAACGATCGCTATATATGTATATATGTATTATGCAAATAACTCCATTATAGAAAGAGCAATTTCGGCAAGAAATATTACAAATCGTGAAATATCCAATAAAGATCAAGAAAATGATCTTAGCAAATTGTATGAGTCTACTATAGGTGATCGGCAGAAGATAAACGCTCTTTTGATAGGAAACAATGAAATTGTATCTTTTGTTGAAGCACTGGAGGCCTTGGGATCAAAGTCTGGTAGTGAAGTAAAGATTTCTGCGCTAACAGCAGAGAATACAAACAATCAAACAATAGGTGCAACCTCTACTCTTCGTGCGCATGTGGAAATAAATGGTTCATGGAATTCTGTAATGCGAACACTCAAGCTTTCGGAGACTCTTCCTTATGGGATAACGATTGGAGATGTAAGATTGGGTCCATCTGGAGGATATGTTGTAGACAAAACAAAGCTTGGTAAATGGACTGCAGAATATGATATTTCTGCAATTGTTATAAAAATATGAAAATAAAAATAAAGTTAAATATTAATAGAATAATTCATGATCCATATATAGGATGGACTATATTACTTGTTTTTGCATTTATTCTAACGGTTGCTCTTGTTATTTTCGGTATATATACATATAGGAATATGAATAATAGTCTTAGTGAATCAGGTGGCTCAATCCATCAAGATCAAAAGGAAATATTTGATACTAATGTATTTGAAAGACTGTTGAAAGATTACAATAAAAAAGCGACAGATCATGCATCTTTGATCAAGGCATATTCTGGTCCAGGAGACCCTTCTATATAGGCTTCACAAGCTTTCTTCACAGGAGGAAAGAAAAATGTTACGTTTATGCATATCCTCCCGTAGTTCAATGGATAGAACAGGAGACTTCTAAGCTCTTGATGGAAGTTCGATTCTTCCCGGGAGGACAAGGGATAGATTAAAGATCAAAAATCAAAAATCAAAGATTGGGGACAAAATCAAGAATTTAGGGCAAAAATCAAAAATAGGGTGTGAATTACTTGGTATTGCAATTATTGTGTGCATGGTACAATTGTATTAGGTCTTTATTATAAATTAATAGTTAAAAAATAATATTATGAAAGCATTACATTCAATTGCATTTGTTCTTCTAGTGATAGGGGGCCTAAACTGGCTTCTAGTTGGTCTTGGTGTTGGCGACGTTGTTGCATACCTAGGATCAGCCCTAGCAACAATTGTCTATATCTTGGTAGGTCTTTCTGCTTTGTATCTTGTCTTCACACACAAGTCATCATGCAAGAATTGTGAAACTAGCTCACCAGCACCTATGATGTAATTTAGTAAGTATTTTACTTCAATCAAAAACACCACGAATCGTTTTGTCGACAGGGGTGTTTTTGTTTATTTGTATAAATCAGTGTGCTTGCACTTCGAAGCTTGATCGGCCAACTGGCAGAGAAAGTGAAGATGTGCGTCGTCTGGTACGAAGTGGGAACCTTTCTTGCTAGGAATATGATTAAATCAGACAGAAATAAAAGATTCAACTATCTAATTATACTAAAATACTCACTTCTCTTTACTAGTTCTCTTCCTGTTGCTGGGTAGATCTCAATCTTGTATCTATTAGCAGCTCCCCTAGTGTCTGCCAAATCTGTTGGAATTGTATATGATACTGAACGATTTTCTGTTTCTGTTACTAGTCTTGAGTCTAGGAAGGTGCCATCATCAGCATATCTGTTTAGCTTAATCATGACAGGACCATAATTACCATTTAGTGAATAGGAAATAATATATGTTTGTCCCATTTTCCAGAACTCACCCTTTTTTGGAGAAAGAATTGTTATAGAAGGTTGAGAAGAAATAGCAACACTAGAAACTAAAGTGAAATTTGTACCATTAAATGAATATGTTTCAATTTTCGATCCATTATCTGTTATTAACTTGATCTGGTTGCTCGATAAACTATATGGCTGACCTGTATCTCCTCTGTAATCACCCACATCATTAATCTTTGGAGCTTGATAAACTTTTCCTGTATTTTTATCGACAATTGCATAGGTAAAACATCCGGATCCGCAACCAATGCTTGCGACCACATAATGTCCATTAAAATCTGCCGGCTCACTAAATGCTTGGGTAAGTATGGTTTTGTTATTTTGATTGAACACAGAAGACATATCGAGAGTAATCTTCTGGTTCACTTGATCTTGCTGATTGTTGGTGGCTTTCGGGACTGGACTATCATTCTGAACTTCGGTACCCGCAGGTGAAACAGGTGTCCCAACTTTCTTTATTTGATAAATATAGATCCCTCCCACGGTCATTAATACCGCGATAATTGCTATTAATAATGGCACAACGAAACCTTTTTTGTATTTTTTCATAATGTAAATATAATATCACTTTTCTGATAAAAGTGTAATTTCTTTGCCCATGCGCCCGTAGCACTTTTGGAAAGTGATACAAAAAACGGCGTATGAGGGTGTGTCTCTAGGCAACCTTACTTGCAAGTTTTTCCTTGTAGATCTCGTCAGTTAGAATGGCAAAGTTTGTACCTTCTTTTAGTCCGCGACTTTTCCATTCATCTGTAAGAGTATTCCTGACATTAATCCCACGTAACCTCTTGTCAATCCAATCCTTGGGATAACCCTTCCTTTCATAGATTGTTTTGGCTCGATTCACAGCAAGTTCTGGGTCACGGATTTCATCAATCCTTTCCTTGCCAACTTGGGCAAGCCAAAGCTTGAAGGGCTCGGCTTTTGGGGATGGAATGGATTGGATAATTCGAAATATATCGGCAATAGAAAAGCAGTCAGTTTCATATTTTTTACCATCAGAGGAGGTAAATTTCAGTTGTACGATTTTATCGTACACCTCACTCCCTTCATTTTTTAGTTTGATTTTCAAGTCAGACCAATAACGTTTGGGAATCGTGCTGTCGGTGAGAATCTCAATAACATCGATCACACTCAAATACCATTGGTCGTTATACCAATCCCTTCGAACTCTTTTACCTTCAAAAATAGTTAAGTGTTTTTCCTTTTGTCCCATGTGTGAATCTTCTCATACGTAAAAGAAAAAACAATATTGACGAAAATAAATATTTGGTGCTTGCACTTCGAAGCTTTAGCGTAGAAGTGCGCGCTGAGGGATTCGAACCCCCGACCTTCGCTGTGTAAAAGCGTTGCTCTACCAACTGAGCTAAGCGCGCAAAATATCTTATATATCACACTTTGCACTCAATCATAGACTAGCGTATATTCATGTCATGAGCAACAGAGACAAAGTGAAGATCAATATTTTGTATGAAGATCAAGACATTTTGGCTGTTAATAAACCTTCTGGAATGATGGTACACGGTGATGGTAAGAAAGAAGGTTTATTTTTGTCTGATTGGATACTAGAGAACTATCCAGATACAAAAGACGTCGGAGAACCCGCTCGTTCACAAAAGGGTGAGTCAATATCAAGGCCAGGGATTGTGCACAGGCTCGATACAGAGACGTCTGGTGTAATTTTGATTGCGAAAACTCCTAAAGGTTTTGATTGTCTGAAGAGACAATTCCAAGAAAGGACGATAAAGAAGACGTATCTGGCTCTCGTCTGGGGAGAGATGAAAGAACCTTTTGGTACGATAAACAAATCTATAGGAAGATCTGGATCTGACTTTCGCAAATGGTCATCCCAAAGAGGTGCAAGAGGGGAGATGAGAGAGGCAGAGACGTATTGGGAAAAGATAAAAAACATAAAGTGTAAGGTTCTGGTTCATGGTAAAGAGAAACTAGAAAAGGCTACTCTCGTAAGAATCGAACCAAAGACAGGCAGAACACATCAGATAAGGGTACATTTTACATCCATACAGCATCCTGTTGTTGGTGATAAACTATATGCTCCAAAGAAGCCAATGCCAGTTGATTTGTCTATAATGGCACTTCATGCCAAGTCAATAGAATTTATTGACTGTAATAATAAAAAGATAAAGGTAGAATCAGACATACCATTAGATATGAAAAAAATAGTTTAGGATTTGTCTTCAAATTGAATGTTTTTATATATTGTGTTAATGTACTTTAACTATGGCAAGCAAGATTATTTCACCTGTAAATGTAGAACACCGCAAGAAACTGGATATTCGTCCAGGGGACACTATCCGTGTCTGGCAGAAGATAGAGGAAGAAAAGGGTAAATTCCGTCTGCAGGCATTCGAAGGACTAGTATTGGCAAGGAAACACGGCAAAGAAGCTGGTGGTACATTCACTGTAAGAAAAGCAATAGATGGCGTGGGTGTAGAAAGGATCTTTCCACTGTATTCTCCTATGATAGATGAAATCGAAATGATACGTCGATCCAAGGTTCGTCGTGCCAAGCTTTACTTCATCCGCGAAAAGGCAACGAAAGCAATCAGACATCAAATGCGAAGGACTATGGAAGCAAAATATGAAGAAGAAGAAATGCCTGTTTTAGAAACAGTTGCTACTCCAGCATCAGAAGTTGATAAAGTTCCTGAAGTTGCCGAAAGTCCTAAAACAGAATAATATTCAATTGTAAGTTCTCGTGAATTACGCGCGGGTGGCGAAACTAGCAGACGCACTACCTTGAGGTGGTAGCGCCCATTACGGGCATGCAGGTGCAAGTCCTGTCCCGCGCACCAGAATAGAATTCAATCCTCCGATCTGCGGACAAAGATCAATGATATTGTCTCTAATAGTATACAGAGTATACTTTACACATGCTCTATACACGCAAAGGTGATGATGGTAGTACCAAAACTTTCGGTTGCGATCAACGCACATCGAAGAGTTCTCTTATCGCTGAAGCCCTTGGTTCTCTGGATGAAGCAAATTCATTCTTGGGAATTGTGAAAACATCGGAAGAGATTGATAAGTTGACGATATTGGACGTCTCATTTAAAGAAATTATTCATCAAGCTCAAGAGAGCTTATTCATTGTTCAGGCTGAAGTTGCTGGAGCAGGGAAGACTATTGGTGAAGATAAGGTACAAGTAGAGGAAAATATCATTGCGGATATAGAGAAAACTCTTCCACCAATAAAGACTTTTTTTATCAGTGGTGGTACGAATATCGCCACATCATTTGATTTCGCTAGAACATTGGTACGCAGAGCAGAACGTAGAGTTGTAGCAGTTTCCGAACAAGGTTTGGTGAAGATCAGTCCTCATACACTCGCATATCTCAATAGGTTGTCTTCTTTGTTATATGCTCTAGCTAGACTAAGTAACCATAAGTCTGGTATAAATGAGAGGTCACCCAAATACAATTGAAGTGAAATATGGTGCCTATGGTGTAATGGTTAGCACTGAGGTTTGTGGAACCTCCAGCACGGGTTCGAATCCCGTTAGGCACCCATCATTTTTCTCCAAAGATACCCTTATTTCAAGGGCCATTTTGAGTTCTAACTCCGCCCTTGTTTTTAAATGCTGGGGGGGGTAAAATTGTATGGATGATAAAAGCCCCAATTCCAATATTTGAAAAAGACAGAATCTGTGCAGTTCAAGATTTGAAGATTCTCGATACAAAGAGTGAAGAAAGATTTGACCGCATCACCAAAGAGGCCACATCCAAGTTCTCTGTGCCGATTTCTACCATAACGATTATTGATAAAGACCGAGAATGGTATAAGTCGGTTCAAGGCCTAAAACAGAGAGAAGGCCCGAGAGATATTTCATTTTGTGGGCACGCTCTGCTCCATGAGGATATCTATATCGTGGAAGACACCACGAAGGACCCTATCTTCAAGGACAACTCAATGGTCATAGGTGAACCATTCATCAGATTTTATGCTGGCAAGTCGCTGTATGATAAAGCGAGTAATTTACCTGTGGGTGTTTTCTGCATCAAAGACACAAGAGTGAGGAAGATGAGTATGGCCGATATAGATAGTTTTCTTCAGTTGGCCGATAAGGCGCAAGATGAGATAAACAAAACTACATAGTGTATTTAGGGGTAGGGTAAAAAGCAGGAATATAGATACTCGCATCATTCCTTCTTTCAAACACAGTTCTAACATCCTCCACTACGGCTTAAGTTCTAGCTTGAATCGCTACACCCTTTAAACACTTCCCTCGGCGTTGAATAGTTTAGCCGTTTTCTCGGCCGATCGTTCAGAAGCTTTACAGCTTTGTCGATCTGGTACTGAGTAACT